>ERZ761584.155-NODE-155-length-26377-cov-57.806360_pt1 | contig 26377 bp, 30 predicted proteins | sample MGYA00512168_ERZ761584 | MGnify/ENA primary metagenome ERZ761584 (study PRJEB28899, sample SAMN03785564) | bioreactor sludge metagenome | biome: EBPR Sludge; feature: EBPR Bioreactor; material: 0.22µm filtered reactor supernatant | place: Saint Lucia: Queensland...
CCATCTTGAAAATGGGTGCTTTATTAACCTAAAGGTTGAAGAGTCAAGCATCAAGGTTGTAAGGTTCAATCAAAGCAAGGATGTAAGTAGGAAGTTTCAAGGCAGTACGTAAATGTCCTAGGACGAGTTAGTTTTCCTGTTCAACCAGAATCTCCCTAGGCTTCCTGATTGGGTGGCAATACAGACGCTCCCGTGGTGAAACGGCAAACACAGTTGACTTAAAAACAACGGCCTTAGCGGGCTTGTAGGTTCGAATCCTACCGGGAGTACCATAGACTTTATATACTCTACCGACGGGTAGGGGCGGGGTATTGTAAAGAGACGTGGTGTCAGTCTATAAAATGCACAGGTGAACTGGCACCTCTAAAACAGTGGGTGGAACTTCCCTTAAAAGCCCGGTTGACACTTGGAAATTCCGGGAATAGACAAGTTAAAGCTTTTGGGGCAAACTATTTGCGATAGACAGATTCGGAAATAGGTAAGCAAGTCCGCCAAGGGTAGTATTGTTTCAGTCCGCTACCTCTGCTAGGGTAATTTAACCCAAACCAGACAAGCGCGGTAAACAACAATACTGAAAATGCTTGGACGAGTTTTACGGTGTCTCGGTCAAACCGTACATGGCCTGTAGTTTATGAGATAGAACAGACTGCTTCGTGTCTCCGATAGTGAAGAGATTCTTTCTAGATAAGATGATCCTAACTATGCAGTAAGAAACCGGGTGCGAATCCCGGTCAGGTTACCAACACTTACAACCAAAAGGAGTAAATCATTGGTTCAAGTTACTATGGAAGTCAACCCGCCGATCAACTATGTAGAAGCAATGCGAGATTTTGGATGGAGCGTTAAGTTCCACCATATCAGGCCAGTTGGAGCCTTCTTTCCCGGTGTTAAGCCGTTCAGTATGTCTCTTGGTGAAATTAGAAATGCAGGAGCACAAGCAAGTATTATTGCCTATGGTGGCAAAACTATTTGCTCTGCAAAGAAAACCATGCCGGACGGTGGCGTCATTGAAGTAAGGGCAGAAGCAAAGTGCAATGACTCTGACAAGTACGTCAAGAGAATCGGTAACGAATTGTCCTCTCGAAGGCTATGGGAGTATATCTGTGCTTAGGCTATACATCGTTGCTGTAGTAGTCTTTATAGTCACACTATTCGCTCTTAATTGTGGCATAGTCGATGCAGAAGAAGATATGGTTCTAGGTGAACCTATTATTTATTCTGAGCCTGTAGTTAAGAATGTGGACTGGTATCTCATTGCGGGATTTAACGGTTCACCAGCATCATATGATGAAATCTGTAGCCCTTCTATCATCTGGTACTACGACACAATGACTGATATTTGGCAGGCATGGTGGCCGGGGATTGAAGATTCTGTGTTTGCGGCAGTGCCGGGATTGCTACACGGATGGACAATTGAGCATATGTATGCAGAAAGGGGATATTGGATTGCCTGCACCTCTTGAGGATTATACAAAGGCCGCCGGCGTAAATACAAGAATTCTTAAGATAGAATTTGTTGTAAGGTTGGGTCATGATATTTGGGGAGATGAAGAAAATTTGCTTGGAGATCTTATGAACTACGGATCTGCGGCGATTGTAGATGATTTCCTATCACCAATGACTTATGACGAAGCCGCGAAGACTCTCTATAAAAGATCAATGTCTCGACATTAAGTGAAAGGCCGGGAATTGCCCCGGCCTTTCTGGTATAACTTAGACAGTTTCGTTTGGAGCTTGAGCAGCCATTCCGCCATATGTAAGCGGAACAAGCCCAACGAAGTCATCTTCGATAACAACTAAGACGGCACCGTTAAAGTCTGCATAAGCCTCATTATAATCCTTAAGGAAAGCCCGGAATGTATCGTCCGAATCTCCCTTAACGATTCTAACAGGAATCCAAGCGCCTCCAACTCCAACGCTTGTGTCTCTTGTTTCACTGGGTAAATTTGTAGCCATATTAACCTCCGTACACACCCTTTTCTCTAAGATACTTATCAGCCGCGACTAAGGCCGCGCCTAAAGTAGCACCGATGATTAAACCTCCCGGTGTATCTAATCCCGGTAATGCTGTGTAATTTGCAATAGCAGCGGTGATTCCAGCACCTAAGGCTTGACCACCTACAACTCTTGCAAATCTAATTAACGCTGCCTTGACCATTTGGTTTCCTACCTCTTCTTAGTTTCTTTTGTTCAATAAAGGACAATGTTACAGATGTATCTACTGTTCCTGTTTCCGTTGTTGCTGACGACTCTGTTGTGGTTTCTGGCGTTTTCTCCTGATCTACTTCCTCTTCATTTTCGACGGTGGGAAGTTCAACTTCTTCTTTTTGTTCTTGGGCTTCCGTTTCTGACTCTTGCTCAGATTCTGCTTTTGTCTCTGAACGTCGGATAACTTTAGAGAGTACATCAGCTAACTCCGGCACAGGCATCTTCTGTGCTTCTTCCAATTCAAGACCTGTCATGTAGAGTAATGCTTCGGTTAGAGCGCGTTCTTCTGGCGCTGCTCGCCAAAGTTTAATTACTTCTGCAATGAGTCTATACTTAATTTCCATTCTTCTCCTTAATTATACTATGAATAGTCTCTTTTAAGTTTATCTAGAGAGATTTGCTGCATATTGTAGTTTCCGTCTCTTACATCTTCTAAAACCAGAACTCCACGCCATTCAGCCGTAGCCTGTGGGCCACGATACTCTTCATTGTGTTGGTAAAATGAACCCGCGATGATTCCCGTGTGAACTTGACCATTACACAATTCTCTTCTAGCTGTACGGAGACCTTGCTGATGCCCCGCAACAAACGAAAATCCGACATTCTTCAAGATTGTGTCAATTTGTCCACTGTAAGGGCGGCCATTGCCCGGACTCTGGAAGTAGTGAGCGTAAGTAATGCCATCTATTTCGACGGGGACGAGGAAGTCTTTAGCTTCCCATTTGAGATCCGTGTCATTGAAGTTGTGGTATCCGATCAAACCCTCAAGCTTTGGATCGTCATTAATAGCACGCACAATTCTATCTTCATGGTTGCCTCTGAGGAGGAGTTTAATCGATGGCTGGAATCCAGCCAAACCCTCTTCGAAAAGTTCCATTCCCCTATTTCCGGCCTCGATATCTAAATTATATCGCTTGCCTTCGAAGTATCGACTACCTCTCTTTTCGTAACTAGATAAGGATGCCATGTCCCAATGATCACCAAGATTAACAATCACGTCCGGTTGAATATCGGCTGCCAGCCTACCGGCCCATAGTAAGTGATCTAACGGGACTCCCGGTTTACATTGAGTATCCGGTAGTATAAGGTGAGTAACCGTTTTACGGTTGGACGAGAAACGTCCATTTTTATCTCGCGGTTGTGTCATGAACCGTATTATAGCATATAGGTGTGTAACTGTCAATGGAATATTATGAAGAATCTCCATTCCCTTCTTCCGGTGAAATCGAAAAGAGACAACTTGAGGACAGAGTGAGATTCCTTGAAGAGCAGGTCGAATACTTGATACGCAAGAAACATCCGTGGTGGAAATGGCAGAACAAAAAGCAGAAGCAGCAATTCATAGATAAGGAACTAGGCTAGTGGCATTAGTTTTTGACGGGCTACTTAGCCATATAGATGAGACTGCTATCTGGGCATGGATGGATGAGCAAGAGAGATCTGAAGTAGTAGAGATTATCAATGATTTCTCTAACGACATGGACTATGCTATCCAGAACATGACCAAGAAGGTTGCACAAAGCTGTAACCCGGCTTTGATTCTAGACATAGTTCTAGACCACCTTAAGTGGACAGAGTTTTACGATGACGAAGACATCGGAGGCGGCAGCCTCGATATACCAGATGAGTAAGGCTTGTAAATGAACTTGCTTTCAAAATCTCTCAACGAATTACTTGACAGTTACACAAACCCTAGTTATACTAGAGGGAGGGTAACGTAGGTCAGTATACAGAGATTCAAGCTATAGAGCTTCCGCGCTACCGCGCGGAGTAACCCTTCTTGTATTTAGTTTTGTTTTTAGAGTTCTAAGTTATAGAAGCTTAGCTCTATAACCTTTTATTCCTTGGGGATATATATGCAAATTTCAGCCATCGATATTCTGCTGGTAGCCAGCTTATACTTAGCCCTGTCTTTAGCAATTATGGTCTTATTCGTGATGATAGTTGACTTATTTGGGGATGATGTAGATATACCTAAATGGGCAGTGATTCCGGTTATTCCAATCATTCCTACACTTATTCTGTTTTTAGTAATCGTGACTATTGCAGAAAGCAACTTTCCTAGTTGGGCAAAGGATCAGTTCTGGGCTAAGGTAGACTTAGCACACAGACCGCTTTATGTAGCATTTTCTTTCAATAGGCAAAAGTGTCTACATAAAACGTGCGTAACAAGCTTCGGAGCGAGAGAGAGGTTCTCTAAAGAGGGCTATAAAACCCATATGTGGGAAAATCATGGACTTTTGGTATGAGTGTGTATTTACTACTGACCAACAAACAAACAGGGCAACCGCTACTATTCCCTACTGAAGCTATTTGCTTTATCGAAGGCATTGAAGATGGTGGCTGCCTTATTGGAGCAGGCACTTTTATAAAGCAGGTCGCTGAGGAATGGCCAGCTATTGTTAAGGCTCTTTCTAAAGATGATCCTTACTACAACAAGGTTATTCCTATTGTGGAAGAAGCCATTCCAGATCTTGACTTTGGTGATACACTTGATTCAGGACTTTCAGTGGAAGATTTGCTTTAGACTGAAAGCAGGCCATTAGCAATAGCTAAGTCGTACAGCTTAAGCATTTCCTGATACTTATTCAAATCAGAAGCCAACTGAATAAGGGCAAATCTCTTAGCCGCAGCAGCTTCTAGTTCTTCATACTTCTCTTTATACATATCTTCCTCACTAGATTGGAGACACAGTTCCCATGCCTCTTTGTACCTGCCGGAAGCGCACGCTGTTGGACTATAAGCAAATTGTAACGCAACGTCCCGGTGCTCCAACAGAGTTTCATTCGGAACAGCTTTGCGCCCAGTATAAGATTCCCATTCGCGAATCAACCTCACAAAAGATTGGGACGCTTCTGGAGTTAGCGGCTCATCTTGAGGAGAATATCCGCCCTCGGCCTCGATTGCCCAAGAACGGGTGTTAGCTTCTCTACCACCTGACGTCCAAGTAGATTCTGTTACTGGATACATCTGAACTAGATGTCCATCTTTATACAGAATGAACATGACAGAAGCGGCTGCATTAGCAGTGAAACTTCCGTCAGTATTTCTTGCATCAGATAAGAATCTGAGTGGGATAGCGTGATTAGGTAAGTTACCTACAATGGAATGACAGGTAATCCATTCACCTGAGTTCTTCTGTGTGTAAACCTTTAAAGGGTGACCGTCTCTACGTTCAGCCCAATCAATCCAACCATTAACAATTGCCATAGGAGTATTATACCATAGACGAGATTGTAAAGCAGATAGTAGATGAGCTATACGGAAGTGAATACCCAGAAGACTTAGGTGAAGATATGTCTCTGACTGAATTTGCTCAGAACGTAAAAGCCGGGGCTTATAATGATTTTGATGGACACGGCGATCTTTATTTGGAAGATGCTACATATGCTTCATTTAAAATCTATCCCAGCGATTTGCCTAAGCTAAGAGTAAGGTGGTATAACAAATAATGTACTTAGTAACGATGAATGTGAACTTTGGAGATACGCAGGCATTATGGAACTGGGTATACCCCTCTCTAAGGGACGCTAGGGTTAAGTACGAGTCTCTTATTAAAGAGACTCCGCATAATCCAATCCAGATCTCTCAAATTATGGATACTCACAATTCAGACAAGTGGCTTATTGGTGAGATTAAGTTCTCTGAATCAGTTCTACCAAAGCAACCACAGAAGCAGTCGGCAGAGACCCTAGCAACGTAAATATAAGTTTACCACCAGAGAAGATGCCCTTCTGGGTATCCTGATATCTCTCAATAGAAGTAACTCTCTCTTTGAGATCATCCACTTCGTTCTTAACGAAAGCCTTTAGTTCATCCATCTTTTCAGACTGAACGCGAGAGCGTTCTACAAGTAGAATCAGAAGGTCGTGGTCACTATATGATGTTTCGTCTGGCATGGAAAACAGAACTCCTGCTCTTTGTGCTTTGGGCTGCAACTAATGATTTCATTTTAGCATAATGGAATTCTTAGCTGTACACAGCTATATACTTCAATGATCCATTGATGTATATCGGAATTCGCCCAAAATAAGCACCAAGACCCGTTGGATCATTAGCGATGGGGCGAACTAATTCACCATCACTATTGATTCCAAACACTTCAGTGTTACTAGAGTCTTCAACTTTAAATCGGTAAGTTCCACCGGCGTCTCCAAGTTTTGCTCGAATATCTCCAGAGCTTCGAATTAGGCAGTTTCCCGATGTATTACTTCCAGAGAAGTAATTTAATTCACCAGCAGTTGTAATCTGAGCAATATTCTGGTCAAGATAAACATACGAACCAGAAGCTCTATATAAATGTATAGCATTACTTGTTGCGTAGATTGCCCCTACGTCAGAACCTGAAACTTGCCATTTAATAGTGTCACCGAAAATTCCTGTGGATTTCATAATAATCCCTGAGGAATTCCATTCACTACCATCACCATCAACGATCTTTCCACCTACGCCAAGGGTAAGGGTTCCAGAGATTGTAACATTGGAGAAACTCATTGAGCCTCCACCAATTGTTCCAGAAGGTGCGGTTAATGAACCGGAAGAGTTAATAGACCAGCCTCCAGCACTTAAACTGGACGCGCCAATTGTAATTCCTCCAATAGTTCCAGATGACGCTGTTAAAGCGCCAGCAGTTGTAACATTAAAAGGAGCACTAGAAGGTGTTGCAGAACCAGCGTAAAAAGCAGTCGATCCAGAATCCATTCCTCTGGCTGTCGATCCTGATCCTAATCGTATACCTGTTGAATCAATCGTCCAACCACCAATCGAACCAGAAGTCGAAGTTAAAACCCCTGCTGACGAAACCCGGAATGGGGCAGATGAAGGAGTTGATGATCCAGACCAAAAACGAATGGAACCTGACGACGCCATACCAATTGAACCAGTATCACTTGACAGGTCTGTTGAACTAATTGTCCATCCGCCAATAGTTCCAGATGTGGCAGAAATGGATCCAGTAATAGCTAAGGATGTTCCATCCCAAGTCCACCCAGAAGTATGACCAATATTTCCGACTCTAATTTTGGTAACGGATGAGTCAATCCCCATCCAGAAACCAGCATTAGCAGTGTCACTATAACTTGTTTTACCACTTCTCAGGGAGCCTCCAGTTCCGATGGTGAGATTACCATCGACTGAAAGGTTCCCTGTTTTTGTTTGTACAGCTTCAAGATTGGATACATCAATGTTTCCTGATCTGATTGTACGTGCTTTAACTGAGTTTTTACTTAATGTGTTCGGGCCTAAGGCACTAGGCGCAGTGTAGTATCCGGCAATGATGTCATCAATGTCGCCTTGTAATTTCTTAATTTGGTTCTGTAATGAAATGTTCATTACTCGCCTCTATCTGCTCTAGTAATTACGATATACGCTTCAGACTCAATCTCTGTTACGCCTTCATGTCTTGAAGGCTTAAGACCAATGATGTCCACTGTCACAGGGAATGAGTTCCCTAGAAAGTCTGTATACTCAATCTCTGATGTTGTAGTTCTTAATGTGACTAGGTTGTTCCAGATCTCATGCGGATACAGATTAGACTTACTGCTATTTCTGAGATTGAGATTCTTAGCTACGCGCACGGCGATCTTGGCTTGCGGTAGGTACTTAAATCTAACCCGTTGATGATGGTCGAAGTTCTTTAAGGTTGCAGTAGCACCTGACGTGCCCGTGAAATCAAACTTAAATCCGACACTGGTTCCGTAGACATTGTTGAAGTCGAATTCTGTTTTTGATGCAGATGTATCTCCGAGTATGGAGTAGTTAGCGCCTTCATCAACGGTATATCTTGTAGAGATAATAGTAGAACCAGTAACCCCTGTTGCATTGATATTGAAGTACAGGTGCCTCTTGTTGAATCCCGGAAATCCTGATCTGCATAGAGATGTCCAGAGAGACGCAGATGTAGAGAATGAAGCTGTTGTTGTCTCATCCCATTCAGCAGGGATATCCATTAAGAGGGTATCTGTATCCCCGGAGTCGTTCCTCCCCCAGTAAAGACGAGTTCCAACGCCCGAAGGGAAGGCAAATAATTGTCCGAAGGTTTTTCCAGTAAGGGAGGTGTCTTCCCAGAGGACTTCAAATGACCATGTGCTGCCGCGTTGTCTAACCCCTCTAAAGAGAGCCACAGAATCTGCACTTCTAATAGTAGAGACTCTAACTCTTGCGAGGACGTAGACGTACTGGTTGTCTGCTGCAAGTCCGACAATTTCTTTAACAGAGAAACCATCCTTTCTTGCAAGTCTGAGAGAAGCAGTAACGCCAGTCTGCGGGTCGTATTGGTAGATTTCTGGGCCGACAGAAAAGAGAAGTAAGTCCCCTCCTGTCGCGTGGTATTTAAAGTTGTATTCACTTGGCTTATCCTTCCATTGCCAGATTGTTTCGTAAACGTCTTGTTGAGAGTCAATGGAATAAATAGCATCCTTCTTCATAACAAAGAGGAAGTCATTGACTGCTCTTGTTCCTGTAAACGGGTATGTCGAGTCACCCGGAGGGCCACTAACATTACCTGTAAGTGTTGTATCAATAGGGCCAAGCCAAGCATCTGTTGTAGGGCTGACTGAATAAAAGACCTTGCGGTTACCACCAGATCCAACAGCGGCATAGAATGTTCCTCTGACTCCTTGAAAGAATCTAGGCTTTCCTAAAGCATCAGAGAATGCAGCGTGATTGGCTGTTGTAGGTGTCCATGTTGCGGCAGCAGTTACGTCAGACTGGTAGAGAAAATCTGTTGTGCCACTAAGAGATGGCACACAAATAAATCCCACACCATCAAAGATAGTGAAGTCTGTAATATCAGCGCCAGCAACGTACACCTTATTCCACGCATTAGTGCTGTTGCTTGCATCTCTGCGCCAGAGATTTGTGGATTCCCAGACGAAATCATACCTAGCATCAGCCGAAGTTAAGTAAGTAATACCACCAGATAAGTTTCCAGTAACACTAGCAAGTGCTAACTCTGATACAGGCGGGGCAGGATAAACCTTCCCTTTGACGTGAGTAACTACCCCAGACGACCACCAGTAAGCTGTGTCGTCATTAAAGTCGAACTCTAATTGCCCAACTCCTCCAGAGAAGTCTCCCATTGCAAATGGAGTGTCGTAGCGAGGATCGAAATCTTGTGTTGTAGCACTGTCCTGTGTAGTCATTCTGTCAGGCTGCGGCCCTTGACTTTCAACAAAGTCTACCTGTTTAGTTTCCCCTCTTGGAGTAACCAACATAAAGCCGTAGCTGTCTCCATCTACAGTAAACTTAATATCATAAGGAAATGCTTGGTCACCACTAGCCATTAGTAACTAGCCCACCTTGCATCATGTCCCCATAGCTTTCTAGGCTTTCTCCTAGAGGACTTAGCTCTCTTAGCATCTTCGTATAAGCCTCTGAAATACATAGCCTGTTCATTGAACCGCTGTACGTCAGAGCTAGCATCAGTATTGGCTAGTAATGCATACAGTCTATGCGCTGCAAGATATACGATAATGTCAACTTGAGGATCAACAATCTCTACGAAGTCAGAGTCGTTATACACCTGAGACAGCATTGTAGTCCCGGTAAGTCGAATACGACGCCCATCGTCTAATTCTCTCTTAAATCCAATTTTTCTGTTAAGCCCGTCGTCAATTTCGTAGTATGCAATTTCACGGAATGGCATACCGCGCGTGCGCGTATCTTCTGAATCAGAGAATGAGGTTGACTCAATTTCAACTTTGTTAAGGATTTTCATAGAGTTAGGAATTGGGTATTCAAAGATGTCCTCTTCCGTAAGCATTCCTGTATCAATGATTGGCTTGGATAACACTGGGTATGAGTTAACAATAGCCCAGTTGATAGCATCTCTGTACTCGTCAGGTGTCCATCTAGCCATAATTTCAAATGTGGTACCGTCTCCTACTGCCGTAGAATACGGGATCGAAAAGTTAAACGTTCCTGACGATTGTGTCCAGTTGTTAATAATTGTCCATTCATCTGTATCAAGACGATTAAAAATCCACCCGTCAGCGTCAGCTTGTCCTCCAAAGTAGTCGTCTCTATATCTACGGAATTTGGCATAATCAGCAATCGCTGTGCTTCCATCCCCGGCTCCAGCGCTTGTAGTTTCTCCGATAAGCATTGTGTGAGTAAGTTTTCCAATTCTCTGGCGAATTGTTTGAAGGTTAGTTCCGCCTCCACCATGAAAGGCTTGAGAATCGGAGAGAGACGAGGTTGTTGCTCCATCAGTAGCTACAATCTTAAACCACTGAGATGCGTTTCCACTTCCAAAAGCAAACTCAAAGATGTAAGGAACAAGCGCGGTTACAGCGTCGGCTAGTGTTGCAGGGCTGGGTGTTACGTTTGAATTTACATACGGGCCTTCTGGTGAGTTTGAGTAATACAAAGCAAGAGTTGTATACCCTTGATCTTGTAAATCTAAAAGCTGAAGCTCATCTAGTGAGTGATTAATTATAATTGCCATTATCTATCTCTACCACCCTGAATGGTGCGACGCACAACACTGCCAGCTTTCATTATAGCAGACTTGAATGTTGACAGTGAAGTCGCATTACCAGTAAGCGAAGACATGCTTCTAGATAGAGTTTTCCGTATTCCCTTGGCTACAGAACCTGATACAGACCCCATTGTGCCTGTTAAGTTAACTCCGAATTGATGTTGTGCGCTGGTTAATGCCCCTGTTATGTTGCCAACAGAACCTGAGAGTTGCATGATCGCAACTTTAGTTGCATTAATACTTGCAGATAAAGACCCCATCGTGCCTGCAAATGATTTATTCGTCCGCTTGGTTACATTCCCGGTTCCTGTGGTATCTCCAGACAAAGGCTTTCCGGTAAGTTTAGCCACACTCCCGGTTACTGTAGCAATGGAACCAGCAATGGATTGTGCAAACAATCTTCCAGATTGAAAAGCCCCAGATATAGTTCCCGTTGCTCCAGAAAGAGGCTTGTTAACCCTCTTCGTAAGAACCCCACTCATAGTTATTGTCCCGGTAACACTCTGTAAGTTTGTATAGGTTATAACTAATTTAGGATCTTGTGAGTTCCCGGTAGTAGCTCCTAAGCTTATAGTAACAAACTCATTACCAGTAGGTGTTGTATTAGAAACAGTTCTATCTGAACAGATAACAAATCTAGTTATTCCGCCTTTATTAATATTACTGCGTAAGTTTGTACCATCTTCAGTCATGGTATTGTAGCCTGATACAGTAAACCCGGAACTGGATAATGTGGCAACCCTTGTCTTTCCTGACAGACTTCCGCCAGCAACAAAGTCAGCAGTAGTCATTGTAGCTCCCCAGTCGTGGACGCGAGCCTCAAGTGTAAAGTCTGTAGTGCTAAAATCTCCGGTGCCATATAAACTCAGGGTTGCAGAGTTGATAGTTGCACCAGTTGGAATAGAAGATGTATCAAAGCTTATGAAGGACTCAAGTACAGAGCTAAAGCTTCCGATTTTGGCTTGGCCTACATAGCCGCCTGTACTACCTGAGCCATCAATAAGGTTTCCTGTTCCGTTACGAGCAACTGAATAGCCTCCGGCATCGGGATAGTCGTTAGATTCAATATATCCGTCTGCTGACGTAGAATAAGCTGTTAATGTAGCCATTTATCTCGCCCTCCTTCCAGCACTAAGGATTGTTCTGACAACATATCCCGCTTTCATTTTAGCTCTTCTAACAACTGTAGCAAGCGATATTGTTCCAGTAATATTGGAAATAGCTCCAGAAACTGAAACATTAAATGTTATCCCAATGTGTGACAGGGCAGCAGTGATAGAGCCTGCCAGGGATGAGATACTGCCAGACAGTGATTTACTTATTGCCTTAACAATCGTTCCAGATAAAGATGCTGGAGATCCGCTGAGTGCTTTCTGTGTTGTGCGCACCAATGTCCCTGCGAGCGCACCAGAGGCTCCAGAAAGCGATTTAAATGTTCTTTTAGTAACTATGCCTTCTAGAGTCGCAATTGCACCAGACAATGGTTTATTAACTCTTTTTGTTAATGCTCCTGTTAGCGCATCTACGGAACCAGATAGGGAAACTATTTTGAAGGCAGCCGTGGTTATAGTTCCAGATAGCGCACCCATTGTCCCTGATAACGCCTTAAGAGTTGATCTGGACAGCGTACCAGAAAGTGAACCTGAAGAACCTGATAGTGCCTTGTTGGTTCTTTTGGTTAAAGCGCCAACCATGTCACCTACAGACCCGGAGAGTGAAACAACCTTAACAACAGCAGTAGCTAAGGCTCCGCTTAAAGAACCCATCGTACCAGCTAAAGCCTTATTTGTTTGTCTAATTAGGTTCCCTGTTAAGGATCCCGTAGTCCCGGCCAATGGCTTGCTTGTTATACGCGCAAGAGTACCAGAAAGCGAGCCTGCTGTACCAGACAAGGCTTTTAATGTTCTTAGCGCGAGTGCCCCTGATAAGGCACCCATCGTACCAGATACAGATTGTAGATATGTAGTCCCCGCTGTAGGCTTTGTGAAATACCTACGTTTACGAAGCCTTGTTCTGTATATTCCAGAACGCCTAACGTACATTGGCATGAGGATTACTCCTCTTCAATGAAGAACGTCAACGCAACCGAAACATCATCAGCAACAGTAGAACTATGCCTTACGATCAAACCTTCGCCCTGTCTAACAACAGGAACAAGCTTAGGTTCAGGAAACCAGAACTCCCACGGAGATGCTTGAATAGTCCATGCTAATTCCATTAAGGTTACGGCGGAGCCAGATGTTGTAGCGACAGTAGCCCCATTACATTCTGCTGTCCCACCATAGGCGACGTTGTTTGTTGCGTCGAGGGACGCCGGTGTAACGGCTGTTCCGTTTCCTGTTGTAACCGTAGCAGGCAGCCTAAGAACAGTAACATTTACTTGTTCAGCGGCTGCGTCTCCAGCGTCAGAATATGCACCGATAATCCAGCCAAGTAACTTGGTGGGCTTATCATCAGCGGGAAGCAATTCCAGAAGATCAGCATTTCCGCCTGCGTTTGTTAACGTGCCAGCATAAGAAATAGTGTAAATTCTTCCCATTAGTAATACCTTCTTATATTAATAATACGCTTTCTTACTTTTCGTGGAGTTATAAAATTAGCTGCTTCCTTGATTTCTGAAGCAATTGCCCCCATTGCTTGAGAGTCTGTATTTGTAGCATCTACAGTTGTGTCATTAAGTTTATATTCTGAAAATAGAACTCCACCTGTAGTCTCGTGTATTTGAGTAAATCCACTTCCGACAGTAAAATCGGTTGCTTCACCTCCATATCCAAATACCCCAATAGCCATGTTATTCGATGAGCCAAATGCAGCAAGTGTGGCAGTTAGTGAAGTTGCCAATTCTGTTGAATTGGTAACCGATTGTATAACTGCACCTGATCCATTAGTCCCTGATTTGTCTGTTCCAGATATTTCATATATAGAGTGTGTGATGTTTGCCTGAGCGACACCACACGAGATAGATACAGTCCCGGAACTTGGTGAAACTCCCATTGCGCGAAATCGTGTAATACGAAAAATCCCACCCGAACCAAGATCTAAGTAAGTGACGGTTGCTTCCTGTTGCCATGTTAACCCGTTCCCGCTGACTGTTGGAGTTGCAGGAGGAGCAGAAATGTCTGAATTGAAATTAAGTACATCACAAATAACGAGAGCATTACTCGCTGGACTTATAGAAGCAGTTGTTGAAGATGAGTTGTTATCACTATCAACTCCTGAGGTGAGAGCATTAACTGAGAGCGCCATTTATCTACATGCCCAAGGGATAAATCTGCACCACCACGGCCTAGTTTGAACCGATGTTGTTGTCGCTGTAGGAATTAAAGTCGGCGTTCTCGTTGGAGTTACTGTTGCAGTAGGGGTACTAGTCGGTAATACCGTAGGAGTGCTTGTTGCAGTTGCTTGGACAGTAGGTGTTTCCGTATTCGTAGGAAACGGAGTAGGTGTAGGTTGGGATGTTGATAGTGCCCATACATGAAAATCTTTAGCTTGGCATCCGAATCCTGTTCCATACCAACCATCTGCTGTGAATTCAATGTTAACACTCGTACTTCCAGGAGGGATAGAAGCCATGTAGCTGCTTGCATGTTCCGGGTGGCCGGAATCAGTCATTTTGGTTAATGGCACGTCATTAACAATTGGTTTACATAAAGCAGAGAATCTAAGATATGCTCCCGTAGGAGCAAAAGGGAATGTTACTATTCCATTTGAGAACAGGGCACGAGGAGATGCTTTCTCGATAGTAAACCTTGTTGAAGGCTGCGCATCCAAGTTATCCCAGTGCCATGTTGCAGCCACGCCAGCATTGTCTTTAAACGGATCATACGAGTGGTGCCCAAACTGGACTACCCCTTTTGTAAATGACGGTGTAGCAATTTCATCAAAAAATACTATTGGAGTAGCAGTAGCACTTGCAAGTCTTTCAAATCTGATATGGTCATTTGCGATTGTTAATTTAAAAGATTGTCTTGTAGCAGCTTGATTTGTACCCGGTGTAATGCCTGTACTGATAGGAATAAACGGATTCCCATATCCAGAGAGCATACCATTTCTTACAAGTTTAAGATTAGGCGATCCTTCACCATTATCTGTAGTTACAACAATTGAGTTGCGATTAGGATTCTGAAGATCAACACCTTGGGATAGATCAGATAACAAAGGAAGAGCTTGAGCTTCATTGAATGGCGAAATTGTAATATCCCACCAATCCCTAACACTCATCTTTTCCGTGCTTAAATCAAAGGTAACAGATCCACCTTGAGAAAAATCAAATAGTAGATTTGGGGTAAGCACAATTAACCCGTATGATTGCCCATTAATAGCTGTCATAACGTGATCACGACAAATAAACACAGATCCTTCAAATGATGTGTTTACATGGGTAGCTGGAGGCGCAGAACAATCTGCGCCGTGTTGTGCGTTAATAGTTGGAAGCGAAGTTGAGCTACCGCGTTCGTGAACTTGTACATCATATACATAGTTCGTATCAGGATCTACATATCCCCCAGTAACATATTGAGGAGAAGCAGGGTTTCCTGAAAACGCAGCAACGCTACCAACGGTTAGCATAGCTAACCCTAGCCCCATAAGAAACCTTCTAAACATTAAGCCTCCGCGTTAATAGTTAAGACATATGTGAATTGAATAGAGTCACCGTTAACTACGTTAACAGCAGAGAAGACGCTTCTGTCGAGCATTGTACCAGAAGAAGACGCATTAAATACAGCATGTTCAACAATGGCTAATGTGCTTGTAAAAGAAATTGTTGCGACGGATGTATATGTAGGCGCAGTAGCGGTTCCGCCTGCAACTTGTGTTCCTGCAACTCTAGCTCCACCAAACGGTGTAACAAGTGCAGTTTGCGTATTGGCTTCTGCTGTAGACCCGGTTCCGCAGTCATGGTATTTATAGTCTCCAAAGGCTGTGGTGTCTGTAACCATGTTCGCAACAATATCTGTTACGAATGCCCCAGTCACCTTCTTTCTACAAATAACCCCGAGATTAGTAATAGATCCATCTGCATGTGTAATTACAGCAGACAATTCAGCTTTAGCAATAGCTAATCTACCAGCATAAAGATCGCGAGTGCTGACAAGTCTACCCGGAATCTTTTTAAACCAACTGTACAGTCTTTTCAATTTATCACTCATCATTAACTCCATGTAACATATCCAGCTATAGCACCACCGTTGTTAACAACAATTGTGATTCCGTTTGCGCATCTAGCTTGCAGGTCAATACTGACCTTGCCGTCAGCAGTAACATAAGCCCACATTATATTGCCAGAACCGGCAGAAGCGTTGTCGTAAATATCGACAGTGGCGGTAGTTCCGACATTTGTAATAACAAGCTTACCGATAAACCCCGGTGTAGCTTTAATTACGGTAGTGGCATTATTTGTTAAAAACGTTGTGTTAGCGTTTGCTTCTTTTGCTGCCATTCTTAATTTCCTCTACTTCTAACTTCAAGGACTCGAATTGGGAATATAACTCTGCATATCTAGTTTTGTATTCATAGAGTTCTGTGACTAATGAAACAATCACATTATGGTTTTTAACGAGCGCGTCCATTGTCAGATTCGCGACCGGAATTTCCATATCCATTACTCTTCCCAGTCCTCAAAGTCCTCTCCGCCATCCACAACGTACGATGAATCTTCGTCGAAAATATCAACCTCGAACTTGTCTTCTACGCCGACTTCAACCCAAGGCTCATCATCCTTGTGTAATACAACCACGTACTCAAGCATTTCACTGAAGAATTGTGCCTTCAGTCTACTAGTTGTGCGCCCAACACCCTTATGGAAGGGAACCTTAAAACGCACTCCAGTGTACTGGTCGTTCTTGACATTAGTAATCTTTCGCGTTTCAGGATCTCTCAGATACGTCTCAATGATGTACAGATTCTTTCCAGACTTCGGGTCGGTTTCTGTATGCCGCTTTGAACTAATCAAGTAAATACTCCTGTTTTCTTTTATCTTACCATACTCTTGTTTTTGATATAAGTAAGCCCCTCGGGATTCAACTCCTCCGGGGCTTTCTTTTTGTCTCTGAAAGTCTTACTTTCTGACAGGTGTACCGTTAAGGTCGCCAGATCCATCGCTGAGCCAAGCGCCAGAGATAATGCAAGATTCACCCGAAATATTCGTCGAAACGATCTTCAGTCTAGCATACCGTCTAGTTGTTCTCAGTCTGAACGGAATGACGAGCTTTGTTCCACCAGAAACAGCGGCCACAACATCCGTAGCAGGGTAGACAAGTTCATCTCTAATCCATGTGGATCCGTTCGAGGATGTTTCCCAATAAACTTCCAGTTCAAAGGCTGTGCCAGTGATAGAAGTAACAAGGATTTCACCACCAAGGCCATATCCAGCAGGGCTTCCCACAAAGTAGTCACCAGTGTAACCACTCTTCAGGTCGAGTGTTTCTCCTGTAACAGTTGTATTGCTGTTGATTGTCAGGGGAAGGCTTCCAATAAGTGTAACTCTAGACTCACGCATTAGGCTACCCTCACTCCCTTAAGAACAGAAATACTCTTATTATGGACATGATGCAGACCAACGGGCCAGTCAACAGTTACTCTTTGAGTAACCTGATCGTCCAGCCATCTCGGTTCTGTAACTTCCATAGCGTACTGCTGAATTCCATGAAGGTAGGGCATTCCAAGCTTCACGAAATAAGCAGGTCTACAAGCAACGGAGTTAACCGTATCTGTTCCAACAACTAATGTGGACTGATCAGCCTTATAGCCCATGTCGTACCAGCGAAGTCCCTTATCCTCCGGGTAAACAAGAACTGGCTTGTTAGCCTTTTCAGCCGATGTTCTTCTTCTGTTGCTACCAAAGACACCGGGTTCCATTTCCGGCTGCTTCGTATACTTACCAAGTCTTCTCAGAATACCACGCAGGGTGGCAATAAAGTCAGACGAAGTAAACACGACATCGCCGTCATGTCCGTCCAGTGCATCAATAGCAGCATCAATCTTGTCTAAGAATGTGTACATTGTAGCTTCCGAAGGAGAAGCCGAAGCCCTCACATCCAGTTCAGCCGAGTTCGACACACCATAAACGATTTGGCTCGAAGGGGAGTTAGCAAGTCTAACCTTGATACCTTCAAAACCGTGCGGATCAGTAGCGTGGTCACCATTGATGAAATAATCAAGGAATGTCCAAGCCATACCCTTAACCGCGAGTCTGGTTCTTTCTCCGATAAGGTCACCAGCTTCCTTATCTCTAATGTCGGCCTTGTCCATTTCGATTTGAGCGCCGAGGGAATAGACAGCATCAGTAACCTGATCTGTTCCCACACCACTAATCGATCCGAACGAGGTTCCTCTACCCTGACGGAATCCAACCGTAGGAATAGAGTTTGTTCTGCGATGCTTAACCTCTAAGGTTCCAAGCGTCTTGAACGACAGCATGGCTGCCGGATCACATTCCTGAATAAACAGGTCAACAACAGCGGCACCATATTCGTCGCCCTTCTCGGACTTAGCGCGTTGAACATCAGCGAGTGTTAAGATTGTTCCCATACTTTAACCTCAGTTCTGTCGCATTTTTCTCAACAGTGCCATCGATGCCTTTTCAAGCACGTCGCCACTAATTGAGTCTGAATCCTTAAAAGCGGATTCATTTCTTGTACGGGTGTTTGGATTTGGTCTTCTCCGTCTCACAGAATCGACATCTTGTTCGTCACGCTGAGTAGCGGCACGTTCAATAGAAGCTGCAAGCTTATCCATTCTAGATAAAAGCGGTTCCGATTCATCGCCGAAGTCGAGTTCGTCCTTTTCAGGATCAGCACCCATTCTCTTAGCGAAAGCCTTAAGCTTATTGGTCGCTTCTTTTCTATACTGGGTAATTTGAGGATCTTCCTCCACCTGCCCATACGCAGGCCATTGTTGCTGCCCTTGTTGTTGCTGCTGAAGAAGCGCAGCGAGCATTTGCTCAGTGCGACTTCCCTTCTGCTTCTCGTTAAATCTTTCATACTTATCGTTAAAGATCTTACGAGAATCGTCATCCAGCATATCCTGAACAATTTCCTTAAGGAATTCGATTTCGCCTCCCTTAGCTTCTTGTTCCTGAACCTTCTGAATCACACCAGCCAGAGCTTGCTGGTATTGTCGGAGTTGGTTGTCCTTGCTGGCAACGACGCGTTGCATTCCCTTGTATACAGGAGAATTTGTATCTCCCTTACTAAGTTGGTCAACTAAAGAATCTTCAATCTGCTTCTTAAGCTTGTCGTATCTCTTCTTTTCAGAAGCACTCAAGCTTTCATAAGAGAAGTCCTCGTCATCACCATCGCCATCCAGTTCCTGATCGTCACCGTATTCATCTTCCCATTCATCAAGGTCGAGTTCGTCAACGGCTTCGTTGGTTCTTTTTACAGCCAAAAGTTTACTCCTTATTTTCTTTTATATTAGCATAACTAAATTTGTGACCTAACAGGTCTATAAAATTTACGCTTCCCGAACGTATTAGGTTGAGATTGTCTCAATCTTAACCCAAGTTCTGTGGCTCTGGTTCCATTGTTAAGACTCTTGTCGGCAGCAATAGCTGGAGACAAAGCAGTGCCTTCGTCAGAACCAAAGTTGGATAACACAAAGTCAAATTTATTGGCAGGCTCAACTCCATACCATTCAGCTAAGGCTCTATCCATGTTTGGATCCGCAAGTCTCTGAAGTCTCTTGTATTCAGACCTCGCCTTGTCAAACGCCTTAACGTCCGGGATTTTCTTAGCAAGATACGCACTGAGAGTATCCGGGCTAATACCAGATTCCATAGCGGTTTGTTGCACATAGTTCTGATAAGCTTCGTAGTTAGCGAACTGCCCAAAGAAGCCAGAACCATTCTGCTTCATGTACTCGAAGACTCTATCGTCTGACTCGAAGTAGGACTTCGTAATATCCTTAACAATATCATATTCAGTAACGAGTTCATTCTCGGCTCTTTGTGACTCTTTTGTTGTCATCTTAAGAACGTAAGCCCTCTGGTTCTCAGGGAGGCTCTTGAGAAGATTCATCTTCGCTTTATTGATTGCGTCAAAGTCAACACTGCCATCAGCCTTAAGAGGTGTCTTGCTAGAGACTGCGTACCATTCAGCAACAGCCCTGTCTTCAGGTCTTGTGTTCTTAGAATCAAGGTATTCAGTAACAGAACCCTTGAACCCGGCTCTATCAGCAGGCATCACAGAGAATGTACCCTTGATTGAATCGATTCTATCGAACTTCTCAGAATTTCTGTCGTTGTACCAGTTTCTAAACTGCTCCTTCGACATCTTGCCACGCTGCACGTTCAGGCTCATCTGAGCAACGTCAGCTTGGAACTTAACCTCTTCGTCGTCAATTAGATTGAACATCTTAGTAACGTTGTCGTTCTTAGGGTCAATCTTGGCAACAGGGAACTTCTCGTAGAACTGATTCTTCTGTTCACGATTTAAGTCATCAATTGTCTCAGCCGGACTTCCATCCGACTTCATGAATCCCATAGATTGAACACGATTGTTTCTTCTTTCAGATTCAGAGAACGGAGCAAAACGAGGGCCGAATGAGCCAATACCAGCCTGAAGTGCTCCCGACTTCATGTCTTCAGCTTCCAGCATGTTCTGAGCGAAGAACGGAAGGAAGTTAACAGCCTCAGTCTTAAAGAAGTCAGAGGGACTACTAATATCCGCGTAGGGATTGGTGTTAGCACCAGTTGTAGCTTCGACAATATCCTGTCCGAACTGAATACCCGGTGCTCCACGTCCTGAATACCAGTTCATGATAGGATTATCGAACTGATCCATTTGGAGGAACACTCCCGGCTCTCTATTCCACAGGGCATTGCCACTTCTTCCGAAGAGTTGCATTGCGGCACGAATTTGTCCGCCAACACCAATGTATCCAATAGGGGTTTTTGTAGCCATAAATCTCTTTCCTTCAGTAGGATCAATAGGCGCAAGAGCCTCCTTGGACGCAGGGTCAATATCAGGGTTCATTGCAAGGTTAGCGAGATACGCAGTTCCCAGTGTGGCCCCCATAAAGATTCCTAAGCTTCTCATGGCGTGTCTACCTTCTTGAGTAGTAGGATTTGACGCCATAGCTCCAAGTGAGAAGATAGATCTCACGAGCTTAGGAGAAAATGCCAACCAGAACGATTCCTGATCTCTTTGGCCCTTACCAACCATAAGTGTCTTAGAGTCAAGAGCACCAGAGATGTTACGAACAAACTGGGCAAGGCCATCGAGATTGTTCTCTTTAGCATACTTTGCATAATTGGACTTCCACAGTTCAGTTCTAGCAATGAGCAGGTTTGTAGACATAGCAGCTTCAAATCTACCTACGGTTTGCTTGCCAGTATTTCTGACGGCACTTCTAGTTTTGCCATCACCCAATGTCTTGTCAAAGAACTTAGTGAATTCACCTTCTCTGCCAAGGGCTTCGAAGTATTCATTAGAACCAACAGGGATTCCATAAGCTGCCATTTCATTAATGAATTTTAAGTTATTGGCAACATAAGTATCTCGAACCCTAGGGTTAACAAGTGCGGCGTAGTTACCAGCAATAGCTTTAGTCCACGCTTTAGGGTTTTCTGTCATTAGAGGCAAGTTGTGAATGAACGGAGTAGCAACGTCTAACGTAGACGTAAGAGTTCTGAACACTCTACCAGTAGCACCAAGGGCTTTAGACGCAGGGGATTCATTCACTTCCTTGAGTCCAAGTCCGGTAATTCCGATATAGTTTCTCAGAAGTTCTGCATCCTCTCTATCGAAGACTCTATTACCAAGCTTTGCAATAGGGAATGTTGCAATAGGCTGCTTCGTTCCGTCAGGAAGAATTCTGTAAGAACGATTAGCTTCCTGAGATGTAACTGCCTCAAGAGCAGTTTCCATTCCAGTCTCAGCCTTCAACTTAGCAATATAAGCCTGCTTGGTTCTTTCCTTAGCATCAATCATAATCTTTTGAAGATCAGGATTAGTCTTATCTTTTCTAAATTGCTCGGCGGCAAACTTCATATCTGTCTTGGCAGACTTAAATGCAGCAGTAGATTCTTCCAGTCTAGTTTTGACAGCAGGATTTACCAGATCCTCAACAGGATCTGTAATCTTCTTCATTTCATTAGCAAAGTCTTGCTTAATGATGTCGTTGTATGTTTCTCTTAAATACAACTTAAGTGTCTCTCTCGGGTCAGCGTAGTTGACGCCATTTTGAGCGCCTTCCATCGCAAGGTTGTACCATCTCTTCGCCTTGTGATTTGTTCTGTTAATGATTTCGATGTTATCAATACCCTTAACCACACGAGGCACCCAAAGCTTACCATTGTGCTCTCTTGGGAGATTAGGTAGAACGTGAATTGTTCTGAGTGTCCTAATATCATCAATCATATCATTATATGCCTTAGCATAAGCGTATTGCTCTGGCGTAAGCTGGCTTCTCAGGTTTTCAAGATCAGAGAACACATCATTCCAGTGCATGTTAAGTCCCTTAACAATGCCCATCTTATTAGTATTGAATACTATTCCACCACGTCCAACCGCAGGTCGAATTCCACCGAATCCTGACATCTTGTCAAAGACTGCTAATGGAGCAGTGGAAAGATCTTGAACAGAAAGTTCCTGTCTTGTTCTAGCTGTAATCAGCCGCCCAACTTGAGTATTCATCAACACAGAAGGGTTGACAAGACTCATCAGTGGAGCAAGTGCCTTAGTGATGACATTGTTTCTATTCCAAGTCTTTACGTTCTCAGCTTCATCTCCAAGTCCCCTGATGTCAGAGATGTACTTCAGCGAAGCTCTCATTTCATCAGGATTTCTGAAGTCGATGTGGGGATTACCCGGTGTAGGCGGAGCGCCTCCGGGTGTTATTGTGTTAGTAATCTGCTCAATAGCAGCCATTTCCTGTTCAGTAGTTTGAATCTGAGTATGCGGAACACTAGGCGCACTATCAACGTGCCCTAAGTAAGAAGCAGGGCCAGCCACAGGCATTGTAGCTGCATTATTTCCTAACGAATCTCTGTAAGCTTTAGCTTCCAAAGCTCTCTGAGTAAGGATTTTCTCCATGTCTCTGCCTCCTACAATAGAGGCGATAAGGTCAGCAACTTCAAGCGTGCTGACTGGCATGTTTAAGTCTTCATCACTTAATGTTTCCAGAAGGTCAGCAGCGCGAAGTTCGTAATCCCCAATAGGTGGAGCCTTAGGGCGCTCAAATTCGCCTAGAGTAAATTTATCTCTAGCTTGTTCACCAAGCGCTTTCTTCCCACCCCCAATTCTTACAGCGGCTTTTTCTTGGCCTGTTTCATCAGGTCTGCCCCAAACAAGTTCTTGAAGATGCTGCCTGAGCGTAGGCATCTCTGTAATAGGGATGTTAGGAATAGGATCATTTTGAAGTCCCGGCTGGTAACGAGCCTTAAGTTTGCTAATTACATCAGAGCGAGGAATAGGGTTATCAATAGGAACTTCTCTAGGATCTCTGTAAGGTTCACCAGTCCTACTTAAGACTTCAGACACTCTATCTCCAGCTTTAGGATTCATAGGCACCTTGCCTTGCTCAATCCCTTGCTGCATCATATCTCGTTCTGATTGAATTGTAGGCATGTATGGCGGTGGAGCATTTCTAGGATCTCCGCCTTCGGCCATTTGTTGAAGACGTGCTTGTCTCTCCATACGCTTAATGGCATTAGGATCATCTTTAGCTTGTCCATCTCCAACAACAGAGAACATTGTTTGTGGCTTGGAAGTAATTGCAGCACGAGCCTCTGGTGTAAGGTTAATAACAGCATTGACATAATTTTCAGCAGGAACCATTTCGTACTTAAGTCCGAAAGCATATCCGATGTCTTCAGCAACTCCAAGTTCTCCAGCCTGAGCCATCTTAGCAAGGGCGTCCCCAAGAGAGATCCCTTCGTCGTTCATCATTATTGCAATTTCTCTGATTTTCTGACTATTTTCAAGAAGAATAGTACGTCTACTGTTAGGTAAAGACCCAGCACTATGTTCTTCTTCAAAAGCATGATTAAGTGCAAATTCTACTTCATGAGGAGTAAAAGAATCATCTCCAGAGAATTTATGAACGTATTGCCCTCGTGTTGTATCCTCTTTTTCAACAGTTAAACCGAATTTCTTGGCAATATCCTTTGCCTTGTTCGGAATAATTTGATTATAAGAAGTTCTACGACCTTCAGCAGGATAAGTCATCTTGCCATCTACTTCTAGTTGCTCAGGCAGCCTCATACCGGGAATCTTAAGTGTTTCTTCACCAGAGGCAAACTTCACCTTATCGTAGCCGTTGTCGGCTGCGTAACGAAGAATTCTCTTAATAGAAAGTTCCTGCCAGTTATTCTGGAAGGGATGAGGCCAATTGTCAGTTGGTGTATTTTTATGAGTTACGTGAACCTTATTGCCAGTTCTGTTTTCCTGTGCCCAATCAGACTGAATCTCATGCACAAACAGAGTACGACCACCATCACGGTCGTCTACTCTAATGTGAGCTAAAATATCTTTACCACGGTTAGCTTGTTGATAGTCCCACTGATTATTGTATGTTTTTCCAGTATTCATTGTGGCAGCATAATCTATTGCCTCTATAAGTCCAGCGAGTAATGCTCTATTTTCATCTGTAAAACTTTTAATTATATTCCAGTCGCCTTGATTAAATCCTGTAGATTTAACAAGGTAATACTCTTCGTAATTTGCATCTTTCATAATAGAAAATTTTCCATCAGCCGATACTAATAATGGTTCTCTATTATAATTGTGTACCCAACGGAGAGATTCGGCGTCACCAGTTGTTGGCTTGCTCCAACTCATAGGGTCAATGCCATCTTCTTGTCCGGGTTTTTGTCTTAGAAGAATTTCACGATAAGTTCCAGATTCTCCACCGGGAACGGTGTAGTTTTCGTAAATAGTCTGATTATGCCCGGATGTATCAATCTCAGGATCGTCATGCCATCTATTAAAGCCAGATGGCCCGAGAATAGTTTCCTCAATATCAAAGTCATTTTCTTTGATTCGATTCAGAACCTCTTCTCTAGAGACTTTTCCCTTCGAGAAGAACTCTTCATCGAGTCCATTCCATTCCATCTCACGATCAGTAATACCCTTGGATTTAAGGACTTGCTTCCACTGTTGACCGGGGGCAACTCTAGGAAGTTGATTTCCCTGTTCCTCAATATGCTTAGCAACATCCCTGAACACGAGTCCAGAATTATCTTCAATCACATTCTGCTTACGAGCGGAAGCTTTAGCCTGAGATAGATGAAGTCCAGCGCCACCGAGAACTCCACCAGCTAACTGGAATGCAAAGTCATCATATGTATTGTCAGTTATACCTGACACAGCCTGCCCAGCAGCAGAGCCAGCACCAATAGCTAAAGTTCCTTTGGCTCCAGCGCCTTCAAGAAGTCCACCTAATATTCTTGCAGACCTAGAAGAAGCCCCGGCCTTCTCACTACCAAGGGCAAGTTTTCCAAATCTTGTACCAGCGATTCCTGCTCTTGTAGAAAGCTTTCCTATTGTTCCGGCAGGGATATACATCGAAGGATCGAATACGAAATCTCCTGTAGTTTTTGCCCATCCGGGGAGATTGGATTCATCCCATTCCCTAGCCCCTTGCATCAATCTTTGATTTAGCCCTTTTGGAGCTTTTTGCCCATACCTTCTATATATAGCATCTTCTTCCGCGTCTCTTTCTTTTCTGCTTTGTCCAATTATACCGGTTCCTAATCCCACTGTTCTTAATGTTTGTCTACCAATAGATCCCGGCGTAAATCTTCTTTCTAACCTCTGATCTTTACTGTCATACTCAAGATCCCCAAACTGAGAGAAGGCTCCAGTCCCCACCTTAGAAGTATAATCTAATATATCTAAAGTCTTATTAAATCCAGACCCGTAATTAGGACGCGAGACAATATCGCCTAAGAAATCAAAGCCATCATTTGCCTTCTTAGATGTAAAACTAGCAGCACTCTTAATATCTTCAGTGATGCTCTTCTTAAGCTTGTTGAGGAATCCCATTAATAGCTTTCCTTAGATGATAAGCAGCAGCTAATCCGTGCAGGATAGCGGCTATGTGTAGTGTGCAGAAGAGTAGTTGAAATGAAACTTCTCTAGGGTTCATTACATGATTGTACCAGATGACCGTTGTGCAGTTCTAAGGTTCTGCGTAGGTCTTCCGATAAAGTCAAGCACGTCCTGATCTGGTAGTCCAACAGGGCCAGAAACGTATCCTTGGAACAACTGATTCTCACTGGCAGAAGAATTATTCAACTTCTGAAGAGAAGGAAGAATACCTCCGCCTCTCTGCGAGAATACAGAAGCAAGGTCTAATTGCGGAGAAGTTCTACCAGTTACACTATCAGCCAACGCAGGTGCAATAGGAACACCATAATCAGCTAATGTCTGTAGCCATTGAGGAACATTATCATAGCCTTGAAGATGTTCATTGGAAGACGAGCCTAGCCAAAGGTTTCCCATTCCCATATTTGCATACTGTTGAGACATATCTGTTCCAATTGCATATCTAGGAATGTCCGTGCCAGAAGCAAAGCGTCGCCTGTTCAGGCTATTCATAAACGCCTGAAGTCCGTAATTAGCTCTAGGAGAAGGACTTTGTGACTGAGCAGGCATCACGGTATATGGATTTACCCTTCCCGGTTCTGGCCTAAACTGTTGCCACGCTACAGGGGACGGATTTCTAAAGATGTCTTGCTGAAATCCA
>ERZ761584.156-NODE-156-length-26373-cov-7.013717_pt1 | contig 26373 bp, 28 predicted proteins | sample MGYA00512168_ERZ761584 | MGnify/ENA primary metagenome ERZ761584 (study PRJEB28899, sample SAMN03785564) | bioreactor sludge metagenome | biome: EBPR Sludge; feature: EBPR Bioreactor; material: 0.22µm filtered reactor supernatant | place: Saint Lucia: Queensland...
GGGTGAGGATCTGCTAGCCCCCTCGCCCGCGCTGCAAGCAGTCATGCAGGATGTCGGGATCCCGCTTACGCCGCCGCCTGGTCCGGAAGGTGCGCCGCCCGGGGCTCCTCCAGAGGGACCGCCCGGCCCGCCACCTCCCGGTGGGCCTCCCGGTGGGCCGCCGGCAGGAGGACCTCCTCCCCCGGGGCCACCGCCGCCCCCTGGCCCACCTCCTGGCCCTCCCGGCCCGCCGCCTGAAGGAGGCTTCGCCGCTGCCAGTCGGGGAGGCATGATGTGATCGCTCGAAATCTGACCGAAATCCAGGGCGAGACGCTCGCGACGATCATGGAGAGCGCCGACGCGGTTCGCGCCCTGGAGGTCGTGATAAGCGACCACCTCAACAGCGAATTTTCTCGCATGCGAAACGCGGTTGCCTCGGGCAACACGCACGAAGCCACGCTCTGCGAAGGCCGCATGCAGGCGATGTCCGACTTCGTAGGCGACCTCAAAAAGGTCGCAAGCGACTACCGAAAGATAAAGAAAGGGCCGCTCCGGGACAGCCTGTAGCGGAACGACAATCCAATGCCAGCAGCACCGCAGAATACCCCCGACAGCGGGGGCGATTCGCACATCAACGATATGGACTATATCCTCGGAGACACCGAGGACGTAGAACAGTCTGCGGAACCCGCGGAAGATGGCGATGTAGCCGACAGCGGCGAACCGCCGGCCGAAGCGGAACCTGAGAGCACAACCCCGGAAGGCACCGCCGATCCCAAGGAAGAGCGCATCCTCGCGCTTGCCAAAGAGCATGGACTCGACCCCACGGCTCACCGCAAGGCGCTGGAACTGCTCGTTCTGCAGGAGAAGCGGATCGCCGACAAGGATGACTACATCGGCACGCTATCGCAGGCCGATGCGTGGTTGACCGACTTCGAAAAGAGCCTCACGAAGGGACAGCCCGACGCCGCGGCTCAGACGAAGAAAGAGGAAGCCCCTGCGCCTCGCCAGCCGCAGCCGTTCTCTCCGAGCGGCCCGATTCGCTTGGGCGACGTGGGTGACACATGGAATACTCCAGCCGACGCCGCCAAGGATCTATACGAAGCCTTCGCCGACCAGAACACAGCGAAGGCCGCGCAGATTCAGGAAGCGTGGTTTTCGCGACAAATGATGGGCACGATGCCTCACCTCATGCAGTACGTAGAGGAGATGGTGCAGGGGCACATCAACCAGTTCCGCGAAAAGGAGTTCGGTGAAGTTCGTCAGACCGTGGAACAGACCAAGCAGGCCCGCATGCGCGACCGCGCGTATGATGCGGCAATCGCTGATCTCACGGCCAAGCCCGCACTGAAGCAGTTGTGGGACGAGATGAACAAGGCAACAGGCGAGTTCGAGTTCAACGGGCAAGCGTGGCCCGACAAGCCGTTGAATCGCATTCTCGCTGAGCACCCCGGCATCCTCAAGATTCGGATCGACGACCCGGACCCCGAGGTCGCAGCGCGCCGCACTGCCATTGAGCAGTACCGCGAGGCGATGCGCATCTACGTCAAAGGCCGCGCTTCGGCATTGACTCCGAAGACGGCGCAAGCGCTGGTGAGCGCTGGCACGGCACAAGCACAACGCGAAGCAGGCAAAGAGGCTGCACGGCAAAAGCTGAACGCCTCCGGCACCCGCGGACAAGCGCCCTTGTCCGACGACGACAAATGGCTGGACGGCCTGACCAAATCCCGAGGATCTCAGTCGGGCACGTCGGTCCAAACGCTCTTCAGTTGAGCAAGAAAGGTCCGTAACCCATGGCCAACCATCTTGGCCTTCGCTCCACCTACCAAACCGCCGCAACCGAGAATCGCCAGATTCGGGTTGTCGATCAAAAGATCGCGGATCTGGAGCCCAATGAGGCCCCGCTGTTGACGCTCATGTTGAAGCTCAACAAGCGGGAACCTACGCCGAACCCATCGTTTGAGTGGTACGAGCGCGATTTCACCCCACGGTGGGCTCAACTGGGTTCCACCACGGTCTCCAACACCACCTCTGCCAACACCATCAGCGTGCTCGACGCGACGCTGTTTGTGGCTGGCGAGATCTGGGCCGTGCCGCGCGCGGTATCCGTTTCCACTCACCCCGAGTTGATTCGCGTGACCAGCGTGAATACGTCTACCAACGTGATCACGGTGACTCGCGCGTTCGCCAGCACCTCGATCGACACCATCAGCGCAAGCGCTTCCCTGCGCCTGGCTGGTGCGGCTGAACTGGAAGGCGCCGCGGTGCCCGACAGCAAGTCGTCGACTCCGACCGTCAAGACGTCCTACACGCAGATCTTCCGCACCGCGATCGATCCGCTCACCTGGACGGCTCTCTCCCAGCGCAACTACGGCACCGAGAACGGCGGCGAGCGCAAGGATTTGCAGCGGCTTGGGCTCATCGAGCACAAGATCCGCATCAACTCGGCCTTGCTCTTCGGCAAGTCTGCATCCGCCACCTCTGGTGAGAACTACCTGCGCACCACGCAGGGCTTGTTCTCCACCATCTCCACCAACATCTACAACATGAACGGCACCCTGACCATGAAAGCTATGGAGTCGTGGTGCCGCATGGCATTCCGCTACGGCCCCAAGAAGAAGATCCTGCTCGCGGATCCGCTGATGACCTCGGCGCTTTCGCAGTGGGCGAACAACTACATCCAGTTGTCGGTCAACGAGACCAAGTTCGGCGTCGCGATCAAAACCTGGCGCTCGCCGCACGGCGAACTCATGATCGTCAACGACTGGATGCTGGAGAATGGCGTTTCCGGTCAGAACGGATTCGCAGGCCGCTCGGCGATCGTTGATCTCGACCAGATCACCTACATGTATCTGGCAGGCAACGGCTACAACCGCGACACCAAATTGCTGCCCGACGTCAAGAAGGACGGCCAGCATCGTGTAGTCGATGAGTACTACGCGGAAGTCGGCTTCAAGATCAAGCGGGAGCAATATCACTCCTTCTGCTACAACTACACCGATTACGCGGCGTAACCCACCAACCGAGGGGCGGACCTCCCCGCCCCTCTCAAAAAAACAAGGAACAGTATGGAAACCACGCAGCCCAAAGAATACTACTCGTCCCGGCGCGCGCTCGCCATCCAGGTGAATCCTGGCAAGGCAACGTTTGATCAGAGCGGCGCATACGTCGGGCGGATCGGACACCGTGAAGTACAGTTCAATCCCCTGGGCGACCACGGCCATTTGGTAACCAGCGACCCGGAAGTCCAGGCCTACCTCGACAGCGAGATCGCCAACGGAAACACGGAGATTTTCGGACCTGCTGAGTACAACCGCCGCATCACTCCCGCCGAGGTTCGCGCGCAGCAAGCGCAGGATGAGGTTGCCGCACTGCGGGCGCAACTGGAAGAGAATACGCGCCAACTCGCACGCAAGAACGAACTGCTGGAGCGCATGCAGCAGCAGAAGGGCGCTGCGAGCAAGTGAAGGTTCACCTCGCAGTCTCGACCTACCGGGGGCACCCCCGCGAGTCGCTCGGCGCGATTCGGGTCGCCGAGGAGTGCCTGCGCAAGAGCGGCGTCGAAGTGCTCCCACCCGACTACTACGGGTCGGCGATGCTGGCGGATGCACGCAACAAGATCCTCGCCAAGCGTCCACCTGATGCCGATGTCACCGTCTTCATCGACGACGACATGTACCCGGAGCCGATGGCGCTCGTCAAGCTGATCGAGCACACCAAAGATCATCCGGTCGTCAGCGCCGCCTGCACCACCCGCACCCGCCCGATCAAGCTCTGTATCAAGTACTTCAACCGGGAAGCCCAGGAGTTCCTGGAGATGGATGACATCCCCCGGGGAAGACCGTTCCTCGAAGATGTCGCCGTCGGCACTGCGTTTCTCGCGCTGCGCAAGGACGTGATCGAACAACTGACGGAGCAGTACCTCTCTGCCGCCGACTGGATGGAGGAAAAGCGCCGGGAGCACGATCGGCTGCATGTGCGCGCCGAGTACAGGGAGAAGGAACGCAGCCGGATTGAAGGGTTGCGCCGGCACAGTTGGGAGCGCTATCGAAAACTGCGCATCTTCCGCTTCGGAGAGATCGACAACGAGATCGACCTCGGCGAAGACGTGATGCTCTGCTACCGCCTGATGCAGTTGAACATCAAGGTGCTCGTCGATCCAACGATCGTCGTCGGGCACATCGGCGATTATCCGTACAGTCTTGCGGACTACCTGTCCTCGCAGGACCTCAAGGACATTGAGGAGGCGCGGAAGGCCTACGCCGGAGCCACCGAGCAAGCGAACTCCTCGCTCATCTACGTCCCATGACCACCGCCCAAATTGCCACCTACGCCGACTCCAAAGGGCTTGCATCGTCGGACCTCGACCTGCAAGTCCTGCTGCGGCGGAAACTCGTACCGGACTTCCTTGCGCGCGTCGGCTACACGGCATGGCGGCGCAAGGAGGATACCGCGGCTGTCAGCGCCAACGTCCGCTATTTCGACATCACCGACAACGACTTCTGGCACATGAAGAAGTTGGTGATCAGCGGCGAGGAGGAGACGCAACTCCTCTACATCGGCGACGACGAGACGAAGGTGCTGCAGGCAGCGGCGACCACGACAGCGGACGCCGACAAGCCAACTGGCTACTATCTGCGGCTGGTGGCAGGCTCACCGGCGGTCTGGCGGGTCTACTTCGACGTACCGACGGATACGGCACGCACCTTTGCCTACATCTACGACACCAACATCTACTTCGCCGACGACTCCACTTCGGTCAACTTCGACGCCTACATCCCACACCAGTTTCAGTGGGCGCTTGTCGAAATGCTGAAAGCTGAGATCTTCGCCGATCGCTTCGGCGCAGGCGACGAGTCCCGATACTCGCGTGCAACGCAGGAAGCCGAGCGCATCATCCAACTCGCACAGGAAAGCCCGGATTTGAGCCGGGGAGGAAAGGCCCGCTACATCTCGTGAAGGAGCCGCAGGAGCTTCAGTTCGGGCCGCTCAACCTTTACGGGAACCCGATTCGCAGACCACAAAACACCGCATCGCTGTGCCAGGATATGCGTGTCATGCCGGGAGGGTGGCTCCGGCTGCGCTCCGGCCGGTTGGCGCGCTGCAACTTCACGAATGCCTACGACGTGGTGCGTATTGAGCCGATCGCGTTCGCGGGCGCATTGGGAAGCGGCACCCATTTTGCGCAGGTAGTGTACGGAGCCAGTGACGCACGCGCCGTCCTGCTGACAATCAGCGGCGGAACAATCACTGCAGCGGAGTCTGGCATCGAGCAACTCTGCAACCAGTACTCTGCTTTCGCAAGCAAGATGGTCCCGTTTGCACAGTTGCCCGATCAGATCGTGTTCGGAAACGGTTGGGGCTACCACGGATCAAACCTTGAGCCGATCCCGTTCCTGAGCAGCTACGATTCAGCGGGGGTGCTGCGATACTTTGGGCTGAGTATCCGGCCTGACAGTCAGCGCAGCGGAGCGCCGGGTGGTCCTCCCGGATACACGTACACCACCGGAAGTGGCACCGGGGACCTGTCGCTCAATAGTGCTACCGGGCAAAATTCCAACCAGTTTGGCAACACGGTCAAGATTTATGTCGGGCTGTATAACGCAACCACCGGGCATTACAGCAATGGCTGGCATATCGCAGACATTCCAGCCGCAGGCACTGGCATTCTCCGGCTGAACTCCATCAAGGCGATCAACTACGCCACACATGGGACCACGGAAACAAACGAACTGTACTACGTGTTCTACGCCACACAGGAAGGTGGTGCGGTTCCATACCTGATCCTCAGTTCGGATTTGTCGAGCCCATATAAGGTGGGGGTGTCCGCATCGTTCACGTATGTCTACATGAACATCGCTGCGATCGCAGACGGCACGACGAACGGCTGGGTATTGGATCTGACCAAGGAGATGCCGACGAAGAACTACGCGCCGCGACAGATGTCCTGCATCTGGTTCACCAACGGGCGCATGTACGGCATCCCCTACGAATTCTACGATCAGTCCGGTTCAGTTGACTACTATCAATTCGGAGGCGGCACGCTGGCCGCCAACGACCAGATGGAAATCACGATCAAGGATCAAGGTTCCGTCTGCTGGTCAGAGGCGGAAGGCTCCAGCCGGCGCGCGAACTTTCTCGGCGATCCGCTCCAATCGTGGCCGTACAACAACATCTCCCCGTGTCCGTCAGGAGAGCGTCCCATCTGGGGATGCGCAGCGCCGAACGGCGTGGATTCGATGGTGTGGACCGCCACCCGGCTATTCCTGCTCAAGGAGCAGTCCGACGGGCTGCACGAGTGGGACTGCATCGCGGACACGCACGGGTTGTTCCCGACGACCGGGCCGAAGACCGTGCAGCGCACCAACTATGGCGTCTGCTGGGTGTCGCAACGCAAGCAGGTCATGCTCTATGAAGGCGGCGGGAAGGAAGGCGTCCGCGTGCTGTCGAAGGAATACGACAGTGCCTTGAAAGGCAAGGGGAAAGACCCCGTTTGCGCCGCGTACTTCTTCGACCCGATCAACTTCGTGGACCGCTACGAGGTGTTCTGGGGCACCGGATCGATTTGCCACGACTTTCACATCGGGGCATGGACCTCCACGCAACCTCACTCCGTGCGTGCATCGGCGATGTTGACGAACACGCTGGGCGACACCTATCTCGTCATTGCCGCCGGAACGCTGAACGTCAATATGGGGTTGTACTCGGTGGAGGGGCAACCGGATCAGTCGCTGAATGTCCCGCTGATCGATCAGTTGTTCGCCAATGCGTCCGGCGGCACCACAACGAATACCGAACTGCCGGAAGGATACTGGGCCAACAACTGGTACGACTTCGGAAACTCCGTTGAGCGCAAGGAGGTCCTGGAGATTCATCTGATTGGGGACGGTGCGACCTCGGCGCAGTTGACGAATGCTGCCCCAATGCAGATCGAGTTGTTCACCGATTTCCAGGCCGTCGCCGCAGGCGCTGGAACGATGCTGTCGTCGCGCGCCAAGGAGAAGCAGAGTTCCACCGACCAGTTGTACGTCTACCGGACGTCGGCGAATGCGCACAAGCGCTGGTTCAAGTTTCTTCTGCGGATGAAGTCGCACTCCACGGAAGCGGGCAGCAACTTCTTCGCCGATCCGTCGTTCCAGGGTGACTACACCTCGAACTTCTACGGCTCGATCATGACGTGGCTGTCCACGCTTGGGAAACCGCTGAACTACAGATGAGCAGCACGTTCTCATCGCCGCGGCTCGCAACGCGCGAAGCAGAGAACCGTCTCATCTCCCGACTTGCGCAACTGACGCAAAACGCGCCGGAACCCCCGCGGTCGTTCAGCGTCGACAACCGCAATCTGTTCACTTGGGATCCGCCGCAGCGCATCAACTTCACACACTATCTGCTGCGCATCAACAGCGACGCCGACAATGCCTACAAGTACGCGCTGCCAGCGCCGCAGACATGCCTGCAACTATTCAAGGGCACCTCGTTCTACCTGAGCACCTACAACGAGTCCAACGGGCTCGAAAGCTACCGGGTGCAGTTGATTTACAACGCCGAGACCGCAGTGTTCGGCGGTGGCAGTGGGGCGGCGAGCTACCTGGACCCGCACACTGTCACGGGATCTTCGTACTCCGTCACGACTTCGAATGTAGCGACAGCGGGAGACCAACTCACTGTCATCATCTACATGAACTCTTCTTCCTCCACGATCACGATCACCCCCTCGGCGGACTTCCTGTACTGGCCGGATAACCTGAACACCGATCAGACCACATACAGCGTGCTGACGTTCACGGGTGACGGATCGAAATGGGTCTGCACTGGATGGCGCACCGGATTATCGTAATGCTTCACCGTCTCATCATCGCTGCTGCTTGGGTTTGGTTGATTGCCCAGGCGCGCGGCCAGTCTATCGGCTACCAGCCGACCGTGTACCCGTCACCGGGAGCGAGCGGAACGCCTGGATCGCTGTGTTGGCGCGAGGCGCGGGCGAACGGCACGAACACGGTCTGCCTCTCGGTGCCTGATGCCGTGGGGTCGAACTACACGCTGAAGTTACCCGATGCGACCGGGACCGTCGGCCAGGCGCTGTATCTCGCCTCCACCGGGCAACTCGGATGGGCTGACTTCGCGGAAGCATTCCCGGTTCCGACTGTGGTGCGTACCTCCGCGACGCGGCTGACGATCGGATCGAATTGTTCGGTAGCCTCTCCGTGCAGGTGGCGGCACGGGTTCGACACGATTGAATTGACCGGGCCGGAAACCCTGGACGTGTCGGGTGGATCCGCGACGATTGAAATCGTGCTGACGTACAATCCGTCGAAGCCGATTCACGCCGGGAGCACGGCGGCCGCACTCACGTTGACGGGATCTTCCGGGGTAGATGTCAACCTGAGCGACCCTTCGGTCAACCTGCACGTGCCGCTGTACGCATGGACAGCCACATCTGGAAACTGGGCTGCGACCGGGACAAGCCGTCGTCTGATCGCGGCGCAATCGGGGTCGATCGGAACGGGTGGAGACAGTCGACTGGCTATCACCTCGACCACGGCGGGCTGGCAGATCCAAACGAATCTCGCTGCAACGTGGCGGTTCAGCGGCATCTTTGGTGTGCCACAGGCCGCCCCAGGAACACCGCAGAATGGCGATGTCTGGTACGACACCGGCGCGAACAAGTTCAAGTGCCGGCAGAACGGCGCGACCACGGACTGCATCACGACCAACACCAGTTCGTATCCGCACGACGAGGTGAAGATCACCGACTACGGTGCCGCGTCGGACTGCTCCGCGTCGATCAACACCGCATTCGCCAACGCGCTCGCTGCGCTGCCGACCGATCAGGGCGGCGAGAAGTCGGGCATCATCAGCTTCCCGGCAGGATGTTTCGCTGTAGACGTGTCGAGCGGCACGGCACCGCTGCTGATCAGCAGGGCCGCCGGATACGGCGACGTGATGCTGTCTGGTGCGGGCGCGGGCAACGAGTTCGCTGTGGTCGGCGCAGGCACAGAGATCAAGGTGACCAGCAGCGCCCCGGCGACCGACACCGCGATCGTGGAGTTCCGCAACGCGCTCGGCGGCGGCATCCGCAATATTCAGTTCAATGCGAACGGAGTGGCGAAGACTCGCATCATCAAGATCCGGGAGTCGCGATTCGGGCGCATTGACAACGTGCAGGGGCGGCGCTGGACGTCGGGTCCGGGATTGGAATTTGCATCCGAGTCCGGGGCGACCTCCGGGTCCTGCCACTGGACAATCACCGCTCTCAAACTCGGGGACGTGAAGGACGGAGATGACGCGAGCGGCGTGCTGTTCGACGGGCAGGCCCACAATTACAGCGCCTGCTCCAACATCATCAGTGGCGCAACGATCATCTATTCAAAGTCGGGCAGTACTTCCTACGGAATGAAGTTCCGGTATGCGGACAATAACTCCGTGTATCGCACCAACGTGTGGGCGTCGGACTGCACGAACTTCCCGTGTGAGTCAAACTTCGGGTCTGGACGGCACAACGGCACCCGGCCCGCGCTGACCTTTGAGCAGTACTCGACAGAGAAGACATTCCCAAAGGAAAACTACTTCCAGGGGACGGCAACCTCGCAACCAGGCTACACCGTCACCGGAGTTTCCGGCACCACGGGAAACGTCCTTGATTTGACCGTGGATGACTGCGCGAGCCCCGGCGTCAGCACCGCAGGATGCTTCCCTATCGCGATTCGCAACCTCTCAGGCCGTACGCCAAGTGGCACATTCAACGGGCGCAATGCGGTCTACTTCCCGCATCCCGACGAAGCCTATCCCTCGTGGACGCTGAATAACTCAAGCACTTCGGTATCGTCCGCAGGGCGGATCAACTTTGCGCGCGGCGACCGTGTGCGGGCGGCAATGTGGCATGACAATACCACACTCAAGTTTGGGACTTCGGCGGCATGCGACCTGTGGGCATCGCGGGGCGCACGGCACCCGATCACCAGCGATCACGACACGTTGACGGACATCGTGGTTTCGGGTGGTACCGCAACGGCAACCGTCACGTTCACGCACAACTGCACCACAGCCAACCGTATCCGGGTTTCGGAAAGCACAACATCAGCGCTGAATGGTGAGTACAACGTGACGGCGGTTACCGGGACGACGATCTCGTGGGCGACCGCGGCCAGCAACGGCACCTACAACAACGATGGGCTGACGATCGAGGTCGCGCCGAAGGAGTGGTGGAACATGACCGCCGCGGGCGTGTGGACCCCGGCGAGTGACGGGCTCGCGAACATCGGCAGCAGCACGGTCAAGCCTGCGGAAACCTGGTCGCGCGAGTACTTTTCGTACACCAACAGTGCGTTTGGTACGCAGGACCACAATTTGCAGGCCGACAATCAGATCAACTTCTATTGCGACGCGTACAGCGCATCGGCGGCAGGCGATCGCTGCGGGTTTCACTCGCGGCGCGCTCGCGGCACGTTGGCCTCGCCATCCAACGTGACATCCTCCGATCGCGTGATGACTATCGCAGGGTGGGGAAAGGTCACCAGTGGTTTCGACGCCATCACCCGCATCGACTCGTACGCGGACACGGTGAGCGGCGACAACATCACGTCGTCCCTGCGGTTTGCGACGAAGAGCGCCGGCGGCTCGTTGACGGACCACCTTATCATCCGGGGAACGGGAGGGCTCGAGGTTCAGCCGATCGCGTTTTCCAGCCTGCCGTCATCAAACAACGGAACCGTGATCTACTGTTCGGATTGCACGCGCGCTACGACCTGCGCCGGATCCGGCACCGGCGCATTTGCGAAACGGCTGAATGGTGCTTGGTCGTGTGCTGATGCGAGCGGCGGAACCGGAACGGTAACGAGCGTGGCGATGTCGGTTCCCGGGGCGCTTCTTTCGGTGTCGGGTTCGCCGATCACCACATCTGGAACGCTGGCCGTCACCCTCGTCACGCAGAGCGCCAACTGCGTGTTTGCAGGCCCGACCTCTGGAGGTGCGGCGACTCCGACCTGCCGCTCGGTAGTCGACAACGATATCCCCGACTCGATCACCGTCAGCAACTACCTGCCTCTGGCGGGCGGCACCATGACGGGAGCCATTACCGGAGCCACCCGGTATGATTCGTACAGTTCCAGCGCCCCGTCGCACACATGGCAGACAGACACGGCAAGCGGGAACCTGTACCTGGAGCAGTATTCCTCGGGAACCTCGGATCGGTGGGGGCTCAATCTTCGGCGTGCTCGCGGCACTGCATCCTCACCGTCGCAGATTTCAGCCGGCGATCGCTTGGGAGTGCATGCGTACTGGGCATACACGTCGAGCGGATGGGCCGCGGTTTCTCGTATCGATTCCTACGCTGACGCCTACAGCGCGCCGAACGTTACGTCGTCGTTGCGATTTGCGGTCGCCAATGCATCAACCTCAGCAACAGACACGGTGTACATGGAAGGCACGGGCGGGATCCGGCTACTGACAGGCTCAAAGCCTACGTGCGCATCCGGCGTTCGCGGAACGATCTATTACGTCGCGGGCGGGGGCGGAGTCAAGGACACATTCGAAGTGTGTGGGAAAGACGCTGCCGACAATTACGCCTGGCGGACGCTCTACTAAACGCTTTGCCGCAACTTCCTCCGGCGGCAGGGCAGGCGAAATCCGAAGCTGCGGGACATGCGCCTGCCCATTTTTCGGGAATCGCAGCTAAATGGAGAAGCATGAAGATACTCGCAGCATTGCTGATCGCGGTCTCGGCCTACGCAGCCGATCAACCAAAACCGAAACAACTCAGTCTGGAAGAGGGGAACATCCTCCTCCAGATGCGCAACCAGTACACCTCTGCGCTTCTGGATCTGGCCCGTATGGAATCCCAGATCGTGGCGCAGGAAATGGCGCTCAAGAGCAAATACGGCATCGGGCAGTCTTGCCGTATTGGCAACGACGGGCGCTCGTTCATCGAAGTCGTCAGCGACAACGGCAAGGAACTCACTCGCCCGTGCCCCGACGCACAACCAAAACCAGCCCCCACCAAGGAGGAGAAAAAACAATGACCAGCGCAATTGTTCCAGGAGCAGGCTACCAGTTCCTCAACCCGCAGATGATCCAGGAAGGCCGTGCCCTCGGCATCTTCGGCGACCTCGATTTGTTCACCGGCGCATCCGGCGAAGGCAGTTGGATTCACCAGACGGGCACCGGAGCACCCGTCATTCCAGGCCGCCGGCAGTATTGGCGCTACCGCAGTTCTGTGCAGCGAGTGGGCCGCAATGATCCGCGTGTCAACAAGTTGATTGTGCTCGACGGGGCACTCGACCTTGTGAACGACCCCAACGCCTACAGCCACAACGACACCTGGGCTGTTCTCGGGCGCGTGATCAGCGTCTACCGCGGCTACGAGAAGCACTACGGCAGCATCCCGCGGCTGAAGATCATCGAGATGGACGACTACGAGTGCGCAGCGGCTTCGTTCGACGACTCCGCGCCAGCCGTCTCGATCCCGCTCGGCTTCCTGCTGGATGATGGCACGCCGACGTGGCCGAGCAACCTGATGCTGCGCTTCCAGGGGCCGAATGTCGTCGCGTCCGACTACCAGGAGTACGCTCGCGAGGTGCTGTCGACACTGGCACCGAGCGGCGGCGGGGGAAGCAAGACGTACAACTACCCGCAGATCTCCATGCGAGTGCGGTCGGCGGCAAACGTGATCTCTGACGCCATGGCCTTCGGGAAGGCTGTGGTCAGCATCGTGGAGGGGAAGTAAATGGCAGGCACGATCAGTTCGACAACGAAGTTCACCGCAGTGGACATCGCGACCCTGACGCCGGCGCAGAAGGAGCAGTTCGCACAATGGCTCTCCTTCGGCCGGATAAACGGCGTTGATGCGATCCCGGAAGTTGGGTACAACGACTACCAGCCAGTGGAGGGATACACGCCGCACGTTCACATGCGGTACGTGAATCAGGGCGAGGTGCTCGGGATCAGCCTTACGCTGCAGATGGAGTCCAACAACGAGGACGCCGACATGATGGAACTGCGGCGGTTCTACGGGCTGGATGAAACTCTGAGGGTCGTCTGGAACTCCCGCGAGCGGTCGCCTGTGTCGACGATCGGCGTCAAGCCTGCATCCACGGCCATCACAGGCAAGGACCCCGGCGACCGGCTGTCGTTCGGCCAGAACCTGTACCAGATGCACGGGAACTTCCAGGAGGGAACCATCCTGGAAATCCCGAATGAAGGACGGTACATTGCGGTGCGGCCAAATGGCCCATTCGCGTTCGCATGGAGAAAGGTTTGACGATCAAGATCGTCCTGCCAAAAGATCGTGCCAAGTACGGAGGCCTCACGGTTTCCGCGGTGGCCACGTTCCGCTGTCTTGGCAAAGCGGACAATACGGCTGCGAAGCGACAAGGCAATCCGCAGCGGGATCCTCTGAAGCAGTATGGCGATACGCCGACCGGCGTGTACATCGGAACACTGGGGGCGACATACAAGGGGCGAACCTACGGGGAGTTCCCGGTCATCATGTTGTCTCCAGTGTCCGGTGATGCGCTGAGAGCGCAGAAGAAGGGTGGACGTAGTGGGCTCTGGATTCACGGCGGAGATCTACGAAACGGCGAGTTGCGTCCCACCCACGGCTGCGTTCGCGTCGACGACTCGACACAGAAGATCCTCGTGGAACTGCTCAAGGCCTCCGGCAATCAGTGTGAGGTCGTGGTGGAGGAGGAATAGTGGGCTTTCTGAAGGTCCTGAAGGGAATCGGGAAGGGGGCGAAAGCGCTCGCTCCCATCTCCATGCTTTTGTTTCCGCAAGCAGCCCCAGCGATCGGCGTCATCATCAACGCCGTCACTCGCGCAGAAACAGAGTTGGGGCCAAAACAAGGCACAGCAAAAGCACTGCTGGCGACCCAGATCATCTCCGACGCAATGCCCGCAATTATCGCGTTGGCGGAAAAGGAACTGGGTCGCGAGTTGGTCAACGAGGCACTTCTCAAGGAAGCGATCGAAGGCTTCCAGGAAGACACGGTGAAGTTTCTAAATGCGTTTGGTGGTGTGCCTGAGAGGGACTCAAAGCATGCGTGAATTCATCGAATCCCATTTCGACAAGTTGATCCTGCTGTTCGTTACACTGACCGATCGCGCGCTGATCGCTTTCATCACCAACGACAAGATTGTTGCGTGGCTGGAGCGAGCCGACGACATGGTGCTCGGCGCACTGATTGCCATCATCACTGGGCGAACCGCAATGAAATCCTCATAGGAGCACGAGATGAGCCCAGAGTGGATTACCGCTGCGATCGGCATTGGCGGTGCGATTGCGGCAATCGGAGGCGGGGTTCTGGGAATACTGAACCGTCTGACAAAGATCGAGATCCAGTTGACGACGATCTCGAATCGGTTGGACCGTCTGGAAGAGCGAGGATGATTACACTAGCGTCCATTTGCGGGGTCTTGGCAGTAGCGTGGATCGCAGCGCGGTTCACGTCGCGGCAGGCAATCTGCACAAAGGACTTTGAGCGGGTTGTGAGTATCAAAAACGTCCCAGTAGAGGACCTGAAGTCGATCGACTCGGAGGATTCGTGATCTCTTTGTTCACCGCTATCAACCTATTCAAGTTTGCTGTCGGAACGATGATCATTGCGACTGCCTGTTATCTCTGGGTCCGTCGCAACGGCGGGGAACTGTACCCCGCAATTGTCGTGCTATTCGCTGGAGTTGGGGCAATGCTGTCGCTCGACGTGATTGGCCAGTACAGCCCCGACATCAAGGACATCTTGAGCATCTTTGAAACGCTGGTTGTGTGTCTTCCAGCGCTAAAGGTGATTCTCGTCCTCATCAAGGGGAAGTAACATGCCTGCATTCGGACCAACACAAGCGTATCGCGACGCAACCGGACGCATCCGGGAGGGAGCAGAGTACAACTGGGACCAGATGCGCCAGTGGCTCTGGCAGTCGGAGGACAACCGCCTCAACTCAGACCGGCTGCGCAATTTCCTCGAGCAGTTCAACCTCGGACGCTACGACGCGGGCTACGCCTCGCCGGATCAGATCCGCGGTCGCGGCCAGGAGATCATGCCGATTGATGACGTGCTCAATTCGCGTCGTAACCGGCTGGACAACATAGCGGCTCGGTTTGGTGATCGCCCGAACCCGATGAGCGGGCTGTACGATCGCTACAACGACCAAGCCGGAGATTTGGCGCGCACCGGCGAAACCCAGCAGGGCATCATCGATGATCTGTACGCCACGCAACTCGGCAGGGAAGAGGGAGCAAGCCGGGACATCGTTAACAACATCTCCGATACTGACCGCGCAATCCGCGGCGGCATCAATGATGACTTCGGCTCCTTGCGCCGGCAGAACACCGGGCTGACGAATGATATCGCCCGTGCGACCGAAGACACCTATGGCGGGCTGCGTGGGCAGAACCGGGAAGTTGCGGGCAATCTGCGAGGCGATTGGCTCAACACATTCGGGGATCTGGACCGGCGCCGTGATTCGACCTACGGCAGCACACGGGCGGATCTGGCGCGCACCGTCGGCGGGCTGGAAGGCGGCGCACAGCAGACCGCGGATACGATCGGAAACCAGTCGCGAGACGCCTACGGGCGGCTGCGTGGTTCCTCCAGTTCGACGTTCGGAGATTCGATTACTGACGCCAAGACGCTCGATGCGACCGGCGATCTGCGTGCGGCACAGCGAGCGCGGTCCTTTGCCCCTGCGGTTGCCGCAACTGCGCAGCGTCTGCGGCGCGCCGGCGTCGGGCCAAACGACATGCAGTACATCCAGTCGATGTCGGAAATCGAGCGAGACCAGGCGCGGGCGATAGATGACGAGCAGGCGCGGACAAAGGCCGAGAACGTTGATCGCGTCAACCGGTTGCGGCAGCAGGGGCTTCAGACGGATATCGGGCTGACGCAGGACGAACTGGCGGGCAACGAGCGCAACCTGAATACCTTGCGCGACACGATGGAGCGGCTCGGCATGCAGCGCTACATCCGCGGCGAGAATCTTGCCCTCAGCGAGATGTCGGATGCGGAGCGCCAAGCTCTGGCGAGGGAAACCGGGAGACAGCGACTGGATCTCGGCGCACTCGACCGCGACATCAACCTCAGCGAAAACGCACTCAACACTGGGATCGGGGCAAGAGAGCGGGGGCTGGGCCGTGAGATCGATCTTGGCGTTGGACAATCCGATCGCTCGCTTCGACAGGCGGGCATCACCGGGCAGGACTTCCGCGACGAGATCCGGCGCAGCCTCGGCAGTCGCAACAACATGGACTTGGCGCGTGCGGATGCTGATTTCCGGCTGCAGGACACGATGTACGGGCGCACGCAGGACTGGCGTGACCAGGGGAACCGGCTGGACCTCCTGAACCGTGACATGGCAATGCAGGATTGGGGGATTCAATCTGACCTGGCGCGTGAGCAGAACGCTGAAGACGACTACGGGCTGAACATGCGCGACCGCCAGTACAACCGAGGCCAGGAGTGGATTCAGAACAACTATGGCATACAGGACACCGCAGCGGGCAATCTTGCGCAACTCATGGCGCGGGACCAAGCACGGCAGATGGATGCAGCGCGGCTCGCTCAAGGCTTCAGCGATCGGGCGCAGCAGGGCTACGGCCAAGTCCAGCAGCAGGAAGCAGGCCGTGGAGGGTGGGGAAGCCGATTGATCGGCGGAATCCTCAGTGCGGCTGCTCCCTTGGCATCCGCAATTCCCGTAGTCGGACCGTTCCTCAGCGCAGGAATGGGCGCTGCTGGAGGAGCGATGAGCGGTCCAACAGGGGCCGGTGGCGGCGCCGGTGGTGGCGGCGGTCAATACGGCGGCGGGTGGGGTGGTGGCGGCAGCCCATACAGCTTTTCGTGGGGCAACGTAGCGAATACCTTCCGCAACAACGCCTCAACGCAGCAGGGATACAACCGGGGGCAGATGAGCACGGCGCAGATTGCGCCCGGACAAGCTACGACCCGCGTCGGAGCAGCGCCACCCAGTTGGCTTCAGCAGTACCAACAGTACCAATACGGGGTGTAATCCATGCCAGGACTGCGAGATATCCTTCGGGCGATCGGCTCGCTCCCGGGGCGGCTGGAGGGGGCGATGTACGAAACGGAGCCCATTTTCCGGCCGCGCCGCAACACGGGATCCATGCGCATCCCGGGCATCGGCGGCGAGGACGAAGAGTTCACGCCCGACACTGGCGAGATGGAGGAGGTCGGCAAGCGCCGCACGGGCCGCCCGTCCAAACTCGGTAGTTTCGTGCAGAACCAACTTCCAGAGATGATTCGTGCGGGCATTGTGGCCGCGGGCTCTCCTACGCCTGGGGCAATCGGATCGGCACAGGACATCTTCGGCGCGCTCAAGGCTGTCGGGGACGACCGCAACAAGCGCGACATGCTGCGCTATCAGATGGGGCGGCAGTCGGAAGAGGATGCGATGAAGCGCGCGGAGTTCGAGCAAAGCTCACGGCTCAACGATGCGCGAATCAGGGACTACGAGGCGCAAGCACAACGGCAAGCGGCACTGGCGAATGCACCATCCAAGGAGCAGCAGGTTGCAACGCGCATTGCTGAACTAGAGAAGGTCTTCGGGCGTCCGTTGACGGACCGGGAAAAGCAGACCGTAGCGGGGCTGATGCAGCCTGGATACGACGCGCGGCCGCAAGCCGCGCCGTCCCGGCTGTCTGGCGTCATCTCGCAACAGATGGCGCGACTGGACCCAGAGTCTCCAACCTACCAGCAGGACTATGCACGGCTGGAGGGCATGTACAAGGAAGCCCTGGAACGCGAACAGGGGATGAAGTTCGGCGAGGGTCGAAAGCCCTTCCAGCGTCCTATCCTCGCAAAGGAGATCGGTGCATGGCTTGCTGCGCCCGACAAGATTGCACCGGGAAGTGCGGTCCCCGTCACGGGTGCCGACGGCAAGCCTACGGGTCCGTTCAAAAAGCCAGCCGCGAAATCCGCGACCGTGCCTGTTGGACAACAGCGACTCAACGACCAGCGCGCTACGGATGCGGCTGTGAACAAGTTGCTCGTCGCGAACGGAGGCGACTACGCAAAAGCGATTGCTGCCGCTACCGCGAGCACTGACCCGAAGATCGTAGAGCGCCTGGACGCCATCCTCACGAAGTTGCGAAAGGGCACCGGCAAGAGCAAGACGGCAAGCGACGACACGGCACTTATTGAAGCACTCACAGGAAAGAAAGCTACCCCCGCAAAGGCTGATCCACTCGGCGTCAGATAAATGGCACAAACAGTCGTAGACCTTGGGCGCTTGGTCAAGTCCAAATACCCGCAATATGCCGACATGTCGGATATCGAGCTTGGCCGAAAGGTCAAAGCGAAATACCCGGAGTATGCGGACTTTGCCGACGCGCCAGACCAGCCCGCTGCCGCGCCGGCGCAGAAGTCGATCTGGCAGCGCATCGGGGATGCTTTGTCTGCGACCGACGAAGCCGAGCGCGTGCAGGCCGAGCGTATCGCTGCTAGCGGCAAGGCGCAGTTCGAGGCGGGAAAGGAGCAGATGCGAAGTGGCGCGGAGACATTCAAGACGGATAAGGCCAAGGGCGCATCGCAGGTTTTTCGAGGCGCGACACAGGCAGTCATGCCTGTGCTTGCTCCGGTTGCTGCTCCAGCGCTTGTCGCAGGGGGACTTCCTGCGATCGCATCGGCAGGTATTGGGATTGCTGCCTCGCAGGGGGTGGAAAAAGGGCTCAAGGCGCTTGGAGCGCCTGAAGGGGTTGCTGAACTTGCTGGAGATGTTGCAGGTCTTCCGGGCTACACGGCTGCAGGCGCGAAGATAGCCGGGACGGTATTCGCCAAACCGAAGATAGTTCCCAAGCCGAAGCCTGCTGGTCCGAACATCTTCCCGCCTGCTGGTACAAAGCGGGCCGAGAAACAAGCGGCACTTGAAGCCGTCAAGCCCGCGGCGGATGCAATGAAGGGCGAGTTGCGCCCGAAGTCAGCCGAGGAGTCTGCGGCGGTATTTCAGTCTGTTCCTGCGCCGAAGAGCGCAGTCGAATCTGCACGGGTGTTCGAGCAAGTGCCCACTCCGAATGCGTCTAAGCAACCGCCCAAAGTGAAATCTCCAGCCGAGGAGTCAGCTGAAGCATTTGCTCCAATGCTCGAAGCTGAGAATGCCACCGAACGGTTACTGGCGATGCGTCAATTACTAGATCAGCCGGTAGCGCCGGGGGCACCATTCAAGTCCGCAGCCCAGTCAGCGGAGGTGCTAAAGAAAGCTCCATTTCAGCAAGGCCCAAAAACCAACCGTCAGCAGCGCCGCGAGTCCGTCATCCCGAAGGACGACTCTGTGCCTGAGGATGTGCTGCGCGTGCAGGACCGCCGCGAGCAGGTTGCCAAGGAGCTCACCGGGAAGCCGTGGTCGCAACTGGAAAACTCGGAGCGCATCGCTGTCGACGAACTGATCGCACCTCAACCCAAGGGGCCATTCAAGAAGCCTGTCTCCGAGCGACGTCGCGCGACGCAAAAGGGCGCGGTCGTAGTCCCGGCAGACAAACTGCGGGAAGGGGTGCAGCAACTGCGTACCGAGTTGACTGACCGATACGCTGCGCTCCGCGACCTGGAAAAGGACTTCAACATCCCACTGGAGGAATCAGCGTATATCGGAGCCCGTTCATATGGCGGGCATCAGGGCAAGATTCAGGATCGGCTGATTGATCTCGCGCGGACTGTACGTCCAGCCAAGAAGGAAGGCTACCTCAAGGACGCGCTGGACTATGCGGTGCTGGAGCGGCACGAGGAACTGGGAGGACGTCTACCGAACTATCAGATGCCGAACGGTCAGACGCTGGCGGATGTTGCCGTCCAGAAGACGGCGATGGAACAGCGCCTTGGCCCACAACGCATGAAGCAGGTCAACGACCTCAACAAGTCGCTGCGCGACTACTCCGACACTCTGCTTCAAGAGATGCGAGATGGCGGGCTGATTTCCAACGAAGCCTATCTGGCAATCAAGAAGAACAACGAAAAATACATCCCCTTCCAGCGCGTGCAGAACGCTCTTCAGGAGGTAGACAAGGTTCTGCCGTACAGCAAGGAGAACTTCTCTGTCGCCTCGCAGGATGTGGTGCGCTCGATTCAGGGCAGCGAGAAGGAGATCGTCGATCCGCTGGAGGCGCTGGTCAAGAACACGTTCAAGGCGAAGGCGGCAATTGAGCGCAACTCCATCGCAAGGAAGATGGCTGCTTATGCCGATCGTCCCGAGTTCAGCGGCGTGGTCTACAGGATCACCCCCGGCCAACCAGTATCTTCGACACTGGATCGCCTGTCGTATCTAGACGATGGGGTAAAGAAAGAGGTAGCTGTTCCGGCCAGCGTTGCGGCGGCGATGAAGAACCTCAACGCGGAACAGGCAGACATCGTTACAAGAGCAATGGCTATGTTCGGGCGCACTCTGCGCAAGGGCGTAACCCTCGACCCTATCTTCATGGCGAAGAACACCATGCGCGATTTCCAAACCGCTGCCGTAACCGAAGGGATTACCCCGATGGATTGGGCGCGCGGAATGGTGGCATCGCTGACGCGCGGGGTGGATCAGAAAAAGGTTCCGCAGTGGTTGGCAAAGGCAGGCGTCGGGGATGACACCTACCGCCAATTTCTGCGCAGCGGCGGTGCATTCGGCGGCTTCTATCATCACGGCAACCTGCCCGAGACGGCGGCAAATCTCGTCGCCTCGCCCGGCATGAAAGTAGCAAAGACGATCGCAGACCCGCGGGAATTGCTCGGGGTCCTGCCCGCCATGGAGAAGATTGGGGAAACTGCGGAGTTGGCCAGCCGTCTTGCGGTATTTCAGAAGGCGCAGCGGGCGGGCAAGGGGCTTCAGGAAGCGGGCTGGCGGGCGCGAACCGGAACTGTGGACTTCGAGCGCGCTGGCACCAAGATGAAGATCATCAATATGATGGTGCCGTTTCTGAATGCGCGGCTACAGGGCACCCTCAATCTGGCGCGAGTTGCCAAGGAAGCGCCAATGGCCACCGCGTTCCGGTTGAGCGCCGTTGCGGGGATGCCAGCGCTCGCGACGTACTTCTACAACATCGAGAATCACCCCGAGGAATGGGGACAGATTGCCGATTACGAGAAGGACAACAACTACATCCTGATCTACGGCAAGGGGCGCAACGAAAAAGGCGATCTGACGGATGCGATCAAGATCCCCAAGGGGGAAGTGAAGCCGTTCGTCAACACGATGATTGACATGCTGGAGGAACTGCGAGGAACGAATGAAAAGGACTGGAAGCGAATCGCTACCACGTTCCTCAGCGATCTTTCGCCGGTTCCATTCGAGCGAGGGGGGAAGCCAAGCGCCGGAGCAGCGATGTCGGCAGTACTGCCGTCTCCTGTCAAATCAGGTATTCAGTTTTCCACTGGTAAGGATCTCTACACCGGAAGAGACATCGTATCGCGAGAATACAGCGACAAGGCGAGCCCGCACAAGCGCTACGGGACTGAGACTCCGACAGTGTTCGTCAAGGCGGCAGAGAAGCTATCATCCGCTGGCCTGGAAGTTTCCCCCGAAGCGCTGAAGCACGAAGCCGGGACTCTGTTTGGACATCTCGGGCGCAAAGCCGCAGATGCGCTCCCCTCGCAGGCAAGGCCGGGGATCAACCTCGATCGCGTCATGCAGAAGAGCACAGAGGGGTTTGTCGGTGCCAAAGCTGGGCAAACCAGCAAGTCTTTCGAGCGCGTACGGGACCTCGAAACGGCCCGCGCGGATCGCATGACTGACATTCAGCGTGCTGCCGATATGATTGTGCGCGACATTCGCGAGCGGGGGGCCTCGTACCCGGATCGAATGGAACGCGCCGCGCAAGAGATCGCGAAGGCCTATCCAAACTTCAAAATCGATGACGCTAAAACGGCGCTGCGCGAAGAGATAAAGGATATCGTAACCGCCGAAAAAGAAGGGCTGACGCCCTACGAGCGCGCACTTCGCCGCACTCCAATTGAAGTTCGGGCACAGCGCATCATGGAAGAAGCGCGATCTCAGAACGACCCTCAAAAGGTCGCTGAGTACATTCGAAATCTCACTCAGAAAAAGATCCTCACGCCACAAGTGCGCGAGTACATCATCCGTCAAGCCCAATAGGTGACCACATGAACTACCTTTTCACGAAGGACGTGACTATTGCGTCTTCCGGTACGCAGAGTACCGCGCTCACTCTGGACGGCGCTTTCACGCTCGTCGGATTCATCATGCCAGCCGCATTCACCGGGACCTCTCTCACGGTGCAGCAGAGCATGGATGAGCGTGATGCCAGCAACTCTTCCTGGACGCCGACCAACTGGTACAACGCCTACGACGACGGCGGTAACGCTGTCACCTTCACCGTCAGCACTTCCCGCTTTATCAACGTCAGCCAGAACGTGCTGCTTGCATCCCGGCACCTACGGTTCGTGTCGGGCAGCACGGAGGGCGCCGCTCGCACGATCACCTGCGTGTTCCGCGCTGTCGGCTAAGGAGACCTCGATGACTCTCGAAGAGATCGGCAAATTGAAGGAGTCGGGCGAATACATCAGTCTGGGCCTGGGGTACTCGGAGTCCCTGCGCCGCGACATCACCCAGGACGACCTCGACTCCACCAAAGAAGACCGGCGCGTATACGTGGCGGCCCTGGCACGCAAGCAGGCTGAGGAGGCTGCCGCTCACGCGCAAGCCGCGTACCTGGCGCACGTCGCAGGGGAACAACTCACCGCGGCGCTTGAGCCGTTCGAACTGCCGCCGCCAGCCAAGCCGGAAAACCTCATGGGTCGAATGCGCAACGCCTACCGCCGGCTGATGGGGCGACCGGATCAGTCCGACATTGCAGGCCTGCGGGTCAGGCACACGATGGTGCTCAAGAAGTTTGAAGGCGACGAGCAGACCGGCGAACCGCTCGAGACGATTTACATCGAGGATGGGCGCATAGTGAAACGCATCGTGAAGGGAGAGAAGTGACATGGCACTGACGACCGCGGGACGGGATCTCATTGCGACGGCAGTCGTGGGAGACTCCTTCACCGCCTTCAATAACGCCAACGCCTATCTGGGCGTAGGGGATTCCGCCACGGCGTTCTCCGCTGCGCAGACTGACCTGCAGGCAGCCACGAACAAGTTGCGCAAGGCGATGGACTCCACCTATCCGCAGCGATCGACGAACGTCATCACGGCGCGCGCCACCTTCGCGACCGGCGATGCCAACTTCGCATGGAACGAGTGGGCGCTCTTCAACGCCTCCTCGGGCGGGACGATGCTGCAGCGCTTCGTCGAATCGCTCGGCACCAAGACCAGTGCGCAGTCCTGGCAGTTCACCGTCACCATCACCGTCACCGCAGCATAGGAGCGCTCAATGGCCGATAACTTCCTGCCATACCAGAACCCCGCATCCACCGACGCCAAACTCGATACTGAGTCGCTCACGGTTGGCGCGAATACGGTCCATCGCGAGCGCGTCCAGATCACAGGCACCGCGGCGGGAGACATCGCGCCGGTAAGCGCGACGGATGGCGTTCTGGTCAACCTTGGCGCGAACAACGACGTCACCGTTTCCGGCGTCTCCACCGCCGCCAACCAATCGACGATCATCGGACACGTCGACGGCATCGAAACGCTGCTGACCACGATCGCAGGCGCTGTATCGGGGACGGAGATGCAGGTCGATGTTCTGACCCTACCGAACGTCACAATCGGCGCGGCGATTCCCGCTGGCACCAACAACATCGGGGACGTGGATGTCCTGACGCTGCCGTCGATTCCGGCCGGTACGAATAACATCGGCGATGTGGACGTGCTGACTGTCCCGGCGGATCCGTTCGGGGCGAACGCAGACGCCGCGGCCACCGCGGGCAGCACAGGCTCGATCCAGGCGAAACTCAGGCTCATCACGTCGCAACTCGACGCGATTCAGACCGCTGTTCAGCTGATCGACAATTCGATCGCGGGCAGCGAAACGCAGGTGGACGTGATCACGCAGCCGGCGCGGTCGTCCTCGACCGACAGCATCGCGGCGCTCGGAAACATCGCACACGACAGCGTGGACAGCGGGAACCCGGTCAAGGTGGGCCTGAAGGCAATCGCACACGGCACCAACCCCACGGCGGTAGAGGCGGGCGACAGAACCGACTGGTACGCGAACCGCGCAGGGGTTGCGTTCGTGATCGGCGGGCATCCGAACGTGCAGACGTTCCGGGCGCGATGGACGACCGCGCAAACCGATGCAAGCCTGTGCGGCACGATCAACACGGGCACCAAGATTGTGCTGACGGCGATCCACTGCACGATGGATCAAGCGACTTCAGCGGCTACTGCGGTGCGCGTCGGCTTCGGCGCAACCAACACGCCATCGAACAGCGCTACATCTGGCGTTGTCCTGGATCATGACGGCATTGCTCCCGGATCCGGCATCTCGCACGGGAACGGCGCGGGAATCCTAGCCGTCGGAGGCGACGGGGAAGAGTTGCGCATCACGGCAGAAGCCGCGACGGGCGGATCAGCAATTGTCTACGGAAGCTACTACACGATTGAAAGCTAGGGGGATTTTTTAGATGGCTTGCGGATTGAATCGCGAATGGGTCAGCGGGAACATCTTCATTCGCCCGTTCACCTACGAAAAGGGCGCGGTCACGGAGGGGCATACCCACAACTTCGACCACACCACGATTGTTTTCACTGGATCGGTGCGAGTGGACGCTACGCTTGAGGACGGGCGCACGATTACCCGCGAATTCACCGCCCCGGCGTTCTTTCTGGTTAAGGCAAAGGTGTTCCACCGGATCGAGGCGCTTGAGGACAATACGACGATCTGGTGTGTTTACTCGCACCGGACACCGCAAGGAGATGTCGTCCAGGAGTTCACCGGATTCGAGGCGGCTTACAACTAATGCCATGGCTGAGTTCCTGTTGCGCGTCACCGACAAGATCAACTCCGACCTCTACCTCAACACCAAATGTACGAAGCGCGGCGATGTGATCGTGGTTTGCCCAGACGGCTGGAATTGGAGTGTGGCGGAATTGACGGCCCCCTACTGGCGCATCATCAAGTGGGTTACGCTGCCGTTAGCAGACGCGGAGACAATGCTGGCCGAAGAAAAGGATATTAATCCGTTGCAACCGAGCCGCACGCTACAGAGGCGATGGTTCAAGTTGGATCTGAGCAATGCCGCGATTCCTGATCCTCTCGCGGCATACATAGCGGACGATACCAGGGTTAAGCCATTTTTCCGTATTGCTCAGGGCGGCCAGCGTGATTTGACGTTGAAGGCCACACAGTCACAGACGCTCTGGGCTGCGATAAAACAGCAGAAAGCGCCGATCGTCGATCCGGCGATAATCGGGCCGTAAGCAATGCCAACCACCGTAACTAAGAGCGTCGGGACTGCTAGCCGGGACTACTCTACAATCCAATCTGCCGACGATGCGCTTCCCGCGAATTTGGTGACAGCAGACCAGGCTTGGGTATTCGAGTGCTACAACGACTCTGAGTTCACCGGTAGCGGAACCTTACTTACAATCTCCGGCAATACAACGGACGCTACCCGCACGATCACCTGGAAATGCGGATCAGGACAATCGTTCCGCAATCACGCAAGCATTCAAACGAATGCGCTGAAATACAACGCTTCAAACGGGGTTGGATGGAGATCCACTGGAAACTACTCTGACGTGGTGTCCATGTCCGTGGATTACGTCACCATCGAGGGTATCCAGATTCAGGCCGCAACGGGTGGGTCCGGAAGAGCGATCGAAAATAACAGTACGGGACTGGCCAACTGTACTGTCAACTATTGCATTCTAGAAGCGCCGGGAGGCTCCAATAGCTACGATGGCTCCAGTCGATGGAGATCCGGGAAACTTCTCAATTCTCTCTTGGTGATCCATCGATCCGGGGCCGGGAGCGGAATCGCTGTATCCTACGCAGGAACGGTATCGATTATCAACTGCACGATTGTGCGACCATCTGATAAAACGGCGGCCCACAACGGGCTAAACGCAGATAGTGGAACGACTACCGTAAAGAATTGCGCGACCTTTGGCTTTTCAGCCACGGCCAACAATAATTCCAGGTTTACAGGCAGCAACAACTGCTCCGATCAGACGATCGGATTTGGAACTTCGAATCAGGCCAGTAAGACTTATGCGAATCAATTTCAGAACACCAGTACATCGACGCGCGACTTTAGGCTCAAGAGCGGCGCTGACTGCGTGGACAACGGTGTAACCGATTCGACGAACGCTCCTATCGACATCGCCGGAACGAGCCGCCCGAGCGGATCGGCTTACGATATCGGCTGTTGGGAATTAGTCTCGGCAGGCGCATCCACAGCACTAGTTGACATCATTGGTATGGGAATTATCCCATTCGCGAGGTAATAACAGATGCCGGTAGCCGCACCACTTAACCAGGCTGCGACGCAATGGTACACCTACGGTGGATCGA
>ERZ761584.157-NODE-157-length-26264-cov-5.832233_pt1 | contig 26264 bp, 33 predicted proteins | sample MGYA00512168_ERZ761584 | MGnify/ENA primary metagenome ERZ761584 (study PRJEB28899, sample SAMN03785564) | bioreactor sludge metagenome | biome: EBPR Sludge; feature: EBPR Bioreactor; material: 0.22µm filtered reactor supernatant | place: Saint Lucia: Queensland...
GGTGTGTGATGGAGACATGGCCGCGCTACGTCTCCGACGTGCTCGCCCTCGCCGGTGCAGACCTCGCCCGCGCCTTGCCCCTCGGCGGCGTCACCCCGGGCGGCGGGGGCACCGGGGAGCCTCCCGCGGAGCTCCTCTCCCGCGTCGCCCGAGGGGACGTGGCCCGAGCCCGTGCCGCCCTGCGACGGCTGGCCGGGTGCTCGCCCTCGGTGACTGCGGGGCTGGCCGAGATTCTGACGCCGGGGATGGAGCTGACAGACGCCGCGGCCCGGTACGCCTGCGCCCACGGGCCCCTCGGACTGCGAGACGCCCTCGCTGCCGCGGTCACCCGTGAGGCGCTGGCGCGCGCGGCCCTGGCGGCCTCACGGACGGCGCGGAGCTCCCGGGCGAGGCGATCCCTCACTGACCCCGCCAGGGAGGCCCTGGCGAGGCTGGTGGAGGCCATGGAGGGGGCGCTCACGGACGCCGTCGCGGGGATCTGCGCGGCCAGGGGGAGGCTGGTGACGTGGGGGGTGACAGTGCTGGAGGGGGAGCTCGGGAGGTACGAGCGAGCGGGAATGGAGGACGTGGCGTGAGGCGTCCGTTCGGACCCGACTCCCACGGCGTGAGCACGACCATCGAGCAGGTGGCCCGCAGTTCGTCGTGGCGCGACCCGATAGACCGCACGCGCTGGTCGCTTGCTGACCTGATCGAGGTCGCGGTGGATCTGGTGAACCTTTCGTGTGGTGTCGGTTTCGTCTGGGAAGAGGAGGTCGCGGACGCCTTCAGCGTGCCGCGGTCGGACGTGAAGTGCTTCGACAGACCCCCGCGTGAGGACTGCGCCCCGCCCGACTGGCGCGAGCGCGGGTGGGACCCTGCGTGGTGGCCGGCGGCGTTCAGCGGACTGGTGCTTGGTGTTCCGGCTTCGGAGGCAGAAGGAGCGTGATGCGATGAAGTGGACGGACGACGATCAGAGGGAACTCGACGCGTACCTCGAGAGCGCGCGTCGCGAGGCGGCGTGGGCGTTCTGGAGCGCGGTGCTGTTCGCTCTGGCGCTGTTTGCGGTTGGCTGCCTCGCGGTGTGGGCGATCGAATGACTCGAGAGCGCATCCGAGACCTGTCCACGATGGACCTGTACGACGCCGTCGCGTCCCGAGAGCTCACCGCGGAGCAGGCCGTGGACGAGATGGAGCGCCGAGAGGTCGTGCTCCGTGGACGCGCTCGCGCATGGGTACCCGCGCTCACGTCCGCGGCGACGGGAGCGTCGGGGGCCGCGCTGCTGTCTCTCGGGTACGTCCTCGCTGGCGCGCTGATCCTGGTGAGCGCCTCGATCTACGGCGCCGAGGCGTTCAGGGCCTGGCGGGCGTGGCGCAAGGCGACCGCTCCGGAGGTGACGAAGTGACCCACCCGCGAATCGCGAGGATGAGCGCCGCCGCGTCGTCGACCTGCGCCGGCGTCATCGTCGGCGTGATGCTGCACCCCACGACCGTGCACGACGCCCGAGTGTTCATCGTGGCGTCGCTCGTGCTGATGATCGTGGCCGAAGTGGCGCAGGAGGTGACCCGTGGGTAATCTCAACGACCCTGCGATTCGGGCGATGCTGCACGCCGCCCTGCGCGCTGGCGGTCTCGTCCCTCGCGACGAGATCCCGATCAGCATCGCTGTGGTCGACGTGCTCGGGGTGAGCCCCCTGGGGATCTTCCACGGCTTCGAGATCAAGTCGGACGTGGACTCCCTCGCGCGGCTCTCTACACAGGTGAAGGGCTACGGCCTCGTGCTGGACCTCTGCACCATCGTGACAGGAGCAAGGCACGAGGCCCGCGCCGCAGCGATGGTCCCGGCGTGGTGGGGACTCTGGAGGGCAACGGCAGACGGGATCGTGACCATCCGCGACGCCCAGCCGAACCCCACGCCAGCCGGGGAGCGGGCGCACCGCCTCGGGTGGCCGCTGCGGCACGTCGAGGCGGCTGCCCTGTGTGAGCGCCACGAGTGCGCCCGAGGGGTGCGTGGGAGGAGTTGCCTCGCGATGGTCCAACGGCTGCGATCCGTCCTGGGGGACGACGCCTTCCGCCAGGAGGTGGCCGCCACGCTCGCGGCGCGTCGGACCGGACCCGACGCTCACAAGGAGACCGTGCGCTCGCTCCAGGGTGGGACGTGACGATTTCCATTGACAGTCCCTTGACACCCGGGGGTTTCGGACGGCAGCATATCCCGCAGGGGGACCACGTCTCGGCTCAGGCCGACGGCGCACCCCTGCGAGCCCACCGCGACTCCTCCCACCCCTCCGCGGCACCGTTCACCGCCCGCGGAGGGGACACCCCTCGCATGGAGCCCCTCACCGCCGCAGCCCTGGCCTCGCGCCTCGGTGTCTCCGAGCGTCGGGCGCGCGCCGCGATCGAGCAGGCCCGCGTGACTGGGGCCCACCCCGTCACCAGGGGAGCATCCACCGCCCGCGGAGGACGGCCGCCGTGGGTGATCTGGTGGCCGGTGGCTACCGAGCAGGCTGCGTGACCCATGGGACAGAAGCTCACCCCGGAGCAGGTCGAGACCCTCAAGGCGGCATGGCTGGAGACGGCCAACGCCAGCGAAGCCGCACGCCGGGCGGGAGTCTCCGAAGCCAGCGCCCGGCGGTACATCATCCGCAAGGGCTGGACGAAAGCTGACGAGCTCTACGCGCAGGCGTTGGCGAAGGCCGAACGGCTTCACCTCGCCCTGGTCCGCAAGGCCCGTCGCAAGGTGAGCGAGGCGCTCGACCTGGCGGGCACCGACAGCGAGGCAGTGTCCGAGCTCACCCGCGCTGCAAACGACTCCCTGCGCGCCGTCGCTGCGACCCGCGCGGCACACCTCAAGCTCACGGGCCTTTCGGCCCCCGACCGCCACGACGTGACCAGCGCGGGCGCCCCCCTCGCGGCCGTGGTGGTGCTCCCTGCCCTCGACGATGACCCAGCCGCCGCAGGTGCTCTGGCGCCCGAATCCGGGCCCGCAGACACGCTTCCTCGCAAGCCGGGCGAATGAGACGCTCTACGGTGGTGCGGCAGGCGGCGGCAAGAGCGCCGCGCTGATCGCCTGCCCGCTCCGCTGGGTTCACCGACCGACCTACCGCGGGCTCTACCTGCGACGCGAGGCGACCTACCTCGGCGACGCGGTGGATAAGAGCCGACGGCTCTTCCCGTCCCTCGGCGGCGCGCTGGTGCAGTCCCCGCGCATCGAGTGGCGTTTCCCCTCGGGGGCGACGCTCTGGATGGGGCACTGCCAGACGGACGCGGACATCGCGAACTACGACAGCTTCGAGTTCAGCGAGATCCTCTTCGACGAGCTCACGCACTTCACGGAGAAGCAGTACCGCGGCATCCGCGGGAGGCTTCGGAGTACCGACCCGGTACTCCCGTGCTGGTCGCGAGCGGCGACCAACCCCGGCGGCGTTGGGCACGAATGGGTCAAGGCGCGCTTCGGTGCGTGGCTCGACCCGAAGCACCCGCGCCCCGCGGCGCCCGGCGAGGTCCGCTGGTACCTCGGTGACCGAGAGGTTCCGGCGGGTACCCGCGACGCCCTCTCTCGGGCCTTCATCCCCGCACGGCTCTCGGACAACCCCTTCATCGGGGACGCCTACCGCGCGCAGCTCCAGGACCTCGACCCGGTGCGCCGCGCCCAGCTCCTCGAGGGCGACTGGGAGGCCGCGTACGGCGAGGGCAAGCTCTTCCACCGCGACTGGTGGGCGATCCTCGACGCGCTCCCCTCCGACGTGGAGGCCACCGTGCGCGCCTGGGACCTCGGGGCCACGACCGACGGTGACCCTTCGCGCGGCGTGCTGATGCATCGTCGCCCCCTGGGCATCACCCCGCGCTGGGTGGTCTCCGACGTGGTAACCGTGCTCGGCCCTCCCCACGAGGTCGACGCCGCGATCAAGCGCACCGCGATCCTCGACGGCACCGGCGTCCCCATCGTGCTGCCGCAGGATCCCGGTCAGGCCGGGATCGATCAGGTCCGCCGCTACGGGCGAGAGCTCGAGGGCTGGACGGTGATCCCGAGGCGCCCCACGGCCGACAAGGTCACGCGCGCGGGCCCGTGGTCCTCGCAGGTCGGAGCGCGCAACGCGGGCCTCGTGCGGGGGCCGTGGACCGCGGCCTTCGTCGCAGAGCACCACGCCTTCCCTGACGGACCCCACGACGACCAGGTAGACGCCGCGAGCGATGGCTTCGCGGTGCTGACTGCTTCGGACAGTCCTCCAGCGCCTCCTCCGCCCCCGCCTCCCCCCGAGGACGACCTCCGCGCCCTCGACGCCTTCGCCGCCCGCTGACCCACCCCATGGCCGCCTGGAAGTTCGCCACCCTTACGAGCCGCGTCGCGGACGTCATGGCCTCCACGCGTGCGGCCTATGACGCCGCCCTCTCCACGTGGGCGAAGCGTTCCGCGGTGGCCGAGGGGACCATCACGCTCCCGGCGCCGTGGCAGGAGCGCGACCCGTCGATCCTCGGCAACAGGCTCACGCCCACCGCACTCGCGGGCCTGATCCGCCAGCGCAATGAGGGGTCGTTTCAGCCCTGGGTCGACCTCGGCGCCGAGTTCCTCGCGAAGAACCCGCACCTCGTCACCCAGCTCGGGGTACGCCGCGCCAGCGTCTGCGAGACGCGCTTTCTGGTCCGCCCCGGCAAGGGCTCGAACCGTCAGGGAAGCGCCCGCGCCGCGCGGGACTTCGAGGCGCTCCTCGCCCGCTGGAAGGCGCGGCAGGAGTGGGACCTCGTGCTCGGTCAGATCGTGCAGGCCGAGTGGTGGGGCCGGTCGCTCCATGAACTGCTCTGGTCGGACGAGGAGTCGGGCGGGATCATGGCGCCCGAGCGCGCGGCGTGGATCCACCCGCGGCGCCTCTCGTACTCGTGCCCGATCGACGACCCCGAGCCGTGGACGATCCGTCTGCACGACCCGGACGACCCGTACTCGCCCTTCTACGGCGCGTATGGCGTGCCGATCAGCCGTTGGCACGAGGACAAGTTCATCCTCCACGAGACTGCGCCCCTCGGCGTGCACCGTACTGGCGAGGGCCTCTTCAGCGGCGCGGTCTGGTACCTGCTGATGTACGAGTGGTCCTGGCGCGACCTGATGCAGCTCGTGGAGCTGCTCGGGCGCCCGGGCGTCATCGGCTACTACGCCGCGGGCGGCGCGAAGGCGGCGAACACGGGCGCTGGCGCAGTGGCGAAGTTCGACGGCGGCCGCAACGCCTCGCCCGAGGAGCAGTCCGCGCTCGTCACCGCGGTGCGCAACGTGTCCGGGTCGCTGCGTGCGGTGCTCTCGGACACCACGCGCGTCGAGCCCCTGAAGTGGGACGCAGCCTCGTCGCCCCTCCAGCTCGAAGCGATCCGACACCTCGAGGCACTGCTCTCGAAGCTCGTGAACGGCACCACGGGCGTGACGGACATCGTCGCGGGCTCGCGCGCCGCGCAGCAGGTCGCCTGGATGCAGAGCCTGACCTTCTGGCGCTACGACGTGCGCCGGGTGTGCGGCTGGTTCGGTGACCTCGGGCGACGGATGGTCGCCGCGAACCCAGGTCGCTACGGCCTCGGGTGCCCCGCGCCGGAGGTCTGGAGCCCCGACACCGAGTCGAACGACACCACGAACCCCGATCCCCAGGACCCGACACCATGAACACCCGCCCCCGCTACCCGCTAACCTTCGACCGCCAGCTCCCCGCCGGCGCCGTGGTCCTCGGCGCCACCGTCACCACGCTCGCCGCGGACGGGGTCGAGGGCGAGGGCGAGCGCTGGACCGAGCTCGCCTACTCCGTCTCGATGGCAGGCAGCGAGGTCACCCTCGCGAAGGAAGACTTCGACCGCTGCGTCGAGAACTTCCAGCGCTACCCCTGCGTGCCCGTCGTGATCGAGCACGCCGACACGTCGTGGGACCCCGAGCCCGAGTGGGCCGAGCCCCATGGCTACGTCGAGGCCCTGCGCGTGGGCGAGCGCGAGGTGACCGAGCTCGATGGCACGAAGCGCATGGCCGCCACGTTGGAGGGCCGGGTCAGCTACCTGCCCGACACGGCCGCCGAGGTGAAGGCCCGCAAGTGGCGCTTCGGGAGCATCACGATCATCAAGGGCGCGGTCGACGAGGCCACCGGCGCGGCGCTCGGCGCCCTGCTCTGGTCCTGGAGCCTCACCGCACACCCACGCCTCACGAATCTTCCGCCGATCGCCGCCTCGCGGCGACCGCCTGAGTCCACCCGCGGCACGACCGCGGTCACCACGGAGAACACCATGCCCAAGTTCCTGGAGCTGGCCGCGAAGTTCGGCCTCACCGCGACGTCCGAGGACGACGCGCGGGACAAGATCCTCGCCCTGCTCGCCCTCGGCGCCGACGCGCTCAAGGGCCTCGGTCTCTCGCTCGGCGCCTCCCCCGCGGACGTCGCCGCCCGCGTGAAGGAGCTCACCTCCCTGGCCGCCAGGGTCCCCGCGATGGAGACCGAGCTCACCGCGTTCCGCGCCAACGAGGCGAAGGCCGCCGAGGCGCTGCGCACCGCGTGGCTCGACGACCTCGTCGCCGCGCGTCCCGAGCTCGGGACCGTGCGCGCCTCGCTCGCCCTGCACGCCGAGCGCGACTGGACCGGCTTCCAGGCGAGCTACCCGCGTCCGACGCGCGAGACGCTGATCACGGCCGCCGCCGAGCAGGCCCAGCGCGCCCAGGACCCCGCGCGCACGCAGCCCGTGGCGGTCACCGCCGCCAGCCCCGCGACCAAGGACGCCCCGAAGCCCACGGACGCGCCGAAGATCGACCGGAAGGCGATCGGCGACGTGCTCGACGAGTTCGGCCTCCCGAGCGACGCGCTGAGCGTCACGCAGGCGCTCGCCCAGGGGTACGCCCCCGCCACCCTCCGCGCCGCGCTCGAGCAGCGGACCCGCTGATCCACCCTCACCCACCAAGGAGACCACCATGGCCGCCGTCAAGGGCACCCGCCTTCTCGGAGACACCACGAAGTCGGGCGTGAACCGCCACGCCACCGACACCATCACCAAGGACCGCCTCGTCGTCGCCGGGACCGCCACCGGCAGCGAGACGGCCATCAACAGCGCCAACGCCGGGTCGCTCACGCAGATCCTCGGCGCCATCCAGGAGGACGTCGCCAGGGGCGCGACCGTCACCGTGTTCGGCGCGGGCTCGATCGTGCAGCTCGAGTCCGACGGCTCGGGCACCATCGACCCCGGCACCTCCGTGATCGCCGTCGCGGGCGGCTCGCCCGCGGCCTCGGGCCGCGTCGCCCAGCTCCCCGCCACCGTGGGCGGCGGCGCCTCGTACTGGGTCGTCGGCAAGAGCGCCAGCCCCAGCCAGATCGCCGCCGTCGCGGGCACCAAGGTCCTCGTCGAGCTCTGCCACCCCATGCGCGTGTGGACGCCCGCGCCGTGACGCCCTGAGGGCGAAGGAACACCCCCATGACCATCGCGATTCAGACCTCCGAGACGCGCAGGAAGGCCCTGCGCGAGACCATCGACGGCATCGGCCGCGGCCCGGCCGAGATCCTCCAGACCCTCGGCCTCGACCCGCGCGACTGGGCCGCCGAGATCCGCCGCAGGCGCGCCGAGCGCGTCGCCATGGGCTCCCCTCGCGCGGCGCGGCGCGCCTCCGACGTGCTCGCGACGCTGACCCCGCCGCCCGGCGCCACCCCCCTCTCGCTCGATCCGAGTGACGTCACGCAGCGCACGCTGCTCAACGAGGTCGCCCTCGAGTCCATCGAGGAGACCTTCCTCGCCGACGTGATCGCCCCCGTCCAGCTCGTGGACCTGCGCTCGGGCCGTCAGTACGTCGCCTCGCGCACGGCCAACCGCGCCGAGGTCGACGATCACATGGGCGAGCGCGCCCGCGCCACACGGATCCCGAGCGGCCTGTCCCAGGTGGACTACGACTGCGAGCCCTTCGGGCTGGAGTCGGACGTGAACGAGCAGCTCGCCGGCGAGCATCCGCTGCTCGAGAACGTCTCCTACGAGACCCGGCGCGTCGGCACCGCGGTCCACCTCCAGCAGGAGCTCCGGGTGTGCGGCCCGAGCGGTGCGCTCTTCACCGCGGGCAACTACGCCGCCGCGAACGTCCAGGCGCTCGGCGCGGGCTTCAACTGGAACGGGGGCGCGTCGGCGAACCCCATCTCCGACATGAACGACGCGCTCGCCGCCATGACGGTGGTCCCGACGCACCTGGTGATGAGCCAGGAGGTGCTCCAGGCCGCGCAGGAGAACGATGACCTGCGCGCGATCCTCGCGGCGGGCCACGAGGGTCTGATCGGCGCCGAGGAGTTCGCGATGTACTGGGGCATCGCCAACGCGCTCGTGTCGCGCGGGCAGTACGCCGCGACGGCGACGCCGACGACGATGACGCGCATCCTGAGCACCACCGCGCTCGCGATGGTCCACGCCAACGGCTCGCCGCGGGCGCGGACGTTCCTGCGTCAGTACCGCCTGCGCCAGGGTGCGCGGGGCATCGTGACGACGACCCGATTCGACGCCTCCATCGGGGTCTCCGGGTTCACCGTCATCAAGGTGGCCCACCAGACCGACCTCGTCGTGGTGGACAACCGGTACGGCGCCCTGATCACGGGCGTCAGGGCCTGACCGTGGCCCCTCCGAAGAAGCCCGAGCCGGCGGTGACCCCGCCGGCCTCCGGGCCTGACACGCCCCCCGGGGATCCTCGCATCGCGGTGCTCGAGCGTGAGCTCGCCTCCGCCCGCGAGGCCCTCGGCGCCGTCGAGGCGAAGGCCCGCGGTCTTTCCGACGAGAACCGCGCGCTGCGTGAGGAGCTCGCGAACATGCAGCGGCGCTTCGACCTTGCCTGGGCCGAGCGTGAGCTTGCCTCCGCCCCCGCCCTGCCTGAGACCTCACCCGTCAAGGGCCGGGTGTTCGTCGCTCGCCACACGATCCGCACCACGGGCCCCGCCGGGGAGAGCCTGGTGCTGCGCGCCGGACAGCGGGTGCCCGAGGGCGTCTCGCTCGAAGGTCTGCCCCCCACCGCATTCGAGGAGACCTGATCATGGCCTTCGGCGACATCCTCTCCTTCCTCCGCTCCAGGCTCTCGGCAGGCCTGGTGCTCACCCGCTCGGCCAGGGGCATCGTGGGCGTCGACCCGTCGGCGCTCACGCCCGCCGGGCACTACCTCCCCGCCGCGACGAACAGCTACGACCTCAGTGCGACCGGTACCACCTGGCGCCGGCTCTTCCTGGGTGGGTACGCCGTCACGCCCACCATCGGGGCGAGCGCCGCGCAGCAGCACGCCCTGCCCGCCGTGACCTCCAGCACCCTCGCGGTGCTCGGCGCGGCGCAGACGTGGACCGGGGTGCAGACGTTCAACGCCGCCGTGGCGATGGACGCGACGGACAGCTCCGGCACCCCGGGCGCGGCTGCGATCAACAAGCCCGCCGGGCGCAGCGCCATCGCCCTCGGCGCGACCGCGGTGGTCATCAGCAACAACCTCGTGACCGCGAACAGCAAGGTGTTCGTGCAGCTCCGCTCGGCGGACGCGACGCTGCTCTACGTGACGGTCGCGACGGGCGCGGGCACCATCACCGTGACGGGCAACGCGGCGGCCACGGCCGACGTGGTGTTCGACTGGTTCGTGGTGAACTGACACCCCCATGGCCACCACACCGCGCTACGCAGGCACGACCGTCGCCGCAGCGAAGACCTACGTCTCCGAGATGCTCGGGACGGACACCTTCCTGCGCGTCTTCGACCTGGACGGCGACGGTGTGGTGGCGACCTCCAGCGCCGACGAGACCTCCTTCGTCCGGGCGGTGTGCGCCGCCGAGACGGAGATCGACGAGGCCCTCGGCGCGTCGTCCGGCGCACCCTTCACCGGCACGATCCCGGACTCCATCCGTGAGATCACCGCCCAGCGCTGCCTCTGGTGTGCGGTGCGCTTTCGGCTCGGGATGAGCGACGCCGCGCGCGCCCCCTACCGCCTGCTCTACCTGGACACCGACGCGCGCCTGAAGCGCATCGCCCAGGACGACCGGGCACGCATCCCCGAGAAGGGGCCGAGCGCCCCCACGTCCCAGCTCGCGGCCTCCGTCGAGTACGCGGACTCCTTCTGGGGAGACACCGAGTGAGCTTCACCGCGCGCTTCGAAGGGCTCGACGCCTTCCTCTCCGACCTCGGCGAGGCGGTGAACGAGGGCACAGAGGCGGCCGTGGAGCGCCACGGGGATCGCGTCGCAGGGGCGGCTCGCGCCGACCACCCGTACACCGACCGCACCGGGGACCTGACCGCCAGCCTGGAGGGCCTCCCTGCAATGGGGAGCGCCCTCGACGGCACCCTTCAGGGCGGCACCGTGGCTGGCACCGAGTACGCCTCGTACGTGGAGGAGGGGACCGAGCGCTCCAGGGCGTACCCCTACCTCGAGCCCGCTGCGACCCTCACCGAGCCCGCCTTCGAGCAGGACGCGGACGCTCAGCTCCAGGCCTCGCTCGCCAGGAAGCCCTGACCATGGACGTCTCCCTCGACGCGTTGGAGACCGCGGTCTACGCCGCGCTCGCCCCCCTGGCGGCGTCCTCGGTCCCTGCCGGTCCCTTCCGCTACGTCGGCCGATGGGCCGGTGAGGTGCGGGACCGCGCGGGCACGCTCTCCCTCGACGAGGCCGCCGTGGGGCGTAACCCTGCCCTCCTGCTCCAGTGGGAGGGCGAGGACGCGCGCCAGAGCTTCGAGGGCCTGGAGGGCGCCGGGAGCGTCGAGACCCGGGGCGAGGTCTCCCTCGTCGCCTGGATCGTGGTGCACGACACTCGCGGCCCCGAGCGCCTCGTCAAGGGCGCCACGAACACCCGTGGCGCGGGCTACCTCGTGGACCAGCTCCTCGGGCGCCTGAACGCCCTGGAGATCACCTCGGGCGGCAGTCCGGCGCTCTACCGTTCGACCACCCTGCGCTACGTCCGGCACCGGCACCGCCTCGCCGACCCGGCCTCGTACCTGGTGACCGAGGTGCGCTTCGTGGCCGTGCGCTCGGTGCCCACGGTGGCCCCGACGGACACGACCCGCGACCTGCTGGGCCTCGACGGGGACATGAACAACACCGCGCCTCCGACGCCCTCGCCGAGCAGCCCCTCGAACCCCCTCACGATCTTCCGCGCCGACACCTGACAGGAGCCCCATGCCCAACGCCCTCCGCGTGCGCGCCGTGCCCGGCCGCACCCTCCCCGCCATCGACGCCTCGGGGCGCCCCCTGCCCGGGCGCTTCGTGAGCTACGGCCCCGACGGCAAGCCCCTCGCCGAGGTGACCGTCCCGTCGGACAGCTACCACCGCCGCGCCGTGCAGCGTGGCGACCTCGAGCTCGTGACCGAGCCCACCCCCACCACGGAGCAGTGAGATGATCACCGTCCCCGGCTTCCCGGCGAGCTTCCTGCCGCCCGGCATCTTCATGTTCGCGCTCTACGGCGGCGGTTCCGCGGCCACGGGCGCGCGCCAGCGCAAGCACATCCTGGTGGGCAACTCCATCCAGACCGCCCTCACCGACGGCGGCGGCGCCTCGCCCGCCTTCACCGTGGCCGCGGGCACCCGAGGCACCAACACCCTGACGTTCGTGGCCTCGCCCGACGACGCGAAGACGTACTTCGGGCAGGGGAGCGAGTTGCACCGCGCGGCCGTCGCGTTCTTCGCGCAGCACCCCGCGGGCACCCTCTACGCCGTCGCCGTCCCGGAGACCTCGGGCGCGGGCGGCGCGAGGGCGAGCGCCACCGTGACCTTCGCCACGAACGCCACGGGGAGTGCGATCTTCCGGCTCTACCTCGCCGGGGAGCTGATCGAGGTCTCGCTCTCGGGTTCGACGGCCAGCCCCGTCACCCCCACCGCCTTCGCCCTCGCGGTCGCCACGGCGATCTGCGCGCGCCCCGACCTGCCCGTCACGGCGCAGAGCGCCGCGGGCGTGGTCACGATCACCGCGAAGCACATGGGGATCAGGGGCAACGCGCTGGAGTTCGCCGCGGAGTGGGTCTACGGCACCACCACGACGACCATCACCGCGAGCGCCATCGCCTCGGGCACCGGGATGACCGGCCAGCTCTCGACGGCGGGCGGCGTGCTCACCGCGGGCGCCGCAGGCGCGACGGCCGAGGATCTCACCACGGCGCTCGGGACGCTGGAGACTGACCAGTGGTGGCTCGCGTGCGCGCCCACCGACGCCACTAACCTCGGCGTGCTGGACGCCTGGCTCGACTCCCAGGCGGGCGTGCTGGTGCAGTACAGGAACCAGGCCGTGGTCGCCTCTCGGGCGGCCCTCGGGACGGCTGCGGCCCTCGCCACGGCCCGGAACAACGAGCGCCTCCAGCTCGCGTGGCACTACATGAGCCCGACGCCCGACTTCGAGGTGGCCGCGCAGGTGCTCGCCGCGCGCTCGATCGGGGACAGCTACGCCGGGGGCGTGCTGGTGGGCGAGGAGTCGGACCCGGCCGCGAACCTCGATGGGCTCAGGCTCAAGACGGTGAAGGCCCAGCGCGCCGCGGCCGACGCCCCGACGCTCACCGAGCAGAACACCGCGATGGGCTCGGGGCTCGCGCCCCTGGTTCCGATGGCGGGCGGCACGGCGGCGCTCCTCGCGAGCGTGACCACGCGGTCCCGCGACGCGGGTGGGCAGCCGAACTTCGCGGTGCTCCAGACCAGCATCGTGACCAGCATCGACTACGTGGCCGACGAGGCCCGCAGGGCCTTCGCTGCGGACTTCGCGGGCTTCAAGCTCACGGCGGACCAGGACCGCCCGCTCCAGACCGACCGCACCACCACGCCGAAGCTCGTGAGGGCGTGGCTCAAGGCGCGCCTGAAGGAGCACGAGGCCGTGGCGATCCTGCGGGACGTCGACGCGCTCGATAGCTCCCTCCAGGTCATCGAGGACACGGGCACCCCCGGACGCCTGCTCGCGGAGATCCCCGCGAAGGTCGTCTCGGGGCTCCACCAGCTCGCCGGCAACGTCCGGCAGGCGGCGTGAGGTAGACCATGAGCGAGTACAGCAAGCCGGTCCAGGTCCTCCTCAACGACCGCCCCGTCCTCAAGATCAGCGAGGCGGACGTGGAGGTTCGGAGCAACGACAACGAGGTCCTGACGCTGGAGAGCGGGCTCGACGGCCACTCCGACGGCGCAGCGACCCTCACCGCGAACCTCACCCAGGGCATCCCCCTCGGCGGCTTCCAGATCAACTGGATGGTCCTGGCGCTCAACCACACCACGATCCGCCCGAGCTTCAAGATCGCGGGCGTGCGCATCGACTGCGAGGGCCGGGTGATGCAGGCGGGCTTCCGTTCGCAGGTCAACGACCCGAACCGCTCGACGGTCTCGTTCAGTGGCCGCGTGGTCTCCGTCGCTTCGGACGCCTGATCCCATGCCCAACCCCCTCGGTATCCCCGACGAGGCGCTCACGAAGCGCCCCTCCTCGCTCCGCGAACTCCTCGCCGGCACGAAGATCCCCCACGTCGTGCAGCCCCTCCAGGGCGCCGCGTGGGGGGCCCTCGCGGGCCAGCGCGTCGGCCTGCGCTCCCTTCCTTCGGGCGTGCTGGTGGAGGCCACGGGCGCCGCCATCGCGTGGTGCAGGGACGTGGCGAAGATCGACGAGCGGCACCTCTACAACGAGACCGGGGAAGAGGCGCTCGACCTCGAGATCAAGGTCCAGATCCTGGCGAAGGGGCTCGTGCAGCCCGACGCCCCGGACAAGCCCTTTACGGAGGGCCCCGCGGACGTGAGGGAACTCCTCACGCCTGAGCAGGTCACCTGGCTCTTCGACCGCTGGAGCGCCTGGCAGCGGGAGCGGTCGCCCTACGAGGTCCTCGCCGACGAGGCGAAGATCGAGGAGGTGGCCGAGGCCCTGGGAAAAGGCTTCGCGTCGCCGACGTCGCTGACCTCCTACGACTTCGGCACGCTCAGACGTATCTCGCTCTCACTGGTCGCCCGGCTGCGGAAGCTGACGACGGAGAGCTCCTCGGCCTCGAAATCGGGCACCGAATCCTGAAGCGCCTGGACGAGGGCGACGCCGCAGCCCTCGTCGCCACCGTCGCCGACGCCACCACGCTGCGCCTCGCTCGCCTGCTCACCGGACGCCGCTGACCCATGCCCCGCACGATCCTCGTCATCGAAGGCGACGCCAGCGCGCTCAAGCGCGTCTTCTCCGAGGTGCGCGAGGAGGGGCGTACGGCAGCCGCGGCCGTCGCCGGGGAGTGGAAGAAGGCCGGGGACGAGACCTCCAAGGCCTTCCGCAAGATGCGCCGCGACGCGGGCAAGGCGCTCTCGGAGATCAAGGCCCTGGAGCTGGAGCTCGCGCACTCGGCCGAGGCCCAGGCCGCTCGTCGCCAGCAGGTGGCGCAGACCGAGGGCAACTACCGCGTGAACGCCCGGCGTCGCGCGGCCGATGGGGAGAAGCGCGCCGAGGAGGACGTCACCCGGCACCAGCAGCAGCAGTCCAGGCGACGCGTCTCCGACGCCGAGCGCGAGGCGCGCTCCATCCAGCGCATCGCGGCGCGACGTGGCGAGCGGATCGGCGGCGCCGTGGTGAGCGGCGGGACGCAGTTCGCCGGGGCCGTCCATGGTGAGGTGCAGTCCGCCCGGCAGCGCCGCGCGGGCGCCGAGCGCAACCTGGGGCTTGCTATCTATCAGGCTGGCGGCGGTCGTCGTGACGTGGTGAGCGCCCGCCAGCGCGTCAACCAGTTCGCCGCGCAGCAGAACATGGACCCCGCGGAGCTCGCCGAGGCCCTGAACGCAGCGCAGACGGAGTTCTCAACGCTCGGCAACCGCTCGACCAGCCGAGGCGACCGCAACGCGCGCCTGGAGGGCTTCCTCCAGACCGCGCAGCTCGCGCGGGACACCGGCAACAACGTCTCGGAGTTCGGGCGGCTCCAGGGTCTCTTTTCGACCACGGGCTTCGACGCCGGGACGCAGCGCGCGTTGCTGCTCCAGGCCGCCGGGCTCGCCCAGCGCGGCGCGATCGAGACGGGCTCGGTGACGCGCGAGGCCATGCCCGCGATCACGGCCCGGATGAACGCTGCCATGACGCGGCTCGGGCCGGGAGCGAGCACCGCTGACCGACAGCGCGCGGCCCAGGCCGCGTTCGGGCAGTCGATGGCAGAGATCGAGGTGTTGCGCGGGTCGACGGGCGAGAGCGCCCACTCGATTGGCAACACCATGAGGAACGCCAACCAGCGTCTCCAGGGCACCGTCGGGCAGCAGAAGATCCTCGGCAACATCCGGCACATGTCGGACCGGGCGACGCGCGAGCGCCTCGAGGCCTCGCTCTTCGAGGACGACCCGACGCGCCGCGGTCAGAGGCGGCTCAGGTCGCAGTTCACCGACGCGACGGCCTTCGCCCAGGAGTTCGGTCGCATCGCCGGGAACGACCCGACGCGCCTGATCAACACCTTCGCGGGCGGCGGCCACGGCAACCCCATGGGGTTCCTGGCGAACGAGCGCCGGATGATGGGGGCGCTCCTTGGCGCCGACACGGAAGGGCAGACCGCCGCGGCGAGGATCAAGGAGCTCCGTGGCGAGGGTGTCGCCCTTACCGAAGCGGATGTCAGCCGCGGTCGCGAGACCTTCGCGAACGACGCACAGTCGATGCTGACCGCGGAGCAGACCGCCCACGACAACGCCCTCACGGACAACACCTCGAAGCTCGTGGAGCTCTCGAACCGCTTCGCGGCCTGGAGCGGGCAGAACCCCATCGCCAACGCCGCGCTTGGGACCGTAGGCTCCGCCGCGGGCGGGGTGCTCGGGCAGGGCGTCGGTCGCGTCGCGGGCGGGACCGTCGGGCGCGTTGCGGCGATGCTGGGGCTTGGCGGGGGGGCTACGGGCGCAGCGAGCGCGACCACGGGCGCCTCCGCTGCCGGAAGAGGTCTAGCCGCGACGGCGGGGGGCGGGCTTGCAGCCCTCGCGATGACGGCTCTCGCGGCGGGCGGAGCAGTGCTCACCTACACCCGCGGCCTGGAAGGGTCGAACCGAACCGCACGCGGGGGACGCGGCGGAAGCGAGGCCCAGGGTGGCGAAGACTACGAGCTGGTGCGTCGTCTCCAGGCCCAGGGCCAACTCGGCGGGGCGCAACCGGTGCCCATCACCCCCGAGGCCATCCAGCAGGCCGTCCAGCAGGGCGTGCAGGCCGGAATCCAGGGCTCGGGCGGCGTGCCCGTGAGAATGAACCCCGTCGAGCAGGCCCACGCCCAGGCGCAGGCCACCGGGCAGCGACGGCCCCCCGCACCATGAGCGACCTCTTCCATGCGGTACTCTCCCAGGCGTCCTACGAGCGGGTGACCTTCCCGCTCGCGGAGGCCTCCGTGGACGGCGGTCACCGCCTCGTGCCTCACCGCGCCCACGGGCGCCGCGGGGCCGACGTGGAGCCGACGGGGCAGAAGGAGTACTCCGGGACGCTCGCGATCCCGCTCTACAACGACGAGGCCCTCACGAGGCGCTACGGGGTGCTCTACCCCGACAAGGCGCAGGAGCTGATCGAGCTCTTCGAGCGCACTCCCATCGGCACCCTCGCGCACCCCTCGCGTGGCTCGTTCAAGGTGGCCCTCGAGTCCTGGCGGGAGCGCCTCGACCCCCAGCGGCGCAACGGGATCACCCTGGAGGTGACCTACGTCGAGCACCTGGGGCAGGCCAATGCCACCGTAGCAGAGCTCCCCGAGGCCGACCCCGCCTCGCAGGCGTCCTCCGGGGCGAGCGCCGCGGACGCCGCGATGGCCGCCGCGGACCCCACGGGCGCCCTCGGGTGGACCCCCGTGGCGAGCACGGTGGACGAGGGCCTGACCTGGCTCGACGCCGCAGACCGATCTCCCGGCGAGGTGGACGCGGCCTTCCGGCAGATGGTGGCTCCCGTGGAGACCGACCTCGCCCTCTTCGACGCGGCGAGCGCGGTGGCGACGGTGCAGGTCCTGGAGGCGCTTCGGGTCTCGCTCTACGAGCTGCGCGCCGCGTACCTGCCTCTCGGCACGGCCGGGCGCTACACGGTCGCGACGGGCGCTTCGCTCTGGGAGCTGGCCCTCGCGCTCTACGGCGACGCGCTCCAGGCTCCACGCCTCGCGGCCGCCAACGCCGTCGTCGATCCCCTGTTCGTGCCCCCTGGCACCATCCTGATCGTCCCCCCGCTGGAGTAGATCGTGGCGCTCGAGCACGACGTCGCCCTGCACTTCGGGACGAGCGGCGACCGGATCGACGTGTGGGACGGCTACCGGGTCACCCTATCGATGCTCCAGGCCGGGCAGCCCTGGAGCTTCGCGCTCTGGAAGAGCGAGGACCCGCGGCGCGCGACCTCGTGGGACCGTTTGAAGGACAACCTGCGCTTCGGCGAGCGGGTGTTCCTCTCGATCGACGGCGCGCTGCGCTTGAACGGCCTGATCGGGCGCATCCGCCACGAGACCGACCCCCAGCGCGGGGAGTTCATCGTGATCTCGGGGCGGGACCTCGCGGGCCGGGCGCAGTCCTGGGACGCGGACCCCACCGTGAGGCTCAAGGGGCTCTCCCTGGAGGACGCCCTCACGCGCCTCTTCGCGCCCCTCGGCGTGGTCCCCGCCGTCGCCTCCGCGGCGAGCGTCCGAGAGGTGCAGATGGGCACCGCGCGCGGTCCCAGGGGCCTGGGCAGGACTCGGAGGCGCTCCAGGGTGGACTACGCCCACCCTCGGCCCGGGGAGACCGTCTGGCAGGTTGCGGAGGCCCTCTGCCGACGCCTGGGCTTCATGTGCTGGGTCGGACCTCACCCCGACCTGGGCCTGACCCTGGTGGTGGACGTCCCGGCCTACAGCAGCCCGGTGATGTACGACCTCTTCTGGGAGCGGGAGGAGAGCGGCGCGGTCCGCACGAACCTCCTCACGGCCGCCCACGAGGTGCAGATTGAGGACATCCCCACGGAGGTCACGGTCTACGCCAACACCGCCGGGGGAGAGGCTGTGAGCGCCCGGCTCGCGGCCCGCGTCGAGAACGGCGCCCTCGCGCAGCTCGCGATCCTCGGCCCCTGGCCGGTGGACGACGCGCTGGTGCAGCCGCGGTACGTGCGCTCCCAGCGGGCGCGCACCCAGGCCCAGGCGCAGCGCGAGGCCGAGCGCACCCTTGCCGACGCGAACACGAGACTCCGCACCTTCACCTGCAAGGTCCAGGGGCACGGCCAGGCCTTCGCAGGCGAGACCACGCTCTATGCTCCGAACACCCTGGCGCGGGTCCGGGACGCGCGGCGCGGGATGGACGAGCCCATGCTGATCCTGGAGCTGGTGGACGAGGGCAGCGCCGACGCCGGGCGCACCACGGAGCTCACCCTCGGCCCCGTGGGCGCGATCCAGCTCTCTCCCGAGGAGTCGTGATGTTCGAACGCGTTGCGATCTCGCTCACTCGCTGGGCCACCCGAACCACCCGGGAGCTCCTCGCCCAGCTTCGCGCCGCGGGGGCCGAGGGCGACCCCGGCGAGGAGCAGGACGACATGGAGGTTGTCCAGCCGATGGGCATCCGTGTCCGTCCCGTCCAGCGCGCCTCTCTGGAGGGCCTCGCGGTGGACTGGGGCGACCGGCGCGTGGTGCTCGTCCTGGTGGACAAGAGCCGCGAGGCCGGGGCCGTGGAGCCCGAGGAGGGCGAGACGCAGCTTCACGGGCTCGCCCAGGAGAGCGCGGTCGTTCGCATCCGCGCCTCGGGCGACATCGAGATCACCCCCGCATCGGGGCGCGACGTGATCCTCGCGGGCGGCTCGCTCGGCGTGGCGCGCTCCTCCGATGCGGTACAGACGACCCTCGGCGCCCTGGCCGCTGGGGGACTCACCGCGCCGCCGGGCGGAGGGCCCTGCACCCTCACCGCGGGCCCCATCACGCTCTCCGGCACGATCACCGGCGCAGGCGCGCCCCACGTGAAGGCATGACCTACGCCCTCGCTCGACGGCTCGACCCCCTTACCGGGGACTTCGCGTACGACGCCACCAGCACGTTCGCCGAGAGCCCCTCGCCCGCCCTGGAGCAGGTGCTGCTCGCCCTGCGCACGCCCCTCGGCGCCTGCCGGGCGCGCCCCACCTTCGGTACCCCCTGGGCCCGCGTGGACAAGCTCCGCGCGACGGCCGCGGCGGACGCTCAGGGCGCGATCCGCGAGGGCCTCGCCTTCGCGGTGCGCTCGGGCGCCATCACGGGCCTGCGGGTCTCCGTGGAGGTCGACGCCGACTCCGGCCGACTGCTGTACGCCGTGGACTTCACCGACGCGCGCCTTGGGCGCCGCGTCCCGACCGTGACCGGAGAGGTGCCGTGACCGCCCCGCGTCTCACCGCCGCCCGCGCCCCCGATGCGATCGCGCGCACCCTCCTCGGGCGCCTCCAGGCCCGGGCCCGCGCTCGCGGCGAGGAGGCCGACGTCCGAGAGGGGTCGGCAGACTGGCTCCGCGCTCATGCCCTCGGGGTGATGATCGCCGGACTCGAGGCGCACGCCGTGAGGGCCTGGGACCAGCTCCTCGCCGACCGTGCCCTCGGGGCGCAGCTCGGGGCCCAGGCCGAGGTGCTGGAGCTCGTGCGGGCCGAGAGTGAGACCGAGGACGCATGGCGCGCCCGGCTCATCGAGGCCTGGGGCGAGCGCCTCCCCGCGCTCTCGCCCGGTGACCTCGTGGCGCTCGCGGAGGAGTTCCACACGGTGGCCGAGGCCTACGCCTACCCCCGCGCCGAGCCCGGCAGCACCACGGAGACCCTCGGGACCACCACCCTCGTCGCCCTCGGTCCGGCCCCCGGGGACAGCACCGCGAGCCGCGTGCTGGCGGACCCCGCCGCGGTGGGGAGCTTCCTCGATGGCACCCTCGACGCCGAGGGCGTGGCCGCGACGAACCCCAACCAGCGCCCCGTGACCTGCCAGTCCGGGAACGTCTCCGTGGAGGCGGTGGCCGAGCAGGTGGTGGACGTCACGGTGGCGCTGGTGACCGCGGACACGCATCCCTGGAGCCTCTCAGGCACCACCATGGCGATCGTCTCGTCCTCGGTGAACGGCCTCAACGTCGCCGGGGACTACACCTCGCTCGCCGGGCAGGACGCCCTGGTGAACGTGGGGACTTCGAACTACCGCGGCGGCTGGAAGCGGGTGACGCTGGAGAGCGCCGCCCTGATCGTCGGCCCGGAGACGCAGTTCACCTTCAGCGAGACCCAGCCCGGCGCCCCCTCCGGCAACCTCCGCGCGTGCCCCGCGAGCTGGGAGGACTTCCGCGGTCGCGTGCTCACCCTCTTCGACGCCCTCGGGCCCGGGAGCGGCACCTTCGACCGCTGGCCCCCCGAGTCTGCTCGTGGCCGCGCGAGCCTCTACCACGCCGCCCTGCTCGGCGCCGCGCTCGCCGCTGACGGCGTGCTCCAGGCGTCCGTCACCGCGCCAGCCGCGGACCCCACCACGCCCTCGGCCAAGACCCTGCTCGTCCTCGGCGAGTTGCTCGCGACGGAGTGACCATGGCCCTCACCGGACGCACCCGCAGCGAGATCGTCTCCGACCTGCTCACGGACTGGTCCGCGCGCCTCGCGGCGCTCGGGCTCACCCTCGACACGTCCGAGGGCTCCTGGGCCCGCGACGAGGCTGAGGCCCTGGCGCCTGACCTGCTCGCCCTGGAGGCGAACGGCGAGGCGCTCGCCAGGGAGCTCGTGCCCCGCACCGCCTCCACGGAGATGCTCGAGCGGATGGCTGCTCTCCAGGGCCAGCCCCGCGCCGGGGGCGTCAAGGGCCGCTGGACCGTGACCGTCACCGGGGAGGCCACCGGCACCGTGGACGCCACGGGCAGGACGCTCACCCGCAACAGGCTGGTGTACGTCCCCCTCCAGGACAACTTCGGCCTCACCGCCGGGAGCTACAACCTCCCCGTCGAGGCCTCGGACGCGGGCGAGGAGTACGCCCTCACGGCGGGCGACACGCTCACCTGGGACGCCGCCCCCACGGGCCTCGTCCCGACGGCCACCGTGGTCTCCGAGGAGACCGAGGCGACCGACGCGGAGGCGGACGCCGAGCTCGCGCTGCGCGTGGAGGCGTACCGCCGTGGACGCCCCGCGAGCGGGAGCCCCCCGCACCTGATCGAGCTGGCCGAGGCGCACGAGGACTGCGCTCAGGCGTACGTGTACCCGACGCTCGGGCCGAACAGCCTGGGCCCGGGGACCTACGCCGACAGCCGCCTCGACACGCCCGGCGCGATCTGCGTGCTGGTGATGGGCCCGGCGCAGGGCTCGGGCGCCGCCGAGACCCGGGCCCGCACCGCTGATCACCTCGCCGCGATCCGGGCCTACTTCCACGGGACCGAGGACGCCGAGGGGAACGCGACGCCCAACGGGTCGCAGCTCTACTGCGCCACGATGGACCCCGACGACGTGACCATCATCGGCCCGAACGTCGCCATCGTGGCCGTAACTTTGGACATCCTGCCCGACGCCGAGAACGAGCCTCCGTGGACCGGGACGATGGCCACGGCCGCGGGCTGCGACGCGACGCACCTGGTGGTGACGGGGGATCACCGAGCGAAGGCTGGCCTGGAAGCGCTGGTCTACGTCGGCACCGCGACGCGCGGCGGCTGGCAGAAGGTGACGTTGCCGAGCGGCGCGTTGTCCGTGGTCTACGCCCCCGGCCCGAACACCACCACGTTCACGTTCCTTTCCGGGGAGCTCCTCGCGATCCCCTCTGGCACCGTGTACCCCCCGCTCGGGCACTGGCAGACGCTCAGGGACGCGTTCTTCACGTGGTTCGATGGCCTCGGTCCCGGCGACGTCCCGAGCGTGGCGAGCGTGCCCCCTCCGGCCTCGATCGCGCGGCGCAGGCGCTACCCCGCGGAGAGCGTTCAGGGCCCTGCGAACGTCTACCGCTCCGCCCTGATCGGCGTGGCGATGCGCGCTGGAGGCTCCGAGAACATCACCGTGACCGTGCCCGTCGCCGACGCGGTGGCGGACCCGTTCGAACTCCACGTGCTCGGGGATCTGCTGCTGCGGAGGGCCTAGAGGTGGTCGTCGAAGACGTGGACGCTGTAGCCCTCTGCGCAGTCCAGCCTCAAGACGCCGGGGTCTAGCTGTTCGTCACGAGGATCCACGCGCGACATGTTGCCGGCGCCTCGATAGATGACGCCGAATCCAGCAAGACAGCGCGCCCAGTTGGTCCTCTCTTCTCCGGTTGAAAAAAGACTGCCAGCGTCAGAGCACGCCGACTGCGCGTCGTTTAGCTGCGTGTCACAGGAAACCGCATCTCGAATGTCTGTTTGTTCAAACATAAGGGTGCCGCGATAGACGTTCTCGAACCCGATACGCAGACGACATCCGTGGAGATGTTGCCTCGTGCAGATTCGCCACCCCCAAGCCATCTTGTAGGTTGCGATGCCACGAATCGTCCGCTGAGTAGGCGAGGGCTGAGGCGCCGGGGTTACGATCCCGGACCGCTGCCCTAGGTGCATCCCCAGCGCCAGGACAGCGACCAGCACGCCAGCCCCGAAGACGATGAGGCCAGCGGTCGGTTGTGGAGGTGTTGGCGGCGTCTGGATTGGGGGCGTGTTGGGGTCGCTCATCCGAGCGACGATACGCCTGGGGCGCGGTGAACCTCCAGGGTCAGGTGCAGGGGATGACGACCGGCGGGATGCCAGGGCCGTTCTGCGTGGCCTCGCAGATCGTTCGCCCCCCATCTCTCCGGCACCCGATGCACATCGGCGCCGCGAGCGGTCCGCCGCACCCCGGCACCGAGGACGTCGGCGGCAGCACGCACCGGGCGGGCTGCGCGTCGTACGTCACCCCTGCGGTGAGCGAGGTCCGGCAGAACGCGGCGCTTCCAGGGTCCACGCCACCATCAGGCAGCGCGTCGGCGACGCCGTCGCAGTCCCCATCCACGCCGTCGCACCACTCGGGCGCGCCAGGGTGCACGGCCTCGCGGGTGTCGTCGCAGTCGTCGCCTCCGCAGGCCAGGGCTCGGTGCCCGTCCCGGTCCCGGTCGCAGTCCGCGTCGGGCGCCACGTCCACGGGAGCATCCCGCCCGGTGTCCTCGGCCCCCGTGTCCGTCGAGGCCTCGAGGGGCGCATCCGGCGGCGCAGCGTCCTCCGTGGCGGTGTCCGAGGGCTGGGACGTGTCGGCCTGCGCGTCCTCCGCCACCTCGGCGCCGGAGTCCATCGGCGGGGTGAAGGGTGACTCGGAGGCACAAGCCAGGAGAGCGAGGGCGAGGATGAGCAGCGCACGGACCATGACCCCAGCATACGGCCACCCCGGCCACTGAGTCACCATGCCCCCCACCTTCCCCCTCGGACTCCCCAGCGAAGCGGGCCTTGCGGGCGACCTTGCCCGTCAACTCGCGACCCTCGTCGGCCCGGCGATCAACGGCTCGGACGGCACCCTCGCGGGCGCGGAGTACCTGGCCCTCGGCGGCGCCCTCCAGGACGCCCGTGCGGCGACCCTGGCGGCCCTCGCTGAGGCGACCCCGCAGACGGCCACGCTCCTGCTCTCGGAGTGGGAGCGGATGCTCGCGATCCCCCTCGCCACGGGGCTCACCACGGCGGCGCGGCAGGCGCGCATCCTCGCTCGCCTCCGGGCCCGGGGCGGGGGCGCCGAACGGGTGGCGAGGGCGGCCACGACGCTCGCCGGGGGCGACGTGACCGTGACCGAGTACCTCTTCTCGGCGGTGACCAGTTCACCGCGGCTGGTGTTCCGTGTGGCGGTCGCCCTGCCCGTGGCGGCCTACGATGACCCCGTGCTGCGAGCCCAGGCGGAGGAGCTCCTCCAGCGCCAGCTCCCCGGGCAGGTGACCTGGAGCCTCGGGACGGCCGCGGCCTTCCGCTGGGACACGACGGGCGCGGGTTGGGATCGCGCCCCCTGGGCTGGATGAGAGGACGACCATGAAGGCAGTCTCCACAGCGGTCGCTGGCACGAACGCCAGCGCCGCGGACTACAACACCCTCCAGGCCCGCGCGTTCGGGATGCGCCCCGCGTCGGGCGGGGAGCTCTCCGGCACCGAGGGCGTCGACGCGGTACACGCCCAACTCGGGACGGGCTTCCCCAACGGCACGCCGAAGCTCGTGGACGAGCGCCACGACTGGCGCGACCGCGTGCTCAGGGTGACCTACGCGAACCTCTCGGCCGCCGCGAACCGCCCCGGCGGCGCGACGGACTACGCGGACTGGTCCACGCTCGGCGGCATCTCGCAGACCCTCGGGTACACCCGCCTCGGGGCCTACGACGCGGGCGGCGCAGAGCCCTCCGCGGGCAACCCCCCGGCCCCCGGCGCGGGTCCGCCCGTGAGCGCCGCGGTCCAGGTCCTCGCGAACTTCTGGCTCTACGCCGACCCGAGCGACGGGCGGCTCTTCGCCTACAACGCCACGGGCGCCGACGCGCACCTCTTCCTCTGGATCGAGGCGACCGGCGACCTCGGCGCGCACTGATCCGTCACCAGGAGACCACCATGCCCATCCCCCGTGAACTGGCGGCCCACATCGACACGCTGCCCTTCGACGCCGCGACCGGCCTGCGCACGCTGACAGTGACCGCGGCCGACGACTCCATCGACCTCGCTCCCGGGGCCTATGTCGCGGTGCTCTCGGGCACGGTGGACGGCGTGGCCAGGATCGGCGGCGCGGCCTCGGTTCCCGCCTCGAATGCGGCGGAACTCGCCGGTGCGTTCTTCCTCCCCGCGGGCGCCGCGGTGACCTTCGTGGTGGGCGGCAGCGCGACCGTCTCTCTGCACGCGCTGCTCGTCGCCGCTGGCGCAGCCACCCTCTACCTCATGCGGATGCTGTGATCAGGGGCGCGTCGAGCGGCGCGGGGACGCCGCCGTCCTCGCTCCCACTCCCCGCTGGCGCAGCCACCGAGGCTACGCTCGCGGGCACACTCACCGTGGCTCCGCGCGAGGTGGGGCGCGGCGCGTTCGGTGGGATGGTCGTGGAGAGCCTCCAGCCGGTCGCGGGCTTCGGTGTCGCCTACGACCGGATCAACGGGCGCATGGCAACCACGCGCACCACGGGGAGCGGCTCGGTCTCCGTGGTCGATGGCCTAGCCGTCGTGACCACGACGGCCGCCGCGAACAGTTCCGCGCCCATCGAGACACGGCGCGCACTCCGCTACGTCAACGGCGTCGGCGGGCGCGTGCTCGCCGCGGGCTACCACACGCCGGGTGGTCCGGGCTCGCGCACCGAGATCGGCCTCGGGGATGTGAGCGACTTCCTCGGCCTCGGGTACGACGGCGCCGCGTTCGGCATCTGGCACCGCCGCCAGGGTCGACGCGAGATCCGCACGCTCACGGTCACGGTCGGTTCGGGCGGCGCTGAGAACGTCACCGTGACCCTCGACGGCGCGGCGAAGGTCGTGGCGTCGGGCGGCGCGCTCTCGACCACAGCGCTCGCAGACCTGCTCGCCGCGCAGGACTGGTCGACGCTTGGCGCGGGATGGGACGCGCAGGCCGTGGGCGCTACGGTGGTGTTCCTCTCACGCTCGGCAGCGCCACGCTCGGGCGCATACTCGCTCGCCTCGACGGGCACGGCGGCGGGCACGGTCGCGCAGACCACGGCGGGCGCGGTGCCGACGGAGACGCACTACCCGCAGGCGTCGTGGTCCGAGGATACGTGCTCGTGGCTCGACCCCCAGAAGGGCAACGTCGGCGCGCTGCGGTACCAGTGGCTCGGGTTCGGGGAACTCGGCTTCCTGCTCGAAGACCCGGCGCTCGGTCTCCCAGTGCCCATCCACCGCGTGCGCTACGCGAACGCCAACACCGTCACGTCGCTGCGCAACCCACAGCTCCCCGTTCGCCTCTTCGCCTCGACGGGCGCGGACGCGACGGCGGCGACCGTGCGAAGCGCGAGCGCCATGGCCTTCCGCGAGTCGCTCGCGGACGTGTCTGATGTGCTCGCCTACTCGTGGAACGCAGAGGGCGCCAAGACGTCCATCACCACAGAGGCCGCGGTCCTCTCTGTCCGCAACGCCCTCGTGGTCAACGGCGCGGCGAACCGCACGCGTGTGACCCTCACCGGCATCTCCTGCCACGGTGAAGGCACCGGAGGGAACGCCCTCACGGTGCGGATCTGGCGCGGCGCGACGATCGGCGGAACGCCGTCGTGGTCGTCCGTGAACGCCGACTCGGTGTGCCACCAGGACACGGGCGGGACGACCGTCTCGGACGGGACGAGGCTGTGGAGCGCGCGCTTCGCTAGGAGCACCGGGGATCGTGTGGACCTCACGCCGCTCGGGATCACGCTCGCTCCCGGCGAGCACATCACCGTCACCATGACGAGCGCGTCGAATGTGGACGCGTCCGTCTCGCTCACATGGAGGGAGGAACTATGATCAGAACACGCGGACCCCGTGGCCCCGCTGGCACCTCCGGCGCCGACGTCATCACCACCCGCGGCGACATGATCGTGGGCGGCGTGGG
>ERZ761584.158-NODE-158-length-26233-cov-7.178203_pt1 | contig 26233 bp, 32 predicted proteins | sample MGYA00512168_ERZ761584 | MGnify/ENA primary metagenome ERZ761584 (study PRJEB28899, sample SAMN03785564) | bioreactor sludge metagenome | biome: EBPR Sludge; feature: EBPR Bioreactor; material: 0.22µm filtered reactor supernatant | place: Saint Lucia: Queensland...
ACCATCCCGCGTGGGTCGGTCTGGCCCGTGGCGGAAGTCAATGAGGACGCATGAGGGCCTCGCAGGGAGGCCGGCCGAAAGGACCCGACATCATGAGCAGCATCGAGTTCTCCGCGACCGTCGACAGCGTCGAGTATGTGGGCACCTACGACACCGATACGAGCCAGGTCACGCTCTCGCAGTCGGTCGACCCCCTCACGGGCGCCACGGATGGCCACGCCTACAGCGTCGGTAGCGGACGCTGGGACGGAGAGAGCATCGTCGACTGCGGCGCCGACCTCGGCGACGAGGTGTACGACGCGCTCGACGAGGCGCTGTCCGATGCGCTCGCGGACGCGAGCTAGTACGCGATCCACCCCACGAGCGCCGGATCCGCCCGCAGGCGCTCGGTACGCCTCACGGCGTTGCCCTCGTTGCCGCCGACGGTCACGTAGCCGTCGGCGCTGACGCTCTCGACGCGCGCCACATGCCCGCGGCCGCCGCGCCGAGGGTCCTCTCCCGCGCGCGCCAGGATGGCCAGGTCGCCCGGCACTGGCGTGTAGCCTGCGGAGACGTCGCGCCACGCGCCGCTCTCGCGGGCGTCCTCGACGAGCTCGCGCACGCTGATGCGCCAGCCATGCGGCGCGCCGCCGCCACCCAGCCCGAGCGCGCACCACGACGCGAACGCCGCACACCAGTCCGTCTCGTCGCTTGTGAGCCCCACGGGCGCGCCCCCGCGCACGCAGCCCCGCAGGGCCTCCTCGATCGTGGGATGGGACGCTGGCCCGGCGATCTCGTGGACCCCCGCCAGAAGGGCAGCCTGCGCCCGACCGAGGGCGATTTCGCCCCGTGTCGGGGCGCGGCCAAAGACCGTCCACAGGCGTTTGACGACCGACACGAAGGGGTCCACGACCGCGTGCACCCAGCGGGGCACCGTGGGCGGCTCCCCGGCCTGCAGCTGCCGCGCGCGGCGGAGCATCACGGGCAGCACCTCGACGAGCTGCCGGCGGTGCGCGGCGGCGTCGGCGTCGCCCGAGCGGTAGCTGTAGACGCGGATCTCGCCGACGTCGGTCTCCACCCCGGCGTCGATCGTCGGCTCGGGCAGGAGCTGCCGCGAGGCGCGCCGCATGACGGTGACGGTCGCGTAGTAGGGCCCCTGCGCGGGCGGTAGATGCTCGACGTAGGTCAGGTAGGTGTGCGAGGAGAGCCAGCGTACGGCGCCCGCCTCGGCGCGCTCCCCGAGCGCGAGCCATGGCTGCAGCGGCATCGTCTGCGGCCGCCCCTCGAACGAGGCGTGGGTCGCGTCGGCGGTGATGACGGTGTCTCCGTCGCGCACGAGGTCGAGCAGGTCGCGCGCACGATGCCCGCCGGCGGAGTAGCCGACGATCCACCGCGGCCGCGCGGGGTCCTCCGCGAGGATCGCGGCGCGCATCATCTCGTCGTGCGACGGGTCGGCGTCGAGCGCGAGCACCGTGGCCTCGAGGCCGATCGCGTCGAGCATCGATGAGCGATGAGCGGCGAAGCGGTCTCCGACGAAGTGCATGGCGACGATGGGGCCCGTGGATGCGCGCTGGAGGATGCGAGGGGACATGGTTCTAGGTCCTTGACTATTTGTCTACGCCGCTTGGAGCGACTCCGCTCCGACTCCGACGAGCATCGTCGACGCCGCCGTGACGACTGGGAGCTCCTCACAGGACACTGATGCCCCCGCGAGCCCGGAAACACTGAGAGCGACAGTGGGCAGCTCCTCGCTGGTCGCGCTCACGCCTACAAGCATCGAAGAGGACACCTCGACCAGCCTCGGTGTGAGGGCGCGTGCTGCACTCGTGCACGTGGCCGCATCCAGTGTCGCTGAGGTGGAGCCCAGCACCGCGACGCCACCGGTCGCGCTGAGCGCCGTCTCGCTCGAGGCGGCGAGGCTCCCCGTGATGGCAACGACGCCAGCGGAGGAGCTCGCGACACTGGCGAGTGCCGAATCCCCCGACCCAGCAATGGACACAACGCCAGCGCTCGTGACACTCGCGCCGTCGAGAGCGGACGCGACGGATCCGCCAACGCGCGCGCGCCCCGATGCGTCACATGTGGCGCTTACCAGCGTCGACGACACGGCTCCGGCGCAGAGCGCGGCAGCGCCAGCCGACACGACGACAGCGTCGAGCGTCGCCGACAGCGAGCCCGATACGGCGCCCGAGGTCGTGCCCGACGCTGACACTGTGGCATCTGCGAGGGTCGCAGATAGCGCGCCGGCCACTCGTACGGCGCCCGTCGACGCCGCGACAGAGGCCTCTAGGGAGCCCGCGAGCGAGCCAGTGACACGCACCCCTCCGACGCCGGCCAGCGTCGCGTCGGCCTGTATGATCGACGCGACGCCTGCGACGCGGACGGCACCTGCCGCTGAGCTCGAGGCGCTCGCGAGAGAGCCCGACGCTGCGCCCGCGACCGCGACAGTGCCAGCGCTCGAGGCTGAGACAGCGGCCAAGGCCGGCGCGGCTGCGCCGCGGACGTCTACAGTGCCAGCGGCGACGATGCCCGCAGCATCGAGGGTCGCCGCGAGGACGCCAGTGACGCCAGAGTTGCTCGAGACGGTGCCACTAGACGAGAGGGTCGCATCGTCGAGCGACTGCGACAAAACGCCAACCCCTGCCTCGAAGAATTCGGCGCGAGCTGGCGCGACAGACTCGGGCCCAAAGACCCACGACCGAGGCGAACTCGTTCGCAGCCGAAATCGCAGCAACGCGCCGCCCCCGAGCGGATAGCGGAACCGGCGAGCCATCAGTCCTTGGCCAGGGCGAGTAGACCCTGCACCACGCCCGTCGAATTGGCGCCACAAAGCACCATCAACGCCAGGCATGCATCGTCGAAGATTTCTGGCATACCCGAGGCGAACGCGTCGAGGACCATCCCTACGTTTGCTGTTGTGAGAGGGATCTCGCACAGGCGACGCAGCAGCGTGACTCCAATATCGCCAGCCGTACCCGACGATGCAGAGCACGTGAGACTGGTGACCTGGCGACACCCGCGATTCACGGCCGTGCCGCCGAGCGTAAACGGCATCATCTGCCCCACAGATTCAGCGTTCGCTGGATGCGTGTACGTCCACGTGACGCCACTGTTGCCAGCGCCATCCACCCCCGTCAGTGTCCACGTCGCCGTGGTCGCGCCTGGCGCAGTGTAGACCTCGAGCCATGGCTCGACGTCAGCCCCGCTGTTGGGGTCGCGACCACTCGGGAGATTGCCCGGAGTGGTCACGTTCTGGGCGGTCGTCACCGTGCTCGAAAAACCCGAACACGCCCACAGCCGGTCGTAGACAATGAGCGTACCGATGACCGTGCCCTGCGCCGACAGCTTGGCCAGATAGGCATTGTTCGTCGGGTTGCTGAACGGGACAGCGCCCGCTGTAGAGCGAGTGGGCGAGTAACCGCTTCCAGCGGTGTAAGCTGGAGGCGAGGCGCCGGCGGCAGGGAATCCAGCTGCCTTCCATAGCGAGCTCCAGGTCCCCGCCCCCTCTGAGGTCTGGCTCGCCTTGTAGAGGCTAAACCGCTCGCCCGCGACGAGCGCCGCAATGAGCTCGTCTTCGGTCGTGATCACGCGTTCCCCGCCGTCAGCGTGAACGACGTTATAGTCACCTGCTGCGTCGAGGCGATCGACGTGTTGTCGAGCGTCATGTCGCCGCCGCCGCCGGTCGCCGTGACCGTGCCCTGCACGTGGCACGTCGTCCCGCCCGAATCCTTGATCCGAAAGTGGGCGGCGGTGCCTGTTGCATTGGCGCTCGCGTCCTGCCACGTACCCGATAGAGCCTTGCTCCCGCTCGAGGCCGCAGCCATCCAGTCAGACGGGAGCGTCATCGAGGCGAGTAGGGTCCCGCTGTCGGCAGCCGCACAGTTCGCGGGCGCTGAGCCGGTGCGGATCTCGAGAATGGCCGAGGTCCCAATGGTCGACTCGATAGCGTCCAGTTGCGCGTTGCGGACACTGACAGATAGCTGAAGGCTCATTACCAATTCTCCACGGTCACAGAGAACCCAGCCCAGCGCCGAGTCCCGTCAGGAAAATCCAGAGTGGGCCGACAGCGATACTGGCCAATCACGCCAGACGGACAGTCGCCGTCCTCGATGATGTGGCGCAGCTCCACAGTGGTCGCCGTGGCTGAGACGACCTCGAAGGCCCAGGTTGCAGAGGTGCCATTCGGGCGCGTCACCGAGACGGTGGCGCCGGTGCATGTCGTCATGTCGAGCGTCGAGCCAGAGGCCCGCGAGGCGGAGAGCTCCACGGCCTCGCTCTCGGCGGTGCCCGGTGTGCCTGCGCGCAGGTGGCCCGTGCTGCTCACGCTCAGCCCTCACCGTCGTCGTGGTCGTGCGGGTCCTCGACCCGGATGCGCAGCGTGTCGGGCGGCGCGGGCACCGTGTCGCGACGCGCGAGCGCGCTCTCGCGCGAGGCGAGGCCCAGTAGGCCGTCGCGGATGTCGCGGTGCCTGAGGACCTCGTCGGCGTCGCTCTTCTCGCGGGCCTGCAGCGCGGCGTGGTAGTCGGCGGCGACGTCGGGCCCGACCTGCCGCATCTCGGTGATTGCGACGTGCTCGGCCTGCTCGCGCTGCTCGGCGGCGACGATGCCGGCGCGGATGAGCCCGGCGACGGCGGAGATGGCGAGGGAAGCGATGGCGTCGGGGGTCACGGCGTCTTCACCTTCTGGCGCGCGAGCGCCGCTTCGAAGGTCGCAAGCGTCTCGCCACCGGCCGCCATCGACGCGACCACCGATGCCCATCCCTCGGGAGTCAGGTCGACGAACCACTCGACCGGTGAGATCGCCCTGAGCGGGTCGTGACCGGGTTGGACGCGGGAGACGGTCACGCCCCCGTCGGACCGACGCTCGAAGCAGAGGTTGTCGGAACTGTGGAAACGGCCAATGGCAGGAGCGTTGATGTCCATCGAAATCACCTTATGCGCGACGCATCCGTCAGCGCCGCGATCCGGGTTGCGAGCTCCACGACGGCGCGAGACACCTCGGCCGCGAGCTCCACGATGCGCGAGACGTCGCCCGTCTGCGCGGCGTCGTAGGCGATGAGCGCGGCCCGCAGCGCGATGTGCGACGTCCTGACAGCGTCGTAGGTGACGACGATCGGGTCACAGGTCCTCCGGAGCCGCGCGAGCTCCGAGTCGGAGGCGTGCGCGATGGGCGCGACGCAGTGCTCCTCGATGATGGGTGCGGCCTGCTGCTCGAGCACCGCGGCACCGTCTGCGATGCGCGTCGCCGTCAGCACCGGCGAGCCACACGCGGAGGCCGCGAGCGCCAGCGCTGCGAGGAGCACGAGCATCCCCGGCGACCTCTCGAACCACTCGACCACGCGATGCCACGCTGCGCGCGCCCAGTCGCGCGGCACGAACAGGAGCACGCCGAGCGCGAGCAGTACGAGACCAGCGAGCCAGGTTGGGAGCATCACGGCGACCTCGGCGCGGCGGGCGCGGGCGCGGGAGCCGGGGGCGTTGCGCGCCACTGGCCGTAGACGGTCGCGGCGAGCTGGGCGGCACCGATGAACACCGCGACGTAGATCCACCACTCGACGCGCCGGAGTCGGGCGTCGATCGCGGTGATGGCGCGGCCGGCCCACGAGTCGTGCTCGATGGTCCCCGGCGGGGGCTCTGAGCCGAGCGACGGCGCGGGGCGGTAGGCGCCGTTCGCGAAGACCTTGGCGAGCTGGACGACAGGGGCGCCCGAGGGCGGCGTGTCGTTATCGGGGGGATTCGGGTCGGATTGGGACATCAGAGAATCTTCGGATTGGGACATCAGAGAATCTCCTGATATTGGTCGAGGATTAGCGTCCAGATAAGGTCCTTAGTGGACAGTCCGGTAACGTCGATGCGCAGTTCGTTCCCGCTGTTGCTCAGCGCCACGCGCCCCGCGAGAGCGGATTTGCTGATGCCCGACGCCATGCTCGTTGGCCCGTTGATGACACCTGCGCCGCCCAGCCAATCGAAGTCGAACCGGTAGATCTCCCTGGTGTCACCAGCCATGTGCGCGATGAGCACAGCCTGGTTGTACGCAAATACGTTGTTGATCGTGTAGGCGGTCAGTGTGGCCAGGCGCTTTGTCTCTGCTCCGCTGGTCGTAACGCGCCTGTGAAACCGGTAGTGCAGGACTCCAGTCCCGTCGCCGGTGCTTGCGCCGGACGGTGAGTTTTTGCTGGTCGCGTCGAGGAAATACGCTCCGACCCCTGTGACTTCTCGGCTGTTGAACGTCCGGCCGCTGGTGACGACGAACGAGAATGCGGCGTCGATGCGGATAGCGATGCCCTTGAGCGTGGTCGGGTTCCTGCCCGCCTGGATGCGGTAATAGTATGGGGTCCGCTCGACTCCGCCGCCGTCAGTGTCGTAGCCGGAGGAGCCGACAAACCCGTTGTCCATCGCGTCCCAGACGCCCTCTGGACGATTGGTCGGATTGTCGTCCTCGCCGCATTTGAGGACGATCATGCCCGACTGGTACGCGTTCGCGCTCGCCGGCAGACCGTGATAGGTCACGTAGTGGCCGCGGTTGCGCTCGCCGACGTCGGCATCGAGCGGCGCCCCACTGCGCCAGGACACGTTGCCTCCTGGACTGTTGGCGACGGTCGCGTCCACGCCCTCGACGAGGGCGCAGTTGAGGACGCTGGCGAAATCGCAGGAGCCATCGGCGGCGCGCTTGGCGAGCGTGCTCGCGGTGGCGTTGGCGGTGGCGCCGTCGAGCAGACTGCGGTCGCTCGCCGTCATTGGGACCTCGCGCTCCCACGACAGTTCGTCCACCCCCACCGTATAGTCACCGGGTCCCGCGACATAGTAGGTGCTCCCAGCCTGGGAGCCATCGGTCACGCGCACGCTGGTGCCACCGATGATGATTCGGTCGACTCGAAAATCATCGCGCCGTTGCCAGGGGCCTGCCGCCGCGATCCAGACCACGTTGTCGAGCGCGTTGCTCTGCGCGGTGGGTAGGATCGCGTCTCCTGCCTCGACCGTCTCATCGTCGATGCTTGCCAGCCCCGACAGCGGCAACTCTGTCGTCGCCACGAGCCGCACCGGCTGCTTGGTGGCCAGCGACTCGAGCAGGTAGAGCAGGCGTCGAAACGAGATGGCGGACTGTGCTGACATTGTCGTTAGCTCTTCAGGTAGAGGGGCAGTACGTACTCGGTGCCGCCGACGTTGACGACGAGGTATTTTTCGGGTTTGGATGGCGTGTTGTCGGCTGCACCTGCAGCGCCGACGGTCGTCTGTGTCTTGCCGTTCACGCGGTGCACGGGTTCCTCGCCCGTCTCGCCAATGGTCACCACGCCGAGCTCCGTGACAGTCAGGATGGCATCCCCGTTGGGCGCCTCGAGCTGCACGCGACCAGCGGCGCCTGACCCGTTGCGAGCCCCGCAGCGCAGGCGAGCAATGCCGCCGTCTCCGTTGTTCGTGCTGCCATCTCCAGCCGCGAGCAGGAGCTCGCCACCGATAACGCCAGTCCCCGAGTCTCCACCCGAGTCGCCAGCCGAGAGCGTGAGTGCGCCGCCGACGGTGCGCGCTCCCGTGACGCCAGCGTTGCCGGCGGCGATCGCGAGTGGCTTGCCCGCGGTCGCGGCCGGCGAGGTCTCGACGAAATAGGTCGCGCTCGTGACGGTGTTCTTCCATTTCGTGCTCGAGGCGCCGTCAGCGTCCAGCGTGTCGACACGCGCCACCACGTCGCTCGCGTCGCGATACTCGATGCTGCCCGTCGCGCTCTGGATCACCGCAGCAGCAGCAGCCTTCAGGGAGCCGAGCGTGACGGTGAGCCAGCCGTTGATCGCGTCGTCGGTGATGACCGCGTTGATCAAGTTGAGGCGCGCGCGGATCGGCTTCTCGACGCCATCGGCGAGAAGCTCGCGAACGCCGAATACGAGGTCGGAGATGCCCACGCTCGGGATGCCCATCAGCCTGCTCCTCCGTCTCGGAACTGGGTCGAGAACGTGAGCTCGACCCCATAGAACTTCAGCGCGTTGACCGCGTTCGCGCCGCTCTCGCCGGTGAATCGCGCCCAATAAGCGTACCGATTAGAGCGCTGTACCGTGTGAGGCGAACTCGAGAGGTCGAGCGTGAACGTGTGCGCGGAGTCGTAGGACGGATGAGTCGTCGTGTCCGACTGATTGGCCACCACTGACATCGCGCCGAATCCGGCACCGAGGAGCGTTCGGCAGAGTGCGATGTTCGGCATGGTCGCAGGCGCTGCGCCGTGTGCAGCCGGATCGATGCAGGCCGTGAGTCCGGTGATCAGACACAGGTTGGGTACGACCAATTTGACGTAGACGTACTGGTCGGCCAGCGTGTGGTCGACCTGGTCGACGCTCCCCTGCACGTGGTTGATTGACCATCGCGTCGGGTCGAAGATCATGTCGGCTAGGCCGAAGGTTCGGATGAGGCTCTCAACGTTCTTGCCGTCCCTGAGGTACTGGAGCTTGTCGTGCATGTCCTCCTGGACCGCACGCACGCTGTCGCTCATCGCTCGGGCGCCGGCCTTGGTTACAAGGCTGTTCGTGGCCCACTGACTGACTGGAGTGTAATCGACGGTCAAATCGCCCATTGGTCACAGCCCGGTGAAGACCGGTCCTCCTGTCCCTGGCCAGTACTCGCTGTTTGCCGGACGCGTCTCGACGCGCACGCCACCGCTGACACGACTTGCGTTCGCGTACCAGCCATCGGGGTTCGGCGGCTGCGCGTTCTCCGGATCCCACGCATCGTCGTCGAATGCGACGATGATGCTCTCGCAGCGCGCGTAGGGCGGCTTCTGCGCGTCGATCATGGCGCGAATGGTGTCGATCTCCCCAATGCGGGCGGTCGACCCGAAGGTCACCTCAGCGTGGTCCCACTCGCCTCCCCAGAGCTCGGGGTCGCCCCAAATTGGAGCCTGCTCCCAGGGGCCCAAGGTCGAGTAGATGATGACCCAGAACCGCGACCAGTTCTGCCCGGGTAGCAACGTCGTCTCAGAGTCCCAATCCCAGTTGCCCTGGGCGAGCATCCACTCGACCGAGCCGTCGGCGTTGAGGGTGTACCAGGACCCGCCGTCATTGACGATTCGCAGGCGCGGCGAATAGGGCGCTAGATACGCCTGGATGTCGCGCATGATCTGGAACGGGTTGCCGAGGTACTCGGCCGAGTCGAGCCAGCCCTGCAGGCGCGCCTGGTAGGCCGCCTTCGGCTCGTACGCGCCTCGCGGGAGGCCGCGATCGCGACCGATGGCGGCGAGCGTCTCGTCGCTGCCGTACTCGGGGAAGCGCGCGCGGATGCCGTGGCGCGCCCAGTCGATGAGGGCGTCGAACGACAGGGCGAAGAGCTGTGCGAGCTTCATCCCGTCGCCCTGACGCATCCACTCAGGCAGGTCGGCTACCAGCGATCGCAGTCCCATCACGTGCCTCCTGACTGCGGCGGGGCGACGAAATTGACGGTCCCCGTGCACGTGCCAAGCACGAGCACGTCGTTCTGCGAGTGGGCCACGTCCCCGCTGGGCGTCGCGACGTCGACCTCGAAGATCCGGCTCGAGGTGCCCTTGATGGTCGCCTCGATGAGCGACCGCCAGACGTAGCCCTCACCTGGCACTCCCGTCTTGGACCAGCCTCCAATGGGCGCAAGCTGGAACAAGGCCGTAAGCCGCTGCTCGACCTGCGCCTTGATGGTCGCTTCGTCGAGGTTGACGTCGCTGTAGACCCACAGCGTGTAGACGACGTTTGTAGCGCTCGACGGACCGCGGATCACGTCGAGCGTCTCGACGGGTCCAATGACCTTCTGGACGAGGGCTGCTTCCACGAGCGCCGCGTCCTCGACAGTGACCTGTCCGGAGGGCCCGCCAATCACGACGTCCACGGTGCCGAGCGACGTGTCGCCGCGGACCTCGACGCGCGTGACATTGGCGCCGCCGTTCTCGTCAGGGCTCAGCGCGACGTAGGCGTACTTGCCCTTGGGGCCGCTCGCGATCTTCGAGACCGCCGGGCGCTTGAGCCGGCATCGCGCTCTGAGCGCGTCGTCGCTCTCCTCATCGAGACCGACCGCGGCCGTCGCGTTGGTCACCGTCACGCCAATGAAGTTTGTGACGAGCTCGTCGATCTCGCCTGCGCTTGCGCTGCTCTCCGACCCGGCCTCGTCCGCGACGACGTCGATCGAGAGCGGCACGAACTCCTGAATCGTATCGTTCCCCACAAGCGGACTGACAGACGTGTATGTCTTCCCCGTGGTCGAGTTGCGCACGACCACGTCGCCAGCCTCGACGTTGTAGGGGCCTTTCCCGGGCGTGCACGACGCCGTGATGGTCACGGACGCGAAAGTCTTGCCGATGCGCTCGACGTTGTAGACGTTGCGCGCGAGGAGCGTGAGCCAGTCTCCTGAGGCCCACTCGAGGAGTCCGCCCGCGAGGATGGGCAGGATGACCGCCTGCAGCTGAGAGTCTCGCAGCGCGTGGTACTCGACGAGCGTGAGCGTGGGCTCGCCCTCGATCCACGACGTCACGGGCAGCGACAGCAGCTCCGCGGTCGCCAGTGCTCGCGCGAGCGCCTGCTCGGCAGTCTCCGCGGTGTATCTCGATGATGCGGTGAGCTCGGTCACAGCGTTCTCCGAATGCCGAGGATGGCGAGGGTGAGCTTGTCGACGGAGAGCACGAGGTCGACGGGGCCCTCGGCGGTGTCGCACTCGATCCGCACGTCGAGCCTCGTGGCGGCGTCGACCTGCGAGACGGTGACCGTCACGACCGCAGAGCCCGGCGCGACGCGCGAGTCCGCCTCGACCGTGGTCCGGTATTGAGCCTCGAGCCGAGCGAGGTCAGCTGGCTCTGTCGACTCACCAATAGGCTCGGCGAATGACCCGTAGTTGGGGTGAAAATAGAGCGTGCCGCGTCGCGTGCGCAGCCGGCGCAGCAGGGCGTTGACGACCAGCTGCACGCCGCGCACGACGCGCGTGGTGTCGAGCGTGGTCGTCGCGTGCAGGTCGCGGCCGAAGTCGGTCGTCATCCCTTCACCTGCGAGCGCCCCAGCGGTGGAGCGCCGGGCGTGGTGATGAGAGGATTGAGGCTCACGGGCCCCACGAAATCGACGGTCCCGCCGGCATTACACGGGATTTGGGTGATTTTCAGGGTGTCGCCACTTCGGAGCACGTAGGCGTGCGCGCCTGCGATTTTCACGTCGCCTGCGCACGACTCGCCGAGCACGAGCTCCTGCTGCGCGTCGAGCGCTGCGGTGAGCGGGACGAACCCGCTCCCATCAGGCCCCTCGACGAATGCAATGAAGGGGCGCCCTGGGTCGGAGTTCACGAATCCCACGAGGACGGTCGTGCCGCCCTGCAGTTCGCCCTTGGCGCCTGGCGCGCCCGAGCGGAACGCGACGGAGGGCAGCGGGTTGGGCAGCCCAATCGACGCGTCCACGGGACGCAGGTCGACCGTGTTGCCGCTCTGTGAGTCGACGCGATACTCGTAGAGCCCGCGATAGAACTCGAGGGGGAACACAGCCCGCACGACCTCGGCGATCGCTCGCATCAGGCGCGCGCTGAAACGCTCCTCGGTCATGGTGTCCCCCAGACGTGGAGCTCGAGGCGCTCCGGACTCAGGCTCACCACCAGGTCCTCGATCGTCAGCGTCGTCTCGTCATCGACCGCGAGCGACTGCCCCGGCAGGATCTTCGAAGGCGTGTCGGTCACCGCGACTGCGAAGCCGCTACCCGGCAGATGGTCGAGCACCTCTGCCTCGGCGCTCCCGCCCGCGCGCGCTCGCGCCTGCGTGACGCCAGCGTCGTCGATGTACCAGGCACTCCCGAGGAGCTGGCGCAGCGTGCGGATGGCCGGCGCCTTGCGCCGCGTCCACTGCCCTACGGTCTTGTCCGTGATGCCGTCGATGCTCTCGCCAGCGTCGGCGGCCAGCTGCCGCAGCACAGTCGACAGCGACGTGCCGCTCGCGTAGGCGCGCGCATCGACTTCGGCGCCCCATTTGGCCTTGCCGCCCACTACCCGATAGCGGGCAGTCCCGGCGAACGCGGCGCCCTCGACGACCGTGCCCTTGAGCGTGCGATCGCCGAGCGTGAGATCGACCGCGCCACTCAGCGACGCATCGCTATCGAGGCGGAGCGACGCGACCCAGATGCCCGACGCGGGCATGGTCACTGACCCCTCGACGACGCGCTCGTTGGCGAGGGCAACGTCGAAGCTCATTTGCCGCCTCCCTTGAATAGGTCGGTGAACTTGTTCTCTGCAGTCAGAAGTCCGTTAGGCGCGTTGAGCTGCTTGGTGAGACTCTCCAGCTCTTGGCTCTTTTCATCGAGCTTCTGCTGTGCTGCTGTCTTGGGCTTACCGTCGCTCTTGTCTGGTGCCTTGGTCTCCCGCGAGATCGCTCCGCTCGAGACCTTCTTGGGAGCTTGGTACTCGAGCAACTCGACAGTCGCGAACACGCGACCGTCGCTTTGGATTTTCGGCTGTCGCACGCGCTTGACTACGCAGCTCTTGATGCCGGCGAGCTCGAAGAACACGTGCTCGATCACGATGGCCGTGGGGTTCTTCGGGTCGGTCGACTTGGCGAAGATCGGCCGGTATTTCTCCCACTCGGCGAAGTAGTCGACCCAGACGGGAGCGCTCCCGCGCGAGTACTGCCAGCCCTCCCAGAGCACGAAGGTCAGCTTCGGCTCGGCGAGCTTGGCGCCCTGGGGATTGGTGCTCGCGCCACTCGAGCCTTTGGCCTTGTTCGTCTGGATCTCGTATTCGCGATCGCAGTCCTCGACGATGACAATGCCCTGCCACTTCTGCCCGCCGCAGACGATGTTGTCGAAGGCGCGCGGCCACTTCTTCGGGCTTACCAGCGCGGTCATGCCGGCGTCCCTCCGAGCTGCAGCGCCAGGCCCTCAAATAGGTTCGTGACGCCCTCACGCAGTTCGCTGATCGTCTCGCGCGCGGTGCCCGCGCCGTGGACGTTGAGCTCAACAGCGACAGTGACCGTGCGGCTATTGACAGTGCTCCCTTCGACTGACTCCGCTGTAGGCGCCATCCTGGTAATGGCGGCTTCGACGCGAGGTATTCCCCGAGTGATGCCATTGGCCAGGCCCCATGGCAATCCGTAGCCCATCTCATCAAACAACTTCGATGGGGAGTTGGTCTTGGTCTCAGTGCGGAATGTCCCCTCGGTAGCTGCAGCAACGGCTACAGCTGCGTCCTGCACAGTCTTCTGTCCGTCCTTCAGGCCCCCAGCCAGACCGTCAGACCAGCCCTTGCCGACCGCAGTGAACGATGAGGTGAGCCCCTGGAGCTTCTTGACGGTCGCGTCCGCTCCGCTCGTGATGAGCGAGTAGACGGTGTAGATCACCACGCCCAGCACGATGAGCGGAGACAGCACGAGCAGGATGAGGACCGCGACGATCGCGAGCGCGACCGCCATTGCTCCAAGCACCACCACGAGCGCCCAAGCCGCAACAGTGGCCGCCGAAATGGTGACCTCGACCGCGTTGCTCGGCTCAATGCCGAAGACCTCGCGGAGCTTGTCTGTGAGCGGCTTGACCGCGAGCGCGGCCTTCACGAACACGATCGCCATCTGCACAACGAAGAGCGCGATGTACGGTAGAGCGCTTGCGGCCGAGTCGACGAGCGGCTGGAAGACCGCCTCGAAGATGTTCCGCATGGCGCGACCGCTCGCCGTCGACTGGTCAAACAGGTCTACCATCTCGGACAGTTGACCGAGCAGGCCGTCGATCTTCAGCCCGCCGAAGGTCTCGCCGACGGTCACGCGGAAGCGCTCCCAGAGCTGGTCGAGCCCGAGCATCTTCTGACGGACGGCGCCGCCGTATTTCTTCTCGATGTCGGCGGCGAGCTTGTTGGCGCTGACGCTCCCGGCCTTGAGCTGCTTCACGAGCTCCGCGGTCTCGTCCTGCCCAATGGCCGCCTCCTGCGTCGCGATCGCGCGCAGCGCTGCGGGCATGTCCTTCGCCGACACGTTCGCGGCCTTGAGTTGTTTCGTCAGCTCGAACTGACGATCGATGCCGATACCAGTCGCCTTCGCGATCGCGATGTACGTCGCCTGCAGCTGTCCGCCGGCGCCGACGGTTCCGAGCATCGCGTCGAGCGTGAGACGCTGGTCGCGTGCCGCGTTCGCAGCCGAAATCGCAGCGCGTCCGGCTGCGACGGCCAACATCCCGAGCGCTGCGATGAGGGCAACGACAACGGCGGTAGCCATGACTCCCCCACCGATAAGAAGCCCGATCCCACCGCCGCTACCAGCCAGTTTCTTGAAGGCCTCGCCGAGCTCGAAGGCGCGGCCGACCGTCTGCCCGACGGGGCCGCCCAAATCCTTGAACGCAGTCTCGAGATCGAAGATCTCCGTCTTCGCCAGTCGGTTGACGATGCCTGCTTTTTCGCTCGCCTTGCGCGCTTGCTCGACGGCGCCAGCGTGCTTGTCGACTTCGGCCTTCGCTTTGCCGAGCTCGCCGTTCGCGGCGTCCTGCGCGGCCTTGAGCGAGTGCAGGGCCTTGGTGTACCGCTCGACTGCGCGCGCTGCTCGAGCAGCCCCGTCCTCGTCTCCAATCGCCTGCGCCGCAGCCACCTGTGCCTGCGCGGCGGCGAGCTTGGCGGCTGCGACCTCGGCGGTGCGGCCGGTCTTCATCGCGGTGGCCTCGAGCGCCTTGTACGACTCGACAGCCGCGCGCGCGGCCTTCTCGGCAGTCGCGAGTTCGCCAGCAGCTTCAACGCCCCGCAGGCGCTGCTCGATGCTGATGAGGTAGTCGACTGCGTTCATGGCACCCGTCTCTCAGGCCTTCTTGGTGTTTGCCTCGCGCAGGATGCGGAGGACGTCGAACACGATGAGCGCGCCGGCCATGGCGTATTCGTCCTCGGGGTCCGCTCCCGTGAGAGCGGCGATGCAAAACGCCCCTGTGCCGAGCTCTTTCCAGGCCCTCGAGAAGAGGGCCGTTACCCTTTTCCCCGCTCCTCCTGGATGATGCCCGACATGCGGGACGCCTCAGCCACGATCGCGACGTGGAGACCGGACGCGACCTTGAGAATCTCCTCGTAGGTCTTGCGGTCGGGGTAGGCCACCATCGACCGCGCGAGGTCGCGCATGCCCTCGTCCTTGTCGCGCTGACTCGACTTCGGATTTGCGGCGATGGCCTGCCAGGCCTTCCACTCGGGGTTCGACTGCCGGCGGAGGATGACGAGGCCGGGCAGCGGCGGGGGCACGGGCGCCGAGATGGTCGCACCCCACATGGCGATAGGCCCCTTCTCCGCCTCGAGCGCCTCGAGCGCTTCGCGGTCCTTGAGGTCGCGCTCGGCGACGTCGAGGGCGTAGAGCTCCTCGCGCTCGGCGCGCTTCTTCGCGATCGCCTCAGCGCGCTCCGCCACCTCGCGCTTACGGCGCTGTAGGGGCGTCTCGTCGGTCGTCTGCTCGGTGTCGTCGCTCATGACTCAGGGACCTCCGCAAGGCAGATGCCGTCCTCGTAGATGCGCGCCACAAACAAGGGGAACTCCTTCTCGAGCGCGTCGTTGCTCGGACTCGTGTCGAGCCCAGACTCCTTCACGCGGCACCCGACGAGGCGGACCTCGTGCATGTCGTCTCCGGGCTTTACGCGCCAGTTCGCGGTGACCTCGAAGGTCACCATCCCGACCGGGATCTGCTTTTGCTGCGCGACGTCGCGCAGCGCGGCCAGGAAGTTCATGGCGCTCGCGAAGAGCAGCTTGATCGAACCCTCGGCCTTGTACTCGCCGACCGTGCTCCCGCGGATGGCGACGCCGTTGCCGCGCACGCCGTCGCCCGGATCGAGCGTCTGCTTGTACGTCAGCCCGCGATAGTCCTCGGAGCGGATGGGCGCGCCCCCGTCGTAGGCGACGAGGTCTACAGCCATGTCAGCCCACGAGTGGTAGAAGTTGTTGATGCTGGGTCCCTGGTTCTCCACGTCTGCCTCTCAGGTCGATGAGGGATTGACCACCACGGCCGTCTGGACGGAGCCGATGAGGCCCAGCGTCTTGAGCACGCCCTCGCCATGCAGGATGGCGTTGGGGACATTGAGCACGTCGTCGTTGCGCGGCTCCCACGAGACGAACGACGCGCGGCGTCCCTCCCGCTTCGGGGTGCGGAGCTCAGCGCGGAGCTGGCTCTCGACGAAGTTCTTGTAGAGCCCGAGCTCGCGCGGCGTCAGCGTGCCATTGGCCTGCAGCTCGGGGTGGTCGCCGATGAAGCGCTCGGTCGCCTTCTGTACGACGTCCTCGAACAGGTTTGTAACTCCGACCCAGGGCACCACGCCGAACGCGCTTCCGCTCGGAGCCATCGCAGCGGGGACCGCGATGAAGTCACCGTCCGAGTCGATGAAGGAGCGGCCGACGATGAAGCGCTGCTCGCAGAGGAGCGTGAGCGTGCGTGCGTCGTGCTCGATGATGTTGTTCGCGTCGTCGCGGAGGCTCCAGTCGTCGAGCGGTCCGTCGCCCACTCGATTGGGTGACACGTGCACGTCGTGCTGCATCCAGCGCTCGACGAAACTCCACACGCGCGGGCCGCGCATGAGGCACTGGTAGACCTCGCTCGTGTACCAGGACATGCCAGCGCCGACGGCCATCCGCCCGCGCGTGTCCTCGAATCCGGCGTAGTTCGAATTGATGCTCGAGGCCCACGTTTCCTCGGTCTCCTCGCCGGTGACCGTGCGCCCGTTGCTCGGCCCTTCGGCCGCGAGGTCGTCCCCAGCGTCGAGCGTGATGACGGTCGCGTTGAGCGAGGCGATCGTGTAGACGCCGTTGTTGCTCGTGCTGCCCGCGACGGTGATCGTCATGCCGGCCTTGAAACCGTCGGTGATCCACGAGCCGGTCGCGCGCGTGATGGTGTCGGGGTTCGCCTCGGCGAACGTGAGGTTCGGGTTGCCCGAGAGCGTCGCGTCGGCGTACCAGTCGCGCGCCTGAACGAAGACCACGCAGCGCTTGTTCGCCGTGAAGAGCGAGTCGATCTGCGTCTGCAGCGACTGCGCCTCAGACTTGGTGAAGTCGCCCACGACGACGAGCGCGCGGAACTTGTTCGGCAGCGCGATGAGTGCCGTGATGCCGTCGGCGAAGTCGGCAGTCGACCATTTCGGCGGGCTCGTTCGCGCGAGTGCGGTGTCGTCCGCGTTGAGCGTCCCGGCCGCGAATGCGACCGTGAATCCAGCGTTCGGGACGGCGAACGAACTGGCGGTCCCGAGACGCCGAGTGGGGAAGAAGCTGCGCCCGCCGTTGAGCGAGTATTTGAACGTGATCCCCTCGGTGCCGATGGTCCCGCCCTCGACCACGACGAGAACGAAGTCGACACGCTTGTAAGCGGCGCCCGAGAACGTGATGACGCTCGTACCGGTGACGCCGTCGACGTTGCTCCACTCGACCGCTCCCGCGGTCGTACTGGGCAGCCGCGCAAACCAAACCGGCTTGCGGACGCGCTTGAAATAGTGCGTGACGAACTCGGTCCCGTCGCCGTAGCCGAACGTCGAGATCATCGCCGTCGAGCGCTGCAGGTAGCGAGGAGTGTTGAGCGGGCCTGCGCTCGAGCACGCGAGAACCGCGATCGAATCAGTGCCGCTTGCGAGACCGCCAGCGGTGCCCGAGGTCGAGGATACGGTCGCGGTGGGTAGCTCATTCGCCATCGGTCAGCTCCACGTCGAGAGAGTCACGGTGTTCTCCACGCCCGACACGGTGCCGACCTCGATGCGTCGATCGACCACGCCACGCGTGAGGGTGAATCGCAGCAGGTAGCGCTTGCCCGACTCGACGAACCCAATCGCCGGGTCGTCGCTCGCCTCGCTCTCGGGGCGCAGCAGTCCGCCGGCGCCCGGCGCGAATGGGATGTAGGGCTCTGCAGATCGAGCAGCGCAGTCGGCTGCCCAGAGGAACTTGTCGACGAGCGCGTTGCACACGTCGAGGTCGTCGAAGCTCGAGGCGCCGGGCTTCGTCGCACGCGCCATGACGAGCGCCCAGCACGGGATGAGGCGAGAGTACTTCGCGTGCTCGCGGCCGTTCTCGGCAGCCGGAGATTTGAGGTTTCGGCCCTGCACGAACGGGGGGCCGATGGTCTCGCGATTCTCTCCGAGCTCGACATCGACCACGACGCGAATCCCGGTGACGAGCTCCTGCGTCGCGTACTGGCGACCGAGGACGAGCGCGCTCTTGAGCGGCTCAGTCGCCTCGGTCTTGAGGCGTTCGAAGAAGGTCGCGAGCATGCTCAGACCCTCCCGAGGATCCGGCGGATCTCATCGTCCGCCACCTTCGCTATGGCCTTGTCCCAGGCCTGAGGGAGCCGGCGGCCGAACGGCAACACGCCGTCCTTGACCCGGTATCGCGCGTAGCGCACGCCGAGGACACAGCGAAGCTTCGTCCCCGTGCGCACAAAACGGAGCCCGCTTCGCAGCGCGCCGGTGCGGTAGAGCGTCCGGGCGCTGCCATCCTTGTTCGCCGGGCGTGCACCGCCGTAGACGGTTTGGCCTGCGTCGAACGAGGACAGGAGAGCGCGGTTGATCTCGCTCGCCGCGCGCTCGGCGATGGGCTCGAGCACGGTCGGCAGCGTCTCGAGCTGGCGCCGCACACGGCCGTATCCGTCGAGGCTGCCTCGCGTCCTCACGGCACCACCTCATCGCCGCTCGAGTCCCAGCGGCCGCCCGAGGGCGCGCCGCCCATGGCGACGTTCGTCGACTCGGTCGTGACGCGCGGGTCGCGAGACGGGAGCCCCGCGAGCATCAGCGCCGCATCCCGCCGCACGCGGTCGGCGCGACGCGTGAGCGACTCGCTCGTCTGCCCCAATGCCTCGAGCTGCGCCTCGGCGGCGAGCGTGGCGACGACAGAGCGGACGACATCGGGATAGCGCCCGTCGATGCCCGCCTCGAGCGGGACGGCGTGCGCGGGCAGGCGGTCCTCGACCCACCTCGAGTAGGCGCGTCGGAACTGCTTGAGCGAGGGTTTGATGCTCGGCTTGAGCAGCAGGCCGGAGCCCGCCGCGGTGATGTTGATCGCGCTCCCGCCCGGCGTGGCGCGGACCTGGATCCGCGTGTCGCTGTCGGTCACGGGGGCGGCGTAGTAGACGGTCCCAACGACGAGTGGCGTCGCGATGGTCCCACCATCCTGCAGCGCGAGCTCGAAAGGGTCGTCCTCAGCGAGACCGTGCCCGTCGACGACGAGCGCGTCGGCGCTGGTGTCCACGCTCGACACGAGGAGCGCCGCGCGCGTGAGGACGCTCGCCGGCACTACCCGGTAGACGTCCTCGTCGCTGCAGTACTCCTCGTCAGCCATTGGTCCTCAGGCCTGACCGGCCCAGCGCTGGATGCAGTGTGGGAGCGCGAGGGTGCCATTCCCTCGCAGCACGTAGGCGATGCCGATCTTGAGCGTCGACTTGTAGAGGGCGCTGTCGACGTCGCTGATGATCTGCTCGGGCTCGCCCTGGTCCTGAACCCACCAGGGGTACATGCCAGGCTTGTTGAGCGCGAGCGGATACCACTTGGCGTCGTCCTCAAGCTCGTCGCTGAAAATGGCCGTCACAGTGCCCTTGTGCCGATTGTCGACAGCGCCGAAGGAGCCCCCGCCAATGGCCTGGATCACCATGTCCTGCTCGAGGACATCCTTGGCGTCCTCCTCCATTGCGGCGGGGAACAGACAGTGCGTCATGCGCAGGCCCAGCGGCTTTCCATTGGGCGCCTTGAGCGCTCGAAACGCAGCCTTGGCGAGCTTCAGATTGGCGGCGTTGAACGACGTTCCCGCGCCGGTGAAGTCGTTGTCAAACGTCCCGTCGCCAGTCTTGTAGATGTTGATCGGATGCGACGCCGAGAAGAACGGCAGGTCGTCCAACTGGCACGTATCGTTGGCCTCGAGCGCCTCGGCGATGATCTCGTTGGAGAGCGCCGACGCCGCAGCGGCCATGGCCTCGGGCTGTCCTGCCCAGCCGATGAAGTCGGGCGCTTCGACGATCGAGCGGAGCTCCGCAACGCCGTCCTGCCAGGTTTTGGGGCGAAGCTGGAGGGCCTTCTCGAAAAGCGATCGGTACTTGATGTCGCCCTTGAACTCGGCGTAGAGCGCCGCGCTGATCGGGATCGGCATCGTCGACAGGAGCGCCTTCGAAGCCCGGTAGAAACCGTAGGTCTTCGCCCACGGCTCGACGCCGGGCTGCGCGAGCGCGGCCGCGAAGTCCTGCCCGAACTCCTCGAGCGCGCGCTTCGCGTCTTGGCTGATCAGATCGTATTCGGTTCCCATCGTTGTCTCCGTCAGGTCTGGACGCGGGTGAAGTTCACGGCGACGCCGAGCAGCGCGTACCCGTCAGTCGCGTGGGCGTTGGTCGGAGTGAGCACCAGCGTCAGTAGGCGGGCCGTGTTCGGCACGTCAGCCGCCGCGATGGTCGCGGTGATCTTGTGGAGCGTGGCACTCTTGGTGCCCGCGTCGGAGGCGCTGTCGCTCACGAGCGCGCCGCCGTCCCATCCTGACTCTACTGTAAACGTTGCAGCGTCCGTTGCACCCGAGCGGACCCACAGGTCGACAGTGACATTGGCCGTCCCGTCGAAGTCGGGCGGCAGGACGATCTGCGTCGCGATGGGGTCGACGTTACCCGTCGCCCAGAATACCTCGGTGGTCTCGTTCGCGTCACCGCGAAGGATGGGCGTTGTATCGCTCGCGAGGATGCCACCATTGGCGGCGGCGTTGCCTACATCGCTGTTGGCGTCGACCTCGCGGAACTGGTGAAGCGAGAGCGGGAGGAACCCGATCCCTGCATCGGTCTGGAGGTTGGCGACGTCTACGAGTAGCGCTGCGATTTGGGTCTGCGCGGTGTCGAGCTGAGATGCCTCGCTCGCAGCGATGACGATCTGAACGGCGACCATCACGCTCTGATTGACGTAGACCTCTCCGTCGCGAACCTCGCTGATGTACCCAGCGATGCCGCGCGTGTCGGTCCCATTGGTCAGTGCAACCGTCTGGTTGTCGACCATGTAGCAGACCTTGCCGACGTCATCCTCGGCGATGTCGTCGCCGCCACCGGTCTTGGAATACCACCCGAAGGTGCCGTACTCGACCTCGACGTCCATCGCACCAGCGAGCCCGCCGGTGTTGTCGTAGGTCGCGCTGGCCTTGCCAATGCCAACCAACGCGCCGTTGGCGATCGTGTTTGCCTCTTGAGCGCGGCCGCTCGAGTCGAGCGCCACCATCGTGCCCTTGAGAATCTTCGTGTCAGCGGCGATCGGGAAGGTGCCGCGCGCGGGGATGAGCCCCGCGAAATTGGTGAGCCGCTCCTTCGAAGTGGCGGTCATGGGTCAGCCCTCGCTCGTGTTGGACGGTGAATTGGAGCGAGAGCGAATGGCGTCTCGCTTGGCCGCGTAAACGGCCGGGTCGATCTTCTTGCGCGCACACAAGTCGCGCTCGCGCTGGCTGAGTTGGTCCGCTCCGCCATTGGTGGTGGCCGGCCTCGGCGCCCTCTTCTCGTCGGTCCCGCTACGCGCTTTGAACGCGTCGCGCCGAGAGCGGAGCTGCTCGATCGGCATCTTCTCGAGATGCTCAGCGGGCTGGTTGATTGCCAGCCCGCTCGTCGCTGGCGTCTCAGCGCCCAGCTTGACGAACTCGGCGTAGATGGCCCTGCGCTCGGTCGCCTCGAGCGCCGCTCGCTCCTCCGCGAGCTTGGCGACAGCGCGCTCCTGAGCGAGAGCAAGGTCACGCCAAGAGGACACCCGCTCGACCGCCTCGAGGGCGGTCTTGGCTCCCGTCAGACGAATGACCTCGGCGCGCGTGGTCATGGCCTCAGCGGCCATCGGGTCGGCGCTCGGCGGGGCCGCATCGCCAAAGAGCTTGGTACGCGCCTCGTCGAGCTTGGCGGCCAGCGCCGCGACGAACGCAGCCGGATTGGCAGCGGGGTCCTCGGTGACCTTGAAGTACTCCGCCAGACTCTGGAGATCGATGCCGTCGGCCATCTTGAGCGTCCTGTTGTTTGCCGCTATCAGCGGTGTAAGTCCGTGCGTCGCAGGGAGCGCGGTGAGCGCGATGTTGACTAGTCGCGTGACGCGTCGCGATTGGTCGATGTCGAAGGCCGGAGAGATGAAGCGCTGCCGGCGCTCGCGCAGTCGAAGCTCTCCGTCGGGCGTCCAACGAACGGCAACTGCCCAGAGCTCGCCACAGCGCAATTCGAGACGGCACCAGCCGCGAGCGTCAGGGTCGAAGTTACGACTCTCGCCGACGTTCTCGAGCGAGAGGTGCTCGAGGTCGATCATGACCTCGTCGCCATGCTCCGCGTACGCCGCCATCACGGTCTCAGCTGCCCGTGCATCGAACAGCACGGCGCCCTTGGTGGTCTGCACCTCGCCCGCTGTGAACACGCGAAACTCGCTCGGAGGCCTATCGGTCTCGAGGAGAGTGCATGTCACACGGAAGAGCGGTCTGACCAATGGGCCTCGCGCCCTCGGACCTATGAGCGATTGGCTCTGCCTCGGGCGCACCCCAACTTTGGAGCGTCGTTAGGCTGTAATTCAAGTGAATTACAGTTCGCCCCGCGCGACTGTAAGGCGTGGCGAATACGAGCAAAAGACCGAGAACGGCACGCAAGCCCGCCGAGTCTAGGAAGCTCCCGACGACCTTCGATCCGGCCCGCATGGCGTGGCCCGCGCAGCCCCGCACGCGATTGTCAGGCGTGGGGTCGTGGACCATCGAGAGCATCCTGGCGACGCGCCAGGCGCAGATGCGGGGGCACCTGGCCCGCCCGGCAGCACTCGCTGTTTCGCTCAAGAGCGACGCAGCGATCTACAGCGCGCTCCTCAACTTGCTCGCGCCACATCGTGGCCTGCCTCGCGCTGTTCACGGACCCGAGAGCGCCAATCAGACAATCCGGGCCGAGGCCGAGATGACCTTCGCACGCGACACCACGGCGCTCTGCCCGGCCGCGCTCGCCGACGCGTTCGAAGCGCTCGCGCTCCACGGGCTGGGCGTCATGACGATCGATTGGAAGACCCGCGAGGACGGAACTCGGTGCGACCCAGTTGTTTCCGCCTGGCCAGCAGAGTGCATCGATTTCGAGGAGCACACCAATCGGCTAGTCGCTCTGACGGACGAGGGTCGCGTGCCCATCGTCCACGGCGACGGCAAGTGGATCGTGGTCCACGAGCATGAGCAGAGGCCATGGACGTGGGGTGCGCTCGTGCCGCTCTCACTTCTCTACGCTGACAGGCAGTTCGGCGTGCGGGACCGCTCGCGCTCCGCCGAGTCGCACGGCGACGACAAATGGATCGGGACCCTCCCCGAGGGGGTGCCCATCTCGTCACCGATGGGGCAAGGCATGCTCGACGAGCTCGTGAAGCTTTACGACGCGCGACGCGTGATGATCAAGCCGTTCGGCTCGGAGGTCGAGCGCGTCGAGGCGATGGCGCAGAACTGGCAAATCTTCAAGGAGCTCATCGAGTCCTGCGACCGAGACGCGCAGAAGATCCTGCTCGGGCAGGACGGCACCATGAGCAACGCGGGCGGCAACTACATCAAGAGTTGGGGCCTGTTTGGCGTGCGGAACGACATCGTCGAGGCGCAGCTCTCCGCCATGTCTCGCGCGCTCACGACCGGCCTGCTTCGACCGTGGTCGATGATCAACTTCGGCCGCTGGGATCGCCTCGAGTATCGATGGCTCATCCCCGACGCGGACGACGACGCGCGGCGCGAAGCGATCGCGAAGCGCTACACCGACTTCTTTGCCATCGTCAAAGAGATGCGTGAGAGCGGGTGCGTCGTTGACCAATCGACCTTTGACCGACTCGGCACCTCGCTCGGGCTCGAGACCGTCCCCAACCTCGCGGACGCATCGCCGGCGGGCGCGGCGTTCTACGCCTACGAACTCGAGGGCGGGGTCGTCACCATCGACGAGGTTCGCGCCTCGAAGGGGCTCCCGCCGCTGCCCAACGGTCGCGGGCAGCTCACGGTGCCCGAGGCGCGCGCGGCAGCGGCGAACGCGCCATCTCCGCCCGCGACTCCGCTGCGCGTAGTCTCCTAGATTGACCGCCGACTTCCCGCGCTCACCGATAGCCAGTGACTCGGGGTCTCGCTTTGGGAACGTTGGTTTAGCCTGCTGTTCGCCTCGGCCGCGGCCACCATCTCTCGCAGATGATCGGACTCCCGAGCGGGCTCGTCAGCGAACGAGAGGAGCTCGGCACTCACGTGGACTAGCGCGTCGAGACTGTTCGGGCTCACGGTGGTCTTGGGGTCCCACTCGGTCATCTCGTCCTCGAGCCCAGCGATGCGCCCGACGTGATGCGAGCGACCCTTCTCGTAGATCGTCGAGAGCGGCTCGGCGCGCTGCGCCTTGTCCCCCATCGCGAGGACGTCGACGATCACGACGCGCCGCGACCCGCGGCGGAGCACGTGCTTACAGTTCTGTCCGTCGCTCGGCCGTGGTGTCTCGCGCGTGTACCCGCGCTGCACGCCTACGTGCGCCAGGTTGCTCGCCGCGAGGTCACCGCTGCGATTTCTCTCGACGACGAAGAAGGACCCCTCGACGTCCTCGAGCAGCGTCCACGCGACCTCGCCCCACTCCTCGGGCTTGCCCTTCAAGCTCTTGTCGGCGAGCACATAGAGGTGCCCGTCGCTGCTCGACCCGAGGCGGCCAGCGGCGACGATGCCGTGCTTGTCGCTCTTCCTCAGGTCGCTTACAGCCGGGTCAATCCCGACGCCCACGCGATCGAGGACGGGCGCCTCGAGCGCGCGATGCGCCTCGATCGTCGAGAGCGCGAAGAGGGCGTCGGGGTTGTCGCCGAGCATGTCGGCCTCGAGCTCCTGTTGCCCGAGGCGCGTCCCCGCAAGCGTCCGCTTGAGCCGCGCGATGTAGGCCTGCGCGAGGTTCGCGGCGTTCTCCCACGTCGACGACCGCACGGTCACCGTCATCGGATCCATGATGAGCTCGCGCAGGAACTGGAGCGGTCGCGGCGTCGTCGAGATGCCCATCTGTGGCCTCGACTTGCCGCGCTTGCGGTTCGACAAGAAGAGGTGCTCGAAGAGCTTCTCGGGATGCGGCCAGATGATGGGCTCGTCGGCCCATACCGTGTCGGGGTTACGCCCGACAAATTCTGGCTTCTCCGCGCTGACCGTGTACGCGATGCAGTGGAACTTGGGGAAGAAGACCTCGCCACGGGTCTCGTTGTAGCGAGCCTCGACCCAGGGCGGCATGATGTCGAGGAGCCCGCTCCCGTTTCCCCCGTCGACCACGCGCTCGCGCCCGCCGATCATGACCTTGCGGACGTCGCCGAACGTCGGACCCACGAGCGCAACCTCCTTCGCGCGGCCCGTCTCGATGCGACTCCGCACCCACTCGGCGATCGCGCGCGTCTTGCCCACGCCGCGGCCGCCGCATGACGTCCACACGTCCCAGTCGCCCGCGGGCGCGCGTTGCTTCGGCCGCGCCCACACGTCCCAGTCGAACTGAACCCGCTGCCAGTCGAGTGGAGCGAGCGCAGCGAACACGGCCTCACGCTCGCGCTTGGGCAGGAGACTGATGCGCTGCGCGAGGCTGAGACCGACGAGCGCGCGCGACCTCTCGGAGATCTCCCGCCATCGCTGCGCGAAGCGCGCGGCAAATGGCTCCTCGAGGGGCGTCGCCGAGGTCACGCCGCAGACCTCGCTCGATCGCGGAGACATCGCGGGCAGAGGTCGCCCCTCTGCGCCTCGCTCTCCTCGGTCGCGTCGAGGATGCGCGCTCGCACCTGGTCGCGGGCGCTCTGGTTCGCCGGGTCGTCCTCGGGCTTGAGGGGCGGCTCGGGGATGAGCTCCCGCAACTTCTTCGCGAGGTCGATCTCGAGCCGAAGCATGTCGCGATAGCCCTGGAGGTCATTGTCATCGCGCGCCTTCGCGATGAGCTCGTCAACCTCGTCGAGCCTCCCGCGGATCCGCTCGATGACGTCCGCGTGCGGCGCGCTGGGGTCGACGGGCGTCGCGGCGAGCGCCCGCGCCGCCCGGTGCCCCGCTGCGGCGTCCGCGGGCGAGCGGACACCCTCTGCGTCGTCCTCGCCACCGTCGGCCACTCCTCGGGCACCCTGGGCCCGGCGCTGGGCCATCCCGGCCTTCTCCTCGGTCGTCAGTCGGCCACGTCTGGACGGGGCCGCGACCGCTCCCCCGGGACGGCCCATGATCTCGAGCGCGGCTGGCGTGGCCGGCTCTCGCAGCAGTCGGGCGATGGGGTCGTGAGTCAGCGACACGCCCTCGAGCGCGAGGGTGCCGGCGATCTTGCGCGAGCTGAGACCGGTCGCGCTCAACACTCGGATGCGGGCCTCGATGGCGGGTGTGATGCGTGCCACGGCTACCTCAGCGCGTCTTTTCGCGCATTTTTGGGG
>ERZ761584.159-NODE-159-length-26146-cov-6.016711_pt1 | contig 26146 bp, 25 predicted proteins | sample MGYA00512168_ERZ761584 | MGnify/ENA primary metagenome ERZ761584 (study PRJEB28899, sample SAMN03785564) | bioreactor sludge metagenome | biome: EBPR Sludge; feature: EBPR Bioreactor; material: 0.22µm filtered reactor supernatant | place: Saint Lucia: Queensland...
TTGTCCCGGGTCTGGTGATCGCTGACGCTAACCAGTACATCTCGTTCACGGCTGGCAGCACGTTCGTCCCTGAGGAGCAGGGCCAGTGGCTCTTCCTTTACAAGGACGGTTGTTTTGTTGGTGAGTACTTCATCGCTGCGGAGCTTCCTCAGAATCCCATCCCGAACTCCATGACTGTTTCGGCTTCGGATAATTCTGCAAGCTTCCGTCCTGGTCGTAGTTTCGGTATGTTCCGTGAGTAAACGAAACTACAAAAAAGAATACCGAGACTACCACGCTAAGCCTGAACAGAAAAAGCGTCGTGCAGCTCGGAATGCTGCTCGTAGAGCTGCCGTAAAGAAATACGGTAAGGCAGCTCTACGAGGAAAAGAAGTCGATCATCTGGGAAGCAATCCCCATGGTGATCTAAGAAAGAGAAAGACGAAGATTGTCCCTAAGGCAGTTAATCGTCGCAGACAACCTAAGAGGACTTAAATTGAAATATATTGTTACTATAGTTGAGAATATTCGTGTTTCTGAAATGATTGAGGCTGAAGATGAACAGGACGCCTTCAATAAGCTGAAGGAATACGATTTTCAGTCTATCGCATCACATGAGACTCGCACTAAGCATGTCGAAATTCGTCCCTCTGACTCTGCAGTTGTAGAGGTTGAGGGTGACGACGGTGATACGACTATTCAGACTATGAACTAATGTCGGTATTCCGAAACAGTCTATCCGAGACTATCTTTCGGAATAAGTACGCACATGAGGGTGCTGAGACATGGGAAGACCTGTCTCGTACCCTTGTGTACGATGTTTGTGAAGGCCTTAACAAAGAGGACACAGAAGCCTTAGTTAAGTACATCTCTGAGATGAAGTTCATCCCTGGCGGAAGGTACTTATACTATGCAGGACGGGAAAAGAAGTATTTCAATAACTGTTACTTGCTCCGATCTGAAGATGATACACGAGAAGATTGGGCAAATCTTAGCTGGAAAGCGGAGTCGTGCCTACTCACTGGTGGAGGGATCGGGAATGATTATTCTCGCTATCGGGAGGAAGGAAGGCCAATTAGGCGTACAGGTGGAGTTGCATCTGGACCCATAGCTAAGATGAAAATGATCAATGACATCGGTAGGTATGTCATGCAAGGCGGAGCTCGCCGGAGTGCTATCTACGCTTCGTTGTCTGTCGATCACCCTGATGTTCATAAATTCCTTGTAGCCAAAGACTGGCATAACATGCCTATCGAGGGTGCTTGGAGTGAGAAAGGGCATCAGTTTACTGTCTGGGATGCCAAGAATTCAGACTTTAACTACATGGCTCCACTAGACATGACTAACATTTCTGTCAACTACAACACGAACTGGTTAGAGACATACCGAAGAACCGGTGACGTGGGAGACGTCTTCAGAAAGAATGTAGAGCAAGCGTTACGAACCGGTGAACCCGGTTTTTCTTTTAACTTCTATGAGAAGGAAAATGAGACACTTCGTAATGCGTGCACTGAAGTCACATCCGAAGACGACAGTGATGTTTGTAACCTTGGTAGCCTTAACTTTTCTCGTATCGAGAGTATTGATGAGCTACGGGAGATAACTCGTGTTGCCACAATTTTTCTACTTTATGGTACTATGCGAGCTGATCTTCCCTATGACAAAGTCTACCGAGTTCGTGAAAAGAACCGCAGACTTGGCTTGGGAATCATGGGACTTCATGAATGGTTACTCCGACGTGGATACCGTTATGAAGTCGTACCGGAACTTCACCAATGGCTAAAGGAGTACAGAGATGTTTCCGACAAAAACGCTTTTGAGTGGGCCGATCGCCTTAGTCTCAGTCGCCCCGCAGCAGTTCGATCTATCGCTCCGACAGGCACCATTGGACTTGTCGCTGGAACTACTACGGGTATTGAACCGGTATACGCAGTCGCCTATAAGCGGCGTTATCTCAAGAGTGGAACGAGGTGGAAGTATCAGTACAACGTTGACAATATCGCCGAAGTCTTGATTGAACAAGGAGTAAACCCAGACGATATAGAAAGCGCAATTGACTTAGCAACCGATTACGAAAGGCGTATAGCTTTCCAAGCTGACGTTCAAGATTATGTCGATATGTCAATCTCTTCCACTATTAACCTACCTAATTGGGATGGTGAGTTTAATAATCCTAGCCTTGTTGGACCTTTTACAGACACATTGGCAAAGTACGCCGAAAGGCTTCGTGGTTTTACCTGCTACCCTGACGGCAGTCGCGGTGGTCAGCCTCTTGTCAGTCTTCCTTACCGCGATGTGGTGTCTAAGCTAGGAGAAGAATTCGACGAAGGTGTTGAAATAAATGACGTTTGTGAAATCACTGGAACAGGACATTGTGGTATATGATTTCTTTAACTGAGTACCAAGACTGGGTAGACTCTGTCTCTACTGACCGAGTTAACGAACTAGGTCTGATTTATGCTTCTCTTGGCCTCGCTGGTGAAACTGGTGAGGTCGTAGAGAAGATCAAGAAGATAGTTCGTGATAAAGATGGTGTCCCTACTACTGAAGACATCGAGTATCTTAAATTAGAGCTCGGTGACGTTTTGTGGTATGTTGCCAAGTTTTGTAATGAACTCGGTCTTTACATGGAAGACGTAATGTGGTCTAATATGGAGAAGATTAACGATAGAAAGACCAACGGTAAGAAATGAAGATTTACATTGCTGGACCCATGACCGGGTACGAGTATTTTAACTTTCATTCTTTTGATAAAGCTGCGAAATTACTTCGTGAGCAGGGTTGGGAAGTCTTCAGCCCTGCTGAGCATGATCGGTCTTTATTGAATAAGACCTCAGATTGGATGCCAGTTCCAGAAGACACAGAGGGTCCATGGAAGCATTGGAAGATAAAGAATGCTCCTACGCTCCGACAAATGCTTGGGGCTGATCTGAAGTTTATTGCAGAAGAAGCAGACGCAATCTACATGCTACGCAACTGGGAAAAGTCCTCAGGTGCTCGTGCTGAACATGCTACTGCTGTTTGTTTAGGGCATAGAATTATCTATGAGTGAGACCCAAGGACTTCGATTCAACGAAGGTAAAACCAAGTGGGACTTAGTTCCTCCAGAAATTGAGGAAATCGTAGAAGTCTACACCATGGGTGCCAAGAAGTACGCTCCCAGAAATTGGGAAAAAGGTATGAACTGGTCTGTATGTTTCGCTAGTATGATGAGACATATCTGGAAATGGTGGCGTGGTGAAGACTTTGATACAGAGTCAAAACAACATCACATGGCTCATGTCGCTTGGAATGCAATCGCACTATTAACTTATTACCGAAGGAATATTGGTACAGACGATCGTGTTAAAGTCTAGTACACACACCCCGTGTCCATGTGGAAAGTCGTCGGATGCTTATGCGTCCTACCCGGATGGACACGGGTTTTGCTTTTCGTGCACTAAATACTTCCCAGCAGAAGGAAGATCAATGCAGTTAGATAATTCAGTACACTTAGAATATCTCCCTTGGAGAGGTATCTCCAAGAAGACCATGGAGTTTTACGGTGTCAAAACGGAAGTCAAAGACGGACGACCAGTTGCTATCCGGTTTACCTGGCCTAACGGACGCACTCAAATCAGAGCTATTGAAGATAAACGCTTTACCACCGCTGGAGAAGCGTCGTCGCCTGAACGCAGTCTATTCGGCATGGATCACTTTGCTGGAGGTGGGAAGGCCATTACCATTACGGAAGGTGCCCTAGACGCAATGTCGTGTATGGAGATAATGGGGGAATACCCTTTTGTCTCCATTACCTCTGCGTCTACAGCTAAGAAGGATGCAAGCCTTGCTTACGATTACATTAATTCTTTTGATCGTATTTATCTTGCTCTGGATGCGGACACGCCGGGAAAGGAAGCAGCTAGAGCAATCGCTGAGCTCTTCGACTTCAATAAAGTCTACGTCGTTGAACTCGACCCACAGCTAAAGGATGCTAATGGGTATTTAACTTCTGGGAAATCAAGGGAGTTCGTTAGGGCATGGTGGGGTGCTAAGCGCTTCATGCCAGAAGGGATTCTTTCGAGCTTCTCAGAGTTTGATAAGATCATTGACGAAGACGTAAAGAAGGAAGCCATACCTTACCCTTGGGAACGCCTCCAAGAAATGACCTACGGCGCAAGAACCGGTGAAGTCATTCTCGTAAAGGCGATGGAAGGTATTGGTAAAACAGAAATCTTTAGGGCTTTAGAATACCATGTACTCAAGACGACAGATGCCAACATTGGAATTATCCATCTTGAAGAGTCCAAGTCGAGAAGCATTAAAGGACTGGCGGGGTACGAGTTACAAGCTCCTTGCCACCTTCCCGACACTCCGATTTCAAATGACGAGATAAAGAACGCATTCCATAAGGTAGTACGAAAAGATGATCGTCTTCACATTTATTCTCACTTCGGCAGCGATGATCCTGACACTATTATTTCTACCATCAGATTTATGGTTGCTGCCTGTAATTGTAAGTACGTCTTTCTCGATCACATTACTATGGTTGTTACTGGACTCCAAGGAGAGGACGAACGGAAAGCTCTAGACTATATCAGCACTAGGCTTAAAACTTTAACCCAAGAGTTGGACTTTTGTCTGTTCATGATTAGTCACGTAAATGACGAAGGACAAACCCGTGGATCACGAAACATTAGTAAGGTCGCTGATCTTATTATCAGTCTGCACAGGGATATTCTTTCTGATGATCCTGTGGTTCGTAACACGACTCATCTCGTCGTGGAAAAGAATCGATTCGCGTCTAAAACAGGTCGAGCAGGAAGTCTACTATTCTCCTTCGAAACCTTCATGGTCACCGAAGAGTTTCCTATAACAGACTTCGGTACACTATAGAAAAAGCCCCTAGGGATTTCTCCTTAGGGGCTCTTTTTATTTCGACAGTTCGAAGTGGGGTATATCTGGAGACTTCCAGCTACCTCCCCAATCGACGGGGACTTCGAGTTCTGTAGCAGCCTGTTCCATAGCCGCAGCTACTTCTTTGTACTTCTCAGGCTCGAAGGTAACTTTACCGTTCTCGTCTAAGACCCAAATATCTACTGCGTCTTCGTGTTCATGTCTGGAGTCTTTCTTAGTACTCCATCCAAATTCTCTAGCAAGAGCTTGTTCTTCAGCAGTACGCTTACCGCTGGCTACAACAAACTTAACACCAGAGATTTCTTGAGCACGAGTCACGACAGACTGTAGTTCAGGCTTTACACTAGCAAGTCTAGTGGCGTGGTTACCAACTGGATCGTTGTTCCACTGCATGAACTTATCTTTCTGTCCTGCGTTACCATTCCCATCTACATCGGGAATGTTATCGTAGACAGATATATCAGGTTCAGACGTAGGTTCCGTTATGTAGTTTCCTTCCTCATCGACAAGAGTAGCCTCATCGATTGCAGGAGAAGGAAGCAACTCAGGATCGAGTTCCCATTCCGTAAGATCAACATCAGGGTATTGCATTACAGCGTTACCCGATAGCTTAGAGATTTCTTTCAGAACAGTAGCCCTGTCAGTCAGGGCTTTATTTTTACCTACACCTGCGTAAGCAGACCGACCATTAGATAATGGTAAAGCTGCCCATTCTTTAGCGAGGTTATCGGCAAACTGATCTGCAGTAATCTTACCGTTGAGATATTTTTGGAGACCTCTACCTTCCATTAAAGCAATTCCTAATTGTCTTTGGAGGTCTTCGGTAAAGAATTCGTCTCCAGTAAGATTATTGCTTTCTACTAATCCTGCTAAGGTTTTACGGATAATCTGCATACCACCTACAGCAGATGAAGGAGTTTCCTTGTTTCGGATCATACTCCTTTGGAGGTCTAAGACTTCATTAACAGTCATATTCTCAAGGTCTTCCAAAGCACCGCCAGAGACCTGATTAAACCCGCCCGGGGCTTCTAGAGACTGAACAAACGTCAACAGATCGTTCACGGTCGGATTGATATCCGAGACTTTCCGTTTACTTAGATCGGGGCGTTCCTGACGTTCGTCTGGGGATAAAGGGTTGCTGTACCTAACCCCCATAGTCTGAAGGACTAGATCAACATCATTGCCGAAGTCTTTACCTTCGACATCGTAAATCCCTTTAAGGCTCAGTAGAAGCTTATTCAGATCGCGATACTTCTCAATGATCTGTCTCTGTGCTATCTCCGTCATATCTGGATCCGGAGAAAAGACTGTTCCTTGGAAGGCATCAAATCGGGTGTTACCGATCATTCCTTCAGAAGGACGAACCTCTAACTGTCCTGTAGACCGATTAAAAGACACATCAACAATCTGGTCCCAAGACTCTGGGAGTTGATTAATGTCATCGATAAGCGGACGAGAAATCTGCTGGAACTGAGTCATGGCAGACTTCTTGTACATAGCGAACAAATCTGGGTTGTCTTTAGCCCACTGCTGTTTAATAGCGGCAGACACATCAGGAGCAAATACCTTAGCAAAGATAGTTGCCTGCTGAGTATCATTAAACCGGGTAATGACGTTGTTAGCTCCAGGACCGTACAAGAACTCGATGTTCCTAGTAGCAACCTCTGCAGACCCAGCCATCGGGTTAGCAATCATACGGATTGCATCACCAACAATAGTAGAAATAGTATTAGCAGGGACACCCGGAGTTGAACTCAGTTCGTCAATAGTTCCGTTAAGAGTAACATCTTCACCAGTACCTACAGCACTACCAACAGAAAGCCTAGTGGCCTCAACAATAGCGCTAAGATTTTCTGGTTGGGTCATCCACTGAGAGAAAGCTTCGGGAGGAAGAATCGCTTTCATTCCAATAATCCTCTCCATGACTTCTCCGCCATTTTGGATTATCTTACGAGCAGCAGCATCTTCAGTAGCTTTAATGACAGTAGCATGAGCCTGAAGCAGTCCATAGTCTTTGTTATTTATAGCATCAACCATGGATTGAATAGGCTTAAGGGCGTCCTGTATGATCGCATTACGGTCAGCAGGATTGAGTGTAGCAAAGGCTCCAGTGGAGAGCTCGGTTTGAAGCTGAGTAGTCGCAGCTAACATCAACTGAGTGGTCTCCATCTGGAGCTTTCCCTGCTCTTCAGCAGATATCTCAGTCGGATTAGTCAAAGCCTCAGAAAGCCTCTGACGAATCTCTTGGTAATCATTCCCTATCACGGACATAGCCCCAGAGATAATCTGAGTGCTGCGTTCTGCACCTACCTGACGAGCACCATCAAGAAGAACGTCCTGACCTAAAGTACGCTGGCTCTGTTTAAGCTCAAGCTCTGCTTTAAGCGAAGACACACGAGCATCCTGAGCTTGAAGACGGGAAACAGCATCCATTACGACTTGCTGATTAGGACGCTCTGCAGCATCCTTCAGAAAGTACCCAGGAAGAGCTCGTTCAATATCTCCTTGGTTCTGCTTTTCGTAGTTCTCCCAACGAACAGCAGCAGCATCCTTAGCAGAAGCCGCAGCGTCAGCTTCCTGACGAAGAGAAGTCACCAGAGCATTAGCAGGATTGACCCCAGTACTAGACTGGATCATCTGGTCTACCTCAGCTTCATACCCTGGGAAGCGGCTCTTAAGCTGCTTAGTCTGCGACGTCAGTCGAGCATAGTAATCACTAGGTTTGATTGCTCCAGTTTCATACGCATTCTGAAGACGAGTCAACTTAGCCCTAGCAGCCTCTACGTCAGCCGGAGGAATGCCGGGACCACCAGCAGCAGCAACAGTAGTAGCGTCATCTACACCAAACAGTGCACGAGTAGCGTCTACTTCTTTATTGACGTCTGCATAAATTTTATGCTTAACAGTAGTGTCTGCAGTGTTAGCAAGAGTTTCAAGAGTAGCCCCGAGGCCCTCTAGGGTGGCTTGTTTCGCCTGACCCAAGAGAGCCCCTGAGCGATCTCCAGACCCTGCTCCACTAGAGTACCCTACACCCGTAGGTACAGGGGCTCTGTCTAACTGTGGATTAAGTGCCATTATTTATTCCTTATGTAAAAGTCACGTCGAGCTTTAGACTGAGACGGAGGCGGATTCTTGAAGAAGAAGTTCCAGTTCAAACTCTGAACCAACGACTGGTATTTCCCTTCGGTAGCTCTAAACCAGATTTTACTGAACTGAGTAGGGTCAATATCTCCAGCAATCATCCACTGTCTGACCACCTTGAAGTAAGCGTTTTGGTCTTCTTTGTTCTCAGCGTCAAAACCTCTCTGGAGGTATTTTATCATCTGAGTCTCTGCGAAGTCAATAGCTTTCTTTCTGGAAGCCTGAGAATCCATCATTCTACCGATGTCATTTAACTCAGTAGAGTTGATACCCATCATACCAGACAAGATACCCTCAATAGGCTCCATGTCTTTAAGGTACTTACCTTGCTTGGAGAAATACCTACCAACGTTAAAAGCATAGTACGCTTTCATAGCGTTATTGACAGTAGAGATATTCCTACCGAAGTCCAAGAAGTCTTGTCCTAATACAGACATACTACCTTCACCTCGAATGATATTTCCAATCGAGTGAAGCAACGGAGCAGAGGTATTTACGAGTTCATCGTAGGTCCCACCCACTGCACCCGTAGCAATCGTAAAGAATGTTTCATCACGAGTAAATACATCTTTAAACCAAGTCAGTCCAGAAGGACCCCATGAAGCGCCTACATCGTAGTCTTCACCAGTAACTAGACTGGTAAGCATACTGAGGACACCCTGATGAAAAGTCTTTTCCCAACCTTCCGTCGGCACTATACCTCGTTCCAACATTCCTTGACGAATGTCTTCGTACCAAGGGTAGAAACCACCGACAGTACCACCAACACCAATCGGGACACCGTAGAAGAACGAGTAAGTCGCAATCGCTTGGGCTTTCTTGTACCAAGGAAGACGACCACCGATCATCTGCTCCCAGAGGCGAATCTGGTACGTCATGAACTGAGTGGGAATAGACAAGACACCGCTAGCAGCTTGCTGCCAGTGGGCATTGGAAGCCCTAGTCATATTGACGGTAAGGTCATCCTGACGTCTCATCACAGACTGGAAAGCTTGACGATCGAACACCTTGCCTTTGTTGGCGGCCTTCCACTCAAGGTAAGCAGCATTAAACCCGGCAATGCGTGTCACACGCTCACCCTCTCGGAAAAAGATTTTACCTTTGTCCAAGAACTTTCCAACACCAGAGGAGACAAGTCCCGGGTCAAGCATATCGTCGGCCCAGGCGTGCTCGCCTTCTACCCGAAGCAATCCACTCCTATGGAGATGGTCGTAAGCTTCAAGAAAGTCCTCCTTAGACCAACCGAAAGCAGAAGCCTTCTTCGCCCACCAATTACGCATTTCCTTCGATTGATTGCTCATCGAGAGAAACCGCATGTGGGTGTAGACAGACGTAGCCTTGGCAGCCCTGAGAGGATTAGTCAACGCAGTAATGTGAGCTAAAGTCTGTGCCTGCTTGAGCAACTGAACGGGATTAAACAACCCAAGCTTCAAGTTAAACGCAGCCTTACGAGCAAACGTAACAGGATCAGGAATACTACCAAGGATTTGGTCGTTGACAGTCTTTGCTTTACCTTCGCTAAGCTTACCGTACAGAGAATCTTCTAGGCGAGCTTTAGCAGCAATCCACTGGCGCTGTAGCTGAGTAGGAGTCCCCATTAAGTCCCTAAAGGCTCGATGGAAATTCTTAGCAGCTGCTAGTGCAAGCTTATCAGGAGGATCAGCCACGAATGGATTTTCACTAAGAAGCGTAGCAATGGGATTTTCCCTAAGGGTGTCTTTAGTAACCTTTAGGATACCTTTATCACCAAACTCTTCCACAAAGTGGTTAGCTGCTAGTATCTTATAATCATTAAGGTAAGTATTCCTCGACAGATTAGCAGCAGCACGGTTAGCAATGCTGAGTGGATCAATCAACCTAGGAGATTGAAGTTGAAACAGCGGATTGTCTTCAGAACCAACACGGGCGACACCAGAGAGATCGAGGTTACGCTCTCCGGTGAACTCTTTATTGATATCTCGCATGAGGTTGAAGGGATCGTCATTGACGTCCCGGACAGGGCCCAAGGCAAGTTTTACGGGATCGTATTCCCGAGTACTCCTGCCCTTCCCGACAGCAATGATCGGATGGTCAAGAGAAAGCTCTCCAGACGCAAAGCGAGCCCGAAGCTCCTCAGGACTCTCCGGAAGGTTACTCCTGACGTAACTATCAAATGCTCGTCCATCCTCGGGGTCTGTACTCTGACGGAAAATGACATCCTCTGGTTGGATCGTGTCGTCCCCAACCTCCTGCCGAATAGCCTGAAGAATATCGTCGTCCGAGGACGCAGCGTATTCAGTACCCCGATAAGCCCCGACTCGGCTTGTCTGAGGCTTCTCTGCTTTGATCAGCTTCCTAGCTTCGTCAAGTCGTTGCGCGTACTCTGATGCGTCTTTGACTGTGTTAGCAGGACGGATGGTTACATCACCAGTGTACACCTGACCAAGGTTAGTCCACATAGTCTTGGGCTGCTTGACATAGTTTTCGTAGTCATAACCAACATGTCCACCTGGACGGAAAGGAAGTTGCTGGAAAGACAACCTATTAGATTTGTACTCACCAGTAACCACAAAGTGAACTACCTCTGAGACCTTAGTGCTCTCTTTAAGAGGTAAGTTATATGGAGAAGCAACTTGAACGATTACGTTGTTGTTTTGTACGAGAGTGTCCAAGGATTCTCGTTCTTCCGCGTTGATTTCGGAAAGACGACGATAGCTAGTATCTCCGGTCGTAGGATTCCAAATAAGAATACCTGCCTCGCCATCCTTAGGGAGACTGTCAACGACACGCCCTTCAAACTTAGGTCCATCTACGAAGGAGGGTTTACCGATATCTCCGGCTGTAATCGCTTTACCTTCGGGGAGGTTCTGCGTGTTTGGCACAGTAAGGGAAAACTCTCGGATGCCCTGACGAGCCTTTTCGGAGTAGACGGAAAGATTTCTGAGCATCCAATCATACTCACCCAGCCGAATGTAGCTGTAGTAAGCCAGCGCCTCGGCCTCACTGGGGAGTTCGCCGAAGTCGTTAACCCACTGCTCCTCGAACTCCGCGAGAGTGTTGAACTGGCGGCCACGAACATGCTCCGAACCGCGATGGACAGTAAAGTCCCTCATGTCCGTCACGAAGCGGTCAAACTTTACACGGCTAGCCTTGCTCAAACCAATGATCGGATTAGCCACATCTCTAAGAGTCTTGAAAACCTCTTGGACACCGTGGACAAGAACCTTATTCGCTTCGACGATGTCCTTAGGGAGTACGTCAGTACTGGAGCGCATTCCACCAAGGAATGAGTTAACTAAACTCTGGGGGGTTGTATTCCCTGTCTCAATAATCAGGTCACGTACGCTTCCCGGAGTTTCATCTACATCACGGAAAACGTTAATAGCCCAACCTTCACCGATATTCTCAATCTGATAATCGGGAATTTTGTACTCCATTTTAGCGAAGTACTCTGCCTGTTCTGCCGTTTCAAACAGTTCAGCAGAAGGCTTTCCTATCACAATTTTAACTGAGTCAACGTTTGTAACTGGAGACAGCTCGGAGGGAACATGAGCAATATCCATGATCGAATCGTTAATGTGTACAAATTCTTTACGGGCCTGAGCAGATGTAAGCTCAACAGCACGAGTCACCGCAGCCTGACCAAGACGAGCAAGAGTAGTCCGGTCGAAGATACCCTCGACAGACCGCCTAGCAATGTTCAGAACCTCGGGGGCAATACGCTCAGCGAACTCTCTCGCACCAGCCCGAAACGACTCGCCAAAGAGAAAGCCAAACGGATTAGAGAACGAAGGAAGCTCGTATATCAGATCTTTTATACCCCCAGTGGGGTCCTTCGCCGCCAGCTCATCGATAGACTCAAAGAACAGTCTCTCGCGATTAACGATGTCAGCGATGCGAGCCGTAGCAGCCTCGACGGTCTTCCCGGTGCTAGCTATAGCCTCCGCCGGTACCGGTACAGTGGTCCGCCCAAGGGCCTTGAGCGTCTTGCGCACAGACTTGCTAAGGAGCGTTACCGGGAGTACATCCGCGATGTCAAGGAATGAACTAGCGTTATCCCAGAACTCCGAAGACTCACCATAGGCGTACATAGCGTTAAGATAACGGATAGCATCGTTTACGTTAACCGCTGCTAACTGAGACACACGCTCATGTAACACCCTCTGGCGTTCATCAAGAGGCATAGAGTAAAGCTCACGGACTTGGTCCTTCAGGTTGGAGCCAAGAAGCTCTACGTCATCAGCGATGTTGTACCAAGAAGTGAACGGTATGAAGTTCTCGATAATCTCTCCAAACCGATTATAAGGACCCATCTGTTCTTTCTTGATACCGAGGTCTTCCATTTCTTTCTGGATGATCTCGTTCCAAGCGAAGTTATCCCGAGCAATGTCTAACAAGATGTTAGTCTTCTCAGGTTCCACATTTAAAGACAGATCAATAAGAGCGGAGTCATAGTGATTCGTCGCTCCAGTCATAGGAGTAAAGTACAGATCAGAGATTACCTTTTCAGCATAATCCCTTTCGATTACTGTCTTAGGATTGTACTTCACTGGCTGTGTCAAAGATGCAGCTAATTCCACAGCGTCTTCGTTAGGTTCATAATCAGTAACTAATTGACCTAACAAAGCAAGCTGAGTTTGGGCTGCGTCGTTTTCCTTACCTTTAGCGTAAGACTCACGAAGCGCATCCTCACCACCAACAAGTATCTGAGAATTCAGTGAAGTAACTCCGGGAGATTTCTCTCCCAGAGTGTAATCGAGTTTTTCTGCTCGGGCAGTAGCCGCCTCAGTAGAGACGTTTACCGCTGGAGCATAGAAATCTAGTTTCGGCTTGTCTTCTTCATCGAAGAAACTAATTGCCATACTTAACCTCCAAGACCCCCAAACGCGAGGGTACCTAATTTAGAGAGAGGACCGATTGAACTACCAAGAGCTGAACCAAGACTTGCAACACCTTGTCCAGCGGCTATCTGACCTTGTCCAGCAGCTACCTTCTCTCCAGCCTTGTAGTAATCAAAGTTCGCAGCAAACAACCGATTGCCTAGAGCTTTATTCTGCGTCTGTGCGAGAATCGTACGTTTTGTCTGGGTTGTCACACCGCTTAATCCAGTTACTGCACTCGAATCGTCAAGACCCACCCCCTGCGCCGTTGCCGCCGTTAAGGCCTGACTTCGAGCGATTATACCTTGGCGGATTACGTCTCGACGAGCCCTACGAAAATCAATTAACATCTGGGCCTTTCGAACTTTTTCCGCTTTCAACTGAGCACGGGCTTGCTCCTGAGCACCCTCAGCAGCTAGTTTTGCCCCTGCGGAAGACTGCATAGCACCAGCAATTTGCATACCAGCAGAGGCAACACCTAGAGCAGCAGTAGCTATACCAATTAAAGGAAATACCATATTTCACCTATGGAATATTATTAGCAGACTGGAATGAACTCCAACCAACAATGTTAAACGGTTTACCACTTTCAGAGAAGAAGCGGAGTTGTAATGTATACCCTCTACCTCTTAGGCGAATTTTTCTACGCTGGACTCCGACGAAAGATCGATCAATATAAATCTGGTGAGCAGAAGTCTCTTTACCAGATGAATCATCCACCGAGTAGTCCCAGAGACCTTGGAGGTAACACGACGATCCTTCCTGAGCATTGGAATACACAAAAACAATATTACTCTGGAAAGGACGCTGAGCTTCTCCTCTGATCTCATAACCAGTCTCAAAGAAACTTTCATAGTCGATACCATTAGTATCGAACTGGACCCAATCTAAGTAATCATCACGCCTTGTCTGGGAGAAAGTTACATCCCAACTTACTTCCGAGTCAAAGATCAACGTAGTGTACCGGAAGCTAGACGTAAGAGGAACCACAACCTCATCAAGAACTGTAACGTCATCTAGTGACGCGTCGGTAATCTCTTCGTCATCATCCGTAGTGATTACAATCTCTTCGAAAGCCACACCAGAACCACGAGTGGAAATAATTCCACAAATCACAGGACCAGAAGTATCTTTCGGGAAAGACCAAAAGTTAAACGAGTTATTGTCGAGGTCCAACGAAAGAATTCTATCGTAGTGATACAGTGCGTTCTTGTTAGACGACGGAGGGTCTTCACTCCAGTAAACCCACTGAATAGTGTTCTCTAGTGGATTGTAAGCACCCTTCGCGTACTTCTTAGCATTAGCAGGAATGTCACTATATAACGATCGAATAGTATCATCAGTCAGTGATTTGATTTCAATGTTCTGTCGCTGACCTTCAGCCACAGTAAGTTGCAGAGAGAAGATACCATCAGCATTCCACCAAATGGGAAACCCAGTCTTAGGTAGAACGAATGAACTAGCAGACAGTGTCTGGATATCTGAAATCTTACGCACAGAGTAATCAGTTGCGCGGAAATCAGAAGTCTCTCCACCACTGATTGCCCAGATACCATTCGTAGCAAAGATAACCAAGAACCCTTGAAGGGGCTGCATCTTAATTACCTTACCGACATCAGGAATAGTGATTACCCCTCCATCAGACGGAAGAAGACCAGCAGAGTTTTCATCAGTTGGGTCTTCCTGTTGGTAGCACTTCTTCAGAGAACGATTGTTCACCATAATCTGAGAGAAGTAAATCTTATCATGGAACTCTCCATGAGCTACCCCTCCGTAAAACATCCTCCCCGCAAAGAATGCAATAACACTAGGACGCTGGCCACCAGAAGTGACATTAGGGACCTTCTTAACGAGGTCTAAAACCTTGTCTCTGTTCTGGTCGAAGGCGTCTAATATGTAATGGCCCTTAGGGGCTTCAGTTCCGCGAACTCGACGATCGATCTTAGTATGGTCGAAGTTATCATTAGCGTTCTTAGACAACCACCAAATATCAGCATTACTAGGGAAGTCATCCCGCTTAAGTCTCCAAGCTTTTAAAGCCTGTACTCTACCAGGATGATCTTGGACTTTAATCTCAGGATACCAACCTTGATTGTACAAGTTGTACCGATGAAGGTTGGTCATCTCATCTACACGATTATTCTGTTTCGGACGGAACTCTACTTCCATTTCATCATCAACACCCTCAAGATCACGTATCTTGATGTTGATAACATTTACACGGATAGTACCGTTACCATTGGCAGACCCAGAGTACTTAATACGAAGAGTATCGACCTTAGGATGAGCAATAAACAACTGCCCTTGTCCTTGCGTAAATGCACAGGCGTAAGCCCCAAGGTCAGTAGCACCATTCTTAGGGCCGTACGTAAAAAGGTTCACTGAGAACGGTTTACGATTGCCGGACAGGCTACCTGTATCGGAGATTTGGTAGAAGTAAATAAACTGCGCAATCTGGACAACAGCGAACGACAGTGTACCATTACCATCGACGTTCTCCCAGATGTACTCTTGAACGACAGGAGCGTTACCCCTTCTGGCGACGTTAAAGAACTCGTGGTTTACCTCATAGTCAAAACCTAATCGACGAGTGACTACTCCTGTCCTAGAGAAAACAACATTAGAGGCGTCAGTCGCCGCATCCTCTGGGAAGTTCAACCCAGAGAATTCAGAGACTACGCCTCTAGAGAAATTATTCTTTACGTCTTTACCAAAAGACCTAGCCATTCACTTTCACGTCTCGCTTTTTATTTGCTAAGTAATTCTTTACAGCAATCTTTGCTGCGTCTAACGAAGTGTACGATCCTTTGAGTGACTCAGGCATCTGACCTTTGTCGAAGTTAACCTGGATGAATCCATAAGGATCGGTGTACTTAAAGTAAATCTTGTTGTTCCCAAGGTCGAGAACTCGGATGTTATCAATCTGACGGCCATCCTGATCAGTCATAGTTTCAAGCTGCATTATTTGGTCCTTCGTGCATAATTAGGTAGCGTGTTGTAAGTGTTATAAGGAAACGGAACATTTCGTTTGTCTCGCTGAAGCCTGATCCATCCACGACGTGCTCGTTGAGCAGACAAAGGATTATCAGACTGGCGGAACTCATTAAAGACCTGGCGTTTAGCTTCGTTGATTAACAACGAGAACTGTTTAGGGTCTAGATCAGGAATGTACGTATCTACAAGCTGGAAGACAGGGAGAACCTGACCGTAACAGAGAGTTTTATTCTTTACAAGGAATACATCTATGTCTTCCATAAAACTATCGAAGACTACAGTCTGATCATCAAACGTAGTGTAATACTCAGGCATCTTGTCATTTAAGACAAGGAAATCAATCGTATTCCCATTGTATGTCTTGGTATAGTGTACCACATTTGACTCATCATCGTCAAGGTTGTACATCCGATCCATGAATTCATTCAACGGTGTAAACCGTATTTCTTTGTACTGGACATTACCAGTCTCAGAAACGTTGTACTTCAACGACTCAATACTAGCCACATTATCAGGCAAGTACATCAACGTAGGAGAATTGACGTCGCTAAAAGTGTTCAGTTCGTAAAAATCCCAGTGTTCAGGTAGCTCACCTGCGGACACGATTTCATAGAAGCACTCTTTGACAATGTTAGCGACGCGCGTAGAACTCTCGACGTCATGGATCGAGTTTACCTCATCGTCTTCAATAGAAGCGAGAAGGTCCTGAACAATCTCTAGAAGAGTTCTTTTAATCATTACTTTTTCCCTACAGGAGTCTTAGTAGCACGGCGAAGGAGAATAGTCACTACACCGATCGGGATAGTCACCCAAGCAGGCAGAAACGCTTCAAGAGGTGCAGCATCAAGGTAACTGAATACCTCTAGTGCAACACCGACGGTAACAAGACCAGTACCAAAAAGAACAGTCCTATAACCCTTTAGTTTCTCATTAAGCTTCTTAAACATATTAGCTCCATTCTATAACAACTTTACCTTTCACACCCTCACCACCATTGTGATCACCAAAACCTTTACCACCTTTAGCACCAACGTTAATAGTTAGGCTATCTCCAAAGTCTGGACCATTACTAGTGTTGTAAGTGCGCTTGCAATAAGCTCCAGCACCACCACCAGCTCCTGCTCGAGAGTTAGTACCAGCGGCATCATAGCCACCACCACCCCCACCACCGGTGCCATTAGCATCGCGGCCATTATTAGAGCTGGTGCGTTGACCACCACCAGTCCCACCATGTGGTCCCGGGCAATCTCCCCCACCTCCTGAGTTGATCATCCCACCAGAAGTACCTTGTGCGTTAGCGCCTTTACCACCATCAGTGTTAGTGCTTCCACCTTCAGCAGTACCACCAGCACCACCCGAAGGAGGGTTCTGTGGCGGAGTAGCGCTAGGATGGCCTCCACCGCCTTTACCGCCACGAGCAGTAAGGTTCAGTGCAGGAACAGAAGAGTTACCACCGTTTTCTCCAGCGAAGTCACTTCCGCTACCTCCAGCGCCGCCTCCCCCACCACCTCCACCATACAGGTAGAAAGTAATGTTGTTGTAATAAGGAACGTTGAAAGTCCCATCAGAATTAAAAGTTTCTGACCCAGGATTAATCACAGGCTCTTCTTCTGCTGGCTGTAAAGCCGCTATAAGTAAAGCAACGGACATTAGGTAGTCATAGCTCCTTGAACAGACCAAGTAGAAGAACCAACTCGAAGTAACACACACATACTACCAGTAGGACCAACGAGTTTATTACCAGTAGGAATACGGAGAGTACAACCACTACCAGCAGTAAAAGTCTGGGTACCAGAAGTGTTGTAAAAGATAAAATAAGTCCCAGTAGCCATGGAAGCAGTAGTGGTGCTATTAGGAGTAGTAATAGCCATTGAACCACTACAAGTATATAGGTACCCAGGTTCAGTAGGTACAAAGCTGCTTGTCTTATTAACAACGTTTACACAAGCAGTCCCGATATCGGTCTTCAAATCAAGTGCATTTTGAGTAGCAGTGGATACAGGTTTACTGGAATCAGAAGTGTTATTGACACTACCAAGACCAAGAGTAGTACGCATAGCCGCAGCGTCTGCATCGTCAAGAAGGCTTCGAGCAGCAGACGTAAATGTAGCGAGAGAGGCTGTACCAGAGCCAGTGAAGTAAGGTAGCCGGTCAGCAGCAGAAGTCAGTCCCGCAATAGCAAGAAGCTCTGCGTCATTAATAGCTATAGTCGTAGTGGTAATACCAAGACCAGTACCGGGCGTAAGCCAAGTAACTGCACTTGCACTATCGTCCCAGAACATAATCCGGTCAGCACCAGGATCAGTCAGGCTGGCACCAGTACCACCATTAGCAAGGCTGAGGTCAGTACCAGACCAATTGCTGTCGTTAATGGCATTCAGTTCTGCAAGAGTACCGAGAACAACAGCACTATTCTTCAGAAGGGTCCCAGTAGGACCATCCCATAGAGCTACTGCACCATCAGTAGAAGACACAGGACCATTGACATCACCAGAACCAGAACCCGAAGGACCAGCAGGACCAGTCGGACCGGCAGGACCACGAATACTAGACACAGTAAGCGTCCAGTCCGTGTACGTGCCAGCACCAGAGGTAGCAGTCACGTTTAGTGTAAGAGACGTCCCAGTATAAGCAGTAACCTGACCCCACATGAAGTCAGTAGTACCACGAGTAGCAATAACGTAATTACCAACAGTAAATAGCTTATCTGCTTGCGTGGTAAACACCTTCGAGCCAGTGCCAATAGCAAGGCTCGTAGAACTGGTTCCAATGAGCTTCAGCGTGAGATTAGCAGCTTCCACGGCAGAGGCAGCGGCAGCAGCAGCAGACGCAGCAGCAGCGATTTCTGAGGCTTCTGCACCTGCTTGTGCAGCCTCGGCAGCAGGGACAATAGTATCACCAGCTGCTAACGCTGCAGTGAGAGTATCTTCTGCGTCTTGGAGAAGCTCAGCAAGGTCAGAAGACTCACCAGTAAGATCGATCAGTCGAGCAGGTTCAGTGTCTGACGTAGGGAACGGAAGGTTCACTAGTCGATTAGCATTCATATCCAAAGTGGCTGTCATCGTATTAGGAGACGTACCATCCCTAGAAAGCATGTTATCGAGAAGCTCAGAAATTCGGTTGAAGTTGTCGTTAATCGCACCAACAGCCGAAGCGTCGTTACGAAGCGTATCAATTACAACTGGTTCAAACTTACTCATATTCGAAATCCAAAGTCAGATTAGCAGAAACAGTGCTAGAAGTAGCGCCATCAGAAGTAATCTTCAAGAACGTATTAGCAAGAAACGTATTGTTAGAAGCGGCGCTTAAAGTATCGATGTCACCAGCAGCGCTTCCAGAGAAAGCAATAGTAATAGTACCGATAGTTGTTCCAGCATAGTTAGCCACCGTTAAAATTGTGTTAGTAGTAGCGATAGCACCGTTAATCACACTGGTGACTTTAGTGAGTTTGCAATCAACACCTAAAGGAACATAAATAGAACCAGAGGTTCCAATATCAGGGAAATAGACAGTCAAAGAAAACTTATTGACATTCAGAACACTGGTTTGATCAATCTGGGTAGCCTCGACTTTCTGCCAAGTCCCAGAACCTAAACCATCGGCAACATACACAGTGTCTGCAGAAGCAGCATCGGCTCCTTTAGGTTCATGTAGATTAGCACCAGTTAGATCAGCATGTGCAACCATTTACACCTCCAAGGGGAAGAGGGCTCCCGAAGGAGCCCCCTAAGGTTAGAGCATCCGGTAGAAAATACGGATCGTCGAACGACCAGCGGTCGGAGCCGCAGTATCGTAGTCCGCCGTAATATAGCCCGGATCAGCGAGCACCGTACCGACCTTAGCACCCACGTAGGTGTGACCGATGATGATCTCCTGGACCTCACCAGCAGGATCCATAGACGCCTGCGGGAGAGCCGCGATAAGACCATTATAGTCATGCTCCGTAGAGCGGTCAGTCTTGATGAGACCGAGGTTCAGGACAAAGGTGTCACCGGACGAGTCCCAAGCAGTGAGAGTCACTACCTGAACTCGCTCGATAAACGCGTTGTCCGGAATAATCACGGTGTCATTGAGAATCTTCGGCGAAGAAGCCGAGGCAATCTGGGTATAAACCAGATCAATCTCTACCTCGTGAAGATCACCCGCACCCGCGAGGACCTCACCGACCACAGCCGGGACGACCTCATCAGTGCCGTACTTAATGTACAGACCGTCGTTATTTTTCCAAGTACCCATTTGTACCTCCTTTAGGCAACCTGATCAGTGTCCGAGAGGATCACGATCATATTCTCAGGACGATAGAGCTTGGCGTCGTAACGGCAAGTCGTGACGTACTCATCGCGCTGAAGGTCCTTGTTGCGCTCACTCTCGACACGCGGAGGCTGACGAATAGCACCCACAATCGGGAGAGCCTCAGGAGCAGCCGAGAAGAGCAGATTGGCAACACCGGTCGTAACCGACTTACCATTGATAGTCTCTGCAATACCCGACTTGAGGTTCTGCGAAACGTAAACGTCAAAACCGTAGACGTTGTACAGGAACTTAGTACCGGTGAGGTAACCCTTGCTGATGATACCTTCCCACATCTGATTGTGGAGAACGTTCATCTGGTTAGCCTGAGTACCAAGCTCGAAGGCAACAGACGGATCGACGATTGCAACGAGGTTCGTCATCGGGACATTCGCCTTCTGAAGGGCGAAGTTAGCGAGGGCGAAATCCTTCACGGTAATGACTTCGTTCGTACCCGACGCCACCCAACGATGGTTCGCACCGTTGATGGTATTCAGGGACGAAGCAGTCTGACCGTCAGGACCACGCTCAAGCAGATCGACTTCCATCGCCTTAGCGATAGCACGAGCCTGCTTCGGCACGAACATCGACTCGATGCGATTCATGTAGAACGAATCCTGCTTCATCTTGTCGTAGACGTACGTCGCGGACGACTTGTACTCGTTAATAGTGAACGTGAAGTTACCGGTATCCATTGCAGTGTAACGGATAGCCTGACCCTCCTCGTAGTCGCGGACTTCGGCCTGACCAACCGACGGGATATTAATAGTATCACCGTCCGGGAAATCAGACAGCCAGTCCACCCACTTAGTGGCGCCAACCAGATCATCCTCAAAGATGTCTTTGAGCTGATTGGACCAAAGGTTAGACCGAATCAGATATTCGGTATTCTGGGTAGAAAAACCAGCCATTGGTTAATTCCTTTCTATTGATAAAATGCATCTCCAAGACGCTTAGCCTGCTCAAACATTTCACTCTGAGAGGCGTAGTAAGCCTGAGGATCAGCCTTTCGAAGCTTCTCGTAGTACGAGTAAGTCTTCTCAGACGAAACCTTAGGAACAGTCCGGAGTTCGTTACGCGGAGGCGTAAACAAATCCTTCTGAGTAGGTGCATCTGCACCAACAAGCTTCAGAAAAGCCTTAGGGTTAGTCTTAGCGAGAGACGTAGCGAACTCTTCACCAATACCAAGTTCCTTGACTCGCTGACGCATCTCGGTCTGATAATTCGGACCAAGACGCTCTTCTAAGGTGGTAGTCACCTGTCGAAGGTTCTCAGCTTCGGTCTGCTCTTTAGTCTTACGATTAATAGCGTCGAAGACAATGCGTTCGATGTCTTCAGGTTTAGTAGCAGTAGGGCCAGTTTCTTCCTTATGGCTTTCTGCGGGAGGGTTACCCGCCGGCGGCTCACTCTTCAGTTTCTTGTAGATATCCTCTACAGTCTGGCGCTTTTGCAACTCTGCTTCAATTTCACGCTTCTCCTGAATCAACTTCTGGATAAACGTATCTTTGTGCATGTTGCTCGCCGCAAGTGAATTCAGGTCTTTAAACTTCTTACCTTCACCCACAAGCAGATCGACGTAGTTCTTACCTTCCTCGGTCTGAGGGTTATCAAGATCGTCGGTAGTCATTTCTTGGTCAGTACTAAACAGGGTCATGTTATTCCTTTAAATAATCGAATAGCGATATGAGGTATTTTAGCTCCCTTCGCGATCCATTAAAGTCAGCTTGTAAATAAGGCCAGGAAGCGTTCTCATAAACCTTAGCTGACAGTTCTTTGCTCTCTAGACTTTCTAGACGAGAGGAGAGCATCTCTTTTATTCGTCTAGTGAGGACAGAGCTTCGTTTAAGCAAATCCTCAAATTCCTCTTTGTCTTTCTCTGAAGTTAGATGTTTAGTCCAATCCAGAGAAAGTTTTCGTTCTCGTTTACTGGGCGACGTCATCAGGCGTTAACCCAGAGGGAGTTTGAGCTTCCATCATAATATCCTCAGTCTGTGCATTAGCGAGACGCTGAGTATCAGCCTGCTCCTGCAACCGGATATTCTCTTGGACGAGGTTGTAGCCTTCAAGGTCAAGGAGGTCTTCCATCATATTAGCTACAGCTAACCCAGAGATATGAACCAGAACCTGCGGGTCCTGTCCGACTGGGGTATTAAACCAGTTAGTCACATTCTGAACCTTCTCTGCCTTCTCTGCAAAGTGCCTAGCAGCGACAGGCTTAATCCTACCGTTACCAGTAATATCTGCAGCTGACAGCTCAAGGAAGAACGTAGTTTTGTACTCAGGATCAAGAACCGCAATCTCAGACGGAGGAAGCTTACGCTTGGCAAGCTCTAACATACCAGCTAGAGCAGGTTCAATGATCTCAGTTTCAAACAGTTCAGTCTTAGACTGAAAGATACGACCAGCAGCATTCTCTAAGCGCTGGACTTCGTACATCGTCTTTTCCCCGGGAGTACGGAAACCCATGGCTTCTTTCGGGGCTCCCGCCATCTCTTCCATTGTTTGAGCAAGATTGGCGAGCTCAAGGTTTGCATTAAGGGCTTGGGCATCGGCCCAGAGCGGTTTGACGTCTCCATCGACATCAGAATAAATCCTTGCAAAAGGACCCCACTCAAAGTCTTCCACGACACCTTTGATATGGATCGGAGGGAAAGCAGTCAGATCAAATAGATCAGCTTTTAAGTTCTCGATGTGATCCAAGCGGTACTGCATTCCAATGAGATTATCGAGAGGTCCCATGGCCCAGAGATTGTCTTGACGGATTCTCCATCCGACATGGTAAATCTGAGCGGTACCAAATACGCTATCGTTGGGTCGCTTGTCGATGATCTTGTGTCGGTCCACGACTTTAATGACATAGTTTTCGAGGAACTCATCATTCTGGTAGTCATAAATATCCCCGTAGAAAGTCAAGATCTCACAGTAGTTACTCTTAAGATAAGACTGGAAGTTAGTAAACCCATCGACATTGTACAGCGCGTCTTTAATCTCAGCTTCACCTGGGAAGTTCGCAGCAGTCTGACGATACTCCCGGAGATAATTCCAGAGCTCTTCAATCGATTCACGATTGTCGTCAGTAGTAAGGCTCTCTAATTCTTTCTTAACTTCACCCATAGACACCAGAGATCGAATGATCTTCGGGGACGAGCGGATGTCAGTAGCCACAGGATTAAACACGATATCCATAGGATTAATCCGACGAATACTAGGTCCTACGTATCCCATCTGATCCTTAGACTTCTGCTCAATACGTCCGTCTCTCCACTCAGGCATTGCAAAGCAATTCCCGTAGTCAATCCAGTCGAGGACTAGTTTACCGACTTCCGTCTGGAAACCAGACCGATCGACAGCGTGAGACATGTAAGCTTCGATAGCTTCTCTTTTGACCTTAGCGTTCGACATCTTGTCAAAAGCTTCCCACATCATCCACTTCCTCTTCGGGAAGAGGGTTTTCATGTAGTTAGCGTACAAGTTGTCTCTGATTTGGCAAAGCTTCGGAATAGTAGTTTTGTTCTTCCAAGGAAGAGACGCATTACTAGTCTCAGTAGTATCGGTAGCAAAAAGATATCGACCGATCTCTTCGCGCTCTTGTTTCCATATCGCGCGGAGCATGTCCCATTCCATCCACTGGTTGGCAATCGCACAACCTAAATCATCCTTGACCAGGATTTCGTCAAGTTGCAGAACTTTACCTACCATATCGATTACTTTCGAGAATCTCTTTCATCCGATCAACTGCTTCTAGATTATCCAAACGCTCTTGTAGTTTAATCTCTTGAACTTTCTGTCGTGCCAATCTACGGGCAGTAGCCTCTAGTGAATACCCTGAAGCAAATGGATTTAACACTCCATACCTAGTTTGGAATTTCCTAGTGTGCCTTTCCATCAACTTACGTTGTTTTAAGAATTCTGTAGCGTTCTCAAAAAGAGCTTTGCGTTGCTGTCGCTCTGCATAATATAATTCTGCATTTCCAGGCCTAAGTAAATCAGGCCCTGTGTTTGAGGTACGAAGGTCGTAAACATTCCCTGTCTTAGGAACACCACCACGAAAATTCATTAAAAGATTCCTCCAAAACGAGAATGTGACATTTGAGTTAACTCCATTGGTTTAACGTTACGGGCCAGACCGACAGGAGCAATACAAGAATCAATTGCAGAAGCAAGACAGTCTTTTACGTCATCGTGAGGAGGTTTTTTCAACACTAACTCTTCTTCCAACGTTTGACAATTCCCACCACGGTAGTGCCAAATTTGCCGATTTTGGTACTTAGGCTGGAGAATGGCTTCAGTCCGTTCTTCTTTATTTCCTTCATGCCTAGAATGGATGTGATCATCAATAGCAAGCGCAAGACCGTGAGGACGTACATAACTTTCTTTTAAATCCTTTACGATAGCTTTTTGAGCTGAAGTAGCGTCAGCACGCAGCTTTCGAAAATCCCACTTCTGGTGAAGTGCCAAGATGTGGGAAAAGTAATCTGAGATACGTTCTGTCTTAAATCGGTCTATTTCTAAGACATAAAAATTGTTGTCTTTATCTACCCCTACAACCACGATACAAGTATAGTCGGCACGACGGGCAAGACTAAAGGCAAAGTCGACAGCAGCGAATACGTTAAGTCGTCTGTCTCGGAAGTACCATTTACCATCCATCCGCTGAAGGAATTTAGGATCATAGTACTGAAAGAGGTCTCGCGTAATCGTTGCATTTTCGATATCGTTAGGGTCGTTATAATATTGGGCTCTAAACTGGGTCCGATCACTATATTGAGCTCGCTTCTTTGCTAGAATCTCAGCGTTGAATCCGAACCATTTACCGTCTTTACGCTGTTGACGAGGCCAGAGGAATTCCCCGAACCCGTCCCCACGAGTTTCAACTTGTCGCTCCATAACCTCAAAGAGAGGATCAGAGCCAGTTACTTCCATTGTCTCAGGATCGAATATCTCGATCTCTTTTGTTAGAAGATGACCATAAAGATCATTAGGATGATAACGAGTGCCAACGATCCATTCACGAGCATCGCTAGTTTCAATACTTGAAAGAAGCGAGTACTGAGTTTCAACTTTGTCACGTCCATCTTCTGTAGTTGCATTATCGATGACAACCACATCGTCCAGAACAGCGATGTCACAGTGTAGGCCAGTAATAGTAGTAGTAAGACCAGCGGTAAAAACTGTTGGGTCACGAATGGCCTCTATTTTACGAAGTGGATGATCAACCGAGAATTCAGTCTGCGTCCATTTCTCACGAGACCCTAAATCCTCACTGACCATTTCAGGCCAGTAGTAACGATAGTTGTCACTGGTCAGGATGTCTTTAATAAACTTCAACTGCTTCACAGCAAGCTGCTGAGTAGCGGAGATGTACAGGATACGGACAATAGGATTACGAGTAATCTCCCATGCAACTCGATAAGCTACTAAAGCAGACTTGCCGTGGTCACGGGGTAGGAGCAGCAGCTGATGCGACTTGGCATCAGGGCGAGTCCACCACCGAATTACTTCCCTATGAATGTCACCAAGTACACGACCTGGGTGAACAAGGCTGATGAAAGACTCAAGGTCATTTTCAGCCTGTTCTCGGATTAGTTCTTTCGTAGTCCTAGTAGGTCCAGTTGCCACGATCGTCTCTTGATTTAGGGAGCTCTTCTAGAGTTACCCGTCTCCACTGTTTTGGTAACGGAGGATTTTTAGCTAACTCAAGAGCAATGTTGTAATCTGTTGCGGGGACATCGTACACGACTGAATCCCCTGAATACTTCTTAGTAATGAACTGTAAGACTTCTACGTGATCTTCAAAGTCACACAGGATATATTCTATATCTCGTTTAGTTACTCTAAGTGACATATCCAATAGCCATAAAATACCATTTAGTAGGATCAGCAGCAGCAGGAGTAGTATTAGTAGACACTAATCGAATAGACCCTGCGCTTTGAATATCCGCTCGAAACATCCTAGACCCACCAGCTAATCCACTCACAAAAGGAGT
>ERZ761584.160-NODE-160-length-26104-cov-35.417828_pt1 | contig 26104 bp, 24 predicted proteins | sample MGYA00512168_ERZ761584 | MGnify/ENA primary metagenome ERZ761584 (study PRJEB28899, sample SAMN03785564) | bioreactor sludge metagenome | biome: EBPR Sludge; feature: EBPR Bioreactor; material: 0.22µm filtered reactor supernatant | place: Saint Lucia: Queensland...
TTGAGGTGCTGCTGCTGCCGGTATCGTACATCGACCAACTGCTGGCGTTTGCTCAAGGCGTGAAGTGGGTCAAGGACGTTAAGAAATTCGAGGCACATATACGTAAAAACGGAACAGGCAATCCGACGAGTCGTGACTAGATGCGCCCCGTGACCGCGAGACAACTTAGACGATCATTGGGAATCCGAGTAAGCTAAAAGGAAAGACAACTCGGAGGCTTCAACGATGTTCAAGACACTGGACGCAGTTGGTGGGTCACTTCAAATCATCGGCGCATTTACACCCGTGCTGGGTGCAATTGTGGCAATTGTGGCGTCTATGGGGACGCAGAACTCACTCGCATCGATCCTGCTCTACGTCTGCGGCGGCTTAATGCTCGGCGCTGTGCTATATGCTTTCGGCGGATCAGTGCGCGCCGTCGTGATGATTAGCCGTAATTCGCAACGCAGCGCGAATGCCCTGAATCGGATTGCACAAGCACAAACAGGCGCGGCTGAGTTCATTCCCGATCAAAAGCAAAAGACCGGCGGCATAAAACCGCTCAAGTAGCCGATAAAAAATCCGCATGTGCAGAAAGTTCACCGACGCGCCGCAAGGCGCGTTTTGATTCCGTGAAAGCGAGGTCGGCATGTCGAGCAAAGTCGTTGAGACAATCCTCAAATTCATAGCCGACGAGCAGGCAGCGCGCAAGACGATCCGCGTCTCCGAAAGTGTGAAGGAAGCGCTCGGCAGAACGGCGAAGCAGACGCTTGACATCGAATCGGCGGCGAGCAAGTTAAACGCCGAGTTTGCTCAAATGGCGCGGGCGAAGGCAATCAGCAACCTATCGGCGCAGGCAATTGAAGCGGCGCAAGAGACGGGCGATTGGGCAACGCAGTTGAAACGGGTCGCCACCGAACTGAGTAATATTGGTGCGTCTGACGATGAGATTCGCCGGGTTGCCCAGAGTATCGGCGAGGCGCAAACGGCGCGCAGCGGAAGCACTGGACGAAGCAGCGGCGGCGCTGGCAATGCCTTCGACCGCATAGGTTCCACGGGTTCACAAATCTTATCGGGTTTGGGGCAGTCGGACGCCGCAAATGCGGTCGGCTTGATCGGCGACCTCGGTGGAGCGGTCGGCAGCTTAAACCCGGTGTTGTTGGCTGGGACAGTAGCAGCCGCAGCATTTACCGCGATGACTGCCAACGCGGTAGCGGAGACCAACCGTGTCTCCGAGGCAACACGCACACGACTACAGGTTGAACGCGAAGCGGCGCAAGCCATTCGTGACTCGACGACGGCTGAACTACAAGCACGCATTGATTCAACCCGGCAGGCTTTGGAAGTAGAGCTGCAATTGTACGGTCAATACCTGTCTAGTCGGCAGGAATTGCTTGACCAACTCAACCCGTTGGATGAGGCACGCGCATTAGCTGGTGTCGCGTTCGGCGAGTACCAAGCATACAACACGCTGGTCGCAGAAAGTTCGCAAAACGTTACCCGATTGACTAGCACGCTGGATGTGCTTACCTCCGGGTTAGAGGATGTTACCGTAGCGGCAAACGATGCGGCTGAACGAGAACGACAACTGCAAGCGGCGCGTGACAGTCAAGCCAGCAGTGACATCGGCGTTCTATTGGCAGCCGATCAGATGACCGAAGCACAGCGCCAACAACGCATCAACAGCATCAACCGTGAACTACAGGTCTTGCAGATGTACACCGGGGACAGCTCACTGTCCTCGGAGGCAACGGCAGAACTCAGCGAACGTATACAGCGTCTCCAGCGCGAGTCCGACATCCTCGCCGCGCAATCTAATACGACCGCCGATGCATTGGCGCGACAGGCTGAAGCCTCGCGACAGGTCACCGAGCAACAAGCAGCATGGAATAACGTCGTCAGCGCGGGTGTCAGCGCGCTGGTGGCAGCCGATAATATGACGGCGACACAGCGCCAGCAGCGCATCGATAGCATCAACCGCGAAATCAGCATCCTGACACAGGCGGCACAATCATCCAACATTTCGGCGGATTATGCGGATCAACTTAACAGTCGAATCGCCGCGCTCAGTTCGGAAATGTTGTCACTGGGAAGCGTTACCGAGTCTACCGCCGATGTGATGGCTGCTGCTGAGGCGCGCTCAAAGGCACTCAGTGAGCAGACTGATCGGTACTTCGATGCACTCAAACGCGAAGGCGAAGCGCGAGATCGCCTCCTCGACGTGCAAAAGGAGCTGATCGAGGTCGATACGAAGGCGGCCGCCGAAGCGGCGAAAGCAGCCGCCGAAGCCGAGACCCGTCGAACCGAAATCCTCGCCGACGGCGCTGAGCAGCGTGAAGAACTTGAGCGCAAAACTCAGGATGCGCTGCGGAAAATTGGGAGGGATTATGCCCGCAGCCAATTCCAAGCCGTTGCCGAGCGTGACGCAGTTGCCGCCGCCGAAGCCGCAATCCGGCGCGCCGATGCGCTGGAAGATCAGAAGGAGTCCGACGACGAGGCGCAGAGACGACTTGATCAAGCACAGCAGAAGCAACTGCGATCACTCGAAAAGTCACTCCAAGATCAAGGGCAACGCCTCGCAGAGGCGCAGCAGCGTGAGCGGGACACCAAGCAGCGCGCGTACCTACAGGAGCAGAACGACCTGATCAATGCCGAAAACGCCACACGAGGTATTCAAGCAGAAGTCGCTGCACTGCGTGCTGCCGATCAAGTGGCAGCGGGCAAAACCGAGGCAAACCAGCGACAGACTATCAATGACAAGCTGCGAGCAATCAACAGCGCCGGGGCGCAAAATCAAGCCAGCGACTTGAACAACGCATTAAATCGAGAGCGCGCGCAAAAACAAAAGGTTTATACACAGGCGCAAATTGATGCGATAAACGCCGATACAGCTATGCGAAACCTGCAAATGAGCGCACTGCAAAGCCGGGTCTTACGAGAAGGCGCGTCCTACCAGCAGATGTACTCCATCGTAGACAGCTACATGACGGCGATTGTCAACCGCTTCACCGCGGGATTGCAGTCGATGTTGGGTGCTGTGCCGGGGACATCAGGGGGCTATGGCAGCGGATCCGGCGCGCTAGGCGCGCAGATTGACGCGCGAGTCGATGCACGGATGGCGCGCGCGTTCAGAGACGCACACCGTTAGGAGCGAACGATGGCGACACCCTATACCTACTTCGCCATCGGCGACACACTGGCGGCGATGGTCAACCTAGAAATTACCTACGGGATCATGCCGAGCGTGCTGGAAGATCGGTATGTTCCGCTGACCGGGTTGGTACGCCGCCGGGCACTGTCAGGACTTGCGCGCCACGACGGCGCGATCAATGGGGTGCTGTATTGCAGCGGGATCAAACGCGCAGACCTGAACACCTTTATGGACGTATGGTTTGGCGGTTGGAACGTCGCCGGGGTGCAGAAGTATCTGACGGTCATCACTGAGGATGCACACTACACGCCGATACTCGCGTACATCGAAAAGCCAGTGTTTCGGCAAACCGATCCTACGTGGTGTCAGGATGTGACGTTTGCGCTGTCGAACATCATCCCGCAGTCGTTGACGAAGACGGGTAACTACACCGTCACGGCGTCAGATCGGCTGATCTATGCCGATACGAGCAGCGGAAGCATCACGCTGTCACTGCCTGCCGCAGGTTCGGTTCCGGCGCGCACTGTGTTCTCAGCGGTCAAAAACGCATCGGGCAATTCGCTGATCCTTGACCCGAATGGGTCAGAGCTGATCGACGGAGCATCCACGAAGACGATCACGGCGCAGTACAGCCGGGTGGACATTATCAGCACGGATGCGGCGTGGGTAAGTATTTAGCGAGGTAAAAATGGACGAAGACGAAAATGAACTGCTCGAGCAGATGGGCGAAACACCGAACGTGTATGACACCGATGCATTCGCGTATCTAAGCCTCGCTGATGACCCTGCCCTGATCGGCGTGCAGGATCGTCTGCGCGCCCTCTTCCCGGCGGATGTGGAAATTGACTGGCAGCTACCAGCGACCTTTCACATCACGCTGGCTTTCTGCATGAGAGCGAGCGACACACAGGTTCGGCAAGCCGCGACCGCCGTTCAAGCGATTCCGTTCACTGTGCGTGGTACAAGCTTCGGCGTGTTCGAGAACGGTGACGAACGCGCTCTGCATGTCGAAGTCGAGCCTACAGACGACCTCAAGGCGCTGCAGGCGGCGATCTACGAGGGCTTCGCGACTCTCGGCGCAGAAATGTCCGAGTTCAGCGCACCGGACGCCTACAAGCCGCACATCACGCTGGCATATCTGCCCGCCGGGATCGAAGTTCCCGATGCACCTGTCGAAGTGAGCATTCTGGCGAATCGGGTGGTGTACGGGCGTGACCTATACAAGCCGTATGTCGAAATTATCTTGCCATCGGCGATTAAAGCCGCAGTTCAATCGGGCAAACCATTCATCGAGCAGCGTGGCGAAACTTGGTATTTGGCGACACCTGAGCAGTCCGATATTGCCATGGGCAACCGGGAAGACGTGGAAAGTCTTCTGCAGAAAGCCCTTGTGATTTGGAATGTGACTGGCTACGTGAGTGGCACTTCTTCTATCGAAGAAGAGTATGCCAAGTTATCAGGCACCAAGTCGGCTGATCGACTGATCGCCTTTGGCGGCAGTCCGATCAAGGCAATCAATGGCGACTCCGCTCGAATCGGCGGCTACCTCGTCGAATTCGGCGACATGGGCGTGCGCGACCTGCAGCGTGAACGCTTCGTCCCGGAAACCGAGTTCGCGCTCGACTGGTACGACGAGCGCCCGCTGTTGTTTCATCACGGACTGAACCCGGAACTGGAAGCCGTGAAGATCGGCGCAATCACGACCCTGCGGGCGGACGACAAGGGGTTGTGGATGGAAGCGATCCTCGACGAACGCAACGAGTACGTTGAGTATGTACGCAAGCTCGTCGATATGGGCGTCCTCGGCTTGTCTGCCGGAAGCCTGCCGCACCTTGTGCGTGTCGATGGGGACGGCACGATCAAACGGTTTCCCATCGTCGAGGGCAGCTTGACGCATACGCCCGCCGACCCGCGAACATCGATCATTAACCTGAAATCCTTCCTATCTGACGTTGCGGCAATGCCGCTGCCAGAGCCTACAGGGCAAGGGGCGGCTATCACGCCCGCCATAGAGGTGACGCAGTCGCAAGCACCCGTCAGTGAGCCGGATGACCCGGCACCTATTGACCATTCTGAGACAGAGGAGAAACCGCGCATGAACGCGCAACAGCTCATCGCCCTGCTGGAAAGCATGGGTATCACGTTGTCCGACGAGCAGAAGGCAAAGCTCGCGGCGGAGTTCGGCGGCGACACGCTCAACATGGCTGGGATGCCGCCCGAAGAAATGAAGGCAGCGGTTGATGCTGCCGTCTTGAAGGCGTTTACGCTGCTGCAAGATCAGCAGGCGGTGCAGGACGCTTTCAAGGCGTCGATTCAGAACCGCATCAGCGGCGGGCAACCGCAGAGCCGCGTCACCCCCAGCACGCCGCAGGGACGCGGGCAAATCACCAACGTGCGCGATATGCGCTTCCATCACCTGAAGGCGCAAGACCTCGTCTTCGGCGCGCATGTGCTGCGTTTGGCGCACAAGGCGGGACTCAGCGATGGCGGCGTCTCGGAGACGTTCCTGAAGGCGGCGGCTGACAAGACGCTGAAGGCTGCCGAGTATGCCAACGGCGGGTATGGAGATGGCTTCGCCATCAAGTCGGCGATCAAGGCAGATGAAATCTTTTCGTCGAACTTGGCGAACTACGGTCAGAACTGGGTCGGCGCAGCCTATGAGACCCAACTCTGGGAGGCGGTTCGCGAAGCGCCGATCTATCAAGCGCTCATCAACATGGGGGTGATGGAAATCGAAGTCCCGCAGGGCTTCAACTCCATCTACATCCCGACCGAAGGGACTGACCCGACGTTCTACAGCCTCGCGCAGTTGAACGACGAGACGAGCGACGAACGCCTGCCGATCACCGGTAAATCGTCGAACGTGACCGCCACTCAGCGTCAACTGACGCCCGGTTTCATCGGCGCGCGCGTCTCCTTCAGCGACATCATGGAAGAGGACAGCCTGATCCCGGTGCTGCCGTTCCTGCGCAACAAGCTCGAGGTGCGCGGGCAGGAAGTCATCGAGTATCTGATGATCAACGGCGACACCGAAACTGGCTCGACGAACATCAACTACGACGGCTCCGCGGTGTCGGCGCTGGTCGATGCGAAGGGGCGCGGTCCCGTCTACACCGCGCTGGACGGCTTCCTCAAGCTGGCACTGGTCACGACGACGGCGCTCTCGCGCGAAGGCGGGGCGTTCGACGAGACCGACTACTTGCAGACGCTGAAGCTGCTGCCGAAGGCGCAGCAAGCGGCACTCGAACGGCTCGCATTCGTCGCCGATGGCAACACGTATCTTTCGACCGTCGATTTCTCAGTCAACAAGACGGTTGACGTGCGCGGTGGGTCGGCAACCATCGTCAACGGTGTGGTTGAACGCATGTACGGCATCAAGCTGTTCCGCAGCGGTCAAATGGACATGGCAGATACGGACGGGAAGATTACGTACAACGCCGCCGGGACGAAGGGGCGTTTGCTGCTGGTGCGCCCGGATCAGTGGGCAATCGGACGCAAGCGCGACATGCGCACGGAAGTGGCGCGCGACATCGACGCGCAGGCAACCGTCGTTGTCACCACGATGCGCTTCGGCATGACCTATCGCGGGGCGACGGGCGGCGCGGCGGTCAGCTACAACCTGTCGATCTAGTTCGGCGCACAGCGACTTGAGCAGCGGAGGCGGTCACGTGCCGCCTCTTTGATTCAGAAAGGTACACCATGGGCGATTTGCTCAATGTGAAGCAGCGGCAGGAATACGCACAGCCGACCCTGCCGATGAGCGCAGACGGCGCGATCACGATCAAGTCGGGGATCGTCGTCGTCACGAAAGCCGGAGTCTGTGCGATGACGCTTGCCGCGCCAGCTTACAGCGATAACGGCAAACGGCTTGTCATCGACAGCCATACGGCGCAGGCGCACACGCTCACGATCAGCGGCGGCTTGCGTGGCGCAGGCAGTGGTGCGGATGTCGGCACGTTCGGCGGCGCTATCGGCGACGGCATCGAACTGTATGCCTACAACGGAAATTGGTATCCCGTGCCGGGGACGAACACCAACGTATCGTTCGCGTAGTCGACGACTAGCCCACGAAAGGAAACGCGATGACTATCGCATCCAGCACGATGACCGGTTTCTTCGTGCCGAATCTGTTTCAGCAAGTTTTCACCGCCAGCGGTGCGGTCAAGGATGGCGCGCGGACGCTCATCCTCAACAGCGCGACGGCAATTACCGTGACGTTCCCCGAAGCGCCGGGCGACGCCGGCGAGGTGTGGTTCGTCCACAACGTCAGTACTGCGGCAGCAGCGACCCACACGCTCACGTTGGCGAGCGGTGTGACCTTTGACGGCACGAACCAATCAGTCGTACTGCAGCCGGGCGCGAAGGCGATCCTGCGGTCTCTCTCCACCGATCTCGTCGAGATCGACTACATCGGCAACTCGTATCAGGAGTTGACCGCGACCGGCGCTATTCGCCCGTCGCGCAAGGGCGTGATCGCGCTCAACCATGCCAGCACAATCATCGCCGCGACTCTCGCCGCGCCCGTGCCGGGGGATGAGTACTACATCATCGACACGAGCGCCAGCGGCACGGCGGCGCACACGGTCACGCTGCCCTCTGGGGTGACGTGGAATGGTACTAACAGGGTGGCTACCCTCGATGCGCCGAACGAGGCGCTGCATGTCGTCGCGATCAGCCCTACTCGCTTCTTCATCCTCGAAAACATCGGTTCGGTGGCGTTCAGCTAAGGCGCATAGAACGGCGGTGATTGATGGCGCTCCACGATCTGCGGTTGACTGTGATGACTGAATCGGACGGTACGGGGACGATCACCGCGCCGATGAGCATCTTCGGGTATTTGGAAGCCGTCGAGTGGATCGACGGTTCATTCGACGACGGCGTTGACCCGGTCTTGAGCGTGACGGAGACGCCGAGCGGGGTCGATCAAACGCTTCTCTCGGTTTCAAACGCGAACGCCGACGCATGGTATCGCCCGCGCCACGTCGTCCACGGCGAAGATGGAGGCGCACTTACCGGGACGAGCGGCGGAGATCGGGCACGCCCGATCATCAACGGTGTACTGAAATTGACGGTGACGAACGGCGGCGACGCGAAGACCGGCGGCTGCATCGTCTACTACGAGCGTTAATCCAGCAAAACAGTCGGGGCGGGGCTGCCTCGCCCTTATCACGAGAGGTCAATATGCACATTCAGGTTCTCCACAACTACGGCGGTCGGCTCACGCAGGAACGGCGCATCTTGCCGGGCGTGTACGAGGAAAACGATCCGCGCATCTTCGGGCTGGCACACTATCTTGTGCAGAACGGTCACGCGATCGCGATCAGCGCGCCGCTCATGCCTGCCCCTGTGCCCGCGAAGACGGCAAACTCAGAAACCAGCGATGAGCCAGCGGGCACTGACGACGCAGGCGACACGGACGCCGGTGACGGTAGTGGCAGTGAGGAAGCTCCCGCGCCGACGGCGAAGCGCAAACACGCGCCGCCCAAGCCGGAGTAATCCTCATGCGGCACACGCCCGATCTGGTGACGCTTGATGCTGTTCGCCAGCATCGGCGTTTGAAAACGAGCGAGACCGGCAACGACGAGTTGATCACCTCGCTGATTCACGCGGCATCGACGATCTTTCAGGGCGAAGTGGATCGGGTGTGCGCACCCTACTACGGGACGCACACCTTTGATGCCGTCCCGCCGATTTGCCGACCCTACACGCTGGATGTCGGCAAAGCAGCGCTCGATCTGCTTTCTGTGACCACGCTCACCAATGGCAATGGCGTGACGATCAGCGGGGCAGGTATCGCGCTGCGAACCTCCGGCTTCTATCCGAAATGGCGCGTTGAGTTGAAGCAAAGCGCCGGGGCGACTTTCACCTACAACACGGATTGGCAGGACGCGATCAGTGTATTGGGCTGGTGGGGCTATGTCCCGAGCTACGACACCTGTTGGCGTGACTCAGGTGTCGATGTGCCGGTCGGCGGACTCACATCGGGGGGTACAACCGTCACGCTGGCTTCGGCGGAGATCGCCGCCCTATTCCCCATACTCGGCTACCTAAAAATCGACGACGAGATCATGCAAGTGACAGGACGCAGCAGCGCTGTACTGACCATCACGCGCAGTGAACTCGGCACGACGGCGGCGTCTCATCTGGCGGGTGCGGCGGTGAACATGCTGGCACTCCAAGCCGACATCGTCGATGCAGTGCGCGAACTCGTCGCCTATGCCTACAAGGCACTGGATCGAACGGGCGGCACGGTCAAGGTCTACGACGGCGGGGTGGTGACGATGGAAGGTCTGGACAAAAGCGTCGGCGACACGATTCAGCGCCATCGTAGAAAGCTGGTGACGGTACTATGACGACAGTCACGCTCATTCAAGACCGGCTCTATGCCATCAATCAGACCATCGCCGACGTCAACGCGCGGCGGACGTTTCCACAGGAAATTGCTCCGGCGATGCTGCCGCTCTTGGTAACACTTCCCGGTCGCTCGACGCGGCAGTCAACGCGCGTGGGTTTCGGCGACGACGAGCAAACCCGCACGTTCCGCCTGATCGTCGTCGTCGAGGCATGGATGGCGGGGATCCCCACCGAATCGGCGCAGCTGCTCGCCGAGACGCTGACCGATACCATTCAGGATGAATATCTGTCGCGTCCACGTCTGGAATTGGCGGGTGAAGCGCTGGCAGATGTGACACGGGTCGTCCTCGGCGACGACAGCGGGATCATCCCGTTCAGCACCAAGTTCGCGGCGGTGGAATTCCCGCTCGCCGTGACCTACCTCAAGTCCATTCAAATGAACATGGAGTAATAAACATCATGACGGTAGGACATATTGCCGGGGCGTACCACGCACAGTGGTGTTTCCGCAACAGCGATGGCTATCCGATGGGGACGCAGTCTTCGCCGGACAGCGTGGCGAACGGCACGACCACACACGCCCGCAAGCTCACTGGCTTGGTCGAAGCGGCAGCGATGCAAATCAGCCGCGAGACCGCCACGTTTAAGGGCGGGCAAGCTTTGCTCGGCAAGCGGCAGTTGGGTGTGAGCGACATCGGCGATTTCATGCTGCGCCTGTCTGCGTATGACCCGATCTGGCACGCTTACATCAATCGCAACGCAGTGGATACGGCAACGGTGTCGGGGAACGTCCTGTCTGCGCCGAATCTGGGTGAAGGAGACCCGCCGCAGGGAATGCTGCTCTTGACGACGGGATACACGCCGATTAACGGGGCAAACAAATTCCTGACCTATGCGTACCACAATGTGCAGATCAGCCCGGTGAATTTGGGCGGCGCATCACAGGGCGGCGGCGAAAACCCCAACCCGCTGGAATACACCGTGACGGCGCTCCCGGCAGATCGCACCTTCTTGGGGCTGCCGTTTGCCGACACTGACCTAGCCGTCGTCGATAACACGGATTGGTACACGCTGTACGAGTCTCAATACCCCATTGCGCTCACGACCTACGTGGCGTTGGGGTCGGCGACCTCGTTCATTCTGGGGTATCGCCCGAAGTCGAGCGACGTGGCGCAGGCGCGCAACAGCTTCACGAAGAACGGGGCAATCAGCGCGGCAACCTCGTGCAACACCACGACGGGTGCCGTCGTCATTCCGAGCGCGACGGCAGCCGACATCTGGGTCGCGGTCTACGAGACTCTCTTCCAAGCTATCTAGCCGAAGCAGCACCAGCGGGGAAATGCCATGCCGGATCAATCTACCAATCTAGCGGCGCTGCGCGGCACGCATGATGGGGCTGTCTACGTCTCGCCGATCCTCGGTACGCTGGTGCTGCAGGGGACAATCAGCGCGCAACCTGCCAGCACATCGGCGCTTGACCTGAGCTATACGCTGGATTCTGGCAGCGCCGCGAGTGTGCTGCCGGGGATGCAGGTTGTCCTGACATCTTCCAGTGGCAGCTTCAAAGGCGTGTTCAGCGTGCGCTATGCGGGAACGATCTCCAGCACAAATCTACCGGTGCGGGAATTCTCGCTCGGCGAAGCGCAGATCGTCGTCGGAGACATCTTCAAGGTCTACGACGTACCGATTCTGACAGACAAGCTCGTCGCCGGGGATGTGACCTTCGCGCCGGATCATGCGACCTACAGCGATCAGAACAGTAATCCCGCCCCGATGGTCGTCAGCGGCGGGTGGTGGGCGGGATGGCTGGGTGATGGCGGCACGGTAGACATTCCGTTTGTCGGCTCCGGGTCGTATACGGTTGACCCGGACTCAGCAGGCTCAGTGACGCATGTGTGGACGGCGTCGGGCGGGACCTTCGTCGTCGGCACAAGCACCAGCGCCGATCCGACGATTCGCTACAGCGCTGCAGGGGACTATCTTGTCATCCATACGGTAACGGACAGCAGCAACGGCAAGAGTGAAACTCAGATCGTGCGGGTGCGTGTGCATGACGAAGCCGATCCGCCCTACGAATGCCTGTTGTCGAGTGTCGAAGGTGACATCACAGACGGTTTTCGCACGTCGTTCGAGTTGTTTGAGAACCTCAATCTTACGTCTCTGCCCGATGGGACATGGGTCATCGTGTGGGCAGACGAGCGCATCAGCGGCGTAAAGCAGTCCTTTGGGAATGTCGTGCCGTCCCGTTCACACATCATGTGCATCGGCGTGTTGAATCGGGATCGCGTTCGTGCGAACGCGGACGAATCAGGTATTGAATTCGAGGTGATCTCGCCGTTGGCTCGTTTGGCGCAGTTACCCGGCTTTTCAAAGGTGATGATCCGCGAAGAATCTCCGGATGCGTGGGACGAGGTACGCGGGCTAACAGTCAAGCGGGCGATCATCCAGCTTGCGCGGGTGTACACGAACATCACCAACCTGTTTGACTTCGTCTTCAGCGGATTCAGCGATGCCGACTACGCGGCGTACTACCTGCAGAAACAAACGCCCGTTGAGCAGCTGCGCGAACTGGCTGCATCCCGTCGCGCCCAGATCACGTCAGATCGCACCGGACGCATTGAGGTGCAGCAGCGGCTTGAACTCACGGCGCTGGCAAGCCGCAGCGCAATCACGACGACGCTGACAGTTGCCGCGCAAGACCTGCTGGAGTATGAAGTCAGCCGAGCGCACCATCGAGTGCTGGAAACGCAGCGAGTGCGCGGATTCATTGCGGGCACAAGTGCCAACAGCCCGGCATTTGCACGCTTTCCGGCGTCTCCCGGACGCGGCAGCATATCACCGGTGATGGAGCGAGTCATCGTCGATAGTGTGTCTGACATCTTCGCCCTGTGCTCCTTGATCGGCGCGTGGGAGGACTTCGCCTACTTCGACACGAACGGCGTCTACCAACATGCGCCGGAAGTGCGCCTGACGCTGTTTGGAGCGTATGCCCATCTCATCCAGTTCTACCGGGAGTGGGTCAAGATCGACGGCATCACGACCTTGCGCGGCGTAGACCTAAGTGATTTCCGCTTCATACCCCAACGGGTGACGGTGGACTATCTCGATGGCACGGCAACAACGACGCTGGTGCTGCGGGCTGAGACGTATGCGCCGCCGGAAGCCTCCGTCGATGACACACCCGCCGCTGAGGTCTACCCGCCGACTGAGCCGCCGATCACGCTGCCGCCACCCGTCACTGTGCGCCCGATTTCGCGTGTTCCGGAATGGACTGATGAACTGCCTATCAAAATGTTCATCTTGTCGTATTCGGAGGTGAAAGCGGCGAAGGCGACGAGCCTGACATCCGGCGGCACGATTACATGGACGGACATCAGCACAGGCTTAAGCGGCACCGGCATCTGGGCGAGGTCTGACCCGTACAATTACTTTAGGCGCTTCGCCCTGACGACCGATGGATTGTACGTGTGTGATGACATCTGGGCATCCAGCCCGAGCTGGTCGCAGCGCGCGAGCAACGCGGCGATGTTCGGCGACTCCGCACGGCGTGGGTATAAAGTGTTGATGTCGCACATGGTCAAGGGCTGGATCATGGTCTTGTCCGGCGATACGGGCGCTGCAGTCAGCTTCGATTACGGATATACGTGGACGCAGGTGAGTATCAAAGGCGGATCACCGTCGTGGGGCACATCGGCAGCGCGTGGTGGCGACGTGGAAATCTGCGGACGCGACGCGAACCACCTGTACTCACTTACGCAGGCATCGCACGTCTCCTATCACGATGTTTGGCGAAGCACCGACGGTGGGCTGACGTGGGCAGCGACGGGCGGGCAAGCACTCAACGGCGGTGGGCTGGCAAACCCAATGTGTTTGCATATACCGTACGCCAAAGCAGGAGGCGCGGCGAACTATGACGACGGAAACCTGCACCTTTACACCACGTCGCATAGTTCAGGTCCGCAGGCGGCGCTGCAAAAATCCACCAACGGCGGCGTGAGTTTCGGCACGGCAGTCGCTGACGGCGGCTACTGGGAGACTGCTCACTCATTGACTGGAAACCCGTTCAATGCGTTCACGCATGACGCCATTTACTGGTGGTTCGCTGTCGTCCATGAAGGCTCGACCAGCGTCGGCATGGCGCGAACGGCGAACGATTTCAGCACATGGAGTGTCCCATTCAATGACAACGTGTTCTACCGTCAATGCGTCAACGGATGGTCAATGAATCCTGATGCCGCCGTGACATGGAATACAAATGGCGCTTTCTACGTCACAACGGACGGCGGCGCAAGTTGGTTCGGCAACATGCCAACCGGATGGTCGAACGGCGTCGCGTATGTCGAGTTCGACCTGTCCGATTTCATCAGCGCAAGGGGCTAAAATGAGTGACTACGACGACGTTGTAAATAGCCTGCGTGTGATCATGAGCGGTGTTCGCTATGTGAACTTCCGCCAAGCTACCACCGGTAAGCTCAATGCCGACGGATCGTTGAATCAGAACGCGACGGAAAGACTGCCAGACGGGTACATCTGGGTGCGCTTCGGCGAAGACCGCAGCGCAGCAGTGGTCAAAAATATGACCATGCGCAACGTCGCCGGGGTGCACGTCGAGGTGGTTTACGACAGCTATCATCAGGAGGATCAGGTCTGGGAGGTTGACCGGGTCCGCGCACTCGAGGCAATGGGCGCAGCTGCGGCGGCTGCAATGAACGTGCCGGAACAGGGCGTGTACATCTCTACCCCGATTTCAGCACGAGATGTGACATTCCTCAATTTGTTTCCCGACTCGGAACTCGGCGGCTTGAATGTGCGGATTACGGCGGGGTTGCTGCCGTCGGGCGTATGGTGGGACGGGGCAACTACAACGACGCTTGTGCCGACTGCCAGCGGCGGCAAGAAAAGCCTTGTGCTAGTCGGCATTGACCCGATTGCGCTGACCTATGTGACGACGCAGGCGGTTGATCGGACGCTTGGCGAAGACCTGATTGCCGACCGGGAATTGACCGAGGATGGCGCGGCAGATGTCAAGGCGGTCATGGATGCCGACCCCGCTACCGTCTGGATCGGCGCAATCGAACTGGCGAATGGAGACACAGCTATTGATGCCTCGCAAATCGTCAGTTTGCCATGGCGGTTGCCGACAATGACAGGCGCAGACGGCGTAGACGCGGGTGTGGCGGGGCTTGTGCCAGCGCCGGGAGCGACCGACAACACGAAGTTTCTGCGCGGCGACGGCACGTATCAGGCAGTCGTTTCTAGTCCGCTTGCTGCCGATCTTGACGGCGGCGCACAGGACATCACGAACCTTGATCGATTGGAACTGAATGAAGTGAGCGCGCCCGGCACGCCAGCATCAGGCAAAGTGAGTGTCTACGCGAAGACCGACGGCAAGGTGTACAGCAAAGACGATACCGGCGCGGAAACACCGCTCACCCGGACAATTGTCCGGCAAACCGTTTTCACCTTTGAAGCTGCGCTCTCCGTCGTGGCGGGCAGTATCCGCATTCCAAACTTGATGGGTGAGGCGTTCACGATCACGAAGGTGGGGTTGCTTGTAACCACCGCACCGAGCGGGGCGGCGATCATTGTGGACATCAACAAGAACGGCACAACCATTTTTACAAATCAGGCGCACCGCCCGCAGATCGCCAGCGGCGCAAACAGCGGCAGCACCACGAGCATCGATGTATCGGCACTGGCGGACGGGGATTACCTGACGATGGACATTGACCAGATCGGCAGCACAACGCCGGGCGGCCATTTAACCGTTGTCGTAGTGTTTCAATAGGGGGGGGCATGGCACGCAGGGTTACACACGGTTTTGAACTGCGTTCAGCGTTGAATGAGAGTCCCGGCGAGTTCTACAACGCGCCGAATGGTTTGACGTATCCCGCTGGTCGGTATGGGGGATACTGCTATAGTCAAACCACAAACGCCGGTATTACAACTTACTCTTGGGGAATCGCGCTCCAAGACGGCGACATTAGCGGAGAATGGTTTTTCAGAATCGCGATGTATGTGACAATGATTGGTAGTCCCGCGACTTACCTGCGCTTCCGCGATGCGTCAAATAACGATATTTTGCGCATGAATATCAATCCAACAACCTCCCCGGCGTCATTCTACAGCGGCAGCACGCTTTTAGGCAGCTTGGCAACCGGACATCTAGTTTCGGGAACATGGGCACTCATCCGCATTCATTACAAGCCCGGCACAAGCGACGGCATTCTCAAGGTGTACTGGAATGGGTACCTCGACATCGACTTGACCTCTGCCAACACTGATCCGCATGGATACGGCGATCTCAATAAGTTTCAGTTTGAGACGACGACGACTGGCGGGAACTACCTCAGTCCAGCGCTGCTTGACGACATTGCGCTGAACGACACTACCGGTTCGGACAATAACGCCATCCCCGACGACGGGCAGGTCTTCGCCTTATTCCCGAATGCAAACGGTGATAGCTCACAGTTCACGGGCAGCGACGGTAACTCAACCGACAACTATGCACTTGTCGATGAAAACCCGCCGTCGGGATCGGACTATGTGCAGTCTAATACATCAGGGCATAAAGACCTGTACAACTTGCAGACTTACACGCTGGCGGCGACGGAAACCATTCGTTCCTTGCACGTCACGTCTCTTTTGCAAAGTGTCACCGCGTCGCCGCTGGCAACCGGGAAAATCGGAATCAAGACCAACAGCACCGAAGTCTGGTCGGATGAATTCACATCCGGCTACGGGGTATATGGTGTGCAAACGTCGCCGATCTGGGGGACACTCAATCCCGTGACGGGGGTCGCATGGACTCAAGCCGATCTCGACGCGCTGCAAGCTGGAATCCAGAGGACATAGATTATGGCTGATGAACTACGCAGCGCGAACGTAGCGGTGATCGTTGACGCGCTGCCTGATTTCCAACTGCGCGCGGCGAGCGCCGCCGCCATTCTGGAAAAGCCGCCGACGGGATACCTCAACCTACGCGCCGCCAATATCGCGGTAATCTACGAAGTAGCGAGCAGCGCGGGGCGCGTTCAGGGTCCCGCCGCACAAAGTATGTGAGGCGATAGGCGTGACACAGCGATTACAACGTGTGACTTTCTGGCTTATACTGGCGGCGGCACTTACCCCGTTGCACTTCGCGCTCACGCCTTATGACTACAAGATCGGCGGCGTGATTGCACACTTTCGCATCCTTGCCGGAACGCACATGACTCCTTGGTCGCAGCGCGTCCTGCTGCCGTATGCTCTCGACGTGTTCGCTTCGGATGCGTGGAGCGTCATCTACGGCATGGCGTTTCTGTCCGTCGTGACGATGGTCGCAGCGCTGATGGCGACGTTTACGTGGATGCGCGCGAACGGGATCAGTGCGCGGCGCGCATTTATCGGCGTTGGGGTAGTGCTGTACCTGCTGCCAGCGTGGTACATGTCGAATAATGGCATTGCCTACAATCAGCTTGAAATCGTCTTCATCGTCGCTGCGCTTTTTGCAGCTCGGCGCGGGCGGCACGGGGTGATCGCGGCGCTAATTGTCCTCGGCACGTTCAATCGGGAAACGACCGGGTTATACATTGTCGCTGCGTGTGCTTTAGCGACACGAAACGGCAAACTCACGCTGGCATGGGGCGCGCTGTTTGTTGGCGCGTACTTGCTTGTGCGGACGCTGTTTCCGGGTGCGGGGTCGTGGCAGTACGGGATAGGGCAATGGCTTGACCAGATCAAGCCGGAGCAATTCCCGACAGTGCTAATGTATCACGCGCTGTTTGTGCCGTTGTGGATCGGGACGGCAGTTCGCGTGAAACACCTGCCGTCGGGGATCAAGCGAATTACGTGGTTGCTGCCGCTGAACCTCGTGCTATTTTTCACGTTCTCGATGTGGGTTGAAGTGCGCTTGCTGATGCCCGCTGTGCTGCTAGTCGCGCTGCCCGCGCTGGTCGCGCCGACGCGTCGACACTGACGGCAGTCGCCGGGCAAGCGAGTCAGCATCTTGTTTTTGCGCCGCCTGAGAGCGGCGTTTTCGATTCAGCGAGTTAAGTTACCCAGTACGAGGAATACATATGCCATTTGTGACTAATCGAAGCGGCGCGACCGGCGGCGTGTTCGCTAGCAACCGCATGTTCACGACGTCCGCCGGTCGCGCCGAGCCAGTCAATACGGAACTGCCGACCATCACCGGGACGGCGCAGGTCAATCAGACATTGACGATCAGTCTCGGCGCATGGACGGATGCCGACTCGCTGGCGGGTGAACTGCGCTACGTGAGCGATGACACAGTTGTGGACACGTACACGGCAGACGGTACGTATCTCATCGTGCCGGGTGATATTGGCGAAGCGCTCTACCTGTACGTCACGGCGACCAATACGGGCGGATCAACGACGGCTCAAAGTGCTAATACCGACGAGATCGCCGGGATCGCGCCTGCAAATATCACGCTCCCCGTGATCGACGTGACGACGCCGCTGGTAGGCGAAACGCTCACCGTCACGCCGGGGACGTGGGCAAATGACCCGACGAGCATTAGCTATCAGTGGCAGCGGGACAATGTGAACATCGTCGGCGAGACCGGAACAACCTATGTCGTGGTGATCGCCGACGAGGGCGCGGCACTCTCGGTGGTTGAAACCGCGACCAACGCGACCGGATCGACCAGCGCCGAAAGCGATCCCACCGCCGCAGTCGGGCTGCTCTTTATGGACTTGTTCGACCGCGCTGACGGCGGTCTCGGCGCGAACTGGACAGGATCGACGTTTGCCATTGTGAGCGAAAACGCGGTCAATACGCCAAATTACAGCGCAAACCTGTTCCAGTCCGGCAAGGGACAATTCACAGGCACGACCGAGTCGTGGGTCGCGCGAGGCAGCAACACTATCCAGTCGGTTGACGGCAAGCTCAAAGTGACGTATGTCAACAACGACGAAGGTGCAGTCCTGACACTCGGTTCAGCGCACGACCTCACCAGCAACCTCACGGCGGGATTGTGGTATCTGCTGCGCTATAAAGCCTACCGTGAAGGCGGCAACTTCCTGTTCATCATCTACGGAACGCCGAACTGGTTCAAGACAATCAGCAATACCGGTGCGTTGGCACAGGGGCAGTTCTTCTTCAACCCGGCAAGCGCAACCCCCGCCATATACACCGCGAGTATGGCGGCGGGGGAAATCGCGTGGCTTGACGATCTCGAACTGCTCCCCGCGCCGATGAGCAGTCTATTCGCCGCCGCTGGTCTCGCGTTCTCCGGCAACGTCGTTGTCCGCGCGCCGGTCACGCTGACAACGGGGCAGCTTGCGGGACTGTTCGTCAAATTGGACAGCGTGAGCAATCCGCAGAACGTGGTGTACGCGGTCATGATCCGCGATACCAATCTGCAACTGCTTCTGTATAAGCGAGTGAGCGGGACAAGCACACTCCTCGCAAGCACGGGTGCGGGTTTCGCTGACGGCGCGGTGCTCGAACTGCGCGCCAGCGGGACGACCTATGAGGTCTGGTTTGACAACACGCTGCGCCTATCCGCCACTGTCACGGACGCCAGTATCGCCAGCAACACACTGCACGGCATGTTCGGCGCGGAGGGGAAAATCCACAGTATTTCCGTGCAGCGCAGTCTATCCACGCTGGCGCGCATCGCCTACGTCGGCGGCTCGATCACGTACATGACGGGCTGGCGCACGATGACGCTGGACGCGCTGGTTGAGCGCCACATCGACCGCCTCGTCGTCGGCACGAGCATCGCCGCTAACGGGTTTACGGCGTGGATACATCTCGTCCGCATGGCAGAGATCGCCGCCCTGACGCCGACACTCGTCACGGTCGATCTGTGCGCCAACCATGCCAACACCGACACCGACAAGGAAACGTGCGAAGCGCTCCTTCGGAAACTGCGTGTTACCCTGCCGGACGCGACGATCCTGCTCCCGCTGCTGCCAAAGTGGGACAACGGAAGCTCCACCGACCCGAACAACCTGACGACGATAGCGTGGGTATCGGCGCTGGCAGCACACTACGACTGCGACGTGATCGATCTGGCGGCGCTCATGGATGCCGCCCGCGATGCCGGGACGCCGCTGAGTGATTGGTATACCAGCCCCGATTTCACCCATCCGAACACGGGCGGACACGCTTTTATCACGGCACAGATGATGCCGACGCTGACGGAAAACTACATTGACGGCGGGGCGACGGCGTGGACAGGGGATATTGCCGATTACGCGCGCCTGTACGCGGGGTCACTGGCTTATGAAGCCACGCCGACGATCCGCGCCGCCACGAGCAACGATGGCGAAACGGGGACGTGGACAACCGTCAACAGCACCGAGCGCCGTTCCTCGTCGGCGGGTAGCACGATAAGCTGGACGGCGACCTGCGTGAGCGTGGGGGTGGATGTGCAAAGCGGCAGCGGGACGGGCATTATGCGCTGGCGCGTAGACGGCGGTTCGTGGTCATCGAACGTGGTGCTGTCCACACAGGCAAACGCGCCGTCGCAGATTTTACCTCTCAATATTGTGCTGTCTGCTGGATCGCACACGCTCGATATTGAGGTTGTGAGTGGGACGGTCACGATCCGTCGGTTCTTAGCGATTTAGGAGACAAGCAACATGCCGCAAATTGGCGATACTGAAATCTTTGAGGTCGCATACTACGACTCAGGCAATGCGCTGATCGTGCCTAATCCCGCGCCGACGATCACGATCATCAGCCCGACCGGGACAACGCTCGTCAACGCCGCGAACATGACGCAGTTAGGGACGAGCGCCGTGTTCAAGTACGAGTACACGTATGCCGCCAACGGCAGTCACAAATGGTACACGACAACGGCAGACACGGACGCATCTCCGGCAAGCACGCCGATGCTGTCGATTGTCGTGACCGCCCCGCCGGACGTGAACGTCGTCACCATCGCCACCAACGCGCTGGCAGAGATCGCGGACGCGGTGCTGGAGGAGGTGATCGCCGACCATGACGATGTGTCGGGCGGACTTGCCGCCACCATAGCCGCAATTCGGGCGAAGACCGAGCTGATCGGCACAGGCAGCGCGACTATTCGCAACCCTGTCACTCACAATGGCAATCTCGAACTGACTTGGGGCGAAGATTATGCGTTCGACCTCAATACCCATATTGAGTTCGATTTTCCTGACCTACCATCGTTCCCGCTCACAGAAACAACGTACGTGCTGACCATTACGGATACGAATGGTTCACAAACATACATCACCGCCAGTGGTACGCGCCAAACGAGCAGCAAAATGCGCTTTGAACTGCTTTTAAGTGGTGCAGCAGAACAGCGTACAACCAGTCTGCCCAAACCGACCCCACGCGAACTGATTCAGCTACCGTTCCGGATTGCCGTGGTGTATCCCGAAGGAACACGCATTCCAATTGCGTACAAAACTGGAACCTGTTTCTTGAAGCGATGACCTATCAGAATTAATCTGGAGAGGAGGGTGAGCGTGTCACGAAAGCAAATGTGGTTGTACCTCGTGCTGGCGGTCACGCTCGCCGGCATCGTGGCAGTCGGCGCGCTGACACGCGATTTCAGCGCGATTCTGGGCGCGTCCGGGATCGGCACGGCGCTGATCGGGCTGGTCGGCGCGGAGCTGCGTGCCGAGGGCGATGCAGCGCGCAAGAGGCAAGAGCGGATCGAGCAGGCTCAACGCGACGCCGAGCGCGCGCGCCAACAGCAGGCGCAGAACGAAGCAGCAGCACGGGAGACTGCGCGCCATGTCCTCGAGGAGATGGGGATGAAGCGCATCCGCGAACTGGAAGATGAGTCAGATAGAAGCCGCAAGGATCGGGATCGCCTGCAGCAGGAAATACAACGACTGACCGAGGCTAATCAGGCACACGACGACCGGGCAGAACGGCAGCAGACGCGCATCGACCAGTTCGAAACCGCGCTCACGATGAAGAGTGAGCAAATCGCCTCGCTGACCGAGCAAATCGAGCAGCGCGCGGCAGAAATTGAGGCACTGACTAGCAAGATCGCGGCATTGGAAGCGCAGATCGACAAGCTCGAAGCCGCTAACTTGGAATTGAAGGAGCGAGATCAGATGAAACAGGAGGAAATCGACCGTCTGACTGAGGCACTCGAAGCGGCGAAGCAAGCGCTGCGCGACAAGGAGAGTGAACTGGAGCGCGACGTTCGTGAGCGTGATGATGCGCTGAAACGGCTGCACGAATTAGAAGAGGAGATAGCAGTCAAGTCTGAGCCAGCTCCTGTGGTGCAAGTACCCATTGAGCCAGACCCGTCCGGGGATGGCAAGAAGCAGTAACACCCCACCCTATTCACCTGACAATTTAGAGGAGTAATCCCATGAAAAGCATTCGCTTGATCTTGGTCGTTGCGCTGTGCATCCTGCTCGGCGCACTGTTTGGTTCCCCGTTGAGTGTCTCGGCGCAGGACACGCCGACGATTGAGCCGACGGTGGTCGCGCCGGTGGAAGAGCCCCCGGTGGAGGTGACGCCGCCAGTTGCGGTGGTCGATCAGACGCAGATCATTACCACCGCGCTGATCGTGATCGGGGCTGTCGTGGGGATCGCCTTCGGTGTGTTCGGCTACTTGGTGCGCCCGGTGCTGCTCGCAGGCATTAATCAGATGCCTCCGTGGGCGGCGAACATGTTGTTTAGCGCGGGGGATGCCGGGCTGGATGCGCTTGAGGAGTATGTCGAAGACACGCCGGACACGACGGACGATACCGAGGTCGCCAAGCTGCGGAAGGAATTCGAGTTGTTCCGGGAGCAGTATCGACAGCAGCCCGCGCCGGTTGACGAGACGCACGGGTAGATCGATGAACGGCGTCGTCGGCTTCAAGATTCAGGGACAAGGTCAGTCGGCGGCGAATATCGTCGCCGATTGCCGCCTCATCGGCGCGCACACGCACGTCGTCGTCGATGAGCCGAAAGCGGCGGGCGAACTGCTGCGCGCCGGGGTCTGCCAGCGCGTCATCTACCGGCGCGGCGGCGACGACCACGCGCCGAGCCGCTTCGACGCGCGCCAGTTCGTGCTGGAGCGGCATTACGAGACGCTCGAACACTGTCCGGACGCCTATATCTACCTCGGCAATGAGCCGGGCGACGCCGACCCGGAGCGACTGGCGGTATGGACGCTGACTGGTCAGCAGACGCTGCGCGAGGTCAAGCGCAAGGGCGTGATCTTCAACTTCCAGTATTTCGCCCCCAAGCGGTATCAATGGCTCGCGCACTATGATCGGAATGTGCGCTACGGCGCGGATCACGGCGATCTGCTGGGCGCGCACGTCTACTTCCACAGCCGGGTGCGGGACACGCTCGATGCGTTCGACATCGCCGTCGCGCCGGTCGAGATATTCGGCGCAGACTGCCCGGAACTGGCAATCACCGAGTACGGCGCGGCGATTGGCGGCGATCCGCACAATGGTTGGCAGAATGATCTGTCTGTCGCCGACTTCGCCGAGGAAATCGAGAAAGGCGCACTCATTGTGCGACAGGCGGGCGGTTCGCTGCAACTCTTCTACTACGGCGTATGGTACGACTTCGACGTGCGCAACGCGGAGCTGCTCGGTCAGATCAAGGCGATCAACGATGGCGTGAAAGTCAAACCGCGCGGCGGCAGCGTGCAGTGGCAGCCGGGCATCGTGTCGATGCGTGGGCCGTGGGTCAATTTGCGGGCTGCTCCGAAGGTGGAATCGGCTGACCTCGGCGATGTGCGCGATGGTGACCGCGTGCTGTATCAGCCGACACTGCTGACGGATGGTGTTGGGAGACTGTGGTATCGCGTCACGCAAAACGGCGTCGCGGGTTACTGCGCGGCGTGGCTGATGCAGATCGACGCACTGTAACACAATCGTATAGACGCGAGAATGCCCCGGTCAGCCGGGGCGTTTTTGATTCCAAGACACAATTGTTCTTAATTTAGTGAGACCTATAGCGCATTTCCGCGTATAACACTAGCAATCCCTTATGACAAGGAGGCTATCGTTGCTTAACCAGTTGCTCGCTTTAGTTATCGCGTCCGGTGCGCTTGCCACCGGCATTTTATCCGGTTGGCTAGGGGCTAGACTTAGTGATCCGAACCAAACAACTTTTACTTTTGGGGACACCACGATTCCCGGAGGCATAATAATCGCGTTCGTCTATGCCGCCGTGTGTTTCGTTGTAGTCATTGGGTGGATTAGGTGGATTGCGGCGCTCAATAAGCGCTGACGATATATATCTGGCGCTGTGGCAGTTAAAGCGGCAATAGCGCCAAATGTATATGTGGTGGGGGCTGCATGAAGACTATTCTGATCACTGGCAGCTCGCGCGGTATCGGTTTGGAATTGGTTCACCAGTATGCCGAACGCGATGATCGCGTATTTGCGACCTATCGCACCCCATCGACGGCGCTCAAAGCGCTAGAGTCTATGCGTGTGACCCTTCTTCCGCTCGACGTGGGTGACCCGAGCAGCATCGATGCCGCTTATCATGCCGTCCGGGCGGAAACCGATTCTCTCGACGTGTTGATCAACAACGCGGCGATCACCAATGAGTCCGGCGAGCGGCTCGGCAGCTTCGATCAGGCGTCCATGCTGGAGATGTTCAGGATCAACACGATTGCGCCGGTACTGGTGACGCAGCGGTTTCTCGATCTGCTGCGGCGCAGCGCTGGCGCGAAGATCGTCAATATCACCTCTGAGCTGGGATCGCTCGAGCTCAAAGACAGCGGCTATGCGGCGACCTATTCGGCGACAAAAACAGCTTTGAACTCGATCACACGTTCGCTTGCCTTTGAACTGCGTCGGTCAGGAATAACGGTTGTGAGCATCGACCCCGGTTGGGTTCGGACTGACATGGGCGGGAGCAGCGCGCCGCTGCTGCCGGAAACGTCGGTGAGCGGTATGCTGCGCGTGATCGATCAGCTCGGCATCAGGGACACCGGCACATTCCTGCGTTGGGACGGCGCGACCATGCCATGGTGACTATCGCCGGTCAGTCGTCCCTTTGATCTCCCGATCCTTGATCACGACCACCTTGTTGCCCAGCAGCCCGTGCAGCACTTGGTTAACCTGCGTGTCGCCGATCTCCCAGAATTCGGCGAGATCGGGGAACTGGAGCAGGCGCTCGAAGGATGAATGCGCTGCACCTGTGTCCCGGCGGCGCTGCGTTTCGATGGTTCGAAGCTGCTGATCGATATGCTGAAGCTGCGCAGTCAGGTCGGTGACGCGCTGGCGGTAGCGGCGACGCAGATCGTCGTCGTCGGTGGCGAGCTGCTCATCGATGGCTCGGGAAATCTGTGTGTTGAGCCGATCACGCGCCGTCTTGAGTGTGCCGATCTGCTGCTCCAGCGCCTCGCCGCCGTCCTGCCGCATAAACCATTCGGCATCGCCTGCTTCAGCCGCGGCGCGCAGTTCGCGGTCGAACCACGCCTGCACATCCTTCTCCATGATCACGCGCACCTTCTGGCAGCGATCAGGCGCGCGTGAGTTGTGCTTCGAATGACATTCGTAGGTCTTGTAGTGGAAACGTCCCGCCGGGTGGAAGACATACATGCGACCGCAGTAATAGCATTGCAGCAGCCCAGTAAATTTGTGCGAGTTACGCGGTTTCGCCGACCCGCGAATGCTGTGCCGGCGGCGGTACAGCTCATTGCGGAGATCGCGCGATAGGTCGCTTGCCGGGTCGAAGTATGGCTGAAGCACGCCGTAGAAAATTTGCGTTTCGGGCGGTGTCGGGACGGCAGGATCGAAGACCCAGAGGTCGATACCCTTCGTCCCCGGCGTGCGGCGATACTTCCCGTTGATGATTTCGTTGCCCCAGAAGTTTGGATTGTGGAAGAGGTTGTAGAAGAAAAAACGATAATAGGGTTCGCCATTATTGCCCATGCCGTAGCGGTCAAATAACTCGCGCTCGACTTTCTGCCAGCCAACCCCTTCGACGACGAGCTTCGCGGCGGCTTCGACGACCGGGCGCAGGGATTCATCCGGTACTTTACGCAGCGGTTTGCCGAATTCGTCGCGCTCAACCTTGTACGCCCAGAACGGCGTACCGTGCACAAGTGTTCCCTTCGCTGCTTTCTTCAATTTCGCGGCTTTGGTCAGCGCGACGAGACGATCCATCTCACTGCTGACGTTGATCATGCCGATTGCCATCTTCAACTTGTAGTCGTCGGGGTGGTACCAACCGCCGAGGATGCAGTAGATTTGCGCGCCGCTGCGCATCACGTTCGCGATGACGTAGGCGTAAAGTGACTCCGAGCGCCCCAGCCGGGAATCGTGGTAGGCGACCAGTACGTCGAACTGGCGCGGCGGCTGCCACATGCGGCGTAGATCGTGATAGGCATACACCCCTTTGGCGGCGAAGTCCTCAAACAGCGTCAGCACGTCGGCGTCACTGCGCGATTCGCCCGGGACAGTCAGCACGCCGACGACCTCATAGCCATTGGCTTCACACCATGCCCGCTCGGCGCTTTCCTGTTCTTCGAGGCTGATTTTGTCCGCTTCGGCTTGGTCGCCCGACGACACCGCCCGCCAGAGTAAAGCACGCTTGGTCATGGAGGATCCGCCTCAGGATATGGAGGGATGATCGGAACAACACCAGCGCTACTCATACGAAGGGTTGGTCGGGCGGCGTTGGTCTATAGCGCGTCCAATTGTCGTATGGGCA
>ERZ761584.161-NODE-161-length-26064-cov-4.590719_pt1 | contig 26064 bp, 41 predicted proteins | sample MGYA00512168_ERZ761584 | MGnify/ENA primary metagenome ERZ761584 (study PRJEB28899, sample SAMN03785564) | bioreactor sludge metagenome | biome: EBPR Sludge; feature: EBPR Bioreactor; material: 0.22µm filtered reactor supernatant | place: Saint Lucia: Queensland...
CACTTCGGCAGCGGACGCGGCCAGCACCGCCTCTGCATCTTGCCCGGTCTTCGGGGCACTGTGTACCGCTGACTGGACATCTTGCGCGACGGTCTCAGGCGCTTTACTAAAGGGGTGTTCAAGGGGACCTTTACCGGCGACTTTCTGAATCGCTTTGATAGGGAGCTTCATGGCGGCACCGAGCACCGGCACCATAGCGAAGGCCGTTGCGATCGCACCAAGGCCTGTGTTCGATGACGCAAGTTCTTCTTCCGGTAAGCCTGTCACAAGACTGGTATACTGGCGGGTGAAATCAAGGCCTTCCTTGTCAGGTACCCCTAGCCCTGCCGCTTGCATCCCTTTGAGAAGCCCTTTCGCGCCTACCTCGGTCGCGGCGGCACCGGTCTCAGCCACCGCACGAATACCAGACGCGATAGGAGGAGCAGGGTCCACTGAGCCCACGGTACGATCAAGCAGGTTCTTGAAGGCGGTACCCACCACGCCCCGCTCAGGGCCTACCGGCTTCTCCTCGATAGGGGGCAAACCGAACTTCTCCCGGGCGGATGCTACTTGGGCTTGGTCAATACTTTCCTTGGCATAGATACTGAGGTCGTCCATAGTGGTAGGCTACTCCTCTAAGTTATCACCCGATAAATCAAGCGTAGGACCGAACGAGAACGGTTGTCGTTGCCCACTCGCGGAAGGAGGGACATCAGACAACGGGGTCTTGCTTACTGGGGCATCCTTAGACTGTAGTTTACCCTGTTTATCAAGTGTAAATCCAGCCGCATTTGCGCGATCTTCAAGCGTCGCCAGGGCCTTGAGGCGCTTGTTTGCTTCTTGGATAGATACTTTTCCTTCACCGGCGGCTTTCCAGAGATCCTGAGCATTCTTATACGGTTGTGTGTTCATCTCGAGCTGAATCGCATGCTTCGTCGCAGGAACCACCCGCGCGTAGGCTTGCTCGGTCATCTCCGTGAGCTTCTTGAAAATGTCTTGTTTCGGTAAGGTACCCCGCTTCCGTTGTTCCATGTACCAGTCAAGGGCCTGACCTTTGATCGCGGCAACGGCTTGCCTGTTCTCAGCCGCACCGAACTGCGTAAAGGTTGCCAAGCGCCCGTCCATGTACTGAAGGCCCCGTTGAAGGTCTTGCTGTTGTACACGGTCTTCTTGGCTGGCTGCCGTCCGTGTCTCCTGAATCAAATGAGACATATCAGAGATTGACAACTTGGACGAACTATTAACGATATCCGTGGGGTCCGTCAGGTCTCCCACTAACACGCGGCTAAGGAGCGCGTTGTACGTAGGCCGATCGGTCTTCACGTCGTTGTCTTCTTTCGCCATGATCCGCGCGAAGTCTACGGCGGCTCTGTAGTGTGACCCGAACACACGTTGGTTCTCAGGGTCCGTGATGAATGTGAGCCCCTTCGTCGGCGACCAGCGTTTCGTCGGATCTGGATTCGTCATGTCACCGAGGAACTTATTGTAGGAACCCTCAGACAACTGCTTGTGGTCTCGGTCGTCTTGTTGCACGCGTTCGCTATCTTGTGTCCGTTCTTCCGCCATGACACTCTTCGCGGTTTCTAGTAAGGCGTTCTGCACGTCAGGCCGCGTGAGGTACTGTTGGTACCGTTTATCCCCAAGTTCACCCGGCAGTGCCGAGGACTTCCCGCGTACGTAGTCAAAGAAACCATGCGGGTCTCGCATCACTGAGGCTTTTGCCCGACCGATGTACACGTCGTCACGTACCTTATTCATGGCGGTGGTAGCCGCGCCTGGGGTCACTCCGTCCAACACGTTCATACTGAACGACGAGAACACGGCTTTCAAATGCGTTTCGGCGTCATTCAAGGTCGGCGCACTGAGCGCATTCGCCTTGAAGTCCTCCACTTGCTTCTCACGGGTGAATACTTGGAAGTCCTGTTGAGCTTTCAACTTCCCGCGTACGTACTGGTGATAACCTTCCCCTGCAACTGTCGAGCGGAACGCTGTCGCAAAGTACGCGTCGGCATGTGGTCCGAGCTTCTTCGCTTCTTTTGAGAAATCCGTATACGCTTGGTTGATCCCCTCGGTATACTTATTGACCGCATCATTTGGGGTGATGGCTGGGCGCGGGCGGCCTTGGTCATCAGGCGTCGGAGCCGTAATCTCTTGGTCAATGGACTGCTGAAGCTGTTGCGCGTGCTGTTGCGCTTTGATGACAAGTTCCTTCGCACCGAGTTCTTCTTGGAACTTCTGTTGGCGCTGATTGTCTCGTTGCACGGCGACGTAGGCCGCTTGAGCCGACTGGGATAAGTGGTCAAAGGCAGGGCCGAGGCCAAGCGAACCCACAGCCGGGTTTACAGGCTGTATCCCCTGATCGGCTAACGGACGCTGACTGATGAAGGTATCAAGTTGCGGCATGTCTTGCTCCTCTAAGTCGTACGCTAGAAGATGTCGCTCAAGGCGCTACTACGGGCACGGGCACCAGTCGCAATGACGTTGAATCCACCAGACAACACGGATAACGGTAATTTCGTCGCCGCACTGATGGTGTTCATTCGGGCTTGGTACTGCATCATGTCTGCTTGGTACCGGGCATTTGTGGCTGACACAGTGCCATTATATACTGTTTTCGCGGCTTCGTACTCATACTGTAGTTCCTGTTCTCGCACATGGTCAAGGACCGAGCCGGTCTGTGCAAGGCCGGACGCTCCGTAGCCAGCTTTTGCCCGACCGATAGCCTTGGTACCCGCTATCGAAATCTGTCGCCCTTGCTCACGGGCGGAGAATTCCATCATGTCGGCTGAGCGTCGGACTTGCCCCGCGTTCTGTCGAAGCACCTGAGACTGTGATAAGCTGTCGAGGAAGTTGAGCGAGGACCCTACCAAAGAGGTACCAAGGAACGCCAATTGAAAAGCTAACGCCGGGAGTGCCATGTTAATCCTCCACGTTCATTTGACCAAAGTACGCGCGGACATGCGCGGACAACGGTAAGGTCTGTCGAATAGTAAACGTCTTGACTCGATCATTCCCCAGGATCGTAATAAGCTTTTCGCCTGTGAAATACGGTACAGCGGTATCCATGGCGTCACCCGGTGTGCGGTACGGTATCTCGGTCTTCTCTATCGTCAACCCCATCGTGTCGATCAAGCTCACCCACAATTTAGCCCATTGTTTCCGGCGCCCTCGTGTTGAACCGAACTGATCGTCTGGAACTGGTTGCACAGGTACTAATGTAGGGGTCGGGATCATGAGCCCGCACTCAACGACGGTAGCAGCGGGCCCTAACGTATTTCCATACGCAACACTGACATTACCTGCGGCGACGGTCTGCCGGTCGTACACGGCATTATCACCGATAACCGCCACGGTCCCACCTTCCAAGTGTTCGAATCCGCTTAAAGCTGTTGTGTCAGGAGGCCCTGTGTATACAAGGTTCGAGTCGGTATTCGTTGAGACTTCTTCACGTTCGATGTACCGGTACGTCACAGAGTTCACCACGCGTTCTACCACAAACCAGGCTTGGTCCGAGGTACCATTCGCGTTCGCCATGACCCCCACATGTTTATACGATCCGTTCGTGGTGAACCGGGACCACGCTTGAACCTTCTCAATCGGATAGAAGGTGAACACGTTGCAGGTGCCGTCGGACATCACAAAGTATGCAACGCGGTATGGGCGTGGTTGATACGCGCCCCATACGACGGTCGCGACACGGAAGTAATGTTCAGCCGGTAGAGAGGATTCCGTTGTGAGGAAGTTGTCAGAGGCGAAGTCGTATTGAACCGAGCGAATCTCTCGGCCTGAACGCTGGACAAAGACTGTCTGGTTGCCGACTCTGAAGGCGGGCACATCTGAGCACCCTTCCGCTGAGTTGAGCCGCACGAGTGGAGGGTTCGTCGCACTGATGGCTTCCGCGTTGGCACCCGTCAAACTGAACTCTTCACCCGCTGTCCCAATGAGAAGCTGTTGCCCTGTCACAAGCCAACGGATCTTATTGACGCGCCCTGAACCAAGCTGGTACGTGACTGCATCCGACGCGCTCACGGTACCTGTGCTGAGTGAGGGGGAAAAGTCTGTGAAAGAGCCGGTGGTGCTGAACCACATCTTCTGGGCTTCCGCTGCTGTGGTGGCGTACACCAAACGCTGTTGAAAGAAACTAATGACCGCCGGATACCCTGGACCTGTCCCGAATGCACCGAGTCGCCACACCGTCTTTGCCGCCGTCGAGGTCAGCGAATTCACAACGGTTGCGTTGACGACGGTTGAAGAGGTGAACCCTGTCACGCGAACGTATCCCCACGCCGTACCTGTCTGCATGCGGATCAACCGGCCCACGTCGGACGCGACGAACAAGGCGGCACTGGCGGTCACTGTGATCGCGGCACCGGCAGCGAAGGCCGAGGGTGTAAGCGTAATCGCGGAGATCGGCTCACCTGGCGTAACCACATTCGCGTCATAGTACGGACCATCAATGAACACGATCTGTGTCAAGGTCCACGAGGTATCTGACGCACGTGTGAGACGTTGCGGCGGTACACTCGGGTGCACAAGATACAACGCGTCGCTTGACTGAGCCCACCGAACCTGCGAGAGTTGCGCGGCAGTGTACGGGGAACCTATCTCAACCGGACGAATCCACGTCCCACCAGAAGTCCACCCGCCGTTGTACACTGAGCCATCCAAGGTAAAGTTATTCGCGTCAATGACCGTGATAACCCACTCCTTATTGAGGGCCTGGTTTCCAAGTGCTCCACTAATCGACACGTAATGACCGGTGCTCAAGCCGTGCCCTGCGCTTGTGATTTGCACGAGCCCTGCATTATTCACGACCGCTGTAATGGTGCCAGAGGACACGGCAATACGCCCATTCGGGGTGTAGAACCGCATGTATTGATCGCCGAGTTCGATCATGTAGGGTTGGAGTGTGCTGTACTCAAACGGGATCAACACAGGCGTGCCATTGTTCTTCGCAGGTGCGACAAAGCGTGTGCCAGGGCGAGTTTTGGCGCCACCGAACGGCAGCGGGATAAAGTTCTCGCAAACCTCCAGCCGATTCGTGTACCCTTCGAGGTCACTACGGGTTGCTAAGTAGGGTGAGAGTACCCCACCGTTCAAGCTGTTCTGCACGTACAGCAGCCGACCCATTAGAACGTCCCTTCTTCGTCATACCATCGGCGCTGAGCGGCCAAAGGGTTATCGTCTTCGTAGCGAGGCCCTTCTTCCTGGCCGTCGGCGGCTTTGGCTTCTTGTAGCTTCCCGAAGTACTGCTGAGTGAAGTTCGATGTATGTGTATCACGGGCGCTGAGTGTGGTGCTGAATTCCATCGCGAGCCGGTACACCAGCGCCATTGAAAACAACGGTGTGAACATAGTGGTATCTGATTCACGACGCATGTACGTGACCACGGCAGGTGGAGCCAAGTTACACAGGAGTACCCGACCGTTAATTTCAAACTGTGCGCCGAGTGGCTCAACACTGTGCACCCGTAGACAGTCATTCGGTAACTGATAGGCATAGGTCCACGCGTCACCGACTTGTGTGTAGGTCAACTGTGGTAAACTCACACGTTGATTCGCGAAGTTCCATGGGTGCGCGGACAACATGTCGTCAAGGCACAGCTCATACACCGCACGCGCGGTGACTGCCACTTCACTCTCGTCAAGGTCCAGAGAAATCAATGGCCCGTGACCGACTTTCAGCAACGCCATATTGACAATTTGTGTGGAGGACGCCATAGATACCTCTTAGACCACAACGTAATTAATACCGAGTTGAGGGTGCATCTCGGCGATCTGCGGACTTAATTTCGCTTCAACTTTTGCCCCTGCGATCCCGCCCACCGACCGTATATCAAACGTGTACGGCATGTGCTGGTTTGAATCCGCTTCAATATCGTACACGCCTGGGTCTCGTACACCCGACAGCCGAAAGTACTGCTCGATCACCGTCAAATTTGACCGTAAGTGTTTTGACGAGGCCCGACCACAGACCACTAACGACCGTGTAATGTTCCCGTACAGGTCCGCGTCAAAAATCTGAACCCCGCGCATCGTGGTAGCAAAACAGGAGTTCAATTCAACCGCGCCCCCATTCGGTATCTCAAAGTTCACGTCTTGAAACGCGTTCCCGTAGATCCAGTTTGCCGTATGTGTACACCCTATACTAACACAAGGAGCCTGGGGCGTTCCATTCGTCTGAAAACGCATTTTTGACCACGAGTTGTTATTATAGAAAGGGCCGTCAACAGACACGAGGACGATTGGGGTAGTCATGCTAGACGGCTTCGACCATTCACCGCCTATGACATGCGTATCATAACACTGATTCGATCCCACACATTTCCAGAGGGACTTCGACAACTTCACACCACTACACCATACGTTCAACACAAGGCCCATACTCGAATTCACGCATTCAAACAGGTCTCCGGTTTGCGCGTGAAGTTTTCCACCAGCGATGGTCCAATGCCGTCCGTTTATTTGGATACCGGGGGCACCGAAGAGGCGGAGCGTTTTATCCCTCAACTGCAAGGAGGACATGTCACTGACGAGGATGGTCTCTGTTATATCGATAACAGTATTAACAGAACTATCGATCAGGGCTTGTACGGTAGCTGTTGTGACCACATCGACCTACACACCAGGTTTCCGTTGATAGCGTTCATGCACGTCCGCGTCTAGTACGCCGACATACAGGTCGCCGAGGTTGATTTGAAGAAGTGTGAAGACAAGAGGCTCTGGGTACGTGCGTAAGGTCAATGTCCGTTCGGCCAGCGAGGCCCAACCATCGATCACTCCTTGGTCAACCCACGCATGCGAGAAGGACTTACACCGGAGACGGCCCGTGTGTACAATATCAAAACCGTCAAATCGGCCTTCGACACACCGACGGGTCATATGCAATGACGGCGACGGTTGACCAAGCTGTTCCATCATGCACCTCTTGTGACAACACGGAGAGACAGGGAAGACCACTAGGCAGTCGGACGATACCGATACAACTGATGATACTGCGCCCGCACTTTGTCAAGCCGATGAAGGACACGGCGGAGGTCTTCTTTTGCCTCAACCGTGTCCTTCTGGCTGAGCACCCCTGCTTCTTTTGCAAGCATATCTACTTGCCGTCGTAGATCACCTGATCCGGCACGGTCAGGCAGCGGGGGTGCGTACATCCTTCAAACCTCCTTGTTAGTCAACCACGTATTCAATATAACCACGGAATGCAGCAGCCGTCCACGCTGCACCTGCGTTTGTCGCGATGATGGTCTCTTCAGCAGAGGTTTCAACGCCATGGTTGTTCGTCAGGTTGATTCGATCTGCAAAGGTGAACGCCGTGGTCGCGTTCGTGAGACTTCCACCCATGTACTTAATCGAATTCGAGGCAATACCAATCGCGGTTGTGGCCGTTGCACCTTGAGCCACCGAGTACACGAATTGGCCTCTCAGAATTCTAGCGCCTTTCGGGATCTTACACAAGGTCATCGTGTCGCCAACGCCGGTCGTCGGCACAGCAGGGACATCGAAAAACGCAGCACGAATGCGGCCATGTGACTCGTTTGACCCGATTTTATTCAATGCGTTGACCGCTGTAATCTGGGTACTGTTCGTATTTGCCATGTTGTCGCTCCTGTCCCCTCAGCTTTCCGCAGTCAGAGACGTGAGGCCTATGTAGGCCGGTGAAAAGTGGGGTCAGTTGAGGCCGACCCCTGCGCCTACATTACTTACAAGGCACTGTCAATACGCATCCGGCACACACCGTTACCGAGAATACGCGTTGCACCGAAGGTACCACGGGCATAGACCTGGGTGCTGTAGTTCTTCCCAGGCAGCTCGCTCATACGGCCCGTGATTTCTGCATTGATGGCAAGGCCGATCGCCGACTTATGCCACGCGTAGCAGTACACATCCGTACCAGCAGCCACAGGCACCAACGTGCTCTGAATCCACTTGAACCCAACCCATGTATCGAGGTCGCCCTGCACCAAAGCCTTCACCGTGTTGTAGTCAGACGATGCAGCCAACGGAGCGGAGGTTGCACCGAGAAGCTGAGTCACAACGGCAGGGTGCACAACGATGTACCGGTCTTCCATCGGAACTTCTTGGACATCCAAGGCTTTCTTGAGTGCGAGCACGTTCGCAGTCGTCACGGCAGCAGCAGACGGATCGGTGTCCGCAGCAGCTTCAGACGCGAAAGTAATCGCGCTTGTTCCAGACTCACCGCCAGCCGCATCCGCATCAAAGGCCGTCAGAATGGCCCGATCGAGTGAACGGTTCAACGCACTTGAGGCTGCAATGGCGTACTCACTCGCAGCACTGATGATGTGTCGCAGCTTATCGGGGTCCCAGACCTTCGCAGACCACGCATAGTCCTTGGGAACCACCATGCGTCGGCTGTGGGCCGGGTCAAGCTGGGGGGTATCTGCATGTCGTGCAACCAACTCAACGGCATCTTCAGCGGCCAACCGCTCGAAGAAATGCGCCTTACCCTTCAATGACTCTTCCCGAACCAACCCGCGCAATTTTGAACCCTTCTGTTGAAACAGATGGGTCACATTCGCGGCAAACTGTAGAACTCTTGCCTGGTCAATCGATTCAAACGCCATGATAGCACCTATGAAAATTCGCCCATGTGAACGGTTAGGAACGGCGGTAGGTTCCCGGTATCCGGCCCACCATGGGCTGTATCGTCGCCCTTACGTCACGTTCGAGACAGGCTTTGTGAGAAGTTCCCTGTAGGAGTCACTATACAGCGGGTGGTAGTAGGGAGTCAAGAACCCACTACGCGAGCAGGCTCTTGACTCTCGGGTAACCGGGGGAGGTGCCCGGTTATGCTTGTTTCGCGATGAACCGGCGAAGGTCCAGCGCACGGTTGACAGTTTCCTCATGCTTCGGGTGCCGGTCATTAAAGTACGGACCCTTGGCGTCATTCATGATCTTATCGAGTTCCTGTTGAGCGGTGAGCGCACCTGTCGACGTGTCCAGCTCCTCACCCACGAGTACATTGTCCTCAACCAAGGCGCGGCCCATTTTGTACATACCTCGGATGAAGTTCGGGTCATTGAAGAACCCCGCCTTATCCAGTGCCCCCTGAACTTCCGGGGAGAAGTGCATGTCTACTGCTCGTTTTGCCAGCGCAACGCACTTCGGCATAGTAGAACCCCACCCTGGGTTCAGCTCGTCACCGGTCTTCAGGGCCTCGACACAGCTAGAGGCGGCAGCGTGTCTGTCCGGCTGTGCGGCGACTTCCTGTTGTGCTTGCCACGCGACGATATCACGTACTTGGTCATTCGTCAGGCCCATCTTATGCGCGGCTTCTTTGAACGCGGTCAACTGCGCTTCGTTTGCCTGCAAGCCAAGCTGCTCATACGCGGGTAAGTCAAATTTGTAGTCAGCGGGGGTTGCCGGGCGACCAAGCTCCTGTTGTAGGCGCTGTATTTTGGCCGCGCGTTCTTCCGGTTTGTCCGTCGGTAAGGGTACCGGCAACCTGCTCCCGAATGACTTCTGCGCTTGCACGTAGGATTCAACCACAGCTGAGATCGGCTTCCCCTTGAAGGTCTCCAAGGTCTTCTCAGCCTTGAGCCCATCTGGTAAGCCGTCGAACCAGTTAATTTCTAGACTACCTGACGACGCGGCAGCACTTCCCCCACTAGCTGTTCCCGGTGCGGGGGCTGAAGTAGAGGTGCTGTCGGTCACTGTCGGAGCTGTCTGGCCCGCTAGAATACTCGGTGTCGTACCTGCTGGTGTCACTAGATCCATTGCGATTGTCCTCCTGGTTAAGGGTCGTGGTTCTACGGATCATATCGAAAATGCTTGTCACCACATGCCGCATACCTTCGTTAAAGGCGGTCGCGTGGGGATCACCGGGTGTAAAGGTTGTCTTATACACGAAGCAGCTACGCGCGAGGTCTTCGAGTACCGTTTGACCTGCCGGAGTACTAAACGCCTCGTTGTAGCTGTTCACGATGGCTTGGAACTTTTCGTCTTCATCCATAGTGACTACATTATACCGCGTGTGCCCTAGGCCCCACCTCCCGCCGCTTGTGGTCCTATCTCCGAGGCGGTCTTCATCGCCTTGAAGGACGACTCTGCGGTGGACGCATTCGAGGACGCTAAGGCGGCTTCCTCGGCCTGTGCTTGTCGGGCGGCGGCTTCCTCACGTTTCGCGTCACGGGCCTCGACCGGCACTAACCAGCGTGAAGGAACTCCCGTGTTGACAGACGCCTCTCGGATGATCGCGTCACCGTCATAGTTATCCATCAGACCTGGATTACTCGCTACAAGGGTCTGGGTCGCGGCAAGGACCTGCTGGAACGCGCCGACTTCGTTAGCTCGTTGTGAGCGGGTAAGTGGCGACGTGTACACCACCGCAATGTCTGTGAAGCCCTGCGAGACGGCGTCGATCACTGGTTGCGGGGGTGGAGGAAGGACACCCGCCGTCATCAGCGCGTCAAAGGCGTAGTCAATGAGAGGGTTGAATAGCTCAACCTTGAGACGCGTAGTGGACGGCGCCAACATACGCTGCATCTGCTCGATATGCGAGGATACCTCGAAAGCTGTCATGAAGCTTTTGTTCGGGATCAAGAGTTGGTCACTGAAGAAGTAGTTCCTGATGGCTTGTCGGATCTGTTCTTCTTGAAAGTTCGCTACGTCAAACTTTGCGCCGGATTCAAAGGGGGCGACCGCATCACGGCTACGAACAACCGTACGCGTACCTGACATCAGACGTAGCTTCCCGATCACGCCGTCATCAATTGTGAGCACGGGTGGATCAATCGCCTTTGCCCATTGGCGTAAACGCAACTCAACAGCGCGGTTCAAGGTCGCCACATCTGGGTAGGCAATGTGACCTCTGCCGGTCCCATACACTTCCTCACTGGCTTTGTCCCAGCGCGGGGCAAGTACGCGTAACTGCTTCAAAAAGGACTCCCGCAAGAGCGCCTTTGATTCCTTCTCAATGAACAAGAGTCGGTACTTACGACGCGGGGTTGCTTCGTTCGGGGGAAGCGGTTCAACAAACCGTACGATGATCAACGGTTGGTCTGGGTTCTTTGCGGCAACCTTACGCGTCTGTTCACTGACGGCGGAGCCAAACTGTTCAATGGCCGACGCGTGAGACATCGTGATTTCGCTGCCGACCACATTCGGGCGGCCTTCGTGGTCCTCGGCAAGGACGTAACGACCCGGCGCGATAGTCTTGAACACAAAACCGTTGAACTTCGTGGCGCGAATCGGCCTTTCATCCATCCACATGCAGGCGGTCCCGAACACAATGAGGTCCTGATAAAGCTCGTGGATCTCTGAGCCGAAGTTGCTCTGTTGGAAAGCCAAGTAGATCCGGCGTGAGCAATCCTCAAGCCACGTACGAACTTCCCATATCTCATTCAAGGGTTCAAAGCCCATTTGGAGACTGAACCACTGATAGTCCACGGAGGTCATGGAGCCACTGAGCGCCGATGCAAGGTCATTGATCGCTTTGAGGGCGGTTCCGTCAAAGACTTGTTGTGTACGCTGTTGACCTGGCGACCGCTTCACGCTCATATCTGCACGTAACGGGCGCATCAGCTCGGCCATACGCTGCCAACCTTGCTCAGTCGTCATGCGCTGTTGAACCAGGGCCTCGTATCGCTTCACCACACCTTCAGCACGTTTATCAATCGGGGGCATACTAGAACCCTCCTAGAACAGAGCGGCTTGCGGTTCGGTTTTCGACTAAGGCCGCCGTGAGGTCTTCCTCACCTGGACCTTTCTTGCGGAAGGACCCGGCAACCTTACGCGCACGATCCGTACGGGCTTGTGATTCAGCCGAGGCACGATCCTGTTCAAGCTTCTTCGCGATTTCATCCGGCGTAGGCCCTGCGTTTATGCCGGGGGCACTCGGCGCTTTCTTCCCGGCGTTCATGAGGGCGGGGATACCGGCTGCAAGCGGAGCTACCGCACCCAACGTACTCAGCACAGAGCCACCGCCGCCACTCCCGGCAACACCTGCTGTCAATGCACCGGGGGCGAGCCCTGCACCGGCTGTCCCACTTGCGCTACCAGCGGCACCTGCGGCGGCACTGCCAGCACCAAGCGCACTAGACGCGACCCCGAGACCTGTTCCGACACCAGCAGCGGCGCCGATTGCAGTTCCAGCTATTTTCGCTGCCTTTGAACCAAGTACCGAGTCGATCTGCTTATCAAGAAGCCCGCCTGTGAACGCCTTTGCGTTATTACCCGCGAGAGACCGCACCGCACCGCTACTAAACGGCACATTAAACCGCATCTTATTGATATCCACGGAGCCACCCGTGACTGTGGAAACCGCGCCAGCAGCAATGTTCTTGACGGCTTTTCCAATCCCTGACGCTACTTTTCCCATCGTGAATCCTCCAACGAACCTGTATAGTCGAAGTACCAGTTACACGGTAAGCTCTGATGCCATAGTTTAACACTGCCGTTATGACCGTGTCCATTATGTTGCGTGTACAAGTGCGGACCATACACGGGCTTGTGGAGCATCGGGAGTAACGGTCCGTACACCGCGCACAGCAGGTCCAAGTCGCTGTCAAGGGGCACGCGGAGTCCGTCACATAGCGTGACAAACCAGGACAGCACTTCGGCTTCGTCGTACTCAGTTGTCATACAGGGGGTTCTCGTCCTCGGTAGTGTACACCGCCTCAACGTCGTACAGCGGATTGTAAGCCGTTTTGTACAGCGTTTCCAATGTGGGCTTTGCGATACGGCTAAGTCCGACGCACAGGTACCGCAACGAGTCGGCGCTGTGTGAGGACCAGTCATGTAACGGTTTGTCACTGAACACGTGCGTCTCGTCGTCCCACTCTTTGTGATAGTTGACGATGGCATCCAGTGCGGTATGTCCGGCCCACTTGGTCTTCCCGACGGTGTGCTCATCGAATCGGAAGCGAGGGAAGGACCGACGGACAATCTCGATACCCTCGTTGATGCTGAGCTTGTCGACCACTGTCACACCGATGTTCCGGCTCCTGAATGCGCGGGTAACAAGTTCCTCTGTACTCAGGCCGGATTCCCATTGGCGTTGCTTGACATCGTGAGGGAAAAACATTCGCTCGTACACATACGGCTTCTCCATCACATGCTTGAAGTAATGGTCAAAGGATTGCGAATGGGCTTGGTAGTAGTCGATGATGTGGATGTCGTCGCCGACTAACTGTGCGAACCATATGGCGGTACTGTCTCGTACGCCGATGTCCCACGCGGTGTAGACAGGGAGCCCTGGCTTGTAGGCTACCGGTGCGATACGACCTTGACTGTACAGCGCATTGACAAGATGACCGTAGTAGGAACCCTGCATGGGGGCCTCGAAGGAACAGTAGTACTCCTGCTGGGCCAAGTCTGGGTCCATGCCGTCATAGATTTCCTGCTCGACTTGGGCACGCGTGACAATGGGCGTTCCGTCATGCCTTCGCGAATCCTCGATCGTAATCAACTCGGAGTACCATACGTCAGGGTTCGCTTTCGCCCGCTGATAGAGGTCGTACCCATGATTACGTCCGCGTGGAGTGTACACGAACATCGCCCACCCACCGTTTGCTGTGAGAATCGGACGTGTGAGTTCCCACGCTTGCGGGTCACACAGCGCGTACTCACTGAAGATGACGCCACGGGGGTTAATGCCGACAATGTTTTTCGAGATGTTCTCGGTACCAATCACGTTGATAATCGAACCCATCTTCAACTCGATACGTAGATCGGACTCGTTGATATCCTTGATAATCTCACGCGGGATGTAATCAATGAAGCGCGTGCCTTCGTTATCCATGCCCTTGAAGATGACGGACTTACCGAGCTTAAACGTCGGCCAGTAGTAGTTATATGTGCCTTTCTCTCGTAAGGCCGCCAACCACATCATGTTCCATGCGCGTAGGTCCTTGCCCCAACGACGGTGGGCGACGGTCACGAGACGTTTGTACCCACGCAAGAACGCGTCGATAGCCGCTTGTTGGCCGTAGCGTGGTTTAAAGATCGGGACTATATCGCTCATTCGGTAGGTCCTTCAAGCTGTGGGGTCACGTCGATCGCGGCTTGTTCAGCAGAGGCGGCGGCTACTTGCTTTTCTTCGGCGGTCATGAACCAGTCCGGCATCTTGAACGTGTGTTCTACGGTGACTTTCGTGGAGGCGGGTGGTGCGAGTACACCTGTCATACGGTCTATAGCTTCACAGGCCCGTAATTGGATATCAAGGGCGAGGTCGGTCTTCGTGTCCACCACTACGCCCTCGAACGCAAAGTACTGGTTCTTCTTCGCGTCAAGGAGTGCCACTTTCTTGTCGAATGAGGCCTTGATAGCCTCGGCTTGCTTTTCCATTGTTACTCGCGCCAAGCTCAGGAGTAGCGAACGGGGATCGGTGGCCGGTGCACCCACAGTTCCGGCAGGGCGCGCTGCCTGTCGGGTGGATGTAGTCAAGGGTCGGGTCTGGGGTATCCGTGTACGCGGCTGGGTCACGATAGTAGATCCTTTGTAGAAAGAGTACCTCTGACGCGAACAGGACACGGGCGCGGATATTGCGAGTCACACGACGGTACCGCTTGGGAATCCGGTACTTACGACACAACGCGCTGAAGTGGTCACGGGTGCATACTACATAGTACGTGTAGGCCGTCTTGTAGTCAATAGGGACATCAGGGACAGGTGGCGGCCATGTCGTCGGAGGTTTCAGTGTGCGGACGTTCGCAGGGAACGTGTTCAACCATTCGATTCGTTTCGCAGCCTTCTCAGCCGGTGTCAGCTTCTTGTATTGCTTGCGAGCCTCGGCTGCCTGGCGTGGTGAATTACTCATATGCGTCCTTTACATGTGGAGGTCGGGGGTACGCTGTCGAAGGCCAACGTGCGCGTTCGGCCGTGATGTCAAGGCCGACGAGGGCCGCTAAGTCCTCGTATGGGACGCGCTCGTACGGGAATGTCTTCAGTCGGCGCGGGTCTGTCTGGAACACTTGGAGAACGCCGTTTCGAGTCGCCGTGAGTTTCAAGCGAGCGATGCCTTTCAAGCCGGTGAGGGCCGGGGAGATGTCCGCCACACGTCCACCCTGCTTGTCAACGAGGTACCGCACAGGCACGTCTACCGCGCCGACACGGTACCACGCGTACGGCGGGGGCATCACAGGACCAAGGGCGTAGTAGCGTAACGTGTTGCCGTAGTCGTGCCAGGTGTAGCCATTGTACGCACAGGTGTAGTAGATGAGGTTGAGTTGTTCGACTGTGGCGATGGTACCGGGTGGATACCCGAGCTTGTAAAGTAGCTCGCGGTAATGGGCGTGTGCGGTTCGTCCTAGCGTCGGTTGCTCGGTGTGGAAGATGTACGCGCGGCCAGGGTTGGAGGCACGGCCCCAATGAGCGGGGGACAGAGGGGTGATCCATTTCGGCGTGGTGGCCTTGGTGCCGTCATTGAATACGACGAGGGACATAGCGAGAGACCTCCTGTGCAAAGATTATACCGCGAGGGGTGCGCCGGGTGAGCAATAGGTAGACCAGTGGGGAGTACCGACATTATACCGCGTGGGGGCCGTGTGGTGCTGTGTGGTGGAGTAGGTCTTTCGGCCTATCAGATGGCATAGGCCTAATGTGACGCACACGGAAAAGTGTTGTGGGGGTTGAAGTTAAGGGGGGTCCATACCCCTCCCCAGTAATAAGAAGAGTTAAGATCTTAATTAAGAGTGTGTGGGGAGGGTCAAACCACCCCCCTAAGTGTAGGCACCATCAGCCTTTTCCGCGTGTGTCGGGTAGGGGCGACAAGGGCCCGGCCACGCTCCACGGTATAATCACGGTACCTACCCTCCGTCTGTCTTGAGGGTGGTGTGCGGTGGCGCACAGGTCACAGGCTTGCGTACCTGCCTCGAACCCACATGCCCAGGAAGGCCCCTAGCTGGTCTCAGGTGCGACGAGGGACCCTCATGCGGGTCTTCGGTCGGGCTGCGGTGGGATCGCGCTGTGGCGGACAAGGGCGTGCGGGGCTTGGGGTGGGCTGCGGTGTACTAGACAGATTCGCTGCGCTCATCTGTCGGTCCGGGGTACAGGCGGGCACAGGCAGGTAAAGGGTCAGCCAAGGCAGGGGGTAGCAGGGTACGCAGCCCTCGAACCTGCGAGAACTTTAGGAGGGTCAAAAGTACCTCTCCATGGCCGTGTGCCTCCCTCGCCCTGGCACGCGAATTGCATTCCATGGGTATACCCCTCCCTTCACACTACAGGTAGTAGGTCGACAGGGTCCCCGGCCACCACATGTAGGGGCACACCGGGCACAAGCATTGCAGGGCACGACACACAAGCCCCCACGCTTGCAAGCATGTGAAGGGTACGCACTGCAAGCATGGACACGCTGCATGTGAAGCATGGACAACACTGGACACGCGCACCCCTCCACTAACAGGCACTAACCGACATGTGAGGGGTTTAGGTGCAAGTGTGGTAAAAAGGAGACAGGGGCGTGTTCAAAGAGTGAACACCACTTGCCCCCACTTCGCCCCACAAGCTACCACGGCTCACCCACCACCCACACGCCCCCGCTAACCCTATCAACCACTTACGCCCCTCCGCACCCCTCCCCGGTAAGAGAAAGAACCCTCTCCCCTCTTACTATTATCAGGGAGGGGTATCGACACATCTAACCCCTTGTAATCACACACGGTAGCGGCACTGTACCACTCACCCCCATTTCAACCCTGTGACCACCACGATATAATCCCGTTATGCCAACGTATGCGGAACAACTTCAACAGCTTGACGCGCAACTACAAAGTGTCGCCAAACAACGCCGCGCTTATATAAAGGGCGAACGAAGCGAGTATCCTCCCTGTACAGCGAATGTAGGTCTTGCAACACAATACCTAGTCACCCTTCAAACAGGTGAGAGCCGGGCTCAAACCGTACGGGCGCTTATACAGAGGGATGGTGACGTGTGCCAGTTATGTTTTGACCATCTGGACAACAAAAAGCGGACTATCGACCATATACACCCGCGCTCTTTAGGTGGCACCAATGCGTTAGAAAACCTACAGTTAGTCTGTCAAACGTGTAACTCGCGTAAAGGTTGGAAAATCGCCCCACCGCTAAACGATTGATTTCTTTCAACGTGCACACCTCGACGCAAAAACGCCTCATATATAATACGTATACCTTATTTCCTTAACACAATCAGTAGATCTTACCGTCGTTACCACCACAACCTATAGCCGCCTTCCCTTGGCCTATCGATTGCAATACATCTTATCAACGACGGCAAACAAAGGAGCCCACAATGACGTATAACGAAGCAGCTGCCTTAATAGGGAAAGTGCGAGAGATAGAAGTGAACGGGTTAGCGGTAGACGTGATGGTTAACGATGTGAAGCAAGCCTATGGACGCACACGGTACCTTGTTAGCCCTGTAGCCGGTCGAGGTCAAGTGTGGGTCGAACGGTTGGTATAAGCAACACAAAGGAGCCACGCATATGAAGGCATCAAGCCGGAAAATTGGGATGAATTACTTGCCGGTTATTATCCACCTCAACAATAGGAAAGAAACGCTGTACGGGGAGCCTCTAGTCAATCCTCAGACTGCAAGGAAATACGCTCAGACCGAAATTAATACAAGGAGCACGCACAATGAGCACACTTTACGCACGGTATAAGTTGCCAGCGAACATCGGTAAAGCCCTATCGATTCACTTATTCCCCTCGTATGTATCCAATGGACATTGGGCCATCGCAAAGGCACGGCTCACTAACGCACCCTTGTTTGCGGATGAAACCAGTGTGAAGGCGTATCTGAAAGGCAAGCCTGACATACGCACTCAAATAGCAGACGCACGGATACACCAGATCAATACGTCCATACAGGCACCAAAAAAGTACACGGCGACCAAGTTTGTACAGGAAATAGGCAAGACGGAGTATCGTATCTTCCGGTGCGCGGAGACTGGCGACCTTGCTCAGTTTGATCGGAGCTATCTCGCGTTGTTCCAATTAGATCAAGTAGATAGCGTGTTGTGGGGCACGTCAAATAAGACCACATTTCGCGACACCGAAGACGCAGAAGACATGTCTTTAATCGTCATGCCCGCTCGCATGGACCTTGCATATATCACAAGTATATTCGGCAAGGCGATAGAAACATTCACCAAGGAGACGACAACATGTCAAACAGAAAGCTAGTGGTCGCAATCATTGGCGGGTTGCTACTCGATGCCGTGTTAGGCGTTAGCATTGTGGCATTTGACGTGGATGTTTACACGTACATCAGTGAAGGACCTGCGACACAAGAGGACTTCTCTGATGAAGGCGTCGGTTGTACAGACGATTGCCTTGACGCGGAACTGAGCACCGATCTTGCAACCCCTAACGTCCCAGAGGAGGGCATCTAACATGCGCGTCGCTGAATTGATGGAATACATGGGGAAAGTAGGCCTTGTGTACTATGGAGACATGCAGGTAGAGGTACGCGTGAAGGATATTCAGTACAAATTTGGTCGCCCCTCGTTCCTAGTAGAGCCCGTTGCAGGTGAAGGTCAAATGTGGTTAGAGCATGTCATGTTTAAAGGAGGCCTGTTATGAACCTGACTCAATTTGTTCGTGCCCAAGGTGAACTAGTCGCATGGTTACGCGCTGGGGGTACCATCGAGACCTACTTAGCAGAACGACAGAGACAAGCGTACAGGACAGGTAATCTTGAGTCTGTCCGGTGCGTGCACCCTACAAACGCGAACACCCATTGAGAAAGGAGCCGTCATGTTACCGATAAGCCGATGGACAACCGATCAAACATTGAAAGCGTCAAAAACGTGGACAAACGGTAAGGATCGCCACGACCTCACAGTGACCATTCGCTATGATGACCGATGTAGGAACGGGCACAATACCTTTACAATCACGGGCGAGTTACGAATCAATGGGCGCTGGGATTCAGGAGGGTGCTTGCATGACCTGATACAAGAGCGGGTTCCTGAATATAGTCATCTCATTAAATGGCATCTTGTCTCATCTGACGGACCGATGCACTACATCGCTAACACCCTCTATCACGTGAGTGACCGGGATTGTTGGGGACTCCGTAAGGGCGAACGGCGACAAATATGCAATGGAAAGACAGGGAAACGCTCGTGGAGGCGTGCAATACTCGATAGCCAAGGCCAGGAAGTTGAACCCGATAAGTACCTTGACAGTGACACAAAGCCACCCATTACGTACACGGTCGAGTACGTGCCATGGGAGAGAATTGGCGAAGGCAAGGCCTGTGAGTTAGACCGTGCTCGGGCAACGGCAGTCTGGCCAGACGCCACGGACGAGGAATTGCTCGCACCGGACCTAGAGGCGAAGCTTATCGCACGGTTGCCTCAACTCCTAGAAGCGTTCAAACGGGATATCGAAGCACTCGGTTTTACGTACTAAGACCCTTACACGAGGAGTCACGATATATGAGCTGTAGAACCTGTGTCTATTGGGATCGGCAATCAGAGGCGTACACACAAAAAGGCACGCATGGAGCCGCGGATATACACCTACCTTCGTCCGGCTTATGTACCTATCCGGTGCCTATATGGGTCGGGTACGGCCTGACAGCAGCAGAAGACGGCGTTGCGTGCCCCACATTTAAGGACATGGAGGCCTCAACATGAGCTTACCGGACCACTTGCTAGACATAGATGAAGTGGAGTATGACGGCTTTTGTGAACGACATGGCCAACCGTACTTTGAGAAGCAAGGGTGTGTGGAATGTTACACGGAATTGATTGACGACGCAGCCGATGAGGAGATAGAAGACAGGAAGTTTAGGCACTGAGCCACCTTTAACCGATAACAAGGAGCGTGAATAATGGCGAAAAAGACAGCATCCAAAACAGCAACCGTAGAATCGACCGAAACCGTACCCTCTACTGTATCAACTGACACACTGCTGACCGCGCTAACCGTACCACAAGCGGAGACGCCGCGTGTATGGCCCTGTTTACTCGGACCTACAGGCTGTGGTAAGACGGCGCGTGTCCGTCAGCTTGCAGCGACCATGGGACGGCGCTTAGTGAGTCCACCACTTACACAGGGCCTTCCCGAGGACTTCACAGGACTCCCGCGTGTGACGGCAAGGGGCTATAGCTGGCATCTACCCCCGTGGGCCTTACACGCAATCAAAGAACCGACGCTTGTGTTCTTGGATGAAATCGACAAGGCTTGTGAGGACCACCAGAAAATCCTCTTGCCCTTGCTTCATGAGCTGGAACTGCATGGAGTCCCACTTCACCCTGAGACCGTCTTTGTATGCGCCATGAATCAACCCTCGGCCTCATGGCAGCGTACGGAGACAGGAAAGGCGTTGCTCGCTCGTGTGGTGGTCGTCCCCGTGGCACCGTCAATTGATTGGCTAAGCGAAAAACATAAGATTGACTTGTCGGGCGTGTCGTTCAGTTCGACCTGTGAGTACACACCGCAAGCGCCTTCGATGCGTATGGTTGATTGGTTGCTCGGGTTCTACTCGGCGCATAGCCAGCACGCGGACCTGTGTAAGCATGTGGGGACCTTAGCACTCGGCGCGACTATAGCGGACAACCTCTATCAACGCTACACTGAAATGTTGCGCCTGTCCCCGCAAAACGTGTGCGAAGCGTTGAATAGTGACGCGGAACTCTTAACCCGTATGACTGTACGTGAAGTGGTGAACTTGGCGGCGTCCGCGTGTCGCTGGTGTGAAGGGCCGGCCTATAAAGCAGTCCTCAAAAAAGTGATACTGGAAGGCACAGTTGAAGACGGTGAAGAATTCTTCCGTGTCCAAAATGAGTATGTCAGTACCGCCCTGGCTGCAACACCATCAGGGATTAATTTGTTCGGGGACGCGTCAGAAGCCGATATGATGAAAGCATTGCGGGAGGCAGCGGAGGATATCGCGGCAGTGTGGCAAGCCGCGTCAAAGTGAGGAGTGGTATGTTATTAAAGCGCGACAACCGATCTTTCACTTTTAGTTACTGTGAAGTAGGTTTTAGGTTGACACCTGACAGCTGGTATTCGTTTATAGGGGTGAAGCTTGTCGGAAGACTACCCTATGACGTCGCCTTTAGAAGATCTGCGAGTTAACGGAGGACTCATCATGGCACGTGATTGGATTGGCTTACGTGACAACATACTCGCGGTGATGGAGTGGGCGAAAATCAAATTTGTGCACACCGCCGAGTACCCGCGACCTTGCGTGTACTGGCGTGACGGCGCGTTTACTATTGACGGCGGGCGAGCCTGGGGCACCTACACCCCCGCTGAACAATACTTCGTGCTCTTACACGAGTACGCGCACGTGACACGCGGTGACTTGCGCATCAAGAAGGTCGATCATCGGCGCTGGAATATCGCCGCCGACGCCGTGATTAACTATAGTTTGCGCGGTCTGACCGAGGGGGCGTTGTGGGAAACTGTCATCACCTATGACAAGCTCCGGGCACAATACCCCGCCTTACCTGTCACGATACCGACAACCCGCGCGATCTATGAGGCGTTACAGGAGGACACCGATCAGAGCCCAGATGACTATAAGCCGTGTGGGGGTAACGAACAAGACGACAAAGCAATCATACAAGCCACTTTTCGGGCAATCCTCGGCGCGAAGCAGTTACCCGACGGCGCAAAGGTCTGCGTAGAAGGCTCTGGGTGGTCTTTGTCCGAGGGTCCGGCCCGCGCCTTAGCATTGCCTGACGTTGAAGCGTGTACACAACTCATGGAAATCCTACGCTTGATCCGTAGTAAACCAGTCGGGTACAAACAAACGCGCTCGTACATGCGCGAAGGCCGCGTAGCATCATTACGGGGGGTCCAAAGGGTCCCTCGTCCGTCCGTTGCCGTCGCCTTGGACGTGTCAGGATCAGTGAGTGACGGAGACATCCAGCGTGCACGTAACATTGCAGAGTACATACACGAGAGCGGGTACACAGTCCGGTATGTGGTGTGGGCGTCTAGTGCCTCCGTCTGGTCTGGGATCGGTCCGTTACCAGCGGTCGGTAGTGGGACCGACATGCGACCGGCCCTTGAGTTGACGCAGGACGATGAAGTTGTGGTGTGGTTAAGTGATGGCTTGTGCGAGTCGAACCCGGTCGAAGGTCAGCGTCATATCTGGGTAGGCCCCGCGAGTATCACACAGCAACCAGGCGAACATGTGGAATGGGCACGGGGGTGAGATGACATACACATCCAAGAACGTCGTGTTAACTACGCGTGTACAGGTCTACAGCAATGGCGTACAGTATGTGCGTCATTTTTCGTTAAGGATAACCGTGCTATGGATACAGGCGCGGCTGATCCGATGCGAGACTGACAAATACGCGGTTTATCGACCGAGTATAAAATAACTATGAACTATACCGCTGTAGACCTGCGTATGAGCCTTCGTATTACCAGCATAGGTATGCTTATGTATTCGAGTAGAACGATGGTCTATCGTATTGAGGCGCGATATACCGGCATCTACCCGAATACGCTGCGCCGATCGAGGAAAAGGTAGACGATGCGTATAGTAGTAACTGACTTGGGGACATTCATGTGTGGGGAACATGTTATTACGTTTAGAAAAAGCGGCATAGGCGTGTATGGTTGGATTAGCCCATTTGGGGTACACATACCAGGCACACCCCTGTTAATAAAACGAAACGAAGGCCGAAAATGATACTCAAGAAGAATGGCGTAGATTCCATTGTTATAACGAGCGATAGTATACGGTTTAAGTACGATTCCCTTCATTGTGGAGATTGGTTAAGCCCACGTTCGTGTTGGCGTTTAGGTGACCCAGTAACGAGTAGACGTACAGGTCCACGAGGTAACAAATGATCTACCGAGGTTCCACGGTACAAGTGATACCTGAAGGAGTGCGTTTGAGTGGCTGGCTTTTTAATATCCAAAAATATCTTCATAGACGTAACCGAGACCGTGTATCAAGATGTTGCAACGTGGCGCATACGTCGGCCCAAATTGCTCAACCGCCAATGGCGTGACCATGACATACTGTAAACGGGATTCAACAGTCTCGATAGAATCGTACGGCGTTATCTCTGGTTTTATATGTGTAGAGTCAGGAGCCGTATGTAGCCATAGGACATGGACAACAAGACCTGTTGCTACCAAGCCTGTCCGTACCCATAATCAGCGGGAGATGTCACGTGATCTATAACGCTAATCTACTATCCGTTCGATTCACACACACGGGTATATTTTGGCCGGGTATGTATAACTGTTTGTTGCCTCGTTTAGTTTTGAGCCCCTGTTTTTGTCAGACCAGACCTACGAGGACTGAGAAATGATCTATACAGCGAACCATACAACGATTCGGCTTGCAAGCACATTCGTACGGATAGTGAGTAGACATCATTATATTGGCTTCATTTCCGTGTACAGTGTTCAAGGGGGCGAACATTTCGTTCATCGCCCAAACCGTTAACATTCACCATAAGGAGGTCCTATGCGTTGCCCACGTTGCCAAGGTTTACTTGTCCGTGACTCATTCAACGATGTCCGATTAGAAGACGCGCAAGTCCACGCGGCGGTTCGTTGTGTCAACTGCGGGTTCCTCGCCGACCAACTCATACTTGCGCGATGGCTGAGTTACCGTCAACAAGCGTCCGCCGAGGTGCCGGTATCCGAGGTGTCCCATGCGTAAGGTCGCCGTGAGCCGTCCGAATACGCTTGAAGAATGGTACCTGGACGCGTTGGCGTTCTTGTATCAGCGATATAGGTACGAAAACGACGTGTTTCTTGACGACGTAGCCGGGCGGTTCGCGGTTCGTGCGACCTGTGCTTGGAAACGCTTTGACCCAAGCCGAGGCAAAGCGTTCACGTTCCTGTGTTGGATTGCTCGCGCGGCTTACAGTGATGCTGTTACGCACAGAAAACGGGGTCGTGACCTCATGGGGGGCCTACACCGGGAGCGTATGACAGAGGAGTGGTTACATCAGTGTGTCGGCAGCGAGTAAGGCAAGGAGCACATATGATTTTTGTACGCGGGCGTCAACGCACAGAGGTTGGGCGCAGTGAATTGATTATCGCTAACTATTATGTCGGTGTTCAAAAGTTACCTCGAAATTCAGAACCGGCGGTGTATGTGACAGCGAGGCGGGTAAAGAAGGGGATGGAAGGGGCTATCTGGCGTTTCTGAGGAAACCATCATGAAATACGCACCAAATGTTCCATGGCCCCACTATTACCTCAGCACACGCGGGGTGGTGTTCGGCGTGAAATGGATGCTAGCAGATTGTGTCATGGTCATGGGGGATTCGAATGAGGTTCACCCAACTTGGGTACGTCAAGGTTTTACGGTCAGTAGGCGTCCGTATGGTTGTTAACCTCAGTGTGAGCGGTGACTATGCGTTACACAGGTAACGAATGTGCGTTCAAATTAAACGGCATAGCGCGATATCGACAAAACGCGTCGCTAAACTTTTATATTACGGTTCGCTATGTTGACGATATGGCTATTATTAGCTGGCGATCTGTGTAAGGAGCAAGTATGTTGTACAAAAATACGAAATTTGTTATAAGGGCTCAGTATATACTTTTATGGTGGAACAAACATAAGCAGGGTTTTATAATCGCAGTCCGTCATACAACCAATGACAAAAACGACATAATAGGACGAACTTCGAGACCTGTTGACGCGGCGTAGACACGCAAGCCAAGGAACCTCTAACATGCGTTTAATTATGGCTCGACATCTCATCACGTTTACCGGCGTGTACATGTATGACGTTGAACGAACCGATCTAGTGAGCGTCGGCCCTCGTATTGTGCGTCGTCATGATGATGATGAATTCGCCACACGCCCGGTGGAGTGGTGCTACCCGAAGAAGACCGCGCTCGTAAGGTCTGGTAAAACCCTCAATCCATTATTCCGTGAACCGCGCCGCCAAACAAGCACGCAGGCAACGAGGTAGTAAAAAATGGTCTATACGAATATGTCCGTGCGAATTGACAACGACGGGATCTATTTTAACTCAGAGTTAGACGATGTGGCGTGTAGTATAGCTGTAGATATGTCGATCTTTAACGATAATATTGGATGGGCCTATCGCCCCGACGCCCTCTCAACCCTTCGCGAGACTATCAAGATCCGGTAACACCCACAACCCGTTATTCCGAGCACCTCTCAACATGATTTGATCGGCAAACCGAGGGATCGTATACAAGTTGTTATCCATGAGGCACCAGATTGTCTCCGCCTTCCCGGTCAAGTAACTCGAACCCCTCGCCAGGTCAATCACGCGAATTTCTTCCTTGTTGGAGATCTTCACGGTATGGTGGATGCCGATGACCGCACTTGAGCCGGTGACGCCGAGCACCTTATCCAGCACGGTTTTCATTTCGGTGCTAGATTCTTCCTTTTGCGAGTGAAGTTCGCGCAACACGTCGATGATGATGAGGTCCGGTTTGAGTGTCGAGATAGCGTCTCTGAAGGATCGTTGCACATTATCAGCCATGATATTGCACGGGCGAATCTCATCTTCCGGGTGCACGAAATGGATACGATCTTGCAACACAAACCCATTGTTCTTCATGGAGTGCAAGCGGAGGTTCCAACTATCATCAGCAGCATCGAGGTTCAAGTACAGCACCGCGGACCCTGCCTGGCACTGGCGACCGAGAAAGGCACCCCCTGACGCAACCGCGTTGGCAAGCTGTAACGCGAAGTAGCTTTTGCCAGCTTTGGGTTCACCGATGAGTAACGCGAAGGAACCAGCAGGGAGAAAACCGTCAATTAACCATGGCTTCTGAGGTCGTTCCAAGGCCATGTACTCTGTAGCGGATAGCAAGCGCATAGTGAGGTCTCCTATGGACTACGGCCATTATACCGTAGTAACCACGGTATAATACAGGCGAAAGGTACGGTGATACGCCATGTCTAAAGTCTATTCGCCTTCCCAGACCGTCATTTTCAGTGAGTGCCCGTTTAAGTGGTATACCCAATGTGTTCTTCGGTACGCCCATGAGAGCGGGCAGACAGAGCCTCAACGGCTTGGTCAGGCCGTCGCATCCGCGATGGAGTACTTTAATAACGTGTGGAAGGACTCGGGAGTTAAACCAAGCGGTCCTGACGTGATCGCCACCGCACTGAGCAAAGCGGAGATCCCAGAGCTTGTGGATAGCCCGGCCTACA
>ERZ761584.162-NODE-162-length-25847-cov-24.346735_pt1 | contig 25847 bp, 38 predicted proteins | sample MGYA00512168_ERZ761584 | MGnify/ENA primary metagenome ERZ761584 (study PRJEB28899, sample SAMN03785564) | bioreactor sludge metagenome | biome: EBPR Sludge; feature: EBPR Bioreactor; material: 0.22µm filtered reactor supernatant | place: Saint Lucia: Queensland...
AATACATTGTTTTTAATTCCTTATCCCACGCTCTAAATTTTATTACTCTATTCATGTTTTTTGTATTTAATGGGGCTTCCTTGCCCCATTGTGGCTTATTCAGCCAAATTAGTGATTCTGCCAGCCGATACCACCGTCTGACTTGATGTCGTCATCGTCATCGTCGTCGTCAGGCTCTTCCCGACGAGGTGACGGCTTATCATCATCGTCGTCGTCATCATCCATCCGCTCCTTGCGGATTTCTTCTGCGGCGATACGTTGCTGTTCGGCGGCTACATCACCAGCACTAAGTTCGTCCCACATGGGACACCTCCTTTATAAACGTACTACCGAAACATATCGGTACTTGCCTCATTTGAGAGCAAGCCGTGAGTGATTAAGTTTCCTTAACAACTCACAGTTTGGTCTTAATACAACCCCGACCACGACCCCGACCTCGAACTCGACCTCGAACTCGACCACGACCTCGACCACGACCTCGACCTCGACCACGACCACGACCTCGACCACGACCACGACCTCGACCTCGACTCACCATATACCCACATTAAAGGAGTAGGGTTCATGTTATTTTTGGACTACTGGCAATTCATGACACCACTCGGAAGCATCAACAATAGTGTTTAGATTGATGTAAAACGTTCCAATCACAGGCTCCACTTCACTGAACACACCATTTTTTAATGCGTCCATGAAACGACCAGTGTCAAAAATTACAGCCGCCGTTTTTAAGACAAGAAAGTTCCCCTTAACTGCTTCGACTTCACCCGTTGCAAAGTAAGTGACTGTTCTGAAGAAGTATTTACCACCAACCACAAACGGTATTTCGTTTCCATCAACAACGGTCTTGCCCACTTTCTTTTTTGCTAGTAAGTCGTAGTCTTTCTTTGACACATACTCTTCATTGTTTATTTTAATTTTGTTCATATTATTTAACCTCAATTAACCTTATATACTCCTGCAAAAGCGCAATAAGCTGAAACATAAGCGCACGGTTTGCACTGCCTGAACTTGTGCTTCTTCGTGTCGGTGATTCAGGACTTGGTGCGGGGGACTCATCTACCGCAACGACGTTGGTGTGATTCACCTCGATAACCTGCGCACTGACTGGTAATGCGAACATGACTGATACAAACAAAACGATTGTGATTATTTTTTTCATGTTATTTTTTTTGATATTGCTCAACTACCTCTGGGGCATAATTTATTAAGTTTTCCATCAGAAAATGGTACCAAGTTTCAAATTCTACGTTTATCTGTGAATTAAGATTGTATATACCCCTTAACTTTGCCCTAAACCTTTGACTATCAGAACGTGTGTCTTTCGCCCGAATTCTCTTACCTAAGTCATCTATAATTTCAATGATTATTGGTTCAAACTTCCAGTAATGAGAGTGCGAGCCGTCCGAGTTGTCTGTTTCTGTCTTAGTAGTGATAGTTCCACTCGCTTCAACCTTGTAGTTTTTTCCGATTTCAAGTCCCTCTGGTACATTGCCCTTACCTTGGAGCTTGAGGTAGTGGGTGTCTATTGTTTCTGAGTCTTTCATAATTTTTCATATTCACTAAGTAACTTTGTGTAGTGGTCTTTTGCTTTTATTATTTTCAACCTGTCTTTTTCTAGCTTTGCCATTTCTTTTTTTCCAATTTCCTTGAGCATTTTTTTGTAGGCTTCTGCTCCCATTCCCCCTCTGTGAATGTTGCAGGTAAAACACTGAATTCTTAGAACCCGCAGGTCATATTTCAGGAACGCACCGAGTACAGATTTTGGCCAAGGAACATGGCCTGTGTGCATGTCATTTTTACTCTGTAAGAACTTTCCGCAGGTGTAACATATTGGCTTATATCTGCTCCTAACTATTCTTTTGCAGTGTTCCCAGAGCTTTTTTTCTATACTCATATAAGCCTTTGTGTTACTGGTTCCGTTGGTTTGATAAAGTAAACTGCATAACCTCCTTTTTCTTCACGATTGATAACTCCTTCTTCTGCTAATTCTCTTGCTCGGCGGTCTCCACTTGTCCCTAACCAACCGTATTTAGTATTTACCTTAATCAATTCGTACGAGTAAAACTTTCTTTCGGGATTATCTGTAAGCAACTTTTCGATAATCTTCTTCTGGGTCATGTTAGAAAGGAACATCCTCACTTACGTCCCAATTTTCCAAGATAAACTTGCGGTACTTTTTGATAAGAGTTTCAATCGAATCAAGACTTTTGGGGTTCTGATACTCTGCTAGGGCGCAACTTACCGCCAACTGCATTGATGTGGCAATTTTAATGTCCCTTGCTTTGTTTTCTTGGCTTTCACGTATACCTTCTTGTTTTTTCTCAATAACGGCACTCATGTTGCCTCGTATACCCCCTCTATTTGCTCCTATACCGCTATTAGACGCACTTGGAGCGGTAGATGCGTTGTAGAGCACATGATTGGTATATTGACCATTTATAGTCGTTTTTAGCTCGCCATCGATTGTCTGACCTTCCGCTAGGTTTGCGAAGTTGTAGAAGTCTGGCCAGATTGTGACCCCTTCATAAGTTGCTCCGTCTTCTGCGGTTAGGTTTGCGTCTTTTTTTACGTTGCCTGACTTTAATGTTTTTAACCCTATTGAGTGAATTTTATATTTCATTGTTGTTTTGATTCCATGGACCCTCTCCATCATCAATTCCGTTAGTGTGGTCTGGGTCTGTGCCCATATCTTCACCAGCGAGCTCCACAATCCATCGAAGTTTTCCGCCTTTTTGATAATCAGGATTGCTGTCTATCAAATTTGCAAGGTCGTTATGATGTTCGTTTTGAGTCTTGTTCATAAGAGTCGATTAATTTGAAGATTGATTTTCGTGCTTGTTCTGCGATTTTTTGTGATTGAGCGATTTTTGCTAAACACTTTTCTAATTCGTTTATGAGTTCCTTGTTTTCTTTCGTCGTGTTATTCATAGGGTGTATTACTCATATCTGGTTCACCTAAACAGTGGGGGCATTTAATTTCTTCTACATTGTCTGACCCGTCTTTTTTTACAATGATTCCGGTGTCCAAACAAAACTCACATTCATCTCCCCCAATACCAGGTTCATCAGAACCTACTGGAAACCTAGACATTGAAGTAAAAATAATAATGGATAATTGTTATGACTGCTGAAATCAAAGCCACGGTAAGGACTGTAGAATTTATAATGAACTCGTGCTTTTCTAGTTCTCTGTCCTTACGAAACTTTGTTTTCTCGTTTTCCCAGCTCATGTTTAGTGATTTGATAATTTTTTAATAGGATGTCTATGAGGAACATAATATCTCGACCTTCTTCTTGTGCTAATTGCTTTGCCAGTTTATGAGTCTCTGGCGTGACTGCGATGTATTTATATGTCATTCGTTTAATGTTTACTCTATCGACCATATATATAATCTATATGATATGAGATATTGAGTCAAGTGCGGGGTGGGGATAATTATTTATATTTACTAAACATCTCAAGTATCTCTTTTTTGGTTAAATGTCTTGGTATACCTGATTTTCTTATATGCTGTCTGATAGTTTCTCCGCTAACACCATAGTGTTTAGCGATATATCCAGTGGAGTAGCCGAGATTGTAGTAGTACAGAGCTTGTTGTCTTTGATCATTAGTTAGTTTCATTGATTAATTTTGTTTCTCTTCCAGCTTCTATTTCCAACGCCATTTCTAGTGGTGCATTGAGTATTTTTGCTTTATTTTGCGGAGTTATTCTGTCGGCCAAAAGTTTTGCGTTCGCAAGCGTGTCTCTAATTTTAACATCAACACCCTTACCACGAAGTTCGTTGTAATCATTTGAGTCTAGTGTGTGTGTTGGATTCCAGCCCATCATTGCGTGGTAATCTGGTTCAATTCCTTGAATATTTTTACCAATAATCGCTACACCGTTGTTAAAAACTCCACGTTCTTCTGGGTTTCTAAAAAGGTAATAGGCTTTGTGAGCCTCGTCCGCCTCGATGGTGTAGTGCTGGTCTACTCTAAACCCCGTTATGATTTTTACTTTTAGATTTTTCATTAAAATGCTGTTTTGTTGTTATTTTTAATTTCTGCTCGTTTTGCTTCAACTGCATCTTGTAACTTTACCCACTTTTCCTTGAGGTCATTGGGTGAGTTTATTTTTGGGAAAAACGGAACTTTGTTTGTTTTGGAAAGCACCGAGATTCGTTTCAATACTTCTTCTAAACCATAAGTTTCAATTAGGTGGTCACATGCTCCACGTTGGGTGGTGTTGTTGTAATAAGTTTTGTTCTTGGGGTCTACTTCTTCAAAGGCTTTTATGATTTCTGAACCTAATGGGTTAAATTTGTGTTTACCCGCCGATTTATCGGCAAGTATTGTATTATTCTTATATTCTTTATTTCTTATATTCTTTATACGTGTCTCGTCTGTTGTCTCGTTTGATGTCTCGTCTGTTGTATCGTTCTGAAACCTGTCATAGTTAATTATCGTTATTATTGTGGTTATTTTGTGTATTTTCTGTTGTATCACCTGAGTATCACTTTCGAGCTGTTTCAAATAACGCCTTACTTTCATTCGTGACCACCCCCATCTTTTGGCCATTGTTATCTCACTCCAACCTATTTGTCCCCTTTTTATTTTTACTTTATTGCCACGCACAAAAAATTCACTGTCTTCGTAATTTGCATTTGCAAAAAGGTCAATCCACGCCTGTGCTTTTGTAAATGGTTCAGCTAACCAAAGACTATTTGAGAACATTTGTCTATGTAATTTTACCCAACCCTTATCCATTTTATTTACAAGCAAAATCCGCCAGTGAACTGCAAGGGTCGATTAGAACCCATATTCACTAGCGGATGTTGCCTACAAACTATGAAATTGTAATCTAATCGTTTTTGCATATCAAAATAATATCACAAAAATAGGACGTAAATGCTGGGCTGGGGATAAGTTTAATTAAAAATTTCTATATTTAAGGTTAAGATATATACATGAAGTATCACATAGTTAAATGTAAATATTGCGGCACCGAAATCGAGCGTGCGAGTTTCTTTCAAACCGGCTCATGTATCAAGTGTAAGACCAGAAGGAATAACGAATATCACGCAAAGAAACGTGCTGAAAAGAAAAAAGTTGTTGACGGCGATAAACCTATAGAAATTTAACTCAAAAATAGTTTGGGGATAAGTCGTTTGTATGTTCTATTGTATGTTGTAGACTCATATCAGTGGGAAGTTATAAGTAACTTCAAAATATGAAAAAACTAAAGGTGTTCTATATGGGCGAGCGATTGCGAGATATATATCCATTCGCAACTAAATGGGAAGTGTTTAAGTGGAAAATGCGAAAGGTTCTTAGATTGGTGGTTTCAGGAATGGTTATGATTACTGCCTTGTACTGTGCCGGTGCTATTGGTAGCCTATACTTTCCGAAGGTTGTATATCAGGCACAAGCAGAGCGTGTCATAGAAAAGGACAACTTCTCTCACAAGATTGAAGAACTAAAAAACGAAATTGTAGAGGATTTGCGAGCTTGTGAGAGTGCCGGACACGAGGAGGAAGATGGAATTATCATCTTTGACTCAAATAACAAAGCAAGTATCGGCACACTACAGTTTCAGAAAGCAACCGTTATTCACTACTACAAGGTTCTTTACGGCAAAGACATTACTCCAAAGGAAGCTGTAATCATTGCCTTGGATAATCAGAAGTCAGGCGATCTCGCAAAGGATATTATCTTCCAAACCAAGAACATGGTAGGTAAGGATTGGGTAAACTGTAATAAGAAATTGGGACTCGACTCACGGGTGATGGTTATTAAAAAGTTGGAGCAGTAAAATATCCACAGAAGACCGCTTATAGCGGTTTTTTGTATGTTATCATGTATATAAACACCAAAAAATACGATGTATCCCTGTATTGAAAGCACCGTAGAGTTTAATATTGCGCCAAAGCGTGCAATCCGCTTATGGATAAACGAAAACTCAGTAAAAGATGATTACCACCTTGAAACTCATATCGACGCTCTAATTCGATTTTATAGTAATAGGGAAGAAAGACCAACAAACAAGGAAATCATAGATTTTGCCCGTGAGAGTATTCCAAACCTAAATGCTATTCAAGTGAAAGAAACAATAGGTAATGCTGATTACGGCGTAGTTGCGTATTTAGTAGATTTTTCCGAGGATGTACATGGTTGAACCAAAAACTAAAATAGAAAATAAATACCCTCCTAATTACTCTCAAATTAGACAATGGCTAAACCCAACCAGAGAAGCTGTCTTTGCTTATGACGACGTTATATATAATCCGTCTGGAAAGACAATACCTGAAGACACTGAGTATCATGAGACTATACATTTTAGGCAACAGAAAAATTTCGGTTCTGTAGAGTCTTGGTGGACAAGATACTTGGTTGATAGAACCTTTAGACTAGAACAAGAAGTTGAGGCTTACTCTTACCAGTACAATTTTTTAAGAAAACATTTACCAGAAAAGGCAACAAGAGAAGCATTAGAGGAATTTGCCGCCATATTATCCAGTGAAATGTATGATATAATGAAGACAAAACAACAGTGTAGAACACTTATTAATAAATATGCAATCAAACTCAGAAAATAAAAGAGGTAGACCAAGTATATACACTAAAGAGCTTGGTGATGAGATATGCAGGAGACTAGCTGAGGGTAAGAGTCTTAGGAACATCTGTTTAGATGATGGTATGCCCGAGGCCAGGACAGTACATTACTGGCTTTTGAGTAAGGATAAGCAAGATTTCTTTCAGCAATACGTACGTGCACGTGAAATCCAGGCTGAGATAATGTTTGATGAAATACTCGACATTGCTGATGATGGTTCTAACGATTACATGACAATTACCAAAGGAAGAGAGAGTTACAATGTTGAAGACCGTGAAGTTACCAACAGGTCTCGGCTTCGTGTAGATTCTCGCAAATGGTATCTATCTAAAGTCCTTCCTAAAAAATTTGGTGAAAAACTTGATTTGACATCTGGTGGAGAAAAACTACCAACCCCTATTTATGGTGGAATCAGCACTAAAGATAAAGAACACGACGGCAACTAAAAAAGTCTTTTCTCTTACTGAGAGAATCCGCGCTGTCTGTGGTGGTACATCCGCTTCTAAAACCATATCTATTCTTATTTGGTGTATTGATTATGCACAAAGTTCTAAAGGTAAATTAATCAGTGTGGTATCAGAGTCGTTTCCACATCTTTCCGGTGGTGCAATGAAAGACTTTGAGATGATTATGCGGGATAGGGGATATTGGAAAGAAGATTCGTGGGTAAAGAACCCCAAGCCAACATATACATTTGAAACTGGTTCACAGATAGAATTTTTGAGCGTTGATACTGTAGGAAAGGCACATGGCCCAAGACGTGATGTTTTGTTTATAAACGAGTGTAATAACTTGGATTTTAATATCGTCGATCAGCTCATTGTCCGTACTAGGGAAGTTGTTTGGTTAGATTGGAACCCGTCTGATGAGTTCTGGTTTTACACAAAGATGTTACATGTAAGAGATGATATTGATTTTATCATTCTCACCTACAAGGATAATGAAGCTCTTGATGAGGTGACCATAAAAGAAATTGAGTCACATAAAAATGATAAAAACTGGTGGACTGTTTATGGATTGGGACAGCTCGGCGTAATAGAGACTAGAATATACAAAAATTGGCAGATCATAGACGAGGTTCCCTTTGAAGCACGAACAGAGAGGCATTGGGTAGATTTTGGTTATGCAAATGACCCAACGGCGATTGGTACTGTGTTTTACCATAATGGGGGATATATTTTGGATGAACACGCATATACCAAAGGGCTTTCTAACAAACAAATAGCAGATATTTTGCTTAATTTAGACACCGTTGCGACGGTTGCTGACAGCGCAGAACCAAAAAGTATAGATGAGCTTATTTCTTATGGATTAACGATAATACCTGCTAAAAAGGGGCCAGATAGTATTTTGCATGGTATACAAACGGTTCAGAGACAGAAAATATCTGTTACAAAAAGGTCAGTAAACATCATCAAGGAGTATAGAAATTATCTTTGGGAAACGAACAAGAACGGGAATATTATTAACGAGCCAATACCGATTTTTAATCATCACATGGACGGTATCAGATACGCATTTAGCACTTTAGTTGAGGCTGTTCCTGAACATATAAGAAACTCGCAGGAAGAAGAATTTTTATCAACAAGGGCAAGACAGTCATTAAATTCTGCAAAATGAAATTATCCATTCTTATTCCAAGTCGAAACGAAGATACTGAAATTCTTGTTGGATTAGATGGCTGGACTATTGATGCTGTCAGATTCGACCACCCAAGGGTTCAGTTTGTTGTTAGGGAGAATGTTGGGCAGAGGGCTATGACTAACGAACTGGCCCTGTTATCAACAGCTGATTATGTTATGAAAATTGACGCACACTGTTCTTTTTCAAATGGTTTTGATGTCAAAATGCTTAATGAAATTGATGACAAAACAATACTTGCCCCAATGATGGGTGTTCTTGATCAGGCTAGTTGGACGATAAACGGCAAGAAAATGACCACAAGATACTGCTTTGATACTAACTTTGTTATGCAGTATGATGAGGAAAACGGGGACAGTGAGACTATGTGTTTACAAGGTTCGGCTTGGCTTATCTCAAGAGAGAACTATTTTAAATGGAACGTGTGCGATGAGACACTTGGTAGTTGGGGAGGGCAAGCAGCAGAGCTGGGAATCAAAGCATTTATAAACGGAGGTGTATGTAAGACGACCAGAAATGCTTATTACGGACATGTTTTTAGACATTCGGATAAAGATTTCCCATATCAAAGAGGGGATAGTCCGGGAAAGTTTGCAACGGAAGAACTAAAGCGCAGATATGGCAATGATGAGCGAATAAAATCGCTTGTAAAGAAGTTTAATTATCCTGCTGACTGGAAGAGTGTGGTATAATATGTACAAGTTGGACAATGTTTTTACTTGTCACTAATTTTTTTTAATGTCATCAATTCACGAAATCGTAAGAAAAGCTGAACAAGACTATACGTCACAAACAGTTAAGTTGGGTAAATATGTTGACTGGTCAATGTACGAGACAATCGAAACTATTGTTGCGTATTTGAACTCCAAACACATATCAGGCAGTAAAGACTCACTTGGTAGAGATAAGCCGTTCTTTAACATTGTCACTGCGGCGGTGAACATCTGGTACAGAGCAACTGATATTGATAGAAAAGACATAATCGTTCTTCCTAATAGTAGGGAAACTGTTGTGGCTGCGTTTCTTGCAACAATATTGCTTCAAGACTGGATGAAAAGAAGCAATTTCTCCATTTTCCTTAACCAGTGGGGTAGGACTCTGGCTCAGTATGGTTCTGCTGTAACTAAATTTGTAGAAAAAGACGGCACTCTAATTCCTTCTGTCGTTTCTTGGGACAAGATAATTTGTGACCCGATTGATTTTTATGCTTTACCCGTTATTGAGAAGTTTTATCGCACAGAGGCGCAACTTATAAACATGGCCACAAAAGGTCACCCAGATTATTCGGGGTATGACTTGGATAAGGTTAAAAGTTTTGTTGAGAGATACGAACAGACCAGAGAGTTACTTGACGGTCAGCAGAAAGATAATAATTCAGAATTTATCGAGTTGTATGAGGTACACGGCAACTTGTCTATGGAAGAGTACAAAAAAGGAAAAGGACAAGAATCTAGCGACTCAGATGAAAACATCTATTTTCAGCAGATGCACGTGATTAGTTATTGTAAGACCGAAGATGACAAGTATGAGGACTTTACTTTGTATTGTGGACGAGAAGAAAAGAACCCGTATGTACTAACACATTTGATTGAAGAACAGGGTAGAACACTAGCTATTGGTGCAGTTGAGTATTTGTTCGATGCACAGTGGATGGCAAACCACACGATTAAACAGTGGAAAGACCAGATGGATTTAGCATCAAAAATGGTGTTCCAAACAGCAGATAAGAATTTTGCTGGTAAAAACATTCTCACTGACATTGAAACGGGAGATATAAAGATTCACAGTGTGAATATGCCAGTGACACAGTTTCCAAACGTTTCACATGACATAGGGACAATGCAATCATTCTTGAATCAGTGGATTACTGTTTCTCGTGAGATAACATCAACACCTGATGCTGTTAGAGGAAACACAATGCCGTCTAGCACACCATATAGTCTTGGTGCATATTTAGGCGCACAGTCTCTCTCTTTATTCGAGATAATGACAGAAAATAAGGGCAATGACCTTGAGGTTATGTTGCGAAAATTCGTAATACCTAATTTGATTAAGAAGCTATCTAACACAGATGATGTTGTGGCAATTCTTGAAGATAGAGACCTTACAAAGATTGACTCAATGTTTGTTCCTAGAGAGGCAATTCGCAGACACAACAAGGTGGCTAAGGAGATGGCTCTAAATGGTCAACCGCCGCTAGAATTTGACAAACAAGGAATAGAAAACGCAGTTAAAACTGATATGTCAGCTCTTGGTAATATGCGAGTGCTATCAACCGACGAAATCAAATGGAGTGAAGTCTTCAAAGACCTTGAATGGAAGTTGGATATTGGTATTACAAATGAACAGTTTGATAAGTCTGCTGTCATTACGACGCTTTCTACTGTTTTGCAAGGCATAGCTTCTAACCCAGCAATCCTACAGAATAAAGACGCACGCATGGTCTTCAATAAGATTCTATCTGTCACTGGTCAAGTTTCACCAGTTGAACTATCTACAAGTGTTTCAGAGCCACAGGCTGCACCGCCTGTTGGTGCTGGTATGACACCAGATTTACAAGGTTTAGCTAATATACAAAATGGATAAAAAGGGGATACAGTCACCATATATGTCACAGTCGGCACCTGCTGATTTGGTACTTGGTGATGAGGGGCGTGGTAGGTATACAAAAGAAGACATCATTGCACTGCGTGTTTTTAAGGACAATGAAAAACTTTTAACAGGACTTCGTGCTGTCTTTTACCAACAAGATATTTCGCCTGAAATTAAGGGAATATTTAAGGGTAATCACAATTTGCTTAGTTCTTTGACTAAGATGTTTACTCCTGTAGTAAGCACAGATGTACCGATTCACGCTAACTTAACACGTTGGGCTGGAGATAGACGTTATGCTGACTTGCTTACAAACGAGTGTAAAACTTTAGTTTTGTCTCGTCAGGACAGTATTAACTTCTTCAAAAACGGTATTAAGCGATTGTCTGACATTGTTGATGGGAATAATGGTAATGCATATCCATTAACCATTGACTTAAATATGGACGGAGACTATGAGTCAAAATCTGCGGAAGAAATTAAGCGTGCGATTGTCGCATGGCAGGACTCAATTCCGTTCATAGAGGACAGACTTTATGAAATTTTGATGCTTGCTTCTTTGCGGGACGAAACTCCTGCTGAAAAGGAAGAGCGTCTAAAAAAGGATTCAGCAAAGTAATTAACATGTTTTAGTGAATAGTGTGGTATAATTAATATTAATCGGGACTAAACCCTTAAAAAAGAATCGGGACTAAACCCACCAGCAATGGAAACAAAAGAAATTGAGACCGGTAACTCAACAACCACCGAGGAGACAACCGTAAACACGATTAGTAAGGAGGAATTTGACAAGGTAGTTAAGGAAAGAGAACAGGCAAAGAAAGACCTTCAATCAGCTTTAGCTCAAAAGGAACATTGGCGAACAAAAGCAGAATCTAAAGAAGAAACTAAGGTGGAGACAAAAATCGAGACTAAGGAAGAAAAAGATACGCTTTTGCCAGAGGACTTATATGCCCTTATGGAAGCAAAAGTTCCAAGAGAGGACATTGTTGAGGTAAAACGAGCAGCCCAATTGTGGGGGAAATCGATTACCGAAGTCTTAAATGACCCGCTTCTCAAGGCTACACTATCTGCACGTTCCGAAGAGCGGGCTACTGCTGCTGCGGCAATTACTAAAAACAATCGCCCAGCAACCAAGGAAACGGAAGAGGGAATTATCAATAAGGCACTTCGAGGAGAAATCCCAGATGATGCAAATGAGATAGAAAAACTCGCCGCCGCTCGAATGAAAAGTCGTCTGAAGAAGTAAGTAGGACAATGGGATATAAAGGACAATGGAATTAACCTTTAATCCCTTAAAAAGTGAATACAATTGGTACAGGTACTTATGGCTCAAGTTGGCGAGCAAAATACTTTTCATCAAACCTTCAACAGGTTTTGCGAAAAGCTCTCGTTGCTGAAGCGGTATGTACAGTAGATCGTTCTGACAGTTTCTACATTCATAATCCTTACTCAAATCAGCCTACAGCTGCTATTCAGGCTCTTGCCGGTACATATTCTGTATCTGCATGGACTGTTACTGATGATACTCTCACTGTTACAGATGAGGCTATCTACGGCGAGCATGTGTTTCATTTCGAGCGAGTAATGAATAACTACAACTTGATGATGGCTCGTATGGACGAAATGGCTTACGCTGTTGCATACGGTATTGATTACTTTGTAGTAAACGTGCTTTGTGAAGATGGTACTGGAACCTACACCACACCAGTAGGTGGTTTTACTGCTGCAAACACACCAGTAATTCTTTCTAACCTTCTTTCAAAGGTTGCTGGATTCTCTGAAGCATATAACGGCACATTCTTGATTATTGAGAATACAGACCTTCCTGGTTTCATTCAGTGGCAAGCTACATCTGGTTACAACTACGCAGATGCTGCATTGAATAACGGTTTTGTTGCGCGAGCAATGGGTGTTGATGTGTATGTTGTCCGAACGGGCACATTCGTTTCTACAACTATTGGTTCTCGTTCTGACATTACCAATTCTGGTCATCGTGTATTCGGTGTAAAGAATATGGCAACATACGCAGCTCCTCGTGGTGTTCAGTACGAAGAGAAGGCTGTTTCCGGTAAAACTGGTCGCGAAATCTTTGCGGTTGGTTATGTTGGTGCGAAAGTGTGGGCACAGAAGGCCGCTCTTATCGTGGACATTACGATTGCATAGTAATTATCAGTCCTAGAATTTCTTGGGCTGATATGAGGAAGCGGTATCCATTGTCCCCGTTTCCTCTTACCAGCCCAAGAACAAACATGGCTAAAGAAAAATCACAAGAAAAATCATCTCAACGAGAAGAACTTTGGGCAAAATTCCTAGAGAGCTACAAGGCTAAAAACCCTGTAAAGTTTGCTCAAAAGGAGGCTGCTGGTGAATTCAAAACAATCCCTGCATCTTTCAGAGGAGAAATCGTAGAGAAATTTGTTTTAAAGAATGGTCAACGTGTCGGTATTGAAGTTATTAGTTAATTATCACTGCATGAATATTAAAAATAAAATTGTAGGGATAATCGCAGTTGTGGCTCTCATTTTGTCTGGGTTTGCTGTTTCAGCACCAAGCACGATTGAGAAAGTTATCACTGGTGCTGCTACTGGCCCAGATATGCCATTTCAGTATCTTCGTTTCGGTCTTGGTAAGGGTATAAAAACTACACAGTTTGAATCTGCTCTTACGACCGCAACAACTACTGTTTGTGCAATTCAGAGTCCTGCTGCAACAAGTACGCTTGTTCGAGGAGGTATTCTTGTTACAACAAGCTCTACAACTGCAAGCACTCTTACAATTGCGAAATCGGCTACAGCCTTTTCAACAACCACAGTTCTTGGCCAGGGTGCTTTGGCTGCTAATGCACAAGGTTTTCTTGCTGCCTCTACAACGGCAATTGTTGCTGGTGGAACAGGAAGCAACTTAAATCCAAACTTTGTGTTTGGACCAAACCAATGGTTTGTGGCCAGCTTCACTGGCGGTACTGGAACATTCAGTCCTGTAGGAACGTGCCACGCATCATTTGAAGAGTACGAAGTCTACTAATCTTTAACCCACTATATGTGGGTTGAAAATAGGGCATGCAGTGTCCTGCTTTCAGCCCATAAATAACATGTCACTTGTATTCAGTAACACAACTTCAAAGAATGGTATTCTTCAGCGAATAGAACGTGAACTTAGCTTTCCTGACGGGTTTATCACTGGTAATGCGACAAGACTTCTTGAATGGACTAATAACGTAAATTCTGCACATGATGACGCACTAGATATTATCTTTCCTATTGGCGGGACATGGCAATTCGATGATTCGAATCATACTGATTATCCGATAATCAAAACAAACCTGTCTTCTGGCCAGCGAAGTTATCCATTTACGTCTGATGAAAATGGAAATTTGATTCTTGACGTGTATAAGGTGATGGTTGCTGGTTCCGATGGCGTATTCAGAGAGATTGAGCCGGTAGACCAAGAATCACCTCAAGGAAATACCGACACAACATCATTTTTTGATGAAAGAAACACATCTGGGACACCAACAAGATATAACAAGACCGCAAATGGTATATTTTTAGACCCAATTCCAAATTATAGTTACTCAAACGGTCTAAAGATGTTCATAAGCCGTGAGGGTTCTTACTTTACTACAACCGATACGACTAAAAAACCAGGCATTGCCGGACTTTTTCATGAGTATTATGTCGTGAATCCTGCGTTTAAATACGCATCAATAAAAGATTTAAGTGTTACAGCTAACCTATATGACAGGAAAACAAAACTTGAGGAAAGGATTGCTTCTTATTATGGATTTAGGGAGCGTGATGTGATTAAAAGATTAACCCCACGAATGGAATCAAACAAATAACATGAATGAATCATTAAAGGTCACGGGATGGTATGAGTTTTTGATAAAAGACATAAAAGGCAACATTAAAGACTCATGGAAAGTCGATAATAGTGTAGTCTCTGCGGGAAAAGCACAGTTAGCTTTGTTGGCTGGAGATGCTTCTGCTACACCGTTTACTTATTTAGCTGTTGGGACATCCAGCACTGCTGTTTCTGCTGGACAGACAGCTCTTGTTGGTGAAATTACCGACTCTGGGCTTGCTAGAGCCGCGGCGACCGTTTCACGAACCACAACGTCAGTCACAAATGACACTTTGACACTTACATATACATGGACAGCAAGTGGTACTAAAGCAGTTGAAGAAATCGGTGTGTTTAATGCGTCATCAAGTGGAACGATGTTGTCTCGTGCTCTAACCACAACAAAATCGCTTGTCAGTGGGGAACAGCTTGTAGCGACGTATAATTTGCAGTTCTCATAAACCATGTCAGCACCAGTTTATCAATCAACACAAAATTCTGGTTGGGCAACCACAACATCTAGCGTAGTTACTAAACCTTCTGGTGTCGCTGTTGGTGATTTGCTGGTTTTATATTGGGCGTATGAGGTTGATGCTTCACCTAACGCACCAGGTGGATGGACGGCAATCCGAACAACAACGAATTCGCTGTCATGTTCTCTATATTATCGAGTCGCCGATTCATCTGATGTTTCTGCAAGTAATTACACATTTACATCGGTTAATAGTCGTAAACAAATTGCCGTTATTACAAGGATAACTGGTCAAGGAACCGGTAATTTCTTTTCTGACACTGGCGGAACAACGAACAACACGGCCACGCCTTCTGTTGCTGGACTTACTCCTGTTAATAGGGCAGACAGTAACTTAATCTTACAATATTGGCAAGCAACAACGTCAACGACGGCAGTTGGAAGTTATGCTATTACAACGGATAATCCGTCTTGGACAGAGGCTTTTGATGTTGCTGACTCTACCACAAACAACATTTCGATGGCGTATGCCACTCGTAGTCAGCAAACAGCTACGGGTAACGTCTCGTGTGCTGGCGGTGCAGGAACAACTGATTGGGTGGGGCAAGTAGTTGCTATTGCGCCGAACTGGAGTACAACAACTACTGAATCAGTTTCTCTAATAGAAACAAAAAAGCTTTCATTTGTGATGTCAAAAAATGAAACAGTTACGCTTACTGAAAATGTAGATGCGGACGAGTCAAGGCTTTGGATTAACGATGACAAACCTTCCTCTACATGGAATAACACAGAACCAAAATAATGGAAAATGAACTTTTAAGAAGAATAGAAAAGTTGGAGAAAGAGCTTAATTTGCTTAAAGCGGGTTCAACTATTCCATTTGAGGTAGAGCAGGCTTTTAGAAATCGTCTAAGAATTTCTCAGTATTCAACACTTGTTGCTGATTCAAAGGCGGCTTCTTCCGAAAATCAAGCAGTAAATGAGGCGGGAGCAAGTTCCTATAACGTTCTAAAACCACCAGATCGTTTTATAGCGACGATTATCAACAACACGACAGTTTATATACCTGGCTATAACTAATATGGTTAAACTACCAATAAATACGAGATATACTCAACTAAATACGTCAGATTTGACTGGAGATTTGTGGTACTCAAAGAACATAGACCTTTCAGAAGAAGGTTACGCAAAGTTATCATCTCGTGTTGTATCTTTGTTTAATGAATCCATTACAGGTAACGTGAGACTACCTCTAGCATTTGGCCGTGGTAGTGAGTTTGCTGGTTCTATTGATTACGCAATCACGCAGTCTGGTACAAAGGGATATTGGCTTACACTTTTGCCAAACAGTATCACTTTAAATATTGATGTTGGAACGGGCGTACCGACACTTACAAATGATTCACATGGAATTTGGTATAGGAATTTATGGCACGTAACTGACGACACTGAACTTTATACAAAAACGAGTCTTGCTGATACTGCAACTTATACAGCAAAAAGTGCTAGTTTGACTTCTGGGAAAGCGCACCCACTAGAAGTCTTTAAAAACAGAGACACTATTTGTGTTGGAAACGGAAACACAGTAAAACAGTTTGATAATACATATTCAGCAAGCACAACACTTACCTTACCAACAGATTATGAGGTTGTTGATTTAGCATATAGTAACTATCAAATGGGAGTTTTGACAGTCTTGTCTGATTCAGCAGCCAATCAATACCAAGAGGCTATGTTCTTTGTTTGGGACGGGACATCTACAAGTGCAACACAGGGGATAACTATTGGTTCTGATGCTGGTATCGCTGTTATTCCTTATGCTGGTTCATTCGTAATCTTAAACCGTTTGGGTGAGCTAAAATTCTTTACTGGTGGTGGTTGGCAACTACTAGCAACGCTTCCATTTTTTTATAAAAAGCTTATTTGGGGACTAACATCTACTTTTGGGTCAGGATTTTCTTCAGCCAGAAATTCTCTTGGCGATGTAATGAAAGTTGACGGAGATAATATATATTTCAACTTTAACGGGCTATTAAACTCTTATGGTAGCAGGCAAGAACAGTATTCACAAAATAATCCTGGTGGCATTTTGTGTTACAACACCGACATTGGAATGTATCACAAGTATTCTCCATCAATTTCACCGGCAAATCTTTTGACAGTTACGAGTGCCAACATAAACACATCTGACAATTCATTTACTATAACTGGTGGAACAATTCCATCTACAGGTAGTCCCGTTAAATATGTTTACGACAAATCAAATCAAATTGGCGGTCTGTCTACTGCAACTGTCTATTACTGCATAAAAGTTACATCTAGTATTTTTAGGCTTGCTACAACACGTCAAAACGCATTAGATAATCAGGCGATAGATATTACTTCAACCGGCGCATCAAATAACTATTTTCTTGCCCTAGAGCAATATGATTTTGGTCAGTCAATATCCACCAGAACTGGAGGAATGACATTTATCGGGGCAACTTCCGATATATATGACCACATTTTGTTTGGTAGCGAGTGTATTGATTACGCATCTTCAAATGACTATAACCACATAAATATCAGTATTCCTGGTTTTGAGAACCGTGGCTATTTTGTGACTTCTAAGATAGGAACAGATAACATTGAAGACTCGTTTACTCGTTTAATGGTTTCATACCGACCACTAAAAACAGGGGATTCTATTATCGTTAAGTACCGAACAGAAGAAGTATTGGGTTTGCCAGTATCTACTCCACAAGCTAAAACTTCCACTAGAAATCAGTGTTCTTGGACAAATACAACAACATTTACAACAACAGCAGATTTAAGCGCGGCTCTAAACGCATACACTAACAACAAAGACCTTGAGTGTGAAATTATTGGCGGTCTTGGTGCTGGGTGCATGTCAAAAATTACTTCAATTACATATTCAACGGGAACTTACACCGTGACAATTGAAGATGAAGTGATTGGTGCTACGTCAGGAACCTATTGTGATGTTATAATAGATAACTGGACATATTCAGATACTATTTCGTCAACTGATTCAAATACAAAGAATTATAAGGAAATTCCAGTTGATACTCCGTCTAGTTGGCTTCAGTTAAAGGTAGAGCTTCGTGGCGATGGGACATCGGTTAGAGATATCAAGATATTAAACACAAAACATAGATAATATGGAAAGAACTTACGAAATCCCAACAGCAAGCGGTGTTCAAACAGTTAAGGCCAAAAGCAAAAAAGACGCTTTGGCTATGGTAACCGGTGCAACGCTAAAAAGCAGTCCTAGTTCACTTGTCAAAAATGTTGGCGCTGTTACCCCAACGTCTGGGCGGTCAGCTTCTACAACTGTCAGCCCTGCACCAGTTATTACTCCACAATCACTTCAAAGTACAGAAACACCAATATCTAGCTTGAATGTCCCAACTGCCCAAGAGTCAAGTAACCTGTTTAGTTCAATCTCTTCTCGGGCTGAGTCTTTTGCAAATCAAATAGCACCACAAACTGTTGATAAAGCAACAGTCAATGACGCACGAGAAGGTTTTTTCAGTAAACTTCTTGGACGTTCGTCTAAATCGCAGTTGGAAGCAAATGCTTATGCTACTGAAGTAGACCCTGCACAAAAGGAGCTTAATGATATTCGTGACCAAATCGCAACCAGAACGCGCGATTACCAAAAACAGATAGATGATATTGAAAAGAACCAAAGGGGAATGTTTGGTGGTGGTATGACACAAGAAGTTAATAGAATTAAGCAAGAGGCAACAAAAGAGTTGGCTGATTTATCTATTGTTGAGAATGCAAAATTAAACAACTACACCGCAGCAAAAGAAATTGCAGATAGGTCAATTTCTGCACAGCTTGAGCAAGAGGCAAATGAGATTGACGCTTGGAAACTTTGGTATGAAGAAAACAGAAACCAGTTTGATAAAGAAGATGACAGGCGATTTAATGTAATGCTTGATGAGCGGACACGATTATTCCAAGAAGATGTTGATAACAAAAAGATTGAGCGTGATACAAAACTAGCCTTACTTCAGAGCGCAACATCACAAGGAGCTTCTGCTGACGTGCTTACAGCCATTCAGTCTGCAAAAACACCGGAAGAGGCTATTATTGCGGCAGGTCAATATTCTGGTGATATACAGGATAGACTTGAGCAGTCACTTAGAATAAAGGAATTGAATAGTAAATTAGCTGAATATGAGTCAGCTAATATTCCACCATCTATATTGTTTGGTACTCCTGGGTATTCAGAATCAGTGATTGCTAATAGCGTTAAGTATGGCGAAGAGGGTATGACTGATTCTCAGCTCGAAAAGATACAGAAATCATTAACTTCTCTAGAGGGGGTCGAAAATTTGAATGCTCTTTTGTTGCAAGGTGAGGATGGTCTAAGTTTGTCTGGCCCCGTTACTGGAAAAGTTCGTAGCTTCATAACAAAACTTGGCGGTGACGCTGATGCAGCCGCAATTAATGCCGCCCTTCAAGGACTTGTTCCAACACTTGCTCGTGGTGTGTTCGGAGAGGTTGGTGTTTTGACAAACGCTGATATTGAGAACTATAAGAAAACCCTACCAAACCTTACATCTTCAGAAGACCAGAATCGTCTAGTGTCAATAATACTCTTAGATACACTTTCACGTTCTATTGAAAAAACACTCTTAACAAACGCAATGAACTTTAAAAACACATCACAATTTTTGCCTGCTTATCTAGAAGTAAAGAAACGTGTTGCTGAAGAAAAAAGACGACTTGGTGTAACCAGTTATTCTGGTCTTGATAACAACACCATGCTTGATTCGGTTCCTACAGCAACATCTACACCGCAGTCGTCAAATAATGGTGGATATAACCAATTAATGTTTAATCTTTTTAACCGATGAACGACAAACTAAAAAATGCCTTAATATACGCAAACGAAAACCCAGATTCTGAGTTTGCTTTTGAATTGAGAAAAAGAATTCAGAACGGCGAATTTAATGCGGAGCTAAAAAGAAACGGTGTTGATGTCTCTGGCTTTGGTAAAAAAGAAAAAAAGAGTTTTGTTTCAAAAATAGGGTCAGCACTTATTCAAAATGAAAAAAACTTTGGTGAAAGTATTGCTGGAGCGGCTATTCCTTACCTTGGTAGTATTGGAGGCCAAACACAATTTGACCGGGCGAGAGACACGCAACAGGGTGCGATTGACGCATTAACAAAGCGTATACAAGAAAAGAAAGCGAACGGTGAAGACACAACTCGATTGGTAAAAGTCTTAAAAGACATGACATCTACACCAACAATGTCTGAAACAGATTTTAATCCTGCTCTAAATAAATCATCTCGCCAAGTTTTAGGTGAAGCGTTGGGTGTGGCAACTGATATAGCTGGTTTTGGTACTTACGGAAAGGGATTCAAAACACTTTCTATGACAAAGGCATTACCTTCTACTTTGGGCGCTGTCGGTACTGGTTCTGCTAAAACATTTATCAGTGGAGCTCTTAAAGGAGCTACTACAGGTTTGGTTTCTGGTGCTACATTTGGTGGTCTACAAGGTGCAAGTAGGGGTCTACAAAATAATCAAAAAGGTTCATCGTTGGCGGCTTCTACTATAGGTGGTGCTGTTATTGGAGGTGCTTTGGGTGGTGTAGTCGGTGGTGTTACTGGTGGAGTAAGTGGTTTCGTTCAGGGCAAAAAAGATAAGGCTGCAAATTTCACTAAAGAACTTGTTACACCAAAACTTTCTGCAAAAGAAAAGGCGGAAGCTATTAGCCAAGGAAGATTGGTTGATCAGGGGTTGTTTAAGAAAGCAGAACTTCAATACTCTAAACGTGACGAACTTGTCGCTAGCGCTGTTGATGATTATGTCTCTCCAAAATCTAGTGTTGGAGAAAATATCTCTTCTATAAAAGATGGTATTACAACAATAAATGATGGAGTTAAAAAATATATTGAAACAAATAAAGTTCCTTTTAACTATAATCAACTTAGAACACAACTTAATTCTGGGAAAGATGATTTAAAGTTAGTCTTTGCTTCTGATGATTTAGCCGAAAAAACCTATGATGCGGTTACTGACGCGTTCATTGAAAAAGTAAATAAAGGTGACACTCTAAGTCTCTTTAATGCAAGACAAAGCTTTGACCAGGTTCCTGCGGTAAAAAAGTTACTCTCCAGTGACAAACTAGGAGAAAATGTAAAGAGGGAAGTAGTGCTTGCGGTGCGCCGTTCAGCAAATGAATATATTGCATCACTTTTGCCAAAAGGAAACCAGTATAGAGATTTGTTGATGAAAGAGAGCTTGATGATTGAGGCAATAGAAAATATTAGTCAAAAATCAGCAGATAAGATTGGCAAAACAGCTATACAACAACTTGTTAAGTCTAATCCTGTACTCAAATATGTAATTACTAGTGCAGTTGGTGGTGGAATTTTGGGGAGCCTATTAAATGGCGCCATTAAAAACGAATAATGTTTGACCGAAACAGTCGATAAACTAATTAAAATTTAAATCAAACAAAAATGCCTATTGATGCTTTACAAGGATATAACGCTTATGCAGTCACACCAGCAGATGGTTCAAATATTTCTGGCGCAGCAGAACGTGGTTTCTTAATTTATGTTGGTGTTGCGGGTGATATCTCTGTCGATACGATTGGCGGTCAGACTGCGGTTGTTTTCAAAAACATGGCTGCGGGTACGATTTTGCCGGTAAGAGTTGTTCGAGTACGAAGTACATCTACAACAGCAACTAACCTGGTTGCAATAAACTAATGCCTACTGGTATCGGAATTGGAATGACCCCACACCTGTCTCAAGTAAATGAGGCTTCTGATTTCGTTACCGAAAACAATACCCTCGCAGCCTATCTGGGTGACGCTGTTGCAACTGTAAATATTCAGACAAGATATGGAAGCACTGGTTGGAAGTTGGTTGCTGCTGGTTACGATACCAATGGTACTACGCCGTTGTTTATTTATTACAATACGAATACTAAAGAGTATGCATGTGATACATGGACTCTGGCTGGGGGTAACACAACCAAAGTAAATCGCTCGTGTCTTAAAGAAACATCTGATGATTTACTTGTCGGTCTTGCTAATGAAGTAACAAATTATCGTCACAAACCAACCGCGTGGAGAATATATAAAGGTAAAATATTTGTGCAATGCAATGTGGAAGACAAGGGGAGTGGTTCATATCAAGCTACATATATGGCATTGGCTACTTCCGATGATTATGGTGCAACATGGCAACTTATAAATAGGTCTGACTCTGCTACTCCATACATAATTCCACCAGGTTCATATATAAATTTAACCCCAAGTGCGGGTAAGGCTACTGGACAGCACTGGTCTATGACGGTTCAAGAAGTTTCTTCTACTAGATTGGATGTAATGATGGCCGACTATCACGGTAACCCAAGTTCTCCTGGCGGTACTCATCACTACTGTCAATTTACTGGTGGCGTTGGTAGTTGGACATCTGGTAAGGTTAGACAAATTGATCAGAGGATTGCTACCGGTTTACATGCACATATTGGTTTTAATAAAAAGATTTATTATGGTGACACAACGGTAAATCAAACGTATTCTTTTTCATTTGATGATGGTGATTCAAATTACGAAACAAGCAACATAACTATTACTCAAATAGAAGCCACAGGGTCGGGAAGTCAACCAGTAAATGCCGCGGCAGATTCTTCTGGTCAGAGTATACTTTCTCCTGATAATCAATCCGGTGTGGTTTTAGTCTATGATTCTTCTCGTTCAAGGATTGTTCCTAGAATGGGTATACATGTTGCGACAAGATCGGGTGGTAATGAGTCATTTATGCTTGAAAACTCTCGTGGAACAGGTATTCCGCAGACTTACTATCAACCATATAGACCTACATCTAGTGCAAGTATTCCAGCTTCGTCTCGCCGCGCTTTTGTATCAAAAGACGGTATTGCGTGGGCTAATACTCGGTATGATGCAGATTTTAATGACAGTGCTGGTACGTTTCCACACGTTCTGTATTCTGCTGGAACCCACTATCTTTTTGATGTGATTTCTGAAATATTTACTGCTGAACCAATCACTTTCAAAACATGTACACCAACAGCAAGTGCAAAAGGTGGAACCAACGTATTAACTGGCTCACTTACCAATACAGCACTAACTGACGCGGTTGTCAGAACGTGCCCTTTGGTTGGCGGAAAATACATGTGGCCAACCGGCACACCAGGGGCAGGTCAACCGATAAGTCCACAACCAACCGATAGAACATCGACTGTTTTATACATTGAAGCCGCAACAGGCTCAGGTGATGAGGTAAACATAGATATGGGATCAACCGTCGCTGCAGGAAATTATATTGCCAAAGCGTATGTAATGGCCGCACAAAATACTAGAATTTCGTCTACATTCAAACTAACCAATACAAGTGATGCCGCAGTTACAACGTGGACAGCAGATAATTCAGCTGCATACTGGCGAGAAGTAAATCCATTCTATTCCCCAGCGGGAACAGTTACGTTGAGACTTAAATGTGGAGTAAGTGCAGGACAAAAAATGTTTGTGCAATATGTTGGAGTTCATTCTGGGAAACTCCCTCTTGATAATCATTCTTATGGAACAACTACTGTCCCTGATAATACATACCAAACAGCAATACCAACAACAGGAGTCAACGGTGCAGGTTTTGTGGTCTCAAGATTTAGACTTACAGGTACACCAGATTCATACTTTGCAAACCTAAACTCGACAGGTTCTATCGTTTTAGCAGAATATAGAGAAGACGCTAATAATCATGTACAACTTAGGATGACTCCAAATGCAACACTTACAAGTGAAAGTACATTTGCACTTGTTCAAACTGTTGTGGGGGTCGAAACAACACTTGGTTCCCATACTGGGTGGCTCAACAATCGAGATGATATTGTTTTTGGGATTAGTCGAGATGTTTCTGACGGTGGAGTATTTGCAACAGTTGGGCTTCAAGTTCTTTCTGGTGATTTTGCTTCTTCAGATATTTATGCTGATTATGTTCGAGCTGGTTCGCTCCCATGCGACCATCTTTTTAGTGTTACCGATGGCAATGAAAGTCAAATGCTTGGTTCTAATTTAGCAGTGTTTTACCCGTCATTTATTTAGCAATGTTATAATTAAATATATGTCACAAGGAATTGGAATTGGATTTGGAATAGGTTTCGGTGGAATTGGTGGAGGAGAATCCAATGCTTTTTCTCCAACAAATATACCAAACTTAGAACTTTGGCTCGAAGCTGATTTTGGTACATATAGCGATACAGGTACTACACCCACAACAAACGGAGGCAACGTGAAACAGTGGAATGACAGAAGTGGAAACGGTAGGCATGTCATCGCTCCTGCTGGTCGTATCCCAACACTAAATACGACGGGTGGAGGAAATTCAAAGCCTGGAATTGTTTTTGAAGGAGTGACGCTTAAACCGTATTTTGATGTGCCGAATTTCATGACCGGATTTACTGCTGGTGAAGCGTTTGTGGTTATAAAACTTAATAATGACCCACCCGCATTAGTAGCTCAGTCAGGTCTTGATAAAACAGGAAATACAGCAAACGTCACGCTTTACCCACAAACATCTGGTGTAATTGCTGATTCTTTTGGAAGAACCACACGTATTGCAAGTGCTGGCGACCCTGCTCCTGGGATACTCACAAATTGGCATATATATGACCGCATAAGCACAGCTACGGAGTGGACATCTATTTTGAATGGCACACAACTTTTTACTACAGGTACTAATACTGTTGGCTGGAACACTGCACCTCGTATTGGTGGTGATACTACTGCTGGTTCGTATATTGATGGAATATTATGTGCTTGGATTCTGTTTAGTAGAAAACTTACCACCAGTGAACAAACTTCTATGAAAAATTATCTTGCCACGAAATATGCGATAACTGTTGCTTAAATGGAATTTTCAGAATTAGAAAAAAAGAAAATTGAATTACTGGCAGATATTGAAGAGGGTGGTGATTTGGCAATGGCTAACAAAATACTTGAAGTAGAAGATTCTTTAACACAACAAATTGTTAGTTTAAAAGAACAAGTCCAGCAGGTTTCCGAATCTATAACTCACTCAATCTCTGAGGTTTCAGAAAATCTAAAAAAAAAGTTAGAGCAAGAATTAGTCTTAGAGATAAATAAGGAAGAACTTAAAGGAGAACCAGGAAAGGATTATGTGCTTACAGAGCGGGATAAAGAGCAGATTGCGTCAAAAATAATTCCACCAGTAAAAGAGGTGGAAACAGTAGTAAAAGAAATAACAAGAGAAATTCCTGTTGTCCAAAACAATATTGTTGAGGTTGCAAAATTTGAGACGGGTGAAGAGATAGTAAAAAAAATAAATGAACTTCCGACTGATAGTGAAGAACACAAAATCGGTATTGAACACATAAGTGGCATAGAAAAACTAGCAAAATCAGAAACAAGAATACTCGGTACAACAGGCATAAAGGGTGTACAGGCAGGGACAAATATTCTTATAGACAATACGAATATTGAGTATCCATCAATTAGTTCATCAGGAATAACACAATCTGAAGCTGATGCTCGTTACCTTAAACTCGACGCTTCTAATGACCCATTAACACAGTCTTTAGAAATAACTCCACCTGGTGGAGATGCAACGATTACATTTAATGACCCTGAATTTCCTGGAACATACACATCATTTGGAATGATTTTGGGGTCTCCAACTTG
>ERZ761584.163-NODE-163-length-25621-cov-43.097747_pt1 | contig 25621 bp, 37 predicted proteins | sample MGYA00512168_ERZ761584 | MGnify/ENA primary metagenome ERZ761584 (study PRJEB28899, sample SAMN03785564) | bioreactor sludge metagenome | biome: EBPR Sludge; feature: EBPR Bioreactor; material: 0.22µm filtered reactor supernatant | place: Saint Lucia: Queensland...
AAGTACTGGGACACCGTCAACCTACTACCGCTCAAACAAGTACCAGGAGGCGGACAGAGCTATCCTGGGGCGCAGTCAAACTACAACGGCATCGCTCATTTCGGCATCTACGGAGGCACGAAAAACGGCGTATACGGATACGGTCGCAGAGATAAAAACTCTCCGATCGCTCTCAACCTTGAATATCTGATAACACCGGTCGCAAGCAAAGCAACACTCGCACTCAAAGAAGCGGCGATTGCATCAGGTAACTATGAAATCGGAATGGTCCATAACCACCAAGGGACACTACTCGTATCGTGGAAAGACAACAGCGGAGGGAGTCCGGTCTATGGGGTGGATATCATCGACACAGCAAACAAAGCAACAGCGGTATATGAATCGTTGGAGTTTGACGCAGGAAGTCCGTACGCGGATAAAAGATTCAACCCTATAAAAATAGTCACCAAACCTCTACCGGCAAATACAAGCGTGGAAGTCTACTATCGAACAAACAACGCCGCCGACTGGGTACAGGCAAAGACCGACAGAAAGTCCACAAACATGACAGGCACCGGAAAGACAAAAGAGATCTTCTCTATCGGAGGATCGGGGGAAATATACGAAGTGAAAATCGTTCTCAATCCATCGGGAAACACAGCGCCGGAAGTTCTGGCGATACATAACTTTTTCTCGATAATGGGGGCACTATAAAAACATGGCAAGCATCACCGATTACAAAGTAAAGACAGTCAAAGCGGAGGAAGTCGACGATGTCGAGCTTCCTAATCTGCCAGGGTGGGACACCATACCGGACAGACCTCGAACACTCGCACAACTCGACTCAGCCGCAGGAGAACAACTCAACAACGCAACCGCGGCTATAACAGGTCTCGGAGATTTGGCGTATGAGGATCTGGTCACATCTTTACAACTCGCAGACGCGGCGGTGACGAATGCAAAAATAGCGGTAGATGCCATTCAGGGGGCAGTAATCGCGGCCGGTGCTATTACATCAACAAAAATACAGGATGGGTCTATTGAAACTCCAAAAATAGCAACCGGTGCGGTAACAGCAGGGACGATTGCATCAGGCGCAATCACAGCTACTAAAATAGACACCGGAGCAGTTACGGCAGACAAAATACAATCAGGGGCTATTATCGCCGGAAAAATCGCAGCAGGAGCGATTGACGGTATAACCATTACAGGATCACTTCTCAGAACATCATCAAGCAGTACGAGAGTACAGCTCAACAACTCATCAAACGCGATGGAGATATACTCAAGCGGAACGCTTCGAGCTATCGGATACGACCAAGGGTGGACATACTACAACTCGAGCGGATCAACAGTTGCGGATATTTACGCCGGTACCACGACATACGGAACACGATCACTTCTCATAACAGCGTCAGGATCGTCATCTGGAAGCCTTTACATGGCAACAGGAAGCTCGGGAACGTTCGCTATTTATAACGGAAGTCAGGTGGCCGCATACTGGACTCAATACGAAATGATAAGCGCCTACAGTATCAATCCTCTTTTTTCAAATCTCGGACTCGGTGACGGAACATACGCATGGGGACACCTATACCTAAACAGCGTGGGTCAGGTCGATGCAGACGGATCGGAGGGGTTTCCATTTCCTCCAAACTCCGGGTGGTCGTGTTCAAAAATAAGCACAGGACTTTACCAAGTAGACATACCATTCGGGACAAGCTCGTACACAGTGAACATCACTGTATTTGCGTCGCTAACAAAATCGGTGTCCGTATACTCAAGGACGAGTAGTTACTTTCGAGTACGCATCACCAACTTTGCAGGAACACTCGAGGATAACGATTTCTTCTTTCAACTAATACTACAATAAACATGGAAGCGCCTTATAAAAAAAAGAATAGAATCACTAAAACACAGGTAGAGAAACTGCCTGCGGATCATCCAGACAGAATACTGTTACAGGGGAAAGAGGAGAGGGAAAAAAGAGAAAAGGAAAAATCACAGAAAGGGGATACACAACAATAAACATATAATGTTATAATAAAATCACTATGAATAAAGAAGCCAACACAATATCAAGAGAGGACCTTGTAAAAAAGGTGCAAGAATCTGAAAAGAAATTCGACGAGGTTCATCGAAACATCGCGAAGATAAACAATCAGATCAAAGTTTTATCAGAGCAAAAAGGAGATCTCGAAGTCGAAGCAATCCGGCTTCAAGGAGAGCACCGCATCATCAGCGCACTCCTGGGGGACAATCCGGCAAAGGACCCCGAGCAATTATTAGATAACAAAAAAGACGATGGCAACATACAAAGTCAAAAAAGGTGACACCCTCTCCGCTATCGCCAAGCAACTCGGGACGTCTATCGACCAGATCTCGGGTTACCGCTCGGGCGATCCAAATAAGATATTCGAGGGAGAGAACCTAACTATAGGGTCCGGAAACGCACAAAATACGGCGCAGGAGAGGGCGTCGGCTATTGGTACGGCATTCGGGTCAACTGAGGGACAAAACTCAACCACAGCGACCACAGAAGCTCCCAAGAGGGCTTTTCAGGCGGATTCGGTCTATGATACGGCCGGATACACTACCAAGGCATCAGAAGCCAAGGCAAAAAAAGAGGCGGCATTTGGAAAACTCCAAAACTTCGAGACGACTCGATACAACGAGGAGTACGACAAAAGCGAGCTAAAGCAGACCAAGGAAAAGATCTCACAAAAAGATCAGGAAATCGCGGACGCTAAAAAAGTTCTCAACGATTCTCTGGCAAAGGTCAGATCAAATCCGGGAGCGTCGGCCGCTACCATTACCGGAGAGGTCGGAGTGATCCAAGACAAACTCGGAAACCAAATCAACAACCTCATCGCGGAGAGAAACTCACTCGCGGACTCATACAACACCGGAGTCGCAGAAATCAAAGACAAGGTCAAGACGGAAATGTCAGATCTCGAAAAGGAGTACAACTTCTACGCTCAACAGGAACAGGAAGCGAACGCATTTCTCAAAGCATACCAGGACGCGATTCTCGAAGAACTGCAGTCAGAGGGCGCACAGCAATTCCAGCTATCACGTGACGATGCGCAGTTCGCTCGGGACTTGCAACTCGCTCGTGAGAAAACATCCTCAAGCGGAGGATCGTCAGGACTTACTCCGTATCAGACATTCCAGGCAACGCAGTCATTGAAGAAAACGAATCAGAGCAACGTGGCGGCCGCCACTGAACTCAAACGACAAACGGACATCATCAACAGCACATGGAACAGGCTCGCAAGTGGACAGGCTAAAGACCTGAACGCAACATCGCAGGCAATCATCACCACGTTCAACAAGATACTCGATCCTACGTCAGTGGTACGAGAATCTGAATACGACCGAACAGGCGCGGGTCAGGCATTACTCTCAACTATCCAAGGAAAGATCGCGGCTATATCACAAGGTGGTCCCGGTCTAACAAGAGAGTCCCTAAAGGAACTCGTGGATCTCGGAAACACCTACGCGAAAAATGCTCAAGCGTATATAGACGCGTCAAACGAAAGAGCGAGAGAGGAGGCTTCATTCTTCGGATTGAATCCGGACTTCATCGTATCAACGCAAATCAAGCCGGACGTAACACCGAGCGGTATCACATACCAGGTGGAAACGCCGGCACCGCAAACTACTTCCTCGGGGTCGGAAGGAGTACTATCATCAGTCGGTAACTGGCTCAAGGGGCTATTCAAATAACATGGCAAAAGTAACACTCAAAAACGGAATGGTGGTGAACTTCAGCGGAGATCCAACTCCGGAAGATATCGCATTCGTCGAAAAGCAGTACGGAACCACGTCAGCGCCCGAACCGAAAAAGAGTACGACTGAAAAGATAGGAAACGCGCTCGGGTCAATCTTCGGAGGTAAGGCAATCGGTGACTTTCTCGGCACGCAAGCCGCGAAAGGAACGTTCGGAAAAACTATCCAAAAAGTCACCACAGGATTGTCAGACGAACAACTCGCAAACAAGGATATCCAAAAATATCTGCAGGAGTCGAAAGGACCATCAGGAAAAGAGTTAGTCGGAGACGTGGCATCAGTCGCTTCGAACTTTATACCGGTCGGCAAACTCGCAAAGGGGGCAAAGGCCGCGCTCGGGGTAAAGACAGTCGCTAAAGAAGCCGGGAACATCGCAAAGATAGGAAACTTCCTCAAAAAAGGACTGGCAAATATCGGAGTCGGTGCAGGTACTGGATATGTTGCGGAAACATCCAGGGACTTAGCGGAGGGGAAAGATGACGCTTTCAAGATAGGTTCAGGGACAATCATCGGAGGAGGAATACCAGTGGCAGGATGGCTAGCAGGCAAAATACCAAGCGCCACAAAGGGTTTTTCAGCTCTTGCGACAGGTGTTCCTCGTGAAACACTAAAGAGAGCAACGGATCCGATGTACGCCAAAAGAATCGAGGGAGCTATCAAAGAGATCGGGGAGAACGAAAAACAGCCGTTTTTCTCACTCGCTAAAAAGGTAGCAAGCGGAATCAGCGCGGCCGAAGAAAGAGCGACTACAGCTCTCAAGACGGCAGTCAACGACTTCATCAAAGCAAACCCTAAAGTCGCAAAGACATTCGACGTCAGACCTCAGATGACGGAACTCAGGAAATCACTCTGGCCTTTTCGGGACAGCGGTTTGATCGTGTCTCGTAAAAAGGTAGGAACAAAAGCCGGTCAGGACATATTCAACTACTCAGTCAAAAACTCTCCGCAAGGGGCATTCACTGAAAGAGAAATCGGGGCATTGAACGGACTACTCGGAAAAATAAACTCCGCTAAAAAGATCGGGGTTCGTGACGTGCTTGCACTACGAAAATCATTCAGCACCGCCTACGACGCTATACCGCTCGGAAACAATGGACAACCTACTCCGTATCACGCCGCGGTCATGGCTATGAAATCAAAAGCGGAAGACATCATCGACGAGATATTGCCGGAAGCTTTGAAAACAGCCAACGGTCAGTACAGGAGGGTAGCACAGCTCAAGGACACATTCGGAAACAGGGTCGTGGACGCAAGCGGAAAACTCAAAGACAACGCCGAGCAGTACATCGCAAACCTCGGCAACATGAACAAGGAACAGATCAGGCGAGAGATAGGACAATACGCCGACGATATAGGTATGGATCTAGCGGACGAGGTACAGGTCATCAAGGACGCTCAGAGATTGGCGGAACTATTCCCTCGCACCGGATCAAGAACGCTCGACGTCATCAGATCTCTGGCAGTTTCAGGATTGGGACTTTCTACCGGACTCGGGGCACCGGGGGCGGTGGCAGGTCTTGCGGTGGCATCTCCAAAGGTGGCCGGCAAGGTAGCGACGACCATCGGCAAAACAAAGCCGGCGGTCAGGAGAGCGCAGGAACTAGCAAGCCAGCTCACTGGCATACGGTCGGGGTCGTTCACGCCAGGCGACGCTTTATTGGACATCCTAAAAGGAACCAGACAGACAACAAAAAAGTCTTCTGGTACACCGAATGCATTTCTAAATGCATATAGGACTCTACTGAAATAACGAGCCATGGAAAGACGAGAAGACTCAAATCAGGATAAGGCGATAGCGGTAATGGCGACCGATATCGGATACATCAAAAAAGCTATCGAAAAGATAGACGCGCGATTAGAACTCATGGACGGACACTTCATAAAAAGGGACGAGGTGCAGGTCATGAAAAAAGAAGCGGACACACTGCACGCGGAACATGAAAAACGACTCCGGGACATGGAGACAAACTTCGCCGTAGAAAAACAGGCGAGTGCCGTTTTTCAGGCGCAGGTACGGACGTGGGGTACAGTCGCAATCATCGCGTCCGGCATTATTCAATTTGTAATAGGAAAATTCTTCTAATATGGAACAACTACAATCAGGTGCGCTCCTGGACGAGCGACCAATCGAGGAAAAGGAAAAGGATTATCGATTCGAGGAAATCGTGGCAACGGCCGATCAGGTCGACTGGAGGGAGAAAAAGGAATCGGAATACAGAAAGTTCCCTATCTTCAATCAGGACGGTTCAGGGTCATGCGTAGCGCAGACGGCCGCTAAACTGCTCGGCATACTCTACTGGCTCAAAAATCAGGCATACGTTCATTTCTCAGCAACGCACATATATCAAAGGCGCGTAAACAAGCCAGGAAGCGGAATGGTCGGAGTCAACTGCCTCGACATCATGAGGGAGGGAGTAACGCTCGAGGAATTGGTACCGAGCCAGAGCATGTCAGACGCTCAGATGGATGGAATGAGCATACCGGACTACAAGAAAGAAGTCGGCAAAATCTTCAAGATAGACAACTACGTCGTCATTCCCACAAAAAACATCGAAACGGTGGCGTCGATCATACAAAAAACAGGGAAAGCGGTCATGGTATGGTTCTACTTCACGCATAGCGAATGGGGTCGGGACGTGCCGGTGATCATAGAAAACAACCTCAATATAAATCTCGCGGCTCGGCACTCGGTAACGGCGGTTGACTACACGATATATCAGGGAAAGAAAGCTCTCGTGATAGAAGATTCATGGGGACCGGGAACAGGTAATGGCGGACGAAGAATCATCACCGAGGACTTTTTCAACCGGAGAAACTTCTTCGCGGCGTACCCTATAGATTTCAAGTTCGGCGGAGAAGACATCAAACCGAGATACGCATTCAACAATGACATGGAATACAGCTCGGACGTATCGTACGGAAACCCCGACATCATCGCGTTGCAGGATTGTCTGAAATATCTCGGACTATTTCCAAGCAACGTGGAATCGACCGGATACTTCGGATCTGTCACCAAGAAATCGGTGCAGGCGTTCCAGGATAAATACGGCATAGCCGGACCTGGCGACGCAGGATACGGCAGGGTCGGGCCGAAGACAAGGGCGAAGCTAAACGAATTATTCAATAACTAAAAATATATGTACGAAGTACTCATTCTACTAGGGACACTTTTACTCACTCAGTTTGTGAAAAAGTACGTCTATCCGAAGTTCGGATCAACCGGTGTTCACATACTGACGTTCGTCATCGCGACGATCGGCGTGGGGATCTATCAGTACGCTCAGACTAATATCGAATTCAAGGAATTGTTACTCGCAGGACTCAACTACCTCGTTGTAGCGGTAGCGGTCTACGAAGTAATCTTGAAGAAAATCGGATTCAAGAGTGCACAGGAAAAAATAGACGACAGCGAATATCTAAGCTAAGATAGGGGTACCGGACCTTGTTGTGGGGTCCGGGGCCGAAAGGCTAATGGCTTCGATCCTCGTCTTTGACGAGTCGAAACTCCAAGGGAAGACCGCTCGAAAGGGCGGTTTTTCTATTGTGGACAACACCGCCATTACAAGACAAAAGAGACAGCGGTATAATATAGGGCAATGAAAATTGAAGACATAAAACACAACAAGATAGAATTCCCGAGAAAGGACTGCGTATACATGCTAGTCGACCAAAACGACGAGATCGTCTATGTCGGGAAAAGCGAGGGAAAACTATTCGCGAGAGTCGCGGCTCACGTGTACACAAAGAAGTTCGAAAAAATAGCATATATCGAATGCAAAGACAAAGAGGAAGCGATGAAAAAAGAAGCTGAACTTATAATCGAAATACAGCCAAAATACAACAAGTGTCTCGACAAACCGGAAGCGTTGGGGTATCTCGGATCAACTGAATTTTATAGAATGGCAAAAGAAAAATACGGAATGACTCCAGGACAAGCCATGAACAAAGCGATGGAGTGCGGAATAAGAACGGTCAACGTACACAGTCGGAAGTACTTTGAATCAGAAAATATAGAAAAGATCGGAGTATAAAAACGCCTAAAAAGATAGGCGGTTTTGTCTTTATAGGGGTCTCCAATTAGTGACATAAGGACCTATTGTGAGGTGACATGAGGACATCACGTCTGGTAACAAAAGGGCCAATATTCTATATACATAGAATACACAGAGAAAACAGCAACGGCCAAAAGGCCGGAGGGGGTAAAAAGTTACCAACAGGCAAAGACCAAAAGACTTGGACAGTAGGCAATTTGATGATAAGATATAGATAGGTCGATATTAGAAGCCATACACAACAAAAACTATGCAAGGATACAAAAAATCAACAGCTCTAGGGTTTGAAATGTACACCCTTGATCTGAAAGCGGAAAAAAGAATCAAGTCAATAAAGCGCATGAAAAGAAATCTAAAAATAGCAGGACATATCATCGCAACGATCTGGAATAAAGCTCTCGACAATGCGGTATGGATACTCGGAATAGTCGCAATCGCGGCAACCGTCTATTCGATGGTCCTCGGATTTCAACTTCTCGGATTGGTAGTACAGTCAATCGTTGGAGAAGATCCACATGACGCATATCAAATGGAAGTAGTACAAAAAGCAATTGCGAAACATCGGGCTACAATTGCCGACCCGGTAACAGGGGCGGAACTACCTCCATATTGGACGGTCGAAGAATCCTATTGACTGACTCGGGCTGAGATAACCGCATACACCTCAGACCCAAACGAAACAGACGACACGCCAGAAATAATGGCATCAGGGAAAAAAGTATATCCCGGCGCCGCGGCCTGTCCCGAGTTTCTAGAATTCGGAACGAAAGTAGAGATCGAAGGAAAAATCTACACGTGCGAAGATCGTATGCACAAGAGGTATCGAGACAAATGGTATTTCGATATCTGGATGCCGGAAAAGGCCTACGCCTACGAATTCGGCAGACAACTATTAGAGGTAAAAATAATCACACAACATGAACATCAACAAAGCGACGATTTGCGGACGAGTGACTAAGGACATCGAACTCCGAAGTTTGCCGTCGGGATCAAAGGTGGCGACGTTTTCGATAGCGACAAATCACAGCTACAAAACGCAATCAGGAGAAAAAAAGGAAACGACAACATTCCACAACATCGTATCGTTCGGCCGACAGGCGGAAGTGATCGCGCAGTACGTGGTAAAGGGTCAGGAACTCTATCTCGAGGGGAGGATTGATAATCAGTCCTACGACAAAAAGGATGGGACGAAAGGATACAAGAGCCAGATCATACTGGACAACTTCCAATTCGGACAGAAGCCGAAAAACGCACCGGCAAGTCGACCGGCGCAGGAAACAGAGCCGGGAGAGGTAAGTTATCCGGGAGAGGATGACATCAACCCGGACGATATTCCTTTCTAGTTTATAAAGTAGAAAAAAAATAGAAAACACAACATGGAACTCACAACACTAAAAACAAATCAGCTCGTAGAGAGCAAAACCAATCCTAGAGGAAAGGAGGCATTCAAGGACGAGGCATTTCAGGAACTCGTCGCAAGCGTAAAAGAGAAAGGGGTACTCGTGCCTATATTGGTACGAGAGATCAATCTCGATAAAGGAGGTCTAAGGACATACGAGGTCATCGCCGGCAACCGCAGATTCAAAGCGGCTCAACAGGCAGAACTCGAGGAGATACCTGCAAATGTAGTGGTCATGGACGACACCGAAGCAAGGGAAGCTCAGATCATCGAAAACCTACAGAGAGCGGACGTACATCCGATGGACGAAGCGGACGCGTTCAAATTCCTGGCGGACGAATCAGGTCAGACCGTCCAGGACATCGCCCGGAAGATAGGAAAGAGCGAGAGATATGTCAGGGACCGCCTAGGGCTAACAAATCTCGTGCCGGAAGCACGCAAGGGTTTCAAAGCAGGCGAACTATCGCTCACATCGGCAATCCTTATTTCAAAGGTCGAAGATCTAAAAGTTCAGAAAGAAGTAACCAAGGAAGCTATCGAATACGGACGTGACGGAAACTCCCTCAAGCGAGAGATCCAGAACAGGGTATTCGCCTCATACGCGAACAAGCCATGGGCAAAGGACGCCAAACTAGCGGAGATATTCGGCGACGAAAAACGAGCAACTCTATTCGAAAGCGATACGGACGACATCGAAGACCCAGCCGAACACGCAAAGAAGATGGCCGCGTTTCTTGAATACACGATCAGAACGAACGAAGAAAATGGAAACAAGATCGTGAAGATATACAACGGATACGGTTCGCCGGACAAGAGCGGAGTATTATCGAGGGACCAGTACAAGGTACTTGAAACAGCCAAGGAGAGAAAAGAAGCAAGCGAGGACATTCTCGGACTCGTCGTCGAGGGGTATGACATCGGAAAGGTCGTGCACATCAGCACCGATCCGGCAGACATCAAAGACAGCGTGTCATCGACATCTCATAAGATAACTCCGGAAGAAAAGGAGAAGAAGAAAAAGGAAAAAGCAAAGAGAGAAGCGAAGACTCAGAAAATGACGGAAGATCTGCAGGAGGCATTGTCTAAGGTAAAAATGCCACTAAGCAAAAAACACGCAGATCTCTTATTTGAGTTTGCGCTCAATCGTTGCGGAACGTCATATCAGCAATCGGTCGTAAAGGCGCTCGGACTTGAAGTCGTCACCACAAAAGAAAAGAACGGATGGGATGACAAGTATAGAAACGTCAGGAATTATCAGAAAACGCTTGAAGACTACGCCGACACAGACAACAAGAAACTGCAGGTGGTATTCGCCCTCCTCATGCCACAGATCCCGAATCACGAATACAGCGACGACTTCACAAAGGCGGTAAGCAGAATCTAGTATGGAATACGATTACTGGACCATAGAGGCAATGAGGAAATTCGGCGGATCGTTCGTAAAATCTCTGGCAGAAATGGCAAGCCGGGCCGACAGTAAAAACCTCCAAAAAATAAAAGATACGTGGCCGGAGTATTGGGAGGATTACGAGGAGAAAGGACAAACCCTACGATTCGAGGCATGTTCATACGGAGAGTGCGACGGATCGGGGGAAGTATCGACCGACGAGGAAGACGGCGAGGGACACACCATGAGAGGAGTCGGAACGGCAAAGTGCAGGTGTAAGATCAAAGACGATGAATAATCTATTCGAACATCAAAAAAAAGGTATCGAATTCCTCAAGGAAAGAAAGAAAGCGATACTCGCGGACGAGATGGGGTTGGGAAAGACCCGACAGGCTATTATCGCGGCCGGAGAAGATAGCGACGAGAGTATCCTCGTAGTATGCCCTGCTTCGCTCAAAATCAACTGGAAACGAGAGATTGCGACCGTATACGAGGAAGACACCATATTTATCGCTCAGACGGGCAAGGACGAGCTCCCAGGGGGGTATGCGTGGTATATCGTGAACTACGACCTGCTCGAAAAGCTCAAAGACCAGATTCAAGCACTCATAGACGCCAAGGAAATCGGGACCGCCATATTTGACGAGATCCACTACATCAAAGGCAAAACAATACGAGCAAAGGCATCGCTCGAAATAGCGAAAAATCTCCAAAGAGTCTACGGACTTACCGGAACGCCAATGCTCAACCGGCCGATAGAACTCTATCATCCGCTCAAAGCAATACAGCACCCCCTCGGACTCCTCTCGAGAAAAGAGTACGGAGTCAGGTATTGCGGTGCGTACCTGCGACAGCTCGGATTCTATGGGGCGAGGTTCTGGGACGAAACAGGCGCGACAAATCTCGGGGAACTCCGCGAGAGGTTAGGAAACGCCATGCTTCGCAGAACGAAAAAAGACGCGCTCGATCTGCCGGCAAAGATAATCAGCAAGCTCGATGTCGAAATGACAAAAGAGCAGAGAGGAGAATACGAAAGCGCGTGGGAAAACTACCTGCAATGGGTCAGGGAAAATCAGCCGGAAAAGGATCTCGGAAACATCCTTATCGCTCAACAGCTCGTGGAACTCGGAAAACTAAAACAGGTCTGCTCACGCTCAAAAATAAAACGAGTCATCGACGACGTGGAGAACGCCGTACAGCAGGGAAATAAAGTCATCGTATTCAGCTCGTACACGAACACCATCCACGAAATAGCCGAGGGTATCAGAAAAATAAAGATCCAAAAACCGGGAGAGGTCAAAAAGGACGTAAAGGCAAAAGCGGTTACGCTCAACGGATCAGACAACCAAGACCAAAGGCAAAAGGCGGTGGACGAGTTTCAGAACGACGAGCAAGTGGTCGCGTTCGTTGGAAACATAAAAGCGGCCGGAGTCGGACTAACTCTCACAAAAGCGAGCATCGTCATATTCGCAGACATGGACTGGTCGCCGGAAGTACACAGCCAAGCGGAAGATCGCGCTCATCGAATCGGACAGAGCGAAACAGTCAACGTCTATTACTACGTTTGCACCGACACTATCGAGGAGGACATCGTCGAAATGCTAGACCAGAAAAAGAAAGTCATTCTCGAGATATTGGAGGGCAAAAAGGACCGGGTCAAGGCGGTCGCTATGGGAGAGGAAATTATCAAAAAGGTCGCTCAGAGGTCGAGTTACCAACAGCTAAAGAACTAGGCAATTCTATGACAAGAGAGTATAATATACAAAGGTACGACAAGATCATTGACAAGGTAGATCCAGAGGTTTCGTACGACCTCGCGACCATGGTCCGGGAAAATATATTCTGGTGGGTAAAAGACATCAGATCATACCGGGCAATCGTCGAAGCGGATCAGCTGACGCAGAAGATACTCGTTGTCCGTAAAACAGGCGAGGGTCTCGGCACCAGGTACCAAATAGAGGGTCGAAGCATTATAAAATTCCTCGAGGTTTACGGACCGGGGATACAACTAACACAACAAACATGGCAAAAAAAGAAGAAGTGATCGGTCAAGCGGTCACGGTAGTGCAGGAAATGGACATCAAAGAAGCAAAAGGATTGGTGGTGAAAATGGAGAAAGCAGTCGAGTCGGTCGATATCGGGGACGGACTCGCAGTCAAGCAACTCGCTGACAGCATAAAAAAGGTAAAAACTTTCGTCACTCAAAAGCAGAACAAATATATTCTGCCGGCGAAAGAAATTATCGCGGAAGCCAAAGAGACATACGATCCATACCTGGAAGCGTGCTCTAAGGCTGAAAAATCTCTCAAGGAACGAGTAACGGCACACGTCATGGAACAGCGCCGACTCGAAGACATCGAGAGAAAGAAAATTGCCGACAAGGCGGAATCGGACAGAAAGAAGATCGAAGCGGATCTGGCCGCAGGAAAGATAGACGAAGCGAAAGCGGAACAGAAACTCGAAAAAGCTCAGGACAAGGCGATCGAAAAAATGGACACCGTCCAAGAAACGAAGAAGTCTATCGGAGGCATCAAAACGAGAATGGTCAAAGACTACCGAATCGTGGACGAATCGAAGATCCCGGACAAGTACTGGACTCGGGAGATCAATCGCGGTCTGCTTAGAGGGGAGGCATTATCAGAGGGAATAGGGTTCAAGGTCGAGAACGGTCAGTTTATAAGCAACATCCCTGGCATCGAGATATTCGAGAAGCCACAGGGTTCATTCTAAACACAACATGACAGAGAAAAAAACAAAGACGGAAGTAAAAAAGCCGGCAAAGAAAGCAAAGAAAACCCGAACGATAAACGTTCAGGCAGTACCAAGCATCTACGAGAGAAAGTTCAACGTAGCGTCAGCGGTAGAGATGGCGCGAAAGGGTGGAGAACACGCAAGCAACAAATACAAGTACTCAAGAGAAGTGGACATCATCCAGGCCGTAAAGCCCCACATGATCGCTCAAAGACTCTGGTACACCTCAACGACAGTGAGCCACGAGAAGAATGAAAAACTAAAAACTATCGCGGTGAAGTACACGCTCTATTGCGTAGACAAGCCGGAGGAAAAACTAGAGGAGGTATTTTACGGAGAGGGTGAGGACAAGTCAGGTTCAACGGTAGGTACTCCGATAGCGTACACAATGTCCCTCAAATACTGGCTCGCAAAGACATTCATGATCGAGACAGGGGACGACGCGGAGATCGAACAAAAACGAGGCAAAGGTAATGAGTCGGCCGAAGCCAAGTTCGAGAAAGCAAAGAAGATGATAGCAGGGACCAAAAAGGTCGATGGTCTTATTGCATACTCGGACAAACTGAAAGACAGCAAGACTTTCACCGACGAGCAGAAAAAGGAATTGCAGAAAATGATCAATGACAAAGTCGACGACATACAAAACGATCAGACTGCCTAAAGGGTATCTGTCCTGGAGTCAGTACGACCTCTTGAACACAAACGAGGAGGCGTACATCCGGCAGTACATCAGGGGGGAAGAAAGAAAAAACGGATGGGCGCAGGAAAGGGCGATGGAGTTCGGCAAGAACATCGCGAACGTCCTAGACGGAGAAAACACCGACGATGACATCGTATCGCTCATGAAAGCGACCATACCGAAGTACCCCAAGCCGGAGGAACCCATCGAGGCAATCCTCCGGGCCAAAGGCAGAGAGGTGAAACTTCTCGGGAAGATAGACTCATACGATCCCGAGCCGAAGTTCCTCGAATACAAAACAGGCAAGTGGAAGTGGACGCAGGAAAAAGCAAACAAGCACGGACAACTGCTCTTTTACAAGGTAATGATCTGGATCAACGAGCGGAAGAACGCAGGAAGCAAACTGGTCTGGATACCGACTGAGGAATCCGACTACGGAGAATTGTGCCTCACCGGAGAGGAACCAAAGGTGTTTGACGTATATCACACCGAAGCGGACATACTCTCGATGATGGGCAAAATCATCCGTACGGCCGAGCGGATAGAATACCTCATGGATCGGGAAGTAAACGACATATTCGGATGAAAAAGCAAATACCCGAAAGACCACTTTGTAGTCAATGTGGACAGCCGATCAAGGATGACTGGGCGGAGATAGTGATATCAAGCCCGCTCGTCCAGGCGATCTGGAAAGTCTACAAGTGGGCCGACGAGAAAAACAGGACGGAGTTCAAGATGGGAGACATAAAACATCTCTTAGACAAAACGCAGTACGCGACATGGAACAACATTCCAAAAGTAGCGCAGTCGATAATCTCGAGCGAGAAAAAAGGCGAGTACAAAATAGATCTCGAATGGTGCGACAAGTTCTTCAAGGGCGAAGTCACCATACCGGTAACGGCATGGAGGCATGGAATCACCAAAGAAACCAGACCCGACAAACTTGCGCATGTATCGGAAATTCCGTCACTGTATGAGTTCCTGGATCAAGACGGAGAATACATAGCACGCTATAAAAAATGAGACCAATACCGCCAAAACTGAAAAGCGAAATGGAAAAAGACCCGTTCTATCGGAGGTGCGCGGTCACAGGTAAGACCAAGGACATGACGAAGATAGAATGGCACCACAACTTGATCTATGCCGGACGGCAAGTCAACGAAAAATGGTGCATCATACCTCTCGCCTACGAAGTGCACGACAAGATACAAAAGTATAAAGAGATCGTCGACTGGATCATGCTCAACCGGGCAACGGACGACGATCTCAGGAGGTATAGCAAAGCGGTCGATCTTATCAGAAAACGAGCACAGCTCAATAAACAATTCGGAACATGGGACTCAAAGAAAATAAAATCTATCCCAAGTGGAGGGCGGACGTAGGCGAGGATTGCAAACTCTACATCAGGGACCGACAGACATTCGACCGGCATCTCATTCCATACATCGGAAAAGAGGTGGATGTCATCGTAAAAGACCCGGTCAAAGACAGATCACGACAGGAAGAAAAATACTATCACGCAGTGGTATGTAGATTGGTAGGAGAAACACTATCTATCTCACGACAAGAAGCACACCGGCTCATGGCGGAGTTATTTCTCAAAGTAGAAGAAAAGGAAAAACTACCGGACGGACGGACCATACGATACACACGAATCATGTCCACGACAGAACTCGGGGACAAGCGGTACGACGAGTATGTATTCAAGGAGTGCGTACAATGGGCCGCGCTACCGGCACCGGAGGAGGGCGAGGAGTTGGATACAGAGCATGGACTAGGGCTATATATCCCATTACCAAACGAGGTCGATTATGAGCAATATATCTAGTTACCAAACACAACATGGAAAAAAACGAATATCTCATCAAACTAGAAAACGCGAAACGCGTGACGGAGGAACTATTGCGACGACCTATCGCATATCATCCTATCGTCGCAAAAGCATTCGGGTCGGTAAAACTCGCGGTGCTATGGTCACAGCTCTACTACTGGTCAGACAAGACAAAAGACGCGGACGGTTGGATCTATAAGACCAGGGAAGAAATCTATTCAGAAACCGGACTCGTCAGAAAGGAACAGGAAACCGCCAGGAAGATAGCGCAGGAGTTGGGGGTCATCGACGAGAAGCTTGCCGGCATGCCGCCAAAAATGCATTTCAGGGTGAACATGGACGCGTCGATAAAAATAATATCGAAGTTCGTCGGTAAGGAAGACCGGCCGGAAACGGAATTCAACTGGGAGGAAACGCTACAAAAAATGGAAGACAGCGAGAGAGCGGATATGAACGTCATCGCTTTCTTTTTCAGAAAGAAAAAGCTAGCGTTTGAAACCAAAGAGCAATATCAGGTGGCGCTCAGACGGCATCTCCGAGCCGCTAAAGAGGTCATCACATTCAACGACGACCAGGTAGAAAAGGCGGCCAAAGACGCAGAGCAACAATACCCAGGATCATGGACACTCGAGACACTGGTCAAATTACTCACTAAGAAAAAATACTAATATGGCACGTTTCAAAAAAACAATGGATCGAGAAAAACCATCAGGGGAATACAAACCAACATTTTCAGATAAGGAGATGTCGGAATTTCATGAGCACATCGAGAAGCTCAAATATCAGTACAACATTCTCGAAGAAAACACCAAGCAAGCATTGAAAGGAGTGGAATACTACTGGTATCTCCAGGAGGGGGCTATCGTCATTCAAAACCACCTCAGCTATCCGGCGGATCATCCGAACGAAAAACTCCGAGGACTGCCGATAAAAAATATCGCTATCGTAGTTGACGGTTCAGGTGCTACAATAAAATATAACCGATGTCAGGAAAAGTGGAACGCATATATGGACTGGCGTTACAAGAAGTTTCCTCCAAAGACCGAGGAAATGAGAAAGCTAGACGAGTTGCGCAAAACTATTCCGGAAAACAAATTCGGGGTCGAGCCATTATAAGAACAAACACATCATCATGATAAAAAAAGCAATAGATAAAATTGAGGAAGTACTGGCGAAAAATATCGCCAACGACCTTATAGAGATCGAGTTCCACGCCTACGCGTCTGAGGACGAGATCAGAGAATACTACGGGGGAGGTATCAACAGACAAGAATATCTTGGACGAGCGGTCGCACAGCTCAAAAAAGACGTTCTATTCTCCCGATTTATCAACAAGAGAAAAAAATACATCATCAAAAAATATGGAGACAAAAACGCGGATCAGCGCTTTGTGGACGCTGTACAACGAGACATTCGAGACACTAGTGAAAAGAGAGGTCGTATTGGCAACGCTCCAGAGGATACCCAAGGACCTAGTACTCAAGGACGAACTAACGGACCCGATAACCGGGACGGTAGCGATAAAGGCACAACGAGCAGGAGATCAAGTGCCGGTGGTCGAACGCGAGGTGCAGATTCTAAAGACGCGCCTGGAAGTGATAACGGAACAAATCAAGCATGAAGACGAACAAAATAACGTGGCAAAACCAAACGAGGAAAGTAAAGGAACTGCTACCGGCGGACTACAATCCTAGAGCGATGTCCGAAAAGGAGAGACAAGATCTCCTGGAGTCAGTAGAGGAATTTGACGCGGTTGTACCGGTCGTCATCAACATCGGCAAGCGAGAAAACATCCTCATTGGCGGTCATCAAAGAGTAGAGATCTATGGAATTCTTGAAATTGACGAGATAGATGTCAGAGTACCAAACAGAGAACTCACGCTCGCGGAAGAAAAGAGACTCAATCTACGACTCAACAAAAATACCGGACACTTCGTTGGAGACAAACTCAAAGAATTAGGAATCGACTTATTGATAGAGGTCGGATTCGGAGAGGAAGAACTCACTGGAATGTTTGACGACGTAGACGTGCTCGATGACAGCTTCGATGTCGAAAAGAAAATCAAGGAAATAAAAACCCCGAAAACAGCACCGGGGGATTTGTGGCAACTCGGAGATCACCGGCTCATGGTCGGAGACTCAACAGATCCCGAACAGGTAAAGAAACTCATGGGAGGGGCAAAGGCGGACATGATATATTGCGACCCACCCTATAACATCGGACTCGACTACACCACCAAAGGAATCGGACAAAAGGCAAACTACGGCGGAAACTATACCGCCAAAAAGGACAGCAAGAACAATGACGACTATAAAACGTTTGTGGGTAAGACCATCACAAACGCCCTAGAGAACGCCAAAAAGGACGTACACGTCTTTTACTGGTGCGATGAGAGATATATCTGGGTATTCCAAACAATCTACGCAGAGCAAGCCGTAGAGAGTCACAGGGTATGTCTATGGATCAAGCAATCAGCCAATCCAACCCCTCAAATCGCTTTCAGCAAGGTATACGAGCCATGCGTGTATGGAAAGAGAGGAAAGCCGTATTTGAACAGGGACATCAAAAATCTCTCGGAAATAATGAACAAGGAAGTCGAGGGAGGAAACCAAGGATTTGACGAGATATTTTCATACGTCAATCTCTGGCTTCAAAAACGTGACACGACTCAGGATTACGAACACCCTACTCAAAAACCAGTCACGCTACACGAACGACCTCTCAAGAGGTGTACAGCTCCAGGGCATATAGTCATCGACCTATTCGGTGGGAGTGGATCGACTCTCATCTCATGCGAACAACTGAAACGAAAAGCGTATCTCATGGAACAAGATCCTATTTTCGCGACAGTCATTATCGAACGCTGGGAAGCATGGACCGGCGGTAAAGCGAAAAAGATAAAATGAAAATTCAAGACGGAGACATCTTCGAACTCGGCAAACATAGAATTGCATGCGGAGACAGTCTCGACAGAGAACTGGTCGACAAGCTAGTGGGAGAAACGGAAATCAGGTGCGTACTCACCGATCCGCCATACGGCGTGGATTACGTAGCAGGCAAGCAATACCTAACCGCCTACGGAAAATTCAACGAAGACCACCAAGACATCAAATCAGACGGCACACAAAGCCCGGGAGAGTATAAAAACTTCTCACTGGTCTGGATAAAAAATATCATTCCTCATCTCTCAAGCTACAACGCATTCTATATATTCAACTCAGACCTACTCTACTGCTCGCTCAAAGCGGCGATGGAGGAAGCAGGGGTGTATCACAGTCAAATGCTCGTATGGGTCAAATCACAGGCATTCCCGGGCCGTAAGGACTACCTACCTCAACACGAGGTAATCGCCTACGGATGGCACGGCCGGCACAAAGCGGAGAGAGGAAAAGGACACAGTGTATTCTTTCATCCGAAGCCGTCACGATCAAGACTGCACCCGACTCAAAAACCAGTAGGTTTACTGAGAAAAATACTACAGAATTCCACAAGAATGGGAGAGACCGTATACGACCCATTCTTAGGATCAGGAAGTACTCTAATCGGTTGCGAACATCTAAAAAGATCCTGTTACGGAATCGAAAAGGATCACAACTATGTATCGACAATAATTCAAAGATACGAAAAACTCACTGGAGAAAAGGCGAAGAAGATATGATCACACCAAAAGGATACAACCGAATATGGGACAAAGAATCAAAAACTCTAAAAATGGAGCACGTTATAGTAAGGTAATACAAAGCTATTATGAAAAGCACTCATTACAAGGTCTACAAAAACGGTATCTATCAAGGAGGACACGATGGAAACTACGAGAGCGTACTTCGGTTGATGTACGGCATCTATCAGTTCCACACTGGTCGCGTGTTTTCTTCAAGCGCGTTCTTCGCAAACGATGGCATCTACTTGCAGGATAGGGTTTGCGAAATGAAGGCAGTAAAACAATAAACGTATGAACAAAAAAAACGACATATTTGTTGATGAAATCATTAGCCGCTTGCGCCAATAGATAAGTTGTTTGACGCATTCAAAAACCTATGAAATACGGACTGAAACAACTGCGTAAGGACTTCCCGACAGACCGCGCTTGTGTGGGAGAAAATAAACGGAAAGAAACCAAAAGGGATACAGATACATCATAAAGACGGAAATAAATTGAACAACGACATATCGAATCTCGAAGCAGTAGACAGTCTTACTCATAAAAGAATACATGGAGGGTGTCGGTTGGAAAAAGGAACATGGATCAAACCATGCTCAAAGTGTGGAAAGGAAAAAACAGAGACAGATTATTATAAGCAAGGATCGTGGCTAATGTCGGAGTGTAAGACGTGTCACATCGAGCGAGCTATAAAAAATAAGAAGAAAAAAATATGAGCACAGGATACGGACCAATGGAGTGGTACGGCCACTCAAACGGAGAAACAAAACCGGCAGACGGACACTGCGAAAAGTGCGGAGCGTTACCGGAAAGCAACGGAGCAAGCGAAATATGTCCAAAAGCGGAGTTTGTCCACATCAGCGTACTAGAAGATCAGGTGGCGCGAATGGCGGACATCGCATCGTCAAAGTCAGGTCAAAAGATACAGAAAAAAATACAGCAATACTTCGGCCGGCAGATGAGGCGCAACGCGGAAATATCCGCAAAACAAATGATGAGAAGTTTCGAGGATCACTTGAAACCAAAACCGAAGTGGCTACCGGCATTTTTATACCGGAAGATCATGAGGGTGTTTATAGAAATCTAACAGGTCGAAAACTGCTATAATGGGAGGGAGATATGAAAAGAAAAATCATCATCATACTCGCCCTCCTGCTATGGCTATTACTAGCAATCTCATTACCACAACGTTTGCATGGAAGCGATAGCCCGATGGGCAATAATAAAGTTCAAAGCTAAGTATTGGGGACTCAAATTCGAGGAAGATCTACCGCCTGAATTCATCATCACGAATCACGCAAAGCATCGAGCAAGTGAAAGAGTGACGACAAAGATAGATCTCGCAGAGCATACGATACGAGCATGGTACAAAGGGGTAAAACCGCCTCGGCAATTCGACGAGGAAAAAAGACCGCCAGAACTCCGCTACAGAAAAATCGCATACCGCTATCATTCCGGGGTGGTATGGGTGTACGGTATTCGTTGGATACGACAGGCCGGATATCAGCAGAAACATCTCATAACGATTCTGCCAGTAAAAAAATGATCATCACAAATACACCACCGCCGGAGTGGATAGTCCGGGCAGTCAAAGAAAAGTGGGGAGTCGAATTTGAAAAAGGTGGAGTGGCATTCACTTACGGCGACACGGTACACCTCGCAGGCGGAGATATCCCGGCCGACCTCGCGATACACGAATCGGTGCATGTCAGGCAACAAGCCGAGTTCGGAGGACCGGAAGCGTGGTGGAAAAAGTACCTCGAAGATCCCGAATGGAGGAGAGGTCAGGAACTCGAAGCGTATCGAACTCAATACCAATGGGTACTCAAAAACATCAAGGGACCGAACCAGCGATTCAAGTACCTACGGCACTACGCCGAGAGTCTGTCCGGGGGAATGTACGGACTCAAAATACCCTTATTTGAAGCCATACAACAGATACAAAGGGGGTCATAAGTTACCAACAGTCAGACCACTCTAGGCATTGTAATGTCAAGAGTGGTCTGGTAGTATATAGATATTAGCAGAAGCCATAATCACAACAATATGGGAGTCACAATATCGTAGAGGGCGACTACTACCACACCGGCGACATTGAGAACGCCGCGGAAGCAATCGAAGAAAACGGAAAGATGATAGACGGACTCACCAACCAGCTCACCGGACAGTGGGGAAAGGAGAACGTCATCAAAGGAGGGTCGACAAAAATAAAATCTCGCAAGAGCAAAAAATAATATGATACAAGTAACACACCTAGGACAGGACTACTCAACGATAGAAGTCAACGGAGAAGAATACCAGGCATCGCTCGGACTCGGGGAAGCGATAATGGAGGAGATGGAATCAAAGGTTGTCTACAGGTCAACCGAGGTCGAGAAGATCCGCAATGCAATCAACAAAGCGTTCGCGGACGGCAATCTGCCCTATTGTATGGACAACCCATACGACAGGGCACGAATGGCCGAGTGGATATTTGACAACAACCTCAACCGCTAACATGAGAACACTACGATGGGAAAAAGTATACAAAGGACCATTCGAGAAGAAAGAAGCGCAAGAGGTAGCGTCGGAACTCCGAAGCAAAGCGAGTGTCGAGAAGAACGGAATCTACGACGCGAGGGTAAGAAGCAGGAAAGGGGGAAAGGGATACGACGTGTATATAAAAACGTCGAGAGACCTCCAGGTTACTGGAGAGGGTACATCGACGGTCAAAGGAGTATCTGCATAGCATTAGCAAAACATATAAAAACATGGCAAAAAAAACCACAACAAAAAAAGAGAAAAAGTCCGGTGACTCAATCGATGACACCATAAAGGAGATCAGATCGAAGTTCGGCGAGGAGGCAATCATGCGAGTAGACGGAAGCACCTCAAAAAATATCGACGTTATAAAGTCCGGCTCAATAGGACTCGACAAAGCTCTCGGGGTAGGCGGATATCCTAAGGGAAGAATCATCGAGATATTTGGTCCGGAGTCCTCAGGCAAGACCACGATGGCACTCCACGCCATAGCGGAAGCACAAAAGGCCGGAGGGGTATGCGCATTCATAGACGCGGAGAACGCACTCGATATCCAGTACGCTCAACGGCTCGGAGTAAAGACAAAGGATCTGTTAGTATCACAACCAAACGGAGGAGAGGAAGCGTTGCAGATAGCGGACTCAATAGTGCGAAGCGGAAAGGTCGCAATGGTAGTCATCGACTCGGTGGCCGCTCTCACACCTCGAGCTGAGATAGAGGGAGAGATCGGGGACCTCAAAATCGGCGCGCAAGCAAGACTCATGAGCCAGGCTCTACGAGTCATGACGGCACCGATAAAGCAAAACAACGTGGTCGTGATCTTTATAAATCAGATCCGTATAAACATCGGAGGATACGGAAACCCCGAAACGACAGCCGGTGGAAAAGCACTCAAGTTCTTTACATCGGTCCGGGTAGACATACGCAGGATCGCCACGATAAAGAAAGGAGAGGAGGCGGTCGGGTCGAGAGTAAGAGCAAAGGTGGTCAAGAACAAAGTCGCGGCGCCGTTCAGACTCACCGAGTTCGATGTCATCTACAACGAGGGAATCAGCAAAGAGGGAGAGTTACTAGCACTCGGAGAAAAGAAAAAGGTCATTCAAAAATCTGGAGGGGCGGTCTATACATTCGGGGAGGAGAAGCTAGGCAGAGGGTATGACGCTACCCGGCAATACCTAAGGGAGAACCCGGAGGTGGCCGAAAGGATAGAGAAAAAGATATTCGAAAACGACGATCTTATCGACAGTACCGATGAGACTGACGAGCAGAAAACTGATACAATAGAGGAGTAAGGTCGAGCCATTAGCAACACAAATAACCTCATAAAAATCATGAGCGACGAAGAAAACAAGGTTCAGGATGAGACCGCAGAGGAAAGTTCAAACGTCGAAACAAACGACGAGAACACCACTGCAACACCTGGCGAAGCAAAGGCAGGTGACTCAGAAGACGAAGCCGAGGAGGCGGACGAATCTGAGGACAGCGAATAGTAAGAAAGCCGGAGAAATCCGGCGATGGTCCAGTAGCTCAATGGTAGAGCAATCGTACCCGGGCACTCGCAAGAGTGTAGGCGATAGGTAACAGGTTCGACTCCTGTCTGGTCCACTATGAATAAAAACACCAAAAAAATCGTCGTATCAAACTACTCAGAGTTAGGAGAGCAAGAGGACTTTCTAACAGGACTCAAGCACGTGGTAGTAATGGGGCCGGAAGAAATGGACGCACAAGATGGATACCATACTTTCAAGGAACTATACAACCACAGGATCACGCTCTATATCGCATTGTGTAGGGAACTATCAAACGACCCGGGCAATTTCAGGAACGACAAGAACAGAGTATGGAGATCTAAAAGGCACAGCGACGGAGAGATATGTTTCGGGACCGGCACACAATTCGTTCTCGGCATAGGAAAGGAGAAAGGGAAACAAATCACCTATCACATACCAATCGAAATGTGGGAAGAAACAGACTTCGCCGAAACACTCGAGCAAGCACCGGAGTGGGATGGACATACATCCGATGAAGTAATAGAGAGATTGAAAGAACTATGAGATGAAACCGAGACCAATCAAACTTTACGCAGTAGTGAACAAAAAAAGACCTCGGCTACAATACCTCGAGCTATACAAAGACACCGATATCAAAACAGAAAAGGACGAAGACATATACGAAGTAGAAGTGAAAGCAATACGCATATTGAAAAGGAAACCAAGGAAGTGATACAATAGAAAGCAGAGGAGTCCATCTAACACTGGACACACAGAACGCAAGGCCACGAGCCAAGCATACCGCCAGGATCGCAGATCGACTCCTCAGCTCTTTTCACCGGAGACCTTTCAACAGGTCTCCTTTTTTCTTATAGAAGTGCTACAATATAGATATTACAAGTCAACACAACCTAAAAAAACAATATGGCAAAAAAAGGAACAACCCAACGTGGCTCCTCTAACGCCAAAGACCGGGACTTGAAAAAGCCAAAATCAAGCGGAAAATCAACGAACGGTCATGGAGGAAAGAGGGACGGATCAGGAAGAAAGCCAGACGTAGAACTGGCAAAGATAGAATTGCTCAAGACACGAGCAATCGAGCATGCATTTCAAAAGCAGGAAGTAGTCATCACTACAGCTCGAGGACAAAAGATAGTAGAGATGGAAAGAGACATCGCTCTACTCGATATGCTTTTCACCGAAGCAATCAGAAACAAAAACGTCAGAGCGGCGAGCGAGTATTTTGATAGGACAAGAGGCAAGGCATCACAACCGGTCGAGATGTCAGGATCTCTCAAGGTAGAGGATCAGTACGTACCGGAGGAAGACCCAGCTCTCCAGGCGGCCATAGACGCATACAACAAGGTCGCATTCAAGCATGGCAACAAAGCGTAAGTTAGAAAGCATAGGGACAGACGAACTCATCAAAGCTCACACGCTTTACTGGATAGACAAAGAGAACGTCGTCAACGAGGACGAGAAGACGATGGACTTCCATACGTTCTATTTTCTCGTGGACTTATACACATGCCGGACTAAAAAAAAGGCAGTCAAGAAGTCAGGACAGTCAGGAGTATCTACCTATGGCATATTGATGGGAAACCATCGAGCGAGGTATCAGGGTATCAACGTCATTCACACGCTACCGGCAGACGCGGACGTGGTGAAGTTCGTGCCGTCAAAGGTAGACCAGATCATCCGCTACAACCGAACGCTCAGCAAAGGACTGAACAAAGGGGACGTGGAAAGCATGAGCAAGAAGCAGTACGGCAAAGGGTTCGTATTCTATCAGGGTACTATCTCAAAGCGAGCCGGTATCATGATCTCGTCAGACGTGAACATATACGACGAGTATGACTTCTCGGATATGAACAAAGTGGACAAGTACAAATCTCGCCAGGAGGGACCGGACTCGCTCAAAGAAGAAGTGTGGATATCCACACCAACGACTCCGGCATTCGGTATCAGCAAGAAGTACGAGGAATCAGACCAAAGAAACCTAAGGTGGAATTGTCCGCACTGCAAAGAGAGACAGCATTTCGAGTGGCCGGAAAGCGTGGACTTCGAGGGAAAGAGATA
>ERZ761584.164-NODE-164-length-25570-cov-5.616539_pt1 | contig 25570 bp, 35 predicted proteins | sample MGYA00512168_ERZ761584 | MGnify/ENA primary metagenome ERZ761584 (study PRJEB28899, sample SAMN03785564) | bioreactor sludge metagenome | biome: EBPR Sludge; feature: EBPR Bioreactor; material: 0.22µm filtered reactor supernatant | place: Saint Lucia: Queensland...
CCTCTTCGTTCTCGTCCTCGTCCTCGTCGCCGCTCTTCCCGCCCGCCCCACCCTCGAACACCTCCTTCATCTTGTCGTACCCGACATCCAGGATCAGTTCATCCAGGCAGGGCATCTCCTGGAGCATCTCGTCCGGCAGCGGCTCTTTCCGCCTCCGCATCTCGATGTTCTTGGGCGACTTGAACGCGATCACCTCGCCGTCCGGTCCCTTGAACCCGTCGTCCACCACTTCCACCTTCAAGATCGAACCTTCATCGAGCCGGAAGAACTGGTCGTACCCGTCCTCGTCATCGCCCGCCTTCACCTTGTTGGCCAGCAGTTCGCCGAACCCCTTCCAGTAGGCGGTCTCGAACAACTGGACGCCCGCCTCTTTGTCGTCAAGGTCTTGCACCAGGTACAACTGGCGGTCCTTCGGCTTCAGCTTGTCCGCGTCGTCCGTCCGTCCTTTCGCCCGCAGCTTGTTCGCCACCTCGCAGATCGGGCACGGCTCCCCGAAGTTCTTGTACCGGCAGGCGTAGGCTTCGTTGTTCGGCCCCACCCGCTGGTGAACGTAGAACGTCCGGCAGTAGTGGGCGTACCCCTCGTCGGCGTGCGGGTTACCCTTGCCGACGATGTACGGGATGATGTTCAGCCGGTACGTCCCGGCTTTCTTGAACCGGAACCGCTTCATGCCGTCGGGAACGGCGTAGGCCGTCGGGACGAAACCTTCCTCCGTTTGCTTGATGACCTTCTTCGCGTCCGTGTACTTGATTGCCTTCTTTTTCTGCTCTTTCACCGGCTTCGCCATGTTCCAGTCCTCGTGCGGAAATGTTACTGCTGACATACGCCGAATTCAGCCCGTCGGCGGGCGGGCGAGCTACTGTAGAGAGTCGTTGCGGGGCGTTCAATCGGAGTTGTTTTTCGATTTTTTTCCGAAGAATTTTTGGGCTTTCTCGACGTTCTTGCGGGCCTCTTGGTCCCGGAGTGTGCGGGCCGCGTCGGTACCCGGTTTGGCTTTCGGCGCGGAGTGAATGCCCTGTCCGGTCAGGTAGACCAGGTTTTCGAGCGCCTTCTTCTTGTGCTCCATCGTTTTGGAGGCGGCTTCGAGAAGGTCAACAAGGTACGAACTGTCAATGAATTTCTTCTGGAGGTCTTTGTACTGAGGATTCATCAGTACAACCTCTTCGACAGTCGCCTCGGTGATCTTGACGATACGGAACTTCTCTGGGTTGGCCCGAATCGCGTTACTGAGGGTGGCGTAGCATTCTTCCAGTCCGGCTTTGGCGGTCGCCTTGTCCTTGTTCGCCTCGGCCAGTTTCACCATGATCTGGAGGAAACTCTGAGGTTGTCGCTGCCACTCGCCGGCCAGATCGTTTTCCTCGATCTCGTGGAAGGATTCGGGCAGGTCGAGTTGTTCGATGAGTTCTTCGGGTTTCACGTCTTCTCCGGAATGATGGTAATGACGGACTGGGGCGTTTCGCCCTCGCCCATCACGGTCGGGTCGTTCATCGTGAGTTCGAGGTCGCCGATCATTTTGACGGTCGAGCCGTCCGGAAAACTGGCGGTCGTTGTTTCCCCTTTCCAGGTGTAGATGATCTTGCCTTTTTCGAACCTTACGGCGTCGAAAGGTCGTTGAGGCATGATGTTGAGGAGTTCACACTCCAAACTAGCAGGATGTTGATCGGCCACAGCTACTCCTGGTGGTAAAACTGGTAGGCCGCCAGCGTCAGCACCGGCCGGCCGGTCTCGTGCATGGCGTACTGGAACTTGTCGATGATGGCGGCGGCCCGCTTCGCCAGCTTCCCGCCGCCAAGCAGAACCTTCTCCGCCCACGCCAGGACGACCCGCCGCACCCCCTCGGCGTCCTCGTCCAGCGACTTCAACAGTTTGGCCGCGTCCGGCCACCCTTGTCTGGGGTCATGGAGCAGCTTGGCCAACTCCCACCCTTGGGACTTCTTGTCCGTCGCCTCCAGGATTTCGTAAGCCTCCTCTTCGGTCTCGACCTGGCTGATCTGTTCCAGTAGCACCAGGGCTTTGCGGGCGCTCCCGTCGGCCGCCTGAATCAGCCGCTCGTACACCTCAGGGTCGTGTCCGCTCGCTCCGTCGATTTTTTCCTTGTCTAGTACCAACATGATTAGAGTTTCGAGGTCTTTGTCCTTGATGCGGCCGAATTTGACCTCTGTGACCCGCGTCTTGACGGCGGGGATGAGTTTTCCGGGGTCGCTGGTGCAGAGGACGAAGTAAACGTGTTTGGGCGTGTCTTCGAGGGTTTTGAGGAGCGCTTCCTGGGACGGCTTGAGCAGGGCGTGACACTCGTCCAGGACGAACATCTTGGACTTGCCTTTCATCGGTGCCAGGTTCATCGCCGACTGGATGTCCCGCACCATATCGATGCTGCGGTCGCTGCTCGCGTTCACCTCCCGATAGCCCATGTCGGCCGTTCCGACGAGCGGGGCGAGAATGCGGGCGGCCGTCGTCTTCCCGCAGCCCGACGGCCCGCTAAATAGCAGGGCATGGGGCACAGCCTTCTTCCTGACGAGTTCTCCGAGTTGGCGGGCCGCCGTCGCCTGCCCCACCATGTCCTCGAACCGTTTTGGGCGATATCGCTTCCACCACTCCGTTGTCATTGTGACCCTTTGGGCACTGCCCAAGTGACGGGGGTTTTGTGGTACTTGGCCAGGTTCGCGTAGTACGCCATCATCTCGTCCGACTTCGGGCCGACCACCAGCAGCCGGTCGGCCTCCTTCAGCATGTCGTCGTCTTCCTCACTGCCGAACAGCCTCACCGGACACCAGTACCAGTATCCCCAGCGGGCGGCGGCACACTGAGGACGGGTGGCGAGAATTATCGGGTCCGGGTCTTTGTCCGCCAAAACGTGAGCGATGCTTCCCCACACGCCCACGTCCGACACGTCGTCCGCGCAGACAACGGCCAGCTTGAACCTTTCGGTAAAAGACCGTTTCGGTAACTCGAAGGAGCTGACCGGTTTAGGACGCTCCTGACTCGGGTACTTCATCAAAATGGCCCTGTTAGCTGGAGGGCTTTCGCCTCCTCTTCCGGCCGCCACAGTCCTTCGTGCCTCACCCACGGCTGCTTGTCGTACCACGATCTGCCCTCCGGGACCACGTCCACCTCGACCTTCATTGGCACATCGATCCAGTCCCACTCTTTTGCCAATCGGCGAGTCGAGGCGTCGTGGATGATGTCCAGGAACTCTTGCACCTCGTCGAGCGGAACGTCGGCCAGCATGGAGTCGTGAATCTGCCCCACGAACTCGACCTCCAGTCCCCGCCGATCACACTCCCGCTGTGTCAGCATCACCGTCTTCAGCAGGCAGTGGAAGGCTGTCCCTTGAATGGCGTAGTTCAGCACCGCGTTCCGTTTCATTACCCCCCGGCAGGTGAATCCGGTGTACATGCTGAACTGCCCGGCTTTCAGGTAGTCGGCGTACCATTTCTTCTTCCACGCCGTGTACACCTTGAACCGGTCATTCCAGAAGCCGTCTTCGACCTTCTTGCAGTGGGCTACGAACGTCCCTTTCTTCGGATTCTTGGCGGCTTCCGGCGAACAGTCGCCCAACTCGCCGATGCCCTTAGATCGCAAGTGATCTTGGACGGTCGTGTTCGACCCTTCGACCATGAACTTGCGGCGGAGCATCGCGTCCCAGATGGCCGGGGCACACTGGAAGTAGACGCTCCCGTAGAACTGCGGGAAGACGAACATGTTTTTCGCCGCGTCCCGCGTTGACTTTTTCCCGACTTGGTCTTTGCGGAGCAGGAACAACTCTTGGGCCGTGTCGCCGTGCGGGTCGCCCGACGGACCCGTGAACTCGGAGATGAGGCGAGGATCTTTGGTGTAAATGCAGGCGATCCGGACTTCAATGCCGCTGAAGTCCACTTCGATCAGGACGCGACCGGGGCGGGCGATGAACAGGGGTCGGATGAGCTTTGACATCTCCGGGTTGCGGATGGGGATGTTCTGAAAATTCGGCTGACTGCACGATCCCCGGAAACTGACCGCTCCGCCCGCGTCGTTGTCCCCGCTCGCCAAGTTATAGCTGGGATGCAGGAATCCCTGTTCGTCGGTCTCCCGTTTAATGCCCTTCAGGTAGGTGCCCAGCACCTTCTTCATCTTCTTCATTCCGAGATAGCCGGTGTTCGCCCACCTACTCGGCACCTTCTCCAGGACCTCCTCGGACGTGTCCCACTTGCCCGACTTGCCCGTCCTCCGGCCGCCCGGTAGTTTCAGGCACTCGAACAGGACGACACCCAGTTGCGTCTCGGAGTTGATGTTGCTGTCGCGACCAAACCGTTTCGTCCACTCCTTCCACGTCTTGCCCAGCTTCAGCCCCTCCTCTATCGATCGGATTTGTACCTCTTGCTTGGCGATCATCCGGTCGAGGCGGGGCACGTCAATCCGGATGCCGGTCGATTCAATGCGGCTGAGGGCGAGCGTTCCGTCGTGGAAGAAACGGAACGCTCGCATGTTGTCCGGTCGTATCATTCGACAGGTTTCTCTTTGCGGGATTGCAGGAATAAGGTTAACTCTCGCATGTAGTGGGCCGCTTTGTCAGCGTCGTCCGGGTTTTTCTTACGCCCCAGGTATTTGATGATGTTCCCTTTCAGGAAGCCGATGTACTCTTCGGGCGTCAGCCACACCCGTAGGGCGTCCCAGATGTCGATGGAAAGGGAGGAGTAGTGCGTCCCACCCACCTGTAGGCCGTCGGGCATCGGAGTCTCCTTATGGGCCGACCCGCCCGAACTCCACAAAGGCGGAGTGGGCGACCGGCCAGTGCTTCTGGAATATGGTTTCCACCTGGCGGGCGGCGACCTCGATCTCGTGCAACGGATAGCTGACGAATTTCGCAGTGTCTTCGTGCGTTCTGAGCGACAGGAAGGCCATCAAACTTCGCGGGTTACACGACACCCAGCAGGACGAGTAGATGCCCACGGGGAGGCAGTCACGGGCTAACCCCGGATCACATCCGTCGGCCAGATTCGCTAGGTACTTCTCATAGGCCAGTTTGTAGGACTCAATGTTCCTGGCGTTCACCCGGTCAACCATCAACGGGTTGTGCAGGAACTTGGGGCGACCGGGCTTCCAGTTTTGCACCTTGCCCGACGGCCGGTCCGGCTGGGCGACATAGAACACTGGGTCGAGCGTCTTGTACCTGGCAGACTCCTCGTTGTAACTGTTGTGAACCACGACCCCGTTCGCCACGAAGTTGTGGTGCGGGCCGTTCATCGTGATGTCGTAGGTCATCTCTTCCGACACCCGGTACGGCTTCCGCCGCAACCTCACCCACTTCACCCCGGCCACGTTGCAGCGGTTGGCGAGCACCTGCTCCTTGTCCGACTTGGCCCGGTGGCAGGAGATGCACGCCGGCTTGAGGTTGTCCACGTCCAGGGCGAGTTTCAAGTTCTCCACCACCGGCACGACGTGATCCAGCGTCAGGTTGTCGCGGTGGAACGACTTGCCGCACAGGTAGCAGTCGGTGTCCTTCGGGATGAGAGCGGCCCGCTGCATCGTCGTCCACACCCCAATGCCAGCCCGCAGTGACGGGGGCACCTGCCGATGCTCGAACGCACTCTTCTTGCCCACCACCGCCACCCACTCGCTGCCGGTCATCTCGCCCGCCTTCACCCACCCTTCGCTTGTCAGAATGGGGTGATCCTCCGAGCAGCGAAGCGCCCACCCCTTCTTGTGCTCCGTCTCGACCAGCAGGCACTCCTTGACCCCCGACTCGATGATGTCGCCGATGGTGCCGAGCTGGAAGAACCCCGTCTCCTCGTTCAGCACCCGGAGCTTCTGGTTGCGGACGGACGGCAGGAACCGCACCCGGCCGAGCGAGTCCCTCACCCCGTTCTTCCACACGTCGTGCATGTCTTTGATCCGCTTCTTGCGAATCGTCCGCCCGCAGTTCTGGGCGTAGCTCTCGGTCCAGATTTCGGTGTCGCCGGCCAGACAGAACCCGATCCGGTGCCGGTGCCACTCCCGCCAGACGAAGATTGGAGCATGGACATAGATGGTGAGAAAACCGTGCTCGAACGGCGACCCGTGTCGGTGTTTCATCAGGTACCTGATGATGCCGCTCACGTCGTCCGGTTTCTCGACGGCCCGACGCAAGCCGTCTTCCTCGGTCGAACTGACCCACGCGGCGGCGGCCAGGTGCGCGTCGGACCCGCACTGCATGATCTTCCGGACGGTGATTTCGCTGATAAACTTCGGGTCCATCTCAGGCTACCTCGGTTTCGGGGACGAACAGGGACAGAAGGGCACCTTCAGGTTTCTGCTCGATGCCGGCCGGCATCGAGGCGTCGGGCACGGCGTAGTTGTCCGGGTACAGTACGACGATGTGGCACGGCACCCCCCGCTCTTTCGCCCGCCACTCGGCGTAGTCCGCTAGCGCTTTGATCTGGCTAACCGGATTGTCCGAGTGGATCACGACCGTCATTGGTGGGTTTTTCGACCGGGCGATGGCCACCGCTCCCTCGACGAGTGTGTGAGCGACGATCAACTCCCGCGGCGGGGGCAGCCGGGAGGCGACCATTCCGACTTGTGACGGGGCTAGTCCGACCAGTACAGCCGGACCGACCTCCTGGGGGCAGAGGAGTTCGATGGCCCGGAGGATTTTGTGTTGCTTTACGAAGGCGATCAAGTCGTCCCGGGGCACCCGACGATCTCCGTTCAGCCCTTCCGGACTTAGAGGAGCACCCGTCGTGTTGGGCAGCCGATAACCGAGCGGAAAGTGTCCGGCGTCGAACCACTTGGACGCCGATCTGGGCGCGACCCCGCACAACAAGGCGATTTCACCGGTCGTAAAAATCGACTTGCGGGCGAGCGCGATCTTCCGGTCGAGGGGCAGACTGTCGAACTGGAGTTGGGTTTTCGACTCCATCGCCATGATTAGTCCTCCGTGGCCTTGAGGAGTTTCCGCTGGATCCGGGCCACTTCGTACTCCAGCAGACTGTCAAGTGCGTTGTAGCGGAGCAGGGTCGGCCAGTCACACCGGAACACGGTGTTCTTGGCGTACCCGCCCGCCTCGCTCGACTCCAGGAACGGCTTCACAGTCGAATCGTAGTCCGGCTGGCCGAGCAGAACGAACGCCTGGAACTTGATGCTCGTCACCGCCTTCCGATTATCCAGGACGTGGGCGGCCAGTTGGGTGTCGTGCCACCAGTTCCGGACTTTGATGCCCAATTTCCTGGCCCACCGATCCTCGAACTTCATGTTGGAGGCGATCTTCGGGCAAGGTGACTCCAGTAATACTTTCATCCCGGCCTGCACCCGTTTCGTCCACGGGAACGCGAAAGTCTCTTTTCCATCGGACACGGAACAACTGGCGACGGCCATGTCGTCGTTGTCCGGTTTCAGTCCGTTGGTCTCCAAGTCCCACGCGACCGGCTTATTTTTTTGGAGAACTCGGTCGTAGAACCAGACTAGTTTCTGCACTGCCGCACTTTCGTCCAGGATGACCTCACACCGCTTCTCGTAGTCCGGCGGTCCCTCCGGCCCCCACGGGCGGGAGTTCGCCACCTTCAGTGCCGCCGCGACGTGCTTCCGGAAGAACAGCGGGTACGCCTTGTTGAACTCGTTCTCGACCACGTGCGTCGGGTTGTACGTCGGAGCTACCCAGCAGTTCCACGGGCGGGCCGGGATCACCCACCCCGGCCACCGCTCGAACTCGCCGGTGTTCGGCTTCCAGAGGTGCGAAATGACGGACCAGGTGGCCTCCTGGCCAAGCAGAATCACGACTTTCGGGTCCAGTTCTTTGATCCGGTTGAGTAGGAGGGGCTGGCAGTGCTTGACCGCGTCCTTCGCCTTCCCGTGGCACGCCTGGGCGGTCGTCATCCAGCAGTCGTTCCTCAGGTCGATGCCGAGGCCGGCCAGCGTCTCCTTGAGCAGGAGCATCCCGCGGCCGATTGAGGGTCGCCCGGCCCTGTCGCCGTCTTCCGAGGGCGAGGGGCCGACTAGCAGTATGCCCCGCCTTCCGCGGCCGTAGACGGCCATTTTGGGCGTCTGGCAAGCCCGTAATAGCCCGCACTCGCCGCAGGCGGGGGCGAGCGGGGCGGGCGGCCCTTTCGTGACCATAGAGAGCGGGAGCAATCCGGGCATCAGTTCCCTTTGTGTCCGGCTTTGATGAGAGCCGCAGCGACCGCTTCTCCGGGAGTGTCGCCGTGGCCGGTGACTGTCCGCATACTGGGGCGACCAGGGGTTTTGAGGGCGTACCAAGTCAAACAGCACTTGAACCCCTGAAACACCATTCCGGTCCGGCAAGACTCGATGAGCCATCGAGCGAGACCGTGCGGTTCCAAGGATTGCACCCAGTCGTCTAGGCTCGAAAACGGGTCAGTCGGGGTCATTACGGCCTCCGAAATAGTCGGCGATGGCGGCTTCCATTTCTTTGATGCGGTTGGCTTGTGACTGGTTCATGGCGAGAGCGATGTCCAGGTCTTCGGCCTGCCGCCGGATCGTCGCTTGCTGGATCAGAAAACCGATGACGAGCAGCACTAACCCTGCGGTCTGAACGTAGAACGGCCAGTCCATCACTCCTCCGTTTGCCCTGTTTTGGGCGGTTCGTTGGTGACCGTGGCGTCCAGGCAGGCGACGTACTTGAACTTGCCGCCGGACGCCCGGATGCGGTACTCCTGCATGTCCACACTACAGTCCGGGTACTTGTCCACGAGGCTTTGAAGCATTTTCGGGCTGACCAAAAAGCTGAACTTTGGTCCGGAATATTTGGCCGCCTGCCCCGCCTCGAACCAGCCGCCGTCGCACCGGGCGGAGATGAGCACCTTGCCTGGCAGCAGCTTCACCTTGATCTGGTCTTCCTCCGTCTCGTCGCTCACCGTCTTCGCCCGGAGTGCCAGGTCGCTGAGCGTCTTTGGCAACTGCACCGGGACGCCGTTGCCGTCGAGCATGGCGGTCAGGTCGTAGAACTTGTCGGCGAATCGGGTGATGCTGATGACGGTCGCATTGCTCGCCCGGAAGTGAACCCAGTTGTCGTGAACGGCCATCCGGGTGATGTCATAGGTCGGGACGAACTTGATGCTGTCGCGTCGAACGAGTACCGATTCTTTCAGTCCCGTGTTCACTCGGAAACGGGCCAACTGGTTGTTGTCACTCGCCTCCACCCACTTCGGGTGCAAGTGGACGCAGGTGTAGACGAACTGCTGCTGGTCTTTACCAGCACACTCCTGGACGAGTTGGATGGCCTCGCACAGGTCGGGGGCGACCGGGAACCAGTCCTCCTTCGCCGGCTTCGGCACCTTCTTCAGGTCGAGCAGCACCTCGCTGTCGCGGGCGAACCCGCCCCGCCACTTCTTCCCGTTCACCCGGAACTCCTGGCCGTCGTCCGTGACCGTCAAGGTCTCGTCGTCGGCCTTCCGGACCATGTCGAGCAGGAGCTTGGCCCGGACGACCCCGGTGAAGTCGGGGGGCAGGCCGGACACGGCCGAGCAGCACACCTCGTCGTTGAACGTCCAGACGCGGCCCTTGGTGAAGGCGAACGCGGCCGACTGTTCGAGGATGTCCCGCTGGGACAGTCCGGGCTTGACTTCCTCTAAGGCACGGAGGAAGTCCTCGCGGCTGACTTGCTGGTTCATATTAGTTTGAGTTCCCGTAAGACGGTTTCAACGGTCTTGTTTTTCTCGGCGATCAGAATGAGGTCGGCCAAATACCCGACTAGTTGGCTCCCGTCATCGAATTCGACCCGGACGACGGCCCGCCCGTCACCTCCTGTTAGACATTTCACCGACTCGATGAGTCCCGCCCTTTTTGGTAATTTAGCGTCCCGCCGATTGACTTGTCGGTTCATAGGTCTGTAGGTACCCCGCGGCGTTCGGATTCGAGTTGTTGCTTCAGGAACTCGACGTAGGCTTCCAGGTCGAGAATGTACCTTCGGGCGGCTACGAACACCTCTGCTGTGGAATGGACGGAAGCTAGATCCCGCTCCAATTCTAGTGCTTCGATGATAGGGCGACCTAACACGTCATTCGGTCGTTGCATGTTTCTTCCTCTTGGCGTTACGCCGGATGACCAGGATCTGCCGCATCCGGCTGTTCGGCCGCTTGTCGGTGGCGGTCGGCTTGGTCTTCTTGGTCGTGTGGCAGTAGTAGGAGAGCATGACGGCGGCCTTGTCCGGGGCCGACTCCGTTTCCACGATCTCCGACCCGCCTGAGAAGTAGAGGATCAAATCGCCTCCTTCTTCGGAAGAGCGTACTCCCGTCCCCGCACGTCCCACTGCCGGACCCAGTACCAGCATTTCTCGCGGGGCATGGCAAGTTCGAGGGAGATTCCGGTGTTGTCCTCGATCTCCTGGAACTTCACGAACCCGAGTTCGACAAGCTTGTCGAGCCGGTCGAACGGGACGTGCCAGAAGCCGTCCGGGTGCAGGATCGTCAGGTGCTTTTTGTCCTCGTCGTCCTTGCTGCACCGCATCTCCTTCGCGTCCAGAATGGCCGACAAGTCGAGCATCAGGAGGCCGTACTCACCAGGACGGGGCTGGTGGCCGTGCTGGACGAAATGAAACTGGTTTTTCTTCATTGGTGCTCCAGTAGGCGGTTCTTCTTGGCCGGCGGGACGACCGCCCACGGCCATTCCGGAAGCCATTCGCACAGCCGGTTGAAAAACCGGACGTTGGCGGTGGCGGCGGCATGGTAGGTGCTGAACACGCCGTACTCTTTCATTTGCCCTTGTTCGTCTAAACTGCCCAACGGAACGCCGACCTCGTTCAGCCACAGCAGGATGACAGCTTGTTCCGCCTTGCTCATGGTCAGAAAATGTGCTTTGGTGCGACTGGCCGCACTGCTCCGGAAACTGAACGGCAAGGTGTACGGCTTGACGGAAAAGTCCCACTGCCCCTTACGCCGGTGCGGGATGTACACGCTTCCGCCGAACCCTGACCCCTTCGCCCAACTACTCGAATCGACACTGTACCAGGGCCACCGGATGAGCATCTGATAAGCGGTGGCAGCGAACCCGTGGGTCTTGACGATCGGTTTGTACCCGTTGCTCGCCGGGCACAGGCGGGTGAACACTGCGTCCGCCCACACTTTATACGTCTCCCAGGTGTCCTCTTGGCCCATCCCCCCTAGCCCGATGTACTGGTAGCCGGCCTCCAGGTGTTTGTCCAGCCACTTGAGCGGCGTCCGACCGTGGATGACAGGCACCGGGTTTAGCCCGTGTTTTTGCTCCAGATACTTAAGCGACTTCCAACTGATCTCCGGGTTGTAAATGGCGTCCACCGTGACGTAGAAATCCATGCCCGCTTTGTACCGTTGCACGAACAGGGCGTAGGCGTCCAGATAGGCCCGGAACTCTTTCGTAAACCGGCCGGTCTTCGGGTCGGCATAGTACGAGTGCCGGAAAGCTGTTTCGTGCTCCGTGTTAAGCACCTGGTCGTTAAACAGAGAGTGGGCACCGCTATCCAGGAAGAAGGACGAACAGTGGCGAGGTTTGCCGGAGTTAGCGACCCCCACCTTCTGTTGATTCATGAATTTTCGCTTCAGCCCTAGCTTTTGCGGCGGCATGTCGTGCCCTCTGAATCGTGCGACGTTGCGTTTTAAGTTGCGGGAACTGTCGAATCGGCCGGGGGCGGGGCGGGGGGCTGGGAACTGCCCTGAGCGAATTTCTGCCGCCACGCCTTCCAGCCGGGCAGTGGGTATGCTTTGTTGTCGGTGATGTCCACTCTCGCCCCGGACTGGCCGAGCGGCATCTGGAAGATCATCCGGCCGATGGCGTTGTCGTGATGATATAGAATGAGGTTCTGGCGAGCTTTGATCGCTTCGTCGGTGTAGAACCGGTCTTCGTCGAGGGCGAACTTGACCATTTCACAGGCATCGTCCACATCGTTAGGTCGGTACATGAAAGCCGGCTCGTGCCAGAGGGCGGCCGGAAAACTCCGGTACATCGGGTAGATCGGCCAGCAGCCAAACGTGATCGCCTCCAGGAGGGTGAATGACACCCAGTCCTGGAGGGCCGAGTTGAATTGCACACGGGCGGAGGCGAGTTCCTCGTAATACTGGTTCTTGGTGAGGCCGAGTTTGAGCGTGATAACTCCGGCCGTCGCCAACTTCTGGATTGTTTTGGCAGTCCAGGGGTCGTTGCTCCGGATTTCCGACGAGCCGGAGCAGATGACGAATTCCGTTGAATCACCGGTCTCTTTGAACCGTTGAGCCATCTGACAGAACTGAAGGGGTTGTTTCTCGTGGTCGAGGCGGCTACTGAACACCACCTTGCGGGCCTTTTGCTCTGGCAGCCAGAAAGGACGTTGACCGAGGCCGTAGTGAACGTCGAGGATTGATCTGGAGTCGAACGGCAGACCGACCGTGTAGACGTTCTGAGCGGGCAGCCCACCGGCCACCAAGAGTTCGTTTAACTGGTCGTCGGCCACGAACACCTGATGGATACGCTTCCCGTGGGATCGTTCGATGTCTCGCATCCACCAACCCATCTGGTGGGTGAAGTCGTGTTTGTCAACGGACTGTGCCCAGCAGAAGGCCGACACGGTGACATTGACATCGTGCAAGCTGAGGGCGTACCAGAGGCCGTCGATTCCCGGGTGCCAGAAGTCATCCAGATGGATGTGGTCTCCTGACTTGAGCGTGCCCGACTCGATCACGCGGGTGAGCCGTTTCACCTGCTCCGTCGCCCACCGGACACGCTGCCCGGCGTCCAGTACAACCCCAGTCTTGATCGATCCCGCTCCGCGCTCACCGTAGACTGTCTCGACGGCGAACTCGTCTTGACCAGAGTTATTGGTGAGGGCTTCTTTCGCTTTGGCAAACGCCGCCCCCATCCAGTGGCGCAGTTGCCCCGTGTACCGCTCGTTGTACTCTTCCAAAGGCAGGTGCCAAAGAGTTTGCATGGTCGGAACTCTGAAGGAGGAAAGGGGGAGGCGAAATCGCCTCCCCAAGTCAGTTGGGCGATCCGTCGAATGTTCGCACCAGTTTCACCGGCTGCTCCGCCGACTCACCGCTCGCCCGTTCGTGCGTGTTGAAGGACACTACTCCGGCGTTCTCGCCGTCCTCGCTTACCTGCACTAACATCACCGGGTAGCAGTTGAACGCCAACCGGTTCCCGATCTCCTCGGCGATTTGCTCACAAGACAATTCGAACCGCTTCCCCTCGAACTCTTTCCGGACGATGCTCCGGAGGCACTTCTGCACGTCGAAGAACTCCAGCTGCCGGTTACCGTGGGATACGTTCAGCGTCACCTCGATCTTGAACAAGTGGCGATGAAAGTCCCGCAGGAAGGCTACCTCGTCCGGAGCCTCTTTCCAGCGGTGAAAGGCCACAAAATCCTCTTTGACGATGATTCCCCGAGATCGAACGGTGGCGATCAACTCCCGCATGGTTAGCTCCGTGTGAGTGCGAGAAATTCCGCGCGTGTGGCCGGATCATCTTTAAAGGCTCCTCTGAGTGCTGATGTTATCGTCGTCGTGCCGGGCTTACGGACCCCCCGGCACCACATGCAGCCGTGCTCCGCCGCAATCACGACGCCGACGCCACGCGGACGGAGGCCGTCAGGGTCCCGTTGGACCCACCGCTCGCCGTCCATCTTGCAGCCGTGATAGTGGAGGGCGTCCGCGATCTGCTCCGTCATGCGCTCTTGTACCTGGAGGCGGCGGGCGTAGATTTCCACCAAGCGGGCTAGTTTGGACAGACCGACCACGCGACCGGCCATCGGCAAGTAGCCGACGTGGGCGACTCCGGAAAACGGGAGCATATGGTGTTCGCACATGCTGGTGAACGGGATGTCCTTCATCACCACCATCTCGTCCGCCTGCCCGCAGTCGGTAAACACCTTCAGGATGTCGTCCGGCTTCTGGGCGTACCCCGCGAACAGCTCCTGCCACGCCTTGACCACGCGGGCCGGCGTCTCCTTCAGGCCGGGGCGGTTCGGGTCCTCGCCAATCGCCAGCAGCATCCCGCGGACGAGGTCTTCCGGCTCCACAAAAACCTGCTTCGGCGTCGTGGCCGGTGGGGCGTACCGGAATTTGATGAACTGGCCTTCCGGCGGGTCGGTACGGCTGACCGTGATTACCTTTTCCGACATGGCGATTCCTCGAAACGAGATACCGAAGGATAAAACCAGCCAGGAGTCGAACCTGGGGCCGGAGGCTAGCACATCCGGTAGACGCCACGCCACTGGTTTTCAAGCTGCTCCTGGTCCGGGTCGAACGGACATCCCCGGGGCACGGGCCGACAGTCAAGGAACGTGCGTCCGGATGTTTCCACGCTTACACCACAGGAGCTTGTGCGGTTACGGCAGTCCTAGTTGTTTGTGGAGTTGTAAGGAGAGTGTGTAGCCGAACGTCAGGGCGGACCGGACGGCGGCGGCCTGGTTGAGTGCGTTCTGCTCCGGGTCTTGGTCGTCTTCGGGCTGGACGAAAATCTGGCCTAGCCAGCCGGCCGGCGGCCGGTCGGGGGCGACTTTGTATCCGAGCACCTCGGTCGGCAATCCGTCTGCCGCCGCCACCTTGCCGTGCTTCAGGACGTACTTGGCGTATCTGGCGTATTGCCACACCTCGGGCCGCACTTCCAGTTTCGGCGACACGACTATCGAAACCATGCCGTCCAGCCATTTCGGAAAGTCGGTGTCCCACAGGCTGCCGTTGGTCTCGATCTGGACTCTCAGGGCTTCCCCGACCAGTTTCACCAGCAGTTCCTTGAGCGGCTGTCGGAACGGCTCGCCCCCGGTGATCACGACCAGCCTACGCTTTTTCAAGGTTTGGGCCAGCGGCAGGATCCTTTCGACCAGAGACCGGACGCTCACCTCCCGCAAATCGCTCGTATAGGTCGTGTCGCAGGACTTGCATTTCAAGTTGCACCCGTACAGCCGGACGAAAACGGCGGGCTGGCCGGCGAACGGTCCCTCCCCCTGAATCGTGATCCACGGCTCGCCCTCGGTGTCGATGCGGTCCGGGTCTGAAACCCGCTGGGGCATGGGCGTTTGCGTGTTGACGGTCGGCAGTTCCATGTCTGTCGGCTCTCAGTTGGTTTGCGGAAAGTCGGACCAGGACGTCGGCGTCTCATAGACGCGGACGCGGACGACGGTGACACCGGGATGGAGCGGGGCGATCAGTTCGATGGCTTTATGGAACAGTTCGCGGGCCAGGTTCTCGGCCGTCGGGTTGGCGTACTGTGGACCGTAGGAGCGGCAGGCAAGCAGGTAAGGTTCCTTGCCTTCAAAGATGTCAGTCACCTTTCCCGCCAAGAGCGTGTCACTGTCCTCGGCCATCATTTTCGCCACCACTAGCGGATCGTCCGGGTGCAGAATGATGTTGTGGTCCCACATCCTGTCGATCCACTTGCCCACCGTCTCCTTGATGTCGCCGAAGTCCACCACCATCCCGAGCGGGTTGACGTCCTGGCACGACAGCGTGACCTCGGCCGTGAAAGAATGCCCGTGCAGATGAGCGCAGCGACCTTTATGGCCGAGCACCCGGTGGGCGGTGTCGAACGTGAACGACTTGGTAACCATCGGCCGATACATGGGTGTGATCCGTGCGGGTGAATGGAGAGGGCGGGGAGGCTCTCGCCTTCCTCCCCGCCCAGGTCATCGGTCCGCTCCCGTTCAAAGACGGACCGGCTCCCTCACTTCTTTTTCGCCGGCTTGCCGCCACCGGACTTCGCGGCCGTCATCTGGTACTTCCCGTCGTCGGTCCGGAAGATGAGTTTGGCGTTCTTCAGCTTCACCAGGTGGCTGTGGATTCCGCGGGCGTTGGCCTTCGCCTCGATCTCCTTCGTCGTCAGGGCTTTCCCGGTGAGCAGAGCGGCGTTGATCCGGGCCGTCCGGGTGCCCTTCCGGGTGCCCCACTCGTCCTTCTCGACCGACTTCTTCTCCGCCTTCGGCTTGGTCGGCTTTTCGGCCTTCTTCGCTTCCGGCTTTACCGGTTTCTGCGGCTTGCCCGCGGGTTTGGCCGGCTTCTTCGGCTTCGGAGCCTCTTCCATTGCATCCTCCTCGGAGTCGGTGCCGTCTTCGGCGGCGGCCGGCTCGGTCACGAAAATCGGAAAACCCTGCTTCGCGGCGACCGTTGCTTTCTTGCAGAGCTTCCGGAACCCTTCGTCTTCGAGGGCGTCGAACTTGTCCGACGCCCCTTCGACCTCGTGCAGTTGCCGCAGCTTCTCCTGCAGCTTGTCCGTGTCCCACTTGTCGGCCACGATGAACCCGGCCGCCTTTAGGATCTTGATCCCCTGGTCTTTCGTCACGGTCATCTTCGGCATGATGCCGCACCTCTGGAGTTGACGGAGTTCGAGTTCGGGCGAACTCCTTGAGTCATTATCGGAATCGCCGCCGCGGAGTCAACGGAAGTCGGAGTCAGTTCACTTTTTTGCGGAACTTGCCGCCTTTCTCGCCGGGGGCGGCTTTCTGGTACTCGGCGAACCCCTTACCGACTAAAGACGACAAATGACTCCCCGCACTCGTCGTCTGGGTCTTGGCTTCGATCTCCTGGGCCGTCATCCACTTGTCCGACAGGAAGGCGTTGATGATCGCCGCCCGCGTCCCCATCTTGTACCCCCACCCGTCCCGGCCCTCCGGCAAGGCGGGCTTGGTCGTCGGCGTAGTGGATTTGGATGGGAAGGACTGTGACGTGTCGTTTTTGATTGTTCCAGGCTCCCCACTCTTTCCGGAGGGCGTCGAGGTCGGCGGAGGGGACGATGATGTGCCCCCACCAGTGGATTCCGAACTCGATGGCTCCCCCACTACCTCCTGTTTCCAAACCGCCGCCTCCGCCTTGTACTCGTCCGGGAACAGTTTCTTGATCCGACATACGCCCTCCTCGACCTCTTCCGGTCGGGTACTCCGGTACAGGGTGACCAACGCCCGGACGGTGAGGCGGGGATTGTTCTGCCTCTGCTCGTCCGCCCACTCCTTCAAGTGCTCCCACGCGACCGACTGCGGGGCTGGCACCGAGCCGGCCGCCGCCCAGCACGTCCGGACCCGCCCGTCCCAGCCGGCCACCAGTTTCGCCGGTGGCAGGTCTTCGGGCACCGCCGCCACCTTCTCTGACTTCGCCGGAGGCAGGCCGTCAGACGGAAACGGATCTTCGGCCCGGAGCCGACACTTGCCGCAGTGCTGTTTGATGGAAGTGTACGGGATGTCGGGGTAGAAGCGTTTCAGGTACTGGCAGCCGTCGCAGTCGGGGACGGACTCTTTGGGGGCTTTCTTGGGCGTTTTGGTCTTGGCCATGATTTGCGATTATTTGCGTTCCTGGGGGCCGAAAGGCCGAACTGCCAACGCGGGGCAGTTCGGCCGGCGGGAACTTACTGTGCGGCGTCTGTGGCGTCTGTGGCGTCTGTGGCGGGCGTCGTGGCGTCGTTTGTCTCGCCCATGATCTCGTTCGCCAGGGCGACCAGTTCGTCGATGGCTTTCTCGGTCTGCCGACCGGACTTGATCTTGACGAAGATCCGGTCGAGCCGCCTCTCCGCCACCTTCTGCAACTTCTCCGCCACCTTCTTGAGCCGGTCTCGCTCCGCCTCGGCCGCCTTCAGCTCCGGGTTGTCGTACACCGAGGCTTCCAGTTTTCGCTCCAACTCCCGACAGGCGGCATCGGCCTCCCGGTAGGCGGCGTACAGCCCGGTGCTCTCGGCGTCGTCGTAGAACTTCCAGTTGCGGATTTTGCGGGCGACGAACTTGTACAGGTCGTCCAGGTTCTTCGGCACCTTCTCTTCCTTCACCGGCTTCGCCTTCACGTCCGAGGTCTTCAGCTTGGCCATCGGTCTACTCTCCTGGTTTGGTTGCGACGACAATCGCCCCCGTGTGGTTGATCCGGAGCAGTCCGGCCCTCGCCATCGCGTTCAGCCGGTCGTACAGGGCCATGACTTCCGGAATTTTCATGACCCCCGTGTTGACCGTCAGGCTCGTCCGGTTGACGTCCGACATCTGCTGGAGCGTCGGCCGCTCGACGTGGTTGTCCCCGATCAGTCCGAGCACCTGCTCCGTGAACCCGGCGGTCATCACGGCCCACAGGAACTTATGCCGGGTGATTCGGTCCTTGATCCCTTGCACGAACACGCCGAGGAACTCGCCCGTGCCCCCGGCACCGACCCGGACGAACTCGCCGTCGAAATACACCGGGAGTTCGTCCGCCTTCGCCCCGTCGGGCCGTCCGGACTTCAGGACGATCTGGGAGGCGGACTTACTCCAGGCCACGTCGTCCAGTTTGACGCACTTCATGACTGTCGGCCTAGTGGTGTGTGGAATAGGGGCGGGGCCGCTTCCTGCCCCGCCCCCGGAGGGGGACTACTTCTTCTTCGCGTCCTGTTCGCGGCGGAAGCCCGTGTACCCGCAGTTCAGCCAGTCCTTCAACAGGACCGCCGCCTTCTCGGTCTTGAACGTTTTCACCACCACCTCCCCCGCCTTCACCTGGTGCCCGCTCGCGTCCTTATCCACCGAGAACATCTCGTACAGCTTCTCCTCCTTCTTCGGCTCCGTGGCGGCCTCCGGCTTGGCCGGTTTGACCTCCTCCTTCTTCGGCTTCGCGGTCTTCGCCATGTCTCGCCCTCTGTGTTGCCGGCGGGCGGCCGGCTCGCATTGCCCGTGAACACTATCGCGGGAGGACTCGGCCGCTTCTGGTGCAACGGGCGAGAATTTTCGGGATTTATTTTCGACCAGGTCAGTCTTGTCCGACGGTAGCCGCTTTCCTGGTTTTAACGGGCTTCTTCGCACACCGGATGCAGGGCGAAGAGATCGCGGGACACCCGGCCATGTACAGTTCGTCCGACGGGCTGGCCTCGTCCTCCCGCCGCACGATCCAGTTCAGCCGGATGAGTTGCTGCTCTCGCTCGTCGTCCGTCTGGTTCAGTCCGATCATGGCCGTGACGTGGGCCAACTTCCGCTTGTCCTCGCTGAAGTGTTTCATCCCCAACTTCTCGGCCTCGTAAGACCCGGCGTTGGTCTGGGTGGCCGTCACCACGAGGCAATCGAACTCCTGACGGATGGCGTTGAGGGTCTTCCAGGTGGCGTTGATCTGGTCGCGGGTTTCGGCCGCCCCGTTCTCCGGGGCCAGGATGTCCGCGTAGTCGATGACGACCACGTCCGGCTTCCATTTTTCTTTGTCCGTCAACACCGAAATTCTCTTCCGGATGTGGGACGCCTTGCACGTCGAGGAGTAATGGAACTCGGTCCGGAGGAACAGTTCGGTGCCCCACTTCTTCACCTCCTTGTGCCTCGCCCACGCCGCGTCCGCCTCCTGAGTGGACAGGTCTCGCTCGTACAGTTTCGGCTCCATCTCCACGAGAGGAACGCCGTCCTCGAAAATGATGTCCTTCGGGATGCTCGTCACCCGGCCTTCCCGCGTCCGGTAAACCGGGCGGCCGGTGACGCGGGCGTTCAGCCGGCGGTTCATGTCGTCCTCCGTCAAGTCGCCGACCGACAGGAAAAGGGTCTTCTTCCTTTGCGAAGACGCCCGCCACGCCACGTCCAGTAGGATGTTCGTTTTGCCCCGCTTCTCCGGCCCCATGAACGCGACGAACCCGTTCCGGCGCAGGTCGTTGCCGAAGAAGTCGCCGGCCGCACCCGGGTATTTCACCAGGGCTTCGCTACGGGCGGTGAGGGCTTTGGCGATGGCCGCCGGGTCCGACGGGTCTTTCAGACCGGAGTCGGACAGGCTGACCAGGCAGTTCGGGAACTCGTCGTTCGTCATCTTGCGGAATTCTTCGGTGTCGAATCTCTTGGGGTTTTCGAGCATCGCGACCAGTTTCTCTTTGATCCGGTTCGCCTTGGTGTGGGTGAATTTGGCCTCCGCCTCCTCGATGACGAACTGCACGTTGATTTCCTTCGGCATCTCGTCCAGGACGGTCCGAAGGAACATTTCGGTGGTCTTGTTCTCGTCCTTGTTTTGTTCCAGCCATCGGCCGAACATCATCAGGATGTACTCCCGGCCGGGGGCGGCGTTGTGTTTACGGTAATACCGAATACACCATGAGCCGACCAGGTTGGCCACGGCGGACATGAACAGCCCTTCCCGGTGCTCGGACTTTTTGTCCGGCCAGACGGCGGCCACCGACTGAAGGACCGGAAGGTTGACGATCATCGCCCCGACGATGAGGCGGTCCATTTGGCCCTTGCCGGTGTACGAAACGGTTTTGAACATCAGCGGGACTCCTTGATGGAAGAGATTAGGGCGGACACGACGTTTTCGGACTTGGCGGCGTCAGCGACCAGCTTTTTGAACACCAGGTTTTGAGAGAAATCGGTCGTCGTCAGGGTGTACTTCGGGCTGAAGTAGTCCGGGGCGTAGTCCGGATCTTTGCCACGGAGAGCCTGAACGATTTCATGCAGCATCGACATGAACCGTCTTACCGTCAGCCCTTCGAGCCGGTCGGCGAGTCGGCCCGCCGCGACGTGGTGGGGGAGTCCCGGGCGGGTGATCGTCCCGCCGTTTTTGCCGGCCGTGCGGACGATTGCTTTTTCGGCGAGCGCCCCAACCCGGAGCTTGAGAGCTTTCAGGGAGGCGGCGGTACGCACGCACGCCGCACTCACCGCGGACTTGTCGCCCGGCCAGCCGAACCCGAGCACCTCCTCGACGGGCCTTTCGAGGTGCTCCGGGACTGCGACTTGGGACTGCTCCGCTTTATCAATGGCCGGGAGCAGGATTTTGAGGTAGTAGTAGCTGTTGCCGTTGGAGTAGAGTCGCTTTGGGTCTGGCAGAATCCCAGGGTCGATTTTGTCCCACACTTTCATCAAACGTTCAAACTGGAGTAAGACCGCGGTCTCCCCTTGACTCCAGTTGGCCTTGATGAATTTGCGCATCCGGTCTGGCCAGACTTTACTGGGGAACTGGTGGTGTAGCCCGCGCCCTTCCCTGTGTTGGGGTGGGAGTAGGAGTAGTTTCTGGTGTAGGGCGCGCGCCAGTTTATCGTGGGTGGCGGTGGCGGGCTGTTCGTTGATGATGAAGGGCACTCGTTTATCCTCAGTAGGGATCTCGGCCGCAGGCCGAGTCCCGCTTGTCTTTTTGTCTTTTGTTTTTTCTGTCTTTAATTGTCTGTCGCGCGCGACAGGGGGGGCGTCTGTCGCGCGCGACAGGGGGGTCCTGGGCGGCTTTTTAGGAGGTGGCTTCACCCCCAGATCACTCCAGAGTGTTTTGAATTTGGGGAGCACACTACCGTTTTTAATTTCCGTCCCGACTTGAACCAGCAGTCCCAGTTTGATGAGCTTGGCTCGGATCGCCGCAGTGTTCCGTTCGTTCACTCCGATTTTGTTTCCGATGTGTCTTGTCGATGCCCAACACCCTTTCCCGTTGCCTTGACGGACCCACGTTTCCGTTACGGCCAGGTAGTCGATTTGGAAGAAGGTGAGGCGGTGTTTCCGGAAAATGTTCCAAGCGAACCGGGGGAAGTGTACCCAGCCTCCCGGGTCTTCCTGGTACGTTTTTTCTTCGTCGTGAAGATCAGATGAAGGGGCAGGTGTAGGCGTGCGGACAGGACGGGGCGTGGCCATTTCGACTCCCTGATGCTTAGGAGTACACGCAACTAGGAAGCATCAGGTGCATCACGCCTGATGCTTGTCGGCGGGGGTGATTAGGTCCCGCCTATCCTAGTCGCGCAAAATTCGACGGCCGGGCGGCGCGTCGTTTCAGAATGTCATCGTAGGCCCACGCGAACGGAGTTCAACGGGTTCTAGTCTTCTTCCGTGCCCGCCGCCACGATTTCCCCGTCGATCACGGCCGTGTCCTCGGGAACGCCCGCCGGAATCGCTTTGGGCGTTTGCCCGCCCCTCACCATCTGCACGGCCCGGTGAATCACCTCCAGCACGTCCAGGGGAAGGTACTGGGCGATGGCGTCGATGCTCACCTGCCCGCTGTGTTCGTGCTTGACGGTGCTGTTCACCTCGATGTGCTGTTTGGTGCTGTACCCCCGGTCGGCGTTGTACGTCCTGTTGACCATCAGGACGGCCGCCGGCTCCCCCCGGTCTACCAGGTCGATCAGCTTCCCCTCGAAGAAGTTTTTCTTGTGGTACTCGATCTCGTCCACCGCGTGCATAAACTCCGGATCGGCCGCCGCCCACTTCCTGACCTGCCGCTGGGTGATGCCGACCTGTTTCATCGCCTCCGAGATTTTGAAGTTGTTCGCCACCAGCGCGTGCAGGAACAGGTGTTTCAAGGTGGCGTCCTCCTGCCCGTCCAGCACCAACCTCAACTTCTGCTCGCGGCTGGCCGGGTCCGTGTCCTCCCACGCCGTCACCAGCCGGTCCCACACCATCCGGCTCTCGGGCGTCAGCCGGTCGAAGATGTAGCCTGACAGGTTGTTTTTCAAGGCTTTCTTTTCTTCCCGGGCCTCACGCAACCCGGCGACCAGGCTCGGCCGTTTCTTCTTCCAGGCCGCGAACACGCCTGGACTCACCCCCAGGAGGGCGGCGATCTGCACGTCCGACATACCCTCGAGCGCCAGCCGGTAACACCGCCAGTAGTAGGTGTTGTTCCAGGTGTACTTGACCTTTTTCGGTTGCTTCGTCTTGGCCACGGTTTTTACTCCGTACGAAATCTGTTTGCGATATTATTAACGGGCTTGTAATTGGGGCCGCTCGCCCCGTATCATGCTGGGCCGGCGTGAGGCTGGCCCGATTCTACAAGGAGCCGACAGATGCCGCAAGAACCGCAGTTCATCCTGAACGATAACGGCGAGCAGGTGGCGACGGTCGTAGACCTGGGTAAATACCTCAGCCCCCGTCAGATGCAGTACGCCATGGTGATGCAGCAGTTGATGGTCTGCTACCACAAGGCGGCCTCGGCCGGGAAGGAGGAGCTATTTAGCGACCTCAAGGTCAGTCCCGACGGCACCTGGCTCGACATCTTGAACCGACTGGTGTTTAGATATTTGTTAAACTGGAGGAGGATGCGAGGTGAGCCGGCCGACCATGCTTGGCAGGTGGCGAGACACTGTCCGCTTCTGGCCCGCTGGACGCAACTCGGCCTGATCGCGGTCGGCATCCGGTGTCGCGTGGTGGCAGGCACCGCTTCATGGTACATTCGGTCCTCCCGATGGCAGGACGACGGAGGACCGACTCACTACACCTATCAGTACGACCAGAAGGAGGCGTTCGCTGCTGCTGTGGCGGGTGTCTTACCTGAAATCCACTGCTGGGTGGAGGTGTTGCCCGCCTGGTGCCACATCGGGCGGGGACAGGTGATCGATCTGTCAGTCCAGTTTCTGAAAGAGACGATGGAGTATTCGGGGGCACCTGTTCCTTATCAGCGGGACCGAGTTCCCGCCAACTGGAAGTATTTGGACGAAAAGGGGTACGGGATGGACTTAGACCGGTACGAAAAAGACCCCGACGCCACCAGGTTCGTACACCGGTGTCTCGTCGAGGCGACTTCCGACTGGCAGTTCGCGGTGTGCGACCTGCAATTCCAGGCGGCCGTTGCGGAGGCGGCCCACGGGCATTTAGTTTCCATCGGGAGGATTTGAGATGCGACTTATGACCATCATGCAGTACGTGGTCATTCACCACATCGTGTCCGAGGGTAAGCCCGTATCGTCCGGCGATTTCCGGAGGCACTTCGCCGAGTGCGGGAGGAATGAAACCCCGGCGTTCATCGGGAACCTGCTCCAGAACATGGAGAAGTCCGGGTTGCTCAAAAAGAAGGAGGGAACGGCCGACGCCGCGAAGCGGGAGCGCCGGAACCCGAACTACTGGACGCCGACCAAGGAGGGGCTGGAGGTTTACAAGACCTGGCGGCGGCTTTTGGTGAAGAAAAAATCCGCCGAAAAAGCCTGATCTGATCCTGTTTTCGCCGCCGGCCCCTGCGATAAGACGGGGGCCGGCCGCCGTGCGCCGCCCGGCGAAACAACCCCAAGGAGCCGACAGATGCGAAAGGCCAAAGTCATGCTCACCTTCCAGCAGCGATACAAACTGGGCAAGTGGCTGGAGGAACTCGGCCAGGACGCCATCGACAAGGGCAACCTGAGTTTCGTGAAGCTGGCAAAACTGGCGACCAAGAAGATGGAGTTCGAGGTGACGGTCGGGCACGTCAAGAAGCTGCTGCCGGAGGTCGGGCTGCGTGCGTGCCAGGAGATGCTCGACCGGGCGCATAACGCCAACAAGAAGAACGCCGGGATCCCGGTCGGGACGGAGCGGGAGGAGTTCGGCCGCTGGCTGGAAGAGTCGAGGAAGGTCCAGAACGACCTCGTCGCCGCCGTCCGGATGCTCGTCGAGTTTCTGGAGCGTCAGGTTCAAGAGCAGGAGTGGGAAGCAGACTACCGGCGGCTGAAGAAGGAGGAATTGGACCGCGAGACGGGCGACTTGAGCAACCCCGAACGCTGAACATTCAACCTGGGGCAGGTCCGTCCTGCCCTTTTTCACCCTACAGAGACAGTCATGGAACGCATTTCAGTCCACGCCCGAATCGCCCGCCATATCCATTCCTGGTTGCAGGAGGCGATGGGCGACTTGGCGGACGCGGTGTACGGGGCCGGCGACCCGAAGTGGGACAAACGGATCAAGCAGGCGAAGAAGTCCGGGGTCCGCGACCTGAAAGGCTGGTTGGCCGACGAATTGTACAACGACGTGGACGTCTTGTACGACCTGCTCGGCGACAAGGTGTCCGACGAGTGTGGGTCCGACGAGCAGCGGGTGCAGGTGCTGGTCGCACTCCGGGGCGACCCGCCGCACAAGTCCGCCCTCAGCCGGGCCTGCCAACTCCTGCTCAACGACCTGGCTGCCGCCGCGATCAAGGAGGACCGAGGATGAACTGCACCAAATGTCAGCAGCCCATCCCAGCCGAGCGACTGGAGGCTCTCCCGGACACCAAAGTGTGCGTGGGCTGTTCGGACGTGAAGAAGGTGAAAGGGTTGCTCGATTTCAACCACAAGACCGCCCCGGTGCTGGTCATGTTGCCCGACGACGAGGAGCAGCAGCGGCTCGCGTTCCGGAGCTATAAGAGGGCCAGGTGACGCTCATCGAGGCCAAAGTGATTGATCACCGAGTTGTCCGTTCAACCTAAGGAGAGACCGATGTCGAACAACAGGTGCCCGGAGTGTCGGGGCAGACTGAGCATCGTGGACTGTGACACCCACGGCCCGGTGTGGGTGTGCGAGCAGTGCGTGTGGGCGAGTCCTGATCTTCCAGAGGAGGAGGATGACGCCGACTCGTACTACGAGGAGAAAGCCGTCGGCCGCCTGGGTGTGATGGAGGCGGTCGCCTGGGTGTGCGGGGTCATTCTGTTCGTGCTGGCCATCATCGGTCTGTTCCGCCTCTTGTCCTTTTGAAGGAGAAATCGTGGAAGAAAATCTGACAATTCAGATCCTGGTTCTGGACGGCGGATTTGTGTTCGTCGGCAGATGTCCTGACGTTTCGGGGTGCGGCCTCTGGGTCCACATGAAGGACGTCCGTGGGATCAGGCAGTGGGGGACGTCGAACGGGTTGGGCGAACTCGCGGGCGGTCCTTTGTCCGCGACGATCCTCGATGACCTGGTGTTCAGCGTGAAACTTCCGGTCCGCTCTCTCCTGTTCACCGTAGACGAGGTCGATCAAGAGTCATGGGAACCCCACCTGAAGCACTCGTTCGCGGCTGCAACTCGCCGCTCGGGACGCAAGTCCTCGCGGACTGGATCGAAGAAAACGGCGGAGACTGTGTGACGC
>ERZ761584.165-NODE-165-length-25516-cov-6.333451_pt1 | contig 25516 bp, 37 predicted proteins | sample MGYA00512168_ERZ761584 | MGnify/ENA primary metagenome ERZ761584 (study PRJEB28899, sample SAMN03785564) | bioreactor sludge metagenome | biome: EBPR Sludge; feature: EBPR Bioreactor; material: 0.22µm filtered reactor supernatant | place: Saint Lucia: Queensland...
AGTCACGACAAAATGGCCGGCCTGCTGTGCGACCTTTGAGCCGTTCGGCTGATTTGCGTGGAACAGGACGGCATAGTCGATACCAACGCCGAACCAACCTTTCTTTGCAGCCTTCTTACTGCCGCCAAGAAAGTGGCTGTATTCAAAGGTGACTCCGATCGAGTCAGTCAGCGAGCTCGGGCGAAGATCCCGGACCACGTCGATGTTCCGACGCTGTGCGATCGCACCCAGATAAAACTGTTCGTCCTGCAGGTCGCTTTGTGCCGGCGTTAAGCCCGCGAACATTACGACCGCGGCAATGATGATCAATATTGATTTCATGGTTTTCTTTACTCCTTTAAGGTTTTCAGACCTTCTTTCCGCCGATTGCAGCGACAAGCAGGCCTCCAACAATCAGGCCGATCGCGGGGTCCGAGATCCCGAAATCGAACGAAGCAGCTCCGCCGATACCGAGAAACGTTGCGACGAAATTTGCGGCCAGGCTAAAGGTCTTTCGCGATTCCGGCTCTGCCGTTACGAGAACAGCGATCAGGGCCATAAGTACGAATCCGAGAAAGAGCCGGGTCCGGCTCGTGATGATGAACGTTCGCCAGCTGAAGTCCGGGATCCCGACCGATCGTATGGCGTAGATGATCAGCGGGATGATCGCGGACCCGAGCATGAATGCAAGCGAGAAAGCAAAATCGACTAACAGGTCCTTCATAATTTCGGTTCCTCCTTATCTCTCTCGCCCTGTCGACGCGTCCGGCGTTTTTGGCGGCATTGCGGTGCCGCGACTTTTTGCATACTGCCGAGCACGGCTTTGGCAGTCGCTCAGCATCGGCGTTTGGGAAAGGCTACTGAATGACCGTTTTGTGCGGATCAACTCAGCCGTGCCAGATGCTCGCCTAAACGCCGGACTTGAAAAGATCTACGCTTTCGCCAAGACTTCGGCGACCGCTTCCGCGACGTGTCCCTTGTTGGACGCGTACCTGTTCATATCCACCGAACTTGAAATGAACTGTGGTAAAATAGAAAACGGCCTGAGCGATGCGGACACACCACTCAAGCCTGACCACGTACGAAATCTGTTAAGGAGATTTACGCAATGGCTAGGAGTCATACTACCACCAAACATCCTCATACCTGCGTTCAATGCAACACAGTTTTCTACCGTCCGAAGGACGCTAGTCAGTCGTACAAACATTGCTCGAAGGCTTGTCATAACGCCTCGATGCGGACGATTCCGACTCGTGAATGTCCGATCTGTCAAAAGACCTTTCAGCCAAGAGAAAGGGGACAGAAATACTGCTCGCTTGCCTGTTTCGACCACGGGAAAGTAAAAGCGACCCTGGCTTCGTGTGAGCAGTGCGGACAACCATTCACGAAGATCAAAACCCGTAAGCGTTTTTGTTCTCACGAATGCTACGGCAAATACCGACTTGGCAGGCCGTGGCATCGCCGAGCGGGCGGACGCGTACCAATGAACCAGGGCTACATTCGGCTGCGAATGCCTGAACATCCGCGCGCGAACAATGGTTATGTACTTGAGCATATTGTCGTGGCTGAACTGATGCTTGGCCGACCGCTCAGAGAAGATGAGGTAGTTCACCACCGCGACCACGACAAACAAAACAACTTGCCGGAGAATCTTGAGGTTATGACTGACTTTGAGCATAGGTCGCTTCATATGACGGATCGGCACGCTACTGGCTGACCCTCCATTCCCTAGAATCGTCGTACTTTGCCTTGTCCGGCATAACGCTTATATGGACATGGTGAAAATGTCCGTTCGAGCCGGTATATTTACGCCAAATCCAAGGTTGCTGCTTTGACGAACAGATCTGTCCCTCACTGATGATGTACTTGATTCGCGGGTCTCGCGATGCAATCAGAGTTTCGGCCAGTTCACGGGCATGAAGACCGTTAGCCGGATCGTGCGTGATATCGATCGCGGTAACTACGCCCGTTGCCCCGTCTCGAACATGTGGATTATGGTCTGAGGTCCGAGATGCGTGGCTTGTGTCACCGATCCATCCGTCGGACTTGCGTGAACGGTTCGGATATGTTGCGTCGAGTTGTGAGCGCAACACTTCAAGGCTCTTCGCCAGCCTATACTTAGGAATATTCGCCGTTGCGTTTTTTGGCTCCTCGATCGAGGCGGAAAATCCGGCAAAGCCTTTCTCTTTCGCTTTCGCGATCGTCTTTGGACCGACAATTCCGTCGGCGTCCTCCGGATCCATGAACCGAAGCTGAAAATTCCGCGTCGCGACATGGGTCTTCTGGCCGAAATCACCGTCAGGCGTCGCGTCATGACCGAGACTCTGCAGAAATTCCTGCCAGAGTCGAACTTCCTCGCCTTTGCTTCCTCGCTTTAAGATCTCCATAAGGCAAAACAAAAACGCCCGCGGATCCCAGAGGTCGATTCCATCTGGTAATCCGCAGGCGTCAATTCCGTGCGATGCGCATCCTGACAAACGCAAGATGCTGTCTGAATTAGCTCAAGTTATACTTGATGTAGTGGATTCCGTCAAGACGTTTCCATTTCGGCGAATTGAATGCCATTCGACCTCGGCCTTACAGTTCGGACAAATGAACTTTATACGCAGCGGATTCATCGGCACCGGCTTGAGACCGAAGTAGATCTCAATGCCGTTTGTCTCGGCGACCTTTTCCCCGCAGCGCCGGCAGTTAAAGGGTTTTCTTGATTGTCCGTCCGTTCCGTTCACGTCTGCCTCAAAAGTCGATAACATTCGACCGGTTCGCGTCTATGTCGATGATCCGGGCCTCGCCATCGCGGGCCTGTTGGGCGAGCTGACGGCCGACTTCCTCGAGCCTCGCCTCTTCCTTGTAGAGCCATTCGCCGGGTTCGAGCGGCCGGTGATCGCAGCCAGGCTTTGAACCGCGATATTCCCCGTTCTTCTCATAGACAGGTTCGACGTTCGTGTCCCTGCATCGGTAACAGGCTATCGCGTGAGGGTACAGCGAATTCTTGTCGGCCGACATACGCTGATGATGCCGGCGTGCCCGGTCCTCGTCCTGGATCTTCTTCCAAGCGGCTTTAAGGCTCAGGGCCGAGATCGGATAATCCGATTCGTGGTCCGCAACCGCGCGTAGATAGCACTCCTGCAGCCTTCGCTCGGGAATGATCCGGTGCAACGCCTGCGCCCAATTAGCGACCTTGATCAGTAATTCCTTGTCCGTCAGCGGTGGTAAGTTGGAGAGGGTCTGGATCTTTTCGATGATTATCGCCAACTCCGCCGTAAATTGATTCGAGGGCTTCGTTTGCCTCTCCGTTTGCGATCCGCTGAGCGAGATCCCGTCCGGCGACGTATCGCTCGACGTTTCGTTCACTGGCAGTTTGCCGAATGTTTTGTTGATTGCTTCCATTTGATCTCTCCAATCGCAACGCCTCGTCGCGATAAACCTCGATAATCGTGCCGATCCGTCCCGGGTCGTACGAGCCTTTTATCGGATCCCGGTTCCCGATATACTTTCCGATCGTGTTGTTCCATGCCTTACGGCTGTTCGGATTGTCGACTACGGCACTTGCGAGCAAGCCAGCCTGGATGAGTGTTATCCGAACGTTTGGGAACGATGAAACAAACTGCTCGACCGCAAAGCCGAAGGACTTTGCATCTGCCGGATCGAGCCGGTCCAAACTCTTCTCGGTCTTCTGCGGCGGGTCTGACCCGTTTTCTGAAGCCGGCGGAGAGGTATTAACCCGACTACTACTCTCTTCTTCTATTGAAGTTGAAGTTGAAATTGAAATGTTATCGTTTGTTATAACACTGTTATCGGGATTACCCTTTTGTTTCCAACGCTTTGCCATACCTAGCTTTCCGGCGTCAGATTTTTTCTTTCTTTTTGCTTTCAAAATCTTGCGTTCTTTTTCCTGCCGCTCGTTGATCACTTTCGATGGGTCTTTCTTATGAGGGACGTACATCTTTTTGATGATCTTCTCGGCCGCCTCCGGGGTGCATCCACGACCGACCCAACCAGCGAATTCGACCGGATCTGACGGCATCCCGAGATTCTTCCACCCAAGATCGATCGCGCGTCGGTACCAAAGCTCTTCAAGCGGCTCGAGCGAGTTCACGCGTCCGGAAGCAAGAATATCGTCCGGGTACATGAGATAAGCTGGTGAGTTTTCAGCCATTGTTCCTTTCGGTTTGTTTCACGCTTGAAACGTTCTACAATTTCCCAATGTTCGTTATTTCCAGGCCTGATCACCGTGAAAGATACTTTCGACTTGTCGGGCCATTGAAAACGCGGTTCTGGCGGCCGAGCTCAAAAATGGAAGGCATCTGCCATCTCTGCTCGTACTGGTCCTGTTTCGAATGGACCGAGGGCGAATGCAAGGCGAAGATCCTCGGTCACCTTTGGCTGCACCATTCGCCCGATCCAAAACCGCTGTCAAAAAACTTTCTGCCGCCGCCCGGCCGGTGATACGGACTGAGTCATACATCTGCAGTAAACGACTTGTCCGAGAGACTGAGCGAGCCGGCAGAACTCACAGTCGGGCTGCGGAGGCCGGCAGACGTACATCATCCAGTCCGCCAGTTCGACCTCCTCAGCAACGATCCCTGTGTCCTCTAAAGCGTTAACCATTCTCACTTCTGTAATGATCTCGATACGGCCCACTCGCGAGGCACACCCGTGCCCCGCGGTCCTTCAGTTGACAGGGGTCACTTCGGCTTCCAGTTTGAGCTGTACGGCCGCGGGATCTTCGCCTTGGCGTTTCCGGACTCTACGTTCGTCAGGTATTCCTTGTACAGGGGGAGATGCTTCTTTGCCTTTTCCTGGGCGACCTCGACGCGGACCTGAGCATCGAGCAGCGTGTAGTCGATGTTGTACTGCTCAGCCAATTGGCGAACCTCTTTCTGCGAACTCCATCGATCGGAATAGGTGTTGCCCTTATTACCGTGGACGAACAGGAAAAGCATCAACTTTTTGTTGCGTTCGGAGAGTTTGGCGATCGCCCTGCCGGATTCGGTCTCCGAATCCGGCTTGTCATCAGACCAACCACGGTAGGTCGTCCAGTTAAAGCCTTTCTCATCAGTGATCTGCTGCATGATACCCGTCACGACCTGAATAAGCGTATGCTGATCGGGCCCGCCGCCACCGGACGTGCTGAGCCACAGCTTCGTCAGCAGATCAGCAAAGAAGTTTGGGATGTTGTCGGACATCTCAAACTCGCCGGCGAATTTCTCAGCGGCCAGACGAAAGATACGCTTGCGGACGATATCGGACACCCGCATATCGAAGATCTCCTCGCGACGCTGGCGTTTCTTGTCGAGTTCCTTTTCGTCTACGACTTTCGAACCGGTCGAGGTCGTACCGATCGCGGCCTGGGCGGTTGCCGCGGCTTTTGCGGTCGGGTAATGCTCTTTACAGCCTGACGAGGGCAGGCAGACTTCGAAGATCTTGCCGAACTCGGAATCGTCGACACACACGGCCGGACTCGATTTATCACACTTTTCAGTTGACTTTGTGCTTTCCCACGAATCCTTCTTTGTACCGATCCGGATGTAGTTGTGCTTGTTCAGAATTCCCGGTTCGCGGCTCGAGTACACGGTCGTGACCAGCGGGACCTGATCAACATCAAGCGTTGCCTTATGGGCGACGTGCTCGCGGACCCGGTCGAGATGAGCCTTCTTCTTGCGGTTCCAGCAGGCGGTATCGAGGCATGAGTCTTTCTTCCCGATCTGGCCTTCGAACAAGGACGCGTTGGCTCCGGTCCGGTCAGGACAGTTGACGCAGGCAAGGCCGTCAGCCCGAAGATTCGTCGCCTTCGTATCGAACGGAGCTTTAGCCAACAGATGAAGGATGTGATCCGACGCCCATTTATTGATGGCGACCGGCGTGTCGAGATTCTTGAACGTTTTATCCGCGTTCGGGGCGAGGACATGCCGTTCAAGATCGTGGTCATACTCGACGTCGTCGTAGATCTCAAGATAGATCTCCTGCTGACTTTCCGGGGCGTATTTTGCGATCTCAAGCCCCATCGAAAGCGTCAAGTAACCGTCTTCGATGTCCTTCTGGATCTCGGGTATCAGCTGGTTCAGCTTGAGGCGGTTGAGAACGTACGATTCGCTCTTGCCGACGCGAAGAGCGAGCTCGGTGATATCGCAGCGTAGCTTCTCCTGCAGAAACTTGTAGCCGTAAGCCTCGTCCATAGGGTGAACGTCCTCGCGGTGAAGGTTCTCGTGGATCTGGATATCGAGGACCTCGTCGTCGGTAAGCTCGCGGACGAGGCACGGAGCGTGAGTTAGCCCGGCACGCGATGCTGCCCGATATCGACGTTCGCCGCAGACGATCTCGAACGCGGGATTGTTATGCGAAAGATCGGTCTTGACGCGGACGATCAGCGGTTCGAGAATTCCCTTTTCGCGAATGCTGATGGCCAGCTCTTCGATCGATGCCTCAGGAAACCGCTTGCGCGGGTTCGTGTGACTTTTGTAAAGATTGTCGAGATCGATCAGACGAAGATCCGGCGCGTGGCCGTTCGAATTGAAATCTTCGACGACCGCATTTACCGTCGGCGCGTCCACGGTTGTTTGAATTGGTTTTGTTTTAGCTTTTGCCACTGTCTATCCTCCGTTTGTTTTATGATCCTTCAGCCCGGCGCATTACGAGATCGACCGTCTCGGCAAGGACCTCGGTCTGCGTCCTGCCGCGGACGATCTTCTTGAAATGCTCGAACTGATCCGTTGTGAAATTGACCAGATACTTCTTCCAGTTGCGGGTGTATTCGCTGCCGGGCCCGAATTTCTCGACACGTTCCTTTCGCCGGCGTCCCGCGCTGTCGCCGAAGTTATCTCTGATGTAGTTCTTGGCACCGCTGACCGTGATCTGACTTCCCGGCCGTGTGCGTGCAAGGTCGTTCGCCGCCTGTATCTGCTTTTCGGGTGCTTCGATCTTGAGCAGTTCCCAACAGACGGATTTCGAGATCCATCCTTTTTCTGCGATGGAGCGAACATCGTCGGGAAGTTCGCACAAGCGAAGCATGAAGGATACGTATGTATCCGATTTGCCGATCGTCTTTGCGAGCTCGCCCGAATCCATCGAACAGTCGTCGCGCAGCTTCTTCAGCGCATAAGCTTCTTCCATATAAGGAACGCCTTCCCGCTGTACGTTCTCGACGATCTGAAGCTTCAGGACCTCGCTATCGTCGACATCCCGGACGACGCAAGGAATAGTGACGAGCTTCGCCATCTGAGAGGCTCGGAACCTACGTTCGCCGGCGATGATCTCGTATCCTTTGCCGTTCGGCCGGACGATGATCGGCTCCAAGACGCCGTTCGCCTTGATCGACGCCGCCAGTTCCTGCAGCGATTTATCCTTAAAAGTTTTTCTGTAATTCGACTTCGCGTGGATCTGATTGAGCGGTATGTTCTTTAGTTCTGTTACCATTCCTCCTCCTCTTCACTTGCCGTACTCGCCTTGGCGAGCGGCCTCTGACCGCGCGAATGATTTCGACGGTATTCCTCGACGGACTCGTTCTCGTCCTTGTAAAAGATCCCGGACCGGATATCGCCGATCAGTTCGGACAGAAACATGCGATCCGGATCCATATCTGACTTATGAGCTGCGAGAGCATGTCGCCGATATTCGAGCTCCACCGTTTCGCGTTGCTCATCCGTCAATCTGAAGAACTGGCGCCGCAGACCTGGCATCTGTCGGGCCAGTTCACGCTGTAGTAGTTTTGAAGGGGCCAGATTTTCCTCATTCGTGGTTTCGGCAGGACTGACGCGCCGGTTCGGGTAAAGCTGTGCGGCAGATCGAATGATCGATGAAGCCGTGATCTCGATCGTTAGCATGTCGATCTCCTTTGCGAGTGCGTCGACTTGTTCGTCGGTACGAGCCTTGATAGCCGACAATCTGTCGAACTTGATCCGGGCCGCGGCAAGACGCCCTCGCAAATTTGAAACGTCGTTATTCATCGTCAGAGTTCGCAGTCCTCGTCTTGAGCTTTTCTGATTCGGTAACGTCGAGCTCCGCGATGATGTCGCCGACGCGATACGTGAGCGATCCTGTGTCCGGGTTCTTCGGCAGCTGATCTTCACGCTTGTGCATTTCGGCGATGATCAGGTCGTTCAACTCCCTCACCTTGATCCGCAGCCCGTTCAGCTGCAGTGCGACTTCGTGACGCTGCTTGATCCAGTCGCTTAGGTTTTTCAGAACGACCGGTTCCTGGCCGGGCAAGTACTTCTGCCCGTTCGAATCCTCGGTGAGTTTCTCGCTTCCCTCTGGAAGGTCCTCCGTTTCATCCCGATCGGTGAACTGCTGAGGCTTTGCCCCGAGCTTCACTTTCGTATGAAGTGCCGATGCGCTTGAGCATGGCCCGAAAAACTCGTAGCCGTCACTGCCCTCGGTTCCCCGTGCCGCGCTGTAAACTCCGTCATTGACCGAAACGACGAAGCCGAGATCCTTTAGTTCCGAGATCTTGGCAACCTCGTTTAGGTTGACCTTTTTTCCATTCGTTCTGGCCGGTTTCGCGGCCGCGTCGCCCTTCGCCATTTGCTTGCTCTAGCCTCCTATCGTTTGTCTGCGTAATAGACCGCGAGTCGGGCCGCGTCGCGTTCGTGCTGACTTGTTCGTTGCCGTTTGCCCGTGAACAGCTGAAACTTTTCCTGCGTCCATTTCTTTTCCCTTACCGGTTCGACCAGCTCGACTTCGTCAAAGCCGATCCGCTTCAAGGCCTCAGCGAGAAGTTCGGCTTCCCTGCGGTTCCCGCCCATCTTTGTAAGGGCGTTGTCCCGCGTGGCGTTCTCGAACGCAGCATTCCTGTCATATAGAAACCGGCTCGGATGCTCGACGAAGATCTTTACTTCGTTCTTGTGCGGGAACGACTCGTTCAAAAAGCTCTGTGCGCCGAAAAAGTCACTCGACCGCACGATCAGGATCTTGTTTCGCTTGCGGTCGTAGAGTGCGATCCCGGTCGTCGTTCCGGGATCGATCCCGACGATGAAGGTCCGCAGCGGTCTTAGTCTTTCCATTTCTTCCCCGAATGATCTCCGACGGCGTTTCGCCTCGCCCGCCGTGCTGCCGGTAGGCTGCGTTCACAAGTTCGTGCACCGCCGTGGCTATACTCATCTGTTCGCCTTCGATCGCTTTAAATTCACTGCATTGCGTGTTTCATAAGACACAGGCCGACCGCCAAACCGCGCAGAGTCTTTTTCCATCCTCAAGCGTTCAGAAATTGCATCGAGACACCGTTTCGCCTGGTCGAAAGCCTGCTTTGCCTCGGTGTATTGTTCATGGAGAGGCTTATCGGTAAGCACGGCGTTGACACGCTCATAATCGTCGTCGTCAACGATCGCTACCTGCCCTTGTGTGAGTTGAATTTCTCGCATATCAAATATCTAACTCTGCGCCAGCAGCCAGACGATGGCCGAGAGGATCCCGCCGATCGCGAGGACCAGAAGGCCGACCTGTGGAAGGCCCGGAAGCGGATCGTCGATCGTTCCAACGGGCGATCGCGGCCGGCAAAACTCGCAGTGACCTTCGCTGTCGAGCGACGCGTAGAAACCGCATTTCGAACAGGTGATGCTTTTCATGGTTATTACCGTCATAGCGTTCTCTCTGTGTGGGGCTGAGGGCAGAGGCTGAATCCCCCAAGGCTCCAGCCTCTGCCTCTTATGCGGCCGGACGTGCCCACAGTCGCCCGTCCGCAATCCGGGTTAGTCAATAATCTCGGTGTTCAGTGTCGTTACTCGGGTCTGAAGATCTTCAATGAGTGCATCGAACGTCTCAAAGGAAAGGCTGTCCAGTCCGTCGCTTACGTTGAAGAGTTCGTTGACGTAGTTCGCAAGGTTCGGGGCCGTCCACTTGATCGAGTCGCCCGCCTTGTTCAACTGCTGACAAAGCCTCTTGACTTCAGCGATACAATCTTCGCGGGTCCGCGAGACAGGTTCACCTTCGATAACCTCGGGTTCGTTCCCTTCGTCGACACGGTCGACCGGTGCCTCCCGTACCGGATGAGCAACCTGCTCTTCCTGAACGTCCGGCGTTTCGTCGAGTTCGTCTGCCTCAAATTCCTGGATCTGATCAGGCGAGAAGCGGCGGAGATTCAACTCCGCGCAATCCCAACGCCATATATTCGAGATGCAGCGGGCGAACAGCATATTTCGCGGATACTTTTTCCAGGAATGGGCATTCTTTCCGGTCGTGAGTTCCGCTTGTTTTGCGTCCTCGATGCTGAATGAGTTCGTATTGACGATCTTCCATTCGCCTTGTGCGTTTTTTCTGCAAACGTCTATTTCGCAAAGCTGCGGCGTTAAGGTCTTGATCTTCAGCCGGAAATCGCCCGAAGAATTGATAAGGGTTGCCTTGCCGTGAGCGTTAAGCGTCGGTCGGCCCTGAATGAAATCGATCATCGACATTGACTGGAACGGATTAAAGCCGTATTCCATGCCGGCTACGATCTTGATAGCCGCCGCCTCTTTGGTCTGAATGTCGCCGTAGACGTGCGAGTTGAAGATCAGGCTGGAAACCTCTGATAGATCTTTCATATCGAGGCCTAACAGCTTGCTTGGGCGTTTCTGAATTGCGGTTGTATTGTTCTCTGACATTTTTCTCTCCTTTTAGATCCAAACGCTGCCTACTTTCTTTCGGCGCGTGTCCTTTTTGGTTTCTTTCAAATACGGTGCAAGGTCCGCACATTTGCGCTGATAACGGTAGAAGTCTTTTGTCGTAACGAATAGGTGTTTACAGACCGTTTTCTTAAAGAAGAAGTCCTTGCATGAACACCAAACGAAGTTGTTAAATCGTCTGACCTGATACTTTTTGCCGTTACTTTCAATGTTCCAGAAACGGATGAAGCTGCGTTCGCCCCGCTCGAGTATCGTTATCTCGGCAACGGTCTTGTCATACTGATTCAGGCCGCGATCGAGGTCGGTGTCCGACATTTCTCGCAGGTCGGTCACAGTCCATCGTCCTAGGACCTCCGCGATCTGTTCATCTGGGGTTTGATTTGCCGTCGTGGTCATAACCTCACCTCAAATCTATTTACCCTCGACCACGAAGCCGGCCTCGCGGGCCATCGTCAGAGAAAGGCTTCCCTGCTTCTCGTCACCGCGGCGCGTCCGATGAATGTCGAACGGGAAGAAATCGACCCACTGGCCTTTCTTTTCGGTCGTGTGGTAAACAACGCCCTGATCGTCCTGAAAGAAAGCGTTCGTGCCGGATTCCTCTATGACCGCTTCCTTTGCGGCCCTGTACTGTTCGAAGAACGGCTTGATGATCGCCGTATATTCGCGATCGAGATCGACGAAACGCTGCTGAGCGTCGGTGAGCGTTTTGGGCGAGCTGGTGCTCGTCACGGTTGCTTCTTCGGTCTCTGTGACCGGTGTATGTAGATCTTCTGTTCTCATGGGTTTCTCCTACTTCGTTATTTCAAGAATGTGATTTGCGGTTTCCCTGATGCCGATCCAGTAACCGAATGCGGTACCGAGAACGAACATCGCGACGTTTATCAGCAGGATCTTCAGAGCGATACTGCCGGCGGTCGCGCGGGCCTTCATGCGGTCGCCTCCGAGACAAGGACCGGATCGTCATCGTTGAGGGACTCTGCCTCCACGATCTCGACCCAGGCCTTGATCCGGCGATCTTTCACGAGCCTGACGTAACCCCGGCTGCGAATATGAAGGTTGGTGACCGACGTTCCGGTTCTGTCCTCGAACTGCTCGATCAGTTCTCCGATCGCAAGTTCGAGCGAAACCTTTTCTTCTTTTGCTGTGTTGATGTCCATGTTTTCCTTATGCGGGGGAAAACGAAGCAGAAGAGTTTGCCGCTGCCTCGCCTCGTTCTCCAGAACCCGTTTTGTCAAAGAGAGCCTTTCGGCCCGGTTTATCGGCTGACGTTCCAGCCGGCTTCAAAAAGTGTTTTTCAATGTTTCGCCGGTGTGTTTTTCCTTTGAGCTTCCCTGCTCTGACTGGCTTACATCTTTAATGTAACATTCTATGTCGCATTCTGTCAACACCTAATGTTACATTTTGCTAGACAGCGGTCGCTAATTCGGGGAACGGAAAGATCACGTCAGTCATGGGTATGGCATAGAGAGCGCAGTATGCCGCGAGAAGCTCGAATGAAGCGTTCTTCCCGGCTTCAGCCCTGTAAATTGTTTGCCGATTTACCTTTAATGCCTGTGCGATCCATTCTTGCGACTTGCCGTCATTCTCGCGAGCAGCGATGAGCTTGGTCGGATCATAGTGTCTTGAGTCCATGCCCGAAGCATATACAAAGCATGTCGCATTGTCAACATCGAATGTTTACACAAGTATCTATGAATGTCGAAACACGATTTGTTACAACTGTTTCATCAATGAAAGCAGTGACTTCGAAGCAAATGTGGCGGGATTTCGGTGCATGGATCCGCGAACAACGAGAGAAGTTGAATTTTTCTCAGGGAGGTGTGGCCGATAAAGTCGGCGTGGATCGGCAAACGATTTATCGGATCGAAGCCGGCCAGAGCGGTACCAAAAGAGATACCGTCATCGCGATCGCCGAGGCCTTGCGCCTGAATGTCGACGAAGCACTTATTCGATCTGGATTCGCGACTGCTGCTTATGATGTGATGGACCCGGGATTTTTTAGCGGCCTCGAGAAATTGTCGCCAGAGCATAGGCAAGCCGTTCGAAGGGCAATGCAAGCAATGATCGACTCGTTTTCTCAGCAGGAACACGACACGGATTACATAGACGATGAGGAGACCTAGGAATGAGCCTCGATACTCTCACATGTGCAAATTGCGGTACTTCGAATTTCCCGAGTAACCTAACCTGCAAATCGTGCGGCCATAACATAAGGACGGGCGAGAGACCATCGCCAAAAGGAGCACCTGCGGGACCATTACGGTTACAGGTCCCAAAGAAAAGTGAGGACAGTGCCCAGCAGGAACAGGAACTTTACGTGCCGTCGCTGGCAGCACTCATCGGCCAATCGCCCGCTCTGACTATGACCAAGCGGGTGATACTTGGTGTCGTATGGCTGTGTGTGATTGGCGTGATCTTCTTTTCTTGTCTGAATTACCTGTCCGGGATGGCTCGGGCGGAGACGGTTTTTCAACAGATCACCGTGATCGCAGATTCGATGTTTTGGGTAATCGCAGCGTATTGTTTCGCGCGTGCTGTCACCCAGATCACGGTACTTGATTGATTGGCGAAGGTTGCCGTTTTGTAGCGTATTAACCTATGAAACATTTTTCTCTCACACGGATCCGAGAAGTTTTCCCTCAGTTCAACACGAGGCCGATCACCGAGGCCGAATTCTGGCGGGCCTGCAAGAAGTTCAAGATCATCGTCAAAGAGATGCCCTTGCTCGTGGACGGCTATCACGAACGCAAGAACGGTCGGTATTACATAATCATCAACAAAAAATTGAAAGGCGTTAAGTGGCTGCATACGGCCTTTCACGAGTTCTGCCATTTCCTGTTCGATGTGCCGGACACACGCGAGAACTATGTTTTCTATCGCAACATGTCCGGCAGCGTGGCCCGCGAAAATGGCTCAACTGAGGCCGAGGAAATAAAACGGCGCCGACGGCAAAGGGAGAAGTTCGCCGATGCTTTTGGGCTCGCGTGCCTGATCCCGAAGAGTGAGTTGCTTCAGCTAACACTGGAAGACCATTCGGACAGTCCGGATCTATGGCTATACGCTGCCCGTATAGAAGCACTTTCGGAGTTTAAGTTTTGAGAAATTCAGGTCTCTCGGAGATTTCCACTATGAGCCGACTACTGCCATTCCCAGTGATCCTGGTCGTTTTTGTATCGATGTCGATCGCGCAGATCATCGATCTTCCCGCGGCTCCGAAAGTGCCGCCGTCAAAGGTCGATCGCGAATACGACAGGTTCCAGGACATCACGGTCATTCGAACGCCCTCTATGATCGTTGATACCGATTATGCCTGCGGCCGGATGATCGAGGTCCGCGTGAACTTTATCTTCAAGGGCGAGAAACAGACGACGCCGGGGGCTTATTTCTTATCAGTCGAATGCCGGGATACTGACTGGAGGTTTCTTGACACATCATCGCTGATCGTTCTTGCCGATGGCCAGCGGATACGGCTCGGCGAGGGGAAGCGTTTGTCAGACACGGGTACTTTCGCGGGCCGTCTCTCGACGTATGAGAACGTGTCCTACCCGGTCAGCACTTTAGAACTTTTAACGATGAGTCTGGCAAAGAAGGTCGAGGCAAGGGCAGGTGTAATTGAATTTTCGCTGTCGGCCGCGGACAAGCAAAGCATCTCGGATCTGCTGGATGCGACCGTCGATAAGAGCAAGGGGACCTCGAAGCCTAAATAGTTCGGGAGCGTAAAAACAGGAAACAAGATGAAAGTAGTCTTATTGATCAGTTTTCTCTTAATTACCGTTTCCTTGGGGCAGGATCGAATCGTCTTTGAGCGCCGATTGGATGCTAATGACTGGGAAATATTCCTGATGAATGCTAACGGCCTGTTTCAGAGAAATCTTACCCAGAGTCCGACATCGAAAGATATCGAACCGAGAATCTCGCCAGACGGGAAACAGATGGTCTTCAGCAGTGACCGGAATGCCCCGGGCTATGAACTTTACGTTATGGACCTTACCGGATCGCATTCGGTTCGACAGATAACGGATGATTTCTATGTCGATCACTCGCCGTCCTGGTCACCTGATGGTCGAAAGATCGTATTCGGTCGCTGCAATCCTGACATGACGCTTTGCGATATTTTTACAGTTAACGCGAACGGCGTAGGAACACCTGTACCTATGGCGAATAGTCTTCAGGATGATGACTACCCGAGTTTTTCTCCTGACGGTTCGCAGATCGTTTTCGCCAGTAACCGCGATGGAAATTATGAGATATACAAATGTAATGCCGACGGCACGGGTGTCCAGCGATTGACGACCAATACGGTAAGCGATGGATGGCCGAGTTGGTCTCCGAATGGGACAAAGATCATTTTCGCAAGTCTGCTTAACGCCTCGGACTATGAGCTGTACATGATGAACCCTGACGGTTCGAATCTGGTCCGTCTTACACATAACAACGGTTCGCATGATTACAGGCCCGACTTTTCATCCGACGGCCTGAGAGTTGTGTGGACACGGGCGTTCGGTTCAACTTATGAGATAGTCGAAGCTCCGTTTGGCAGCCTCAATCAACCTAACCGGCTTACATTCAACACGATAAACGACCTAAGTCCTGATTACGGATTTGTGACAAGAAAGGTCGGAAGATCTCGTTGAATTGTTTTAAGAATTTAGTTTGAAAGCACCCGGCGGCGGCTTGCTGAACTAGGTACTGATCTACCCTCGTTTGAGCAAGCAGCTCGTCGAGCTTTGTCTAAAGTATCGCAGACTTGACAGGACTCCAAGCGTTGAAATAAGATTCAGATGCCGCTGCCTCGCCTCGTGCGAGACTTAAACAAGATCTCCAAGGACCCGAATCATTCATTTGGTTCGGGTCTTTGTATTTTCCAGAGCCTCGTTTCTGAGGCGACATGATCCAAAACAATCCAGATCAGCAGTCGTTGTTCGGCGGGATCTCGGCTCCGCAGCCAGTGCCTGTGCCTGACCCGATGCAGATCCGACATGACGCAATGACCGCGGCGTTCGAGCACGCCGACGAGATCTTTCGGGAGAAGTACGAGGAGCTCGTCGTTTGGTTCGCCGGCCGCGGAATTGAGTTCATCGGCGAGGATGTGCAGAACGAATATAAGCGCCGATCGTACCTGCCGCAGCCGCGTGAATGGCGTGCGACCGGTGCGATCTACCTGAAGCTAAAGCGCCGAGGCGTGATCAAGCAGATCGGTTTTAGGGCTCGGAATCAAGGAAGCATGACCGCCATCTATAGAGGCACTGGAAATAATGACTGAGCTAACTTTCGCCGCAACGCCGACTGGACATCGTTTCATTGACCTTACTGGTCAACACTTCGGGGCTTTCACCGTATTGGGATTCAAGGGCCGCGAGAAGTTGCATTCGAAATGGTGGTGCCTATGTATCTGTGGGACGATTCGGGCCGTCAATTCGAATTCGTTACGAACCAACCATACGAGAAGTTGTGGCTGCCTTTTCCGTGGAGCGATAGGTGATCGTACCCGCACCCACGGTATGCGAAATACAGCCGAGTACCGGGCTTGGCGAAATATGTGGAACCGATGTACGAATCCGAAAGTTGAAAAATATCCGCTGTACGGTGGCCGTGGCATCCGTGTTTGTGAACGTTGGCAGAAGTTCGAAAACTTCATTGCTGATATGGGTACGAAACCCTCATCGCAACACACTCTCGACCGCAAAGATTGTAATAGTGGTTACGAGCCGACGAACTGCCGATGGGCGACCTGGCGAGAGCAACGCATGAATCAGCGACGAATGCAGAAGGAGACGCCTGTTTACAAGGGAGTGAGAATCAATGGCGAATAAAACATCGATCGAGTGGTTGTCTGAACGCAGTTAACGAAACGATATGAAGAAAGCACCAAACGAAATGACCAACATGGAAATACGACTGGAGATCCTTCGGCTGAAGCGGATTCCGCCGATTCTCGCTGATCCTGCCAAGGTTTACGGGCAAATCCAGCGGTATCAGTTCCTGCTCAATCTACGCGAGAAGGGCTCGGCCGCGATCCCGCCGAATCAGCTCGCAGCGATTGCCAAGGCTCAACGCATTAACGGAGAGGAGGTTTAGATGGCAAACAAAACAAGTATCGAATGGACCGATTTTAATTGGTCAATAAACCCAAACATCGCCGAGGGTAACGCGCTCGATAAAGGTGATAGAAGGGCTAAAGCCTTTGCTTGTCATCCATTCGTGCACGTCTTTCGTTCCTTTAGACGCATTACAACTTCGACACGCGGGAACAATATTGTCCGGCGTGGTTCGGCCGCCATGCGTGATTGGAATTACATGATCGAAGGTGTCGGCGGTCCCTCCGCAGTAAGCGCAGCGTCCATCAAATTCCAACATCAGAAATTCCTCGCCGATCGCAGGAACCGCATCAACATTTCGCCGTCGCGAGCTAGTTTTCTGACGACGCTTATATCGAAACTCCGGATTCTGTCGGTAAAGAGTTCGAGCGTATTGCCGTTGATGTTGTGGACATCGCGAATTGCGCACGGTGTCGGCCGAACGGAACATCTGACAGCCAACACACCAGGCAAAACCATCAGGAACAGACAGTTTTTCACGATAGCCCGCGCATGGCTGACACTTCGCCTTGAGTCCGTCGTAACGAGATTTGTCTTTATGAAATTGTCGACGGTGTTTCCACAGTTTGCATTTAGTACATCGCTTCAAACCGGAATTGGTGAGCGCAAGGTATTTTTCCAGGGTAACGCCGGCTTTTTGTGCGGCTACCTTCAACGTTCCTGCCCGAGTTCCCATAACGGGAATTATAACACTTTAGGAGGATCACATGGCGTCTCAAACTAGCATTGAATGGACCGCGACGTACAACGACGACGGTACGGTCACACCTGGTTTCAATTGGAATTTTCTTCGCGGATGTTCGCGCGTGTCAGAGGGCTGTAGGCATTGCTACGCCGAGGGCGTGGCCGCTCGGTTTTCGGGACCGGGACAGCCATACGAAGGCTTGGCGAAGTTCGTCGATCACAAACCGCGATGGACCGGCGAGATCTTATTTATCGAGGACGTGCTTACACAGCCATTGCGTTGGAAGAAACCGCGAAAGATCTTCGTCAATTCCATGAGCGACCTTTTTCACGAGAAGGTTCAGGACGAATGGCTCGACAGGGCGTTCGCGGTGATGGCCCTCACCCCGCAGCACACCTATCAGGTCCTCACCAAACGCCCCGATCGGATGCTGGAATGGTTCAAGAGCCGCGGCGAATGGCCGTTAATGTCGATGCTGTTCGATGGATTGCCGTACACACTCGGCGAAAAGGCCTTTCTGCGGTCTAGCTACGCGAATATAGGAGACATTCCGTGGCCGCTCCCAAACGTCTGGCTCGGCGTCTCGGTCGAAGATCAAAAGACCGCCGACGAACGCATCCCGATCCTGCTCGAAACACCCGCCGCCGTCCGTTGGCTCTCAATGGAACCGCTGCTTGGTCCGGTAAACCTTACACGCATCCATTTTCGAAATGACCAGGGCAATATGGAGGAGTGGGACGCTCTGGATGCTCATCCGATGCCGAACAGTGTCGAGCCCGGATCTCCGATTATCGGTGCGGATGATCCTGTGATCGACTGGGTTGTAGTAGGCGGCGAGTCCGGCCCGAACGCCCGTCCAACCCATCCCGACTGGATACGCTTGATCCGCGATCAATGCCAGACCGCGGGCGTGCCGTTCTTCTTCAAACAATGGGGCGAGTGGTCACCGGTTCAATACGTGTCCGATACCGGCAAAGCGTTGCTGAAGGTCTCGTGCGACGGAAAGAAAGAGACCCTGCTCGATGGAGTGAATCTCAAACGACTCGGCAAGAAAGCATCAGGCCGCCTTCTCGACGGCCGCGAATGGAACGAATACCCGGAGGTGCGAAATGTCTGAGGAATTCTACGGCTTTGACAGCGACGATTTTGAGACAGATTTCGATGTGCGGTGCCCGAGATGCAGTACCGAAACGAGATCGCGCGACTGCACTGCCTTCGACTGTGAGGATGGTTACATCGACCAATATCACGACGACGCGATCAATTACTCACCAGGTGAAGAATACCGAAAGTGTTCCGACTGTCACGGAACCGGAATCGAACGCTGGTGCCCGGCCGACGGCTGCGGATGGGAATGGCGTGGTGAAGTGATCGATCGTGAAAATCGAAAATACCCGGAGGTGAACAATGCCAGGTAAATGCCAAAGCTGCGTAGATCTAAAAGAAGAGATCGCCGCGTGTCCGTGCGGCGACGCTTCGAAGGAGTACATCAATTTATGACGGACGAAGAATTGGAGAATTTACCGCCCGAAGCTTTCCACGACGATGACTGTATTTGCGGGATGTGCGGTACAGACTGCGAACGGTGCGATGGTACCGGCACGATGAAACTCACCGGGTTCATCAGCCACGTCGGCGGATATTGTGAAACGGCGAGGAATAAGCCGATGAAATGCACAGACTGTTACGGCCTTGGTTGGATCTCCCAGCGCACCCGTAAAATGCGCCGGATCGCGGAGCATATCCGAAAGGGCCGGATTGCCTTAGATGTGACGCAGCGAGAGCAGGCAAAAATCGTCGGCATGTCGTTTTCTGACTGGAATGCCATTCTTCGCGGTCGTCCTAATGCATAAACCCCGAATTCGAATCAATGATCGAAAACATTTGCCTTCAAAATGATGCTTTTATAGAGTCCTGCGCCGTGTCAGACCGCCGTTCTGAATAAATTTAGGCGAGAGGCGATCACAGCGACTTCGTTACTACCAGCTTCCCGTAGATCTTATTTGAATTAACGTCGTCGGGCCAGAATGAAATGACCCCTCCGTCGGTATGCTTGAATTCGATGTTGTAGGTTCCCGGCGCGATCGCCGCGGCTGCCGAGTCGACCGTGAATGTGAACTTACCTTTATTCGTGACCTGGTCGGGATCCGGGTCACATACAGCTTCGTCGATCGTCGGCGAGCTCGCGTCCGGCTTTGAGATCGTCACCACAAGCGAGCCGGTGATCTCGAACGGACCATTTGCGTCCTTCAGCGTCCCCGACAGGACCTTTCCTACCGATCCCTTTTTGTAGGTCCAGTAATATCCAGACGTAAGGTTTTGCTGCCTCATATTGCCTCCGAATTATGATGTTAAACTAAGCGACTTGCGGCCTGACTCGAGAACGATCGTGAACGGCGGCGATGGCGGATCACTGATGCGAATCATTAGGCGTTCGCCGAGAAACATTAAATTGTCGCCGAGAAATAATAGATATTGTGTCATAAAACCTCCGAATCTGCGTTTAACCTCCCGCGGGAGATCCTGTGATTATTTGGCCGCCCATCACAAGTGGTGTCCCGTTCGCGAGAATCGATGTTGAGTTTGTCGGCCCCTGACTCCAAATTCCCATATCGGACGGAACTACCGCAATGAACAGGTCGCGTCGGCCCGAACTAGAAGCGTTCATGCTTGAAGTGAAAGCAACGAACTTGCCATCAATCGAGGAGTTGGCTTTTGAAATATAACCATAGTCCGTGCCGGAGTAGTGTTTTACGAACCGCCGAACCTCCCCAGAGCCGTCCGTTTTTAGAAAGTAAATTTCATTGTTAAATTTCTGCGTTGCCACGCCCCCGAACTGACTTACAAGTACCCACTGTTCATTGCTGTGCCGCATCGAAAAATGCTGTGATTGCAGCCACGAGTACGTGCCGTCCTGCAACAGCGTCGTGTAACTGTGCGGCGAGCCGAGCGATCGGCACGTATAGGCGTCGAGATAGTTAGCATGACCGCATATAATGCCGCTGCCGTTATCGCTATGACCCGGAGCCTGATCCGGCGAATCGTCTATCAGATCGGTGACGGTCGGTGATGGTGTGGCTTCCATGTCGATGATCTTGACCTCGACGATGCCGCTGCCCTGATTGCCTGTTTTGTGGACCAGATACCGGCCTGATTTGTCGATCTGTACTTCGTCAATGTCACTGGAAGTGGCGGCGTATTTCACGACTTTCGTGGCGTTAAGTTTAACGACCGCGTAGCCTATGGACGTGGATGAGCCGTTCTTGACCGTTGCCGAGAGCCATTGACCGTCATCAGAGACGTGTATCTGATGAAAATAAGAAGCTCCTGTAATGCCGAGCTCGCCCGCCGTGTACGTTGCAATAGTTGACCAGGCTGGTGAACCGGCCGACACGTCCAGTTGGCGAACCGCAAGTCCTGATGTGCCATACATAATGTTGGGATCGGTGCGCGACCAATAGACCGCCCATTCATAACTTCCCACGCCCGCCGGTCCTGCGATGCCCGACCCTACCGCAAGTGTTGACGGGTTAAAGTCGATGATCCGACCGTCGCCCGTGATCAAATTGAGGGCCAGCAGCTTCGTATTATTCGCATTAAATGTCGGCCAATATGAATACGCGACTCCGAACGGAGCAGAACTCGCAGTGTTCGCATCAGTGATCCGCACGATTTCCGTGCTGAAGACGGGGTCACTGAACGTCCCTCCCGCTGCCGGAAGCGTGGGAGCTGAACCTTGTGCGTAGGCCGCAGTTGTGGAGCTTGACCAACTCATATTTATGCCACCTTGCTCATATTCTCTAGGCCCGTGCCGACCGTATCGCTCCACCCGTGATAGACCCACAAGATATAGTCGGCGGTCGTGTACGTGCCCGAGGTCGTGTATTGGGTCGAGCCGTTTTTCCAAACACGCATATGATTCGAGCCGTCAAACCCAATGCGAATCACGTCCGTTGCGTTGTACGCCATATTTCCCGCATAGCCAGGATCGTTGAACTGAATGAAGCCGCTTGATTCGACCTGTATCCACATTTCCGAGCCGGTACTTGTCGTGTACGGTGCACCGGACGCAGGGCGAAGCTGTACCACAAAATAGTTTGGCAGCGTGCTTGTGGCGTCAAACTGAAAATATCCCGTGCCGCCCGAACTGATAGTATCGGTCGTGTTGCCGTACCCCTGATTCGACGCATTGCTCGACACTATCGACGTGCCTGTCGTTGTCACGTTGCTTGTACTCGTCCAGGTCAATCCCGCAGCGACCACCTTCTTGATCGCTGCAAACATCTGTGCAATTCCCGGCATTTACGTTAAGCCCTCCCCGGTGATCAGCCATTCGGTCGATGTGATCTTAAGCGCGGTTGCGATGCCGTTGGCCGCAAGTGTCCGGCTTCCTGTGCTGCCATCTTTCGCCCACCGCAGCGTGTCGCTCGTGATCGCGATGGTCACGGTGTTTATCTGGTTGACGAACGTGATCGCCGTGCCTACTACAAAGGCGACGGATGCGTTTGCCGGAATGGTAAACGTCCGGGCGTTGTTGTCGGCGGTCGGATGGAAGATGTGCTTGCCACCGTCCGCCTCAACGCAGGTATAGGCTGCGGATTGCGAGTTTTGCGGGATGCCGCGAAAGCCCAGCATATTGACATCGAGACCCGTACCAACCAGATCGGCGGCGACCTGAGATGGAGTCCTGGATGCCCACGCCGACGATTTCGCCTGCATAAAATTGTCGGTCGTTGCAGTCAGCCCTGCAATCGTGGATAGATCCGCATCGTATGCCTGAACATTTGCCCCGATGGCGAGCCCTAGAGTCGTTCGCTGTGCCGCGGCGTCCGCGTCGTCAAGGATCGCCCTGCCGGCCGCTGTACAGGCTATTTCTTCAACATCTCCTGCTCCGCTTGTTGAACGGCCCAGCAGCTTATCCGTCGCTGAGACGTTCTGCATCTTCGCATAAGTCACGGCGTCGTTTGCGATATCGGACGTTTCTATCGAGGTCGAGACCGAACGATAGAGTGTGTCGAAGTAGGTTTTTAGGGTTGCTTTAACATTGGCCCATGTGACCTTTTTCGCGTTATTGCTGTCCGCTGAATCGGCTAGAACTGTCGTGTCCGCATCGACCGGGGTCGTTTTTGCGGTCAGGTCGCTAATACCTAGACCTGTGACCCCTTGCACCGTGTTAGCGTCAACCCAAACAGCCATCTGTCCTGCTGTCGGGGTACCGGATACATCTACCGTTCCGCCTCCGCCTATCGTCTCTATCTTGGCGTACAATGCGTTCTTGGTCGGCACTTCCAGTGAACCATTCCATCCGGCACCGTAAGCCTCGTCGGGGACGCTGATGTCGCCCGTAAACGTGCCTCCGGCCTCCGGGATGATGTTGCCATCGGTTATGGCCGTGTTCAGTTGCGCAACGGTTGTCGTCACGGTGTTCGATCCGAGCGAGATGCTCTTGTTCGTCAACGTCGATGACACCGCGTCATAATAGGCTTTGATCGTCGCCTTGATGTTCGCCCATGTAACTTTTTTAAGGGTGTTCGAGGACTCGCTGTCAACGAGCGGCATCGCATCCGCGTCGACCGGGGTCACTTTCGACGAGGCCGCGTTCGTGCCCGGAGCGATCACAGTGATATTCGCCGTCCCATTGAACGACACGCCGTCGATCGTGCGGGCGGTCTGCAGGGCCGTCGCAGTGCCGGCGTTACCGGTGACGCTGGTCTGGTCCCCCGAATTCGTCCCGGACGTATTCTGGAGCACCGTTCGCTGAGCGTCTGTGATAAAGCGCTTATCGGTGGAATCGGTGATGTTGGCGGTGGTGGTCGTATCCGCGTTGGGCACGCTGCCGAGTCCTACCTGTGCCTTCGTCACGCCGTGCGGGTTCGACGTGCTCGCGATGTGCGACTGGATGTTCGCATTCGCCGGTTCGTAGGTGCCCGTGTGGCTGTGGCTTGTCGCGGCCTTTCCGTCAAGCTGCGTCTGAATGGCAGACGTTACGCCGTCCACGTAATTAAGTTCGGTCGAGGTCGCCGAAAGCTCTGACAGCTTCGTGAGGTCGGCCGCGGACGCGTCGCCTATCCCGTATTCGACCATCTTGGCCAGGAGCAAGGTCCCCGCCACCTGCTTTAGAACGTCCGGAGTCGCCGAAACGTCGTTCATCCAGAAGCGATCATTGACAAGATCAATGTCCACTGCCTCCGAAACTGTTGTTATCTCGATATCTGCCATGTTTATCTCCTATTGGATCGTCTCTGCTGGTGGAAGAGTTGCCTGTCCCTCGATCACGCTGCCTGCTCGAAAGACACTTTTGATATCGCGGAAGATCATCTCGATTGCAAACGTACCGCGATTCGCGGCCGTATCCGTATTACCTGCAGCAAGAAAATTCTGCCAGTCGATCGGGTTCGTTAGAACATATCGATTGCGAATCTTCTGTTTTGTCGCAGCGTCGAGATTTGTGGTGTTTGCGAGAAAGTCTCGAAACTCCACCTTAAATGCTGGGATGTTATTTGCCATGATTTACTCCTATTCAAGATCCTCAGGTGCGTTTATTGATGCCGCGGTCGAAGCAACTTCAGTCGCCGCCGGAATTGGGGTCAAGGCGTCGAACGCTCCTTGTAAGTACTGCCTTTCTGCCTTCTTGGCCTTCAACTCGGACTTGAGCCTGAGAATCTCGTAGCTCGCCCTAAGTAACTCAATTCTTATCTGTTCCCTATCCATAATTAGGTTAATGCCACCTCGCCTGTGCGAACTGTGCCTCCGGAATCCTTTCCTTTGAATTTGATCTTTGCTGCTCCTGATGTGTCATCGAACCAGATCGCAAGTTCAGATGTGCCGATGTCGCCGTCTGCCGGAGCTGAGTTCTTCTTGGTTATGAAATAACCGGCCTTATTGATCCGACTGTAAACATTGGTCGCGTTCGTATCGTCAGACCATTGCTGCATGTCGGCAGCGTGCGAAGCTCCGTCAGCATGTACCCGTAGAATTGGCTGGCTAGTTGATCCCGCACGCATCCGCACGACAGCGTCCGAGCCTGAGTAGAGCGAATGAACGACGACCCCTCCGGACTGAGCACCGAGAGTAACGTAACCATCGCTCGAAGATAGATAAGCGCCGGCATAGTGACCTTTGCCAAGATAAGCCTTTTCTCCGTCAGCTCCTGTTTTCGATTCGAACAGGAATACAGACCCGCTGTCGGTGATCTTAAACGTTGCTCCTGCAAACTCCACCTGGTCGCTGGCGTTGACTGAGATCATAGTTACATCAGCTGAGTTAGCGGCGTTACGGGCCTTTATCGCGGTGTTGTTCGGGATGCCGAGAATACCAGCGGAGGCTGCGTTGGTCCCAATCTGGACGGTCGTGCCGTTATCCGTGATCTGTGAAGCTACAAGGTTCGTACCATCGGATTTCGTGACTACGTTGTTTCCTGCGGAATTGGTAATTCCACCTCCCGCCGAGAATTGAGAGAAGGTGATGTTTGTTACCCCGAGTGTAGGGGTTTGATTGTTTGTGCAGACAAAGAGCTTATCCGCATTCGCGGTCCCCTGCTCAACGAAAACAGCCGCGTTCACAAGTTCAGAACCCGAGTCCGCATCCGTCGATCTGGAAGGGGCTCCGCTCGCAGCGACCACGTAGATACCATTTTCGGTTGCAGTCGCCTGGTCTTTGATCAAAATACGGTCGCCTGTCGCAAGCACAACTCCATCCACTGTGTCACCGTTCTCGAACGATGACGCTAAAGTACCCGCCGTTGCTGTGGCTACTCGAACCGAATTCTTCCATTTAAGGCCGGCGACAGCAGCAGCGATCGCTGTATCAACATAAGCTGTCGATGCCGCTCGAGTATTGTTCGTTCCAGGTGATTGCGTAGGGACGGTCGGATTGCCGCTAAACGCTGGCGATGCGAGCGGGGCGTACAGCGACAGAAAATTTCGGGGCTTGACCTTCTTTGAGGTGGCAGCCGAGGTGTCTCGCGTGACTACGAAGTCAGCATCAATATCCGGTGTAGTGTCTTCGGCCAGTGAAGCGACGTAAGCGTTAAATACTTGACTCATAATTTACTCGGCTGCGAGAACCGAACCTCCTTCGCTGAACAGGTACGGACCGTCTTCGCTCGTCAGATATGTAAGAGCCGGAGCCGGTGCCGCCGGGAAATAGATCGCATT
>ERZ761584.166-NODE-166-length-25444-cov-5.283942_pt1 | contig 25444 bp, 29 predicted proteins | sample MGYA00512168_ERZ761584 | MGnify/ENA primary metagenome ERZ761584 (study PRJEB28899, sample SAMN03785564) | bioreactor sludge metagenome | biome: EBPR Sludge; feature: EBPR Bioreactor; material: 0.22µm filtered reactor supernatant | place: Saint Lucia: Queensland...
GGAGTTAGTGGGAAAGGCGGTCACTGGCTAATGAGGAACTTCCGAAGCTGGGAGTCGATATGGGCACGCTTGATGAAGCTGGTTTTCCGCATGTCCGCCCCGCCCGGACCGCGCCACATCTGGCTCACGGCGTCGCCGACGGCCGAACCAATGCCCGGCCGCGACTGCTGCGACACCAGCAGCAGCGAGCGGGCCAGCCTCTCGGCCTCCTGCGGGTCGAGCGCCGCGATCTGCTCAAGCTGGGGGACAACCGCCAGCGCGAACGCCTCGTCGTCGTTGGCGCTGATCGCGCGCTGGGCCTTGTTGTTGAACTCCGCGACGGCCTCGGCCGACCCGAGCCCGGACGCCGAATACGCGGCGTCGCGTGCCCCGGCGCTTCCTTGCGCCCCGGCCATCCGTGCTTCCATTGTGGCCCGCGCACGCTCGGCCGCGAGCCGCTGCTTGATGATCTCCGGGTCGCCCGCGATCCGAGCCTCGGCCCCGGCCTGTTCGGTCTGGGCCAGCGCGGTATCGCCCGCCGCACGTTCCACGCGCCGGGCGGTGTCGCGCATCTTGAAGCCCTGATCGCGCGTGGCCGCGGCGTCCTCCGCGTAAGGCTGGTCGATCTGGCTGTACGCCTCTTTGCGGACGTTCTGCCGGGCAGCGAGCGCACGCTGGCGACCGATGATGCCCGTCACCTCCGGGTTCTCCAGGGCGGCAGGCCCATGCCCGTAGGGCGCGAGCTTGGTATCGGCCACCGCCCGCATCCGGGCCGCGCGCTCGATCTCGCTGCGAAGCTGGGCGTAACGGGCGGGGTCGGAGCGTTCGAGGTCGGGGTTCGCGCCGATCTCGTCCATCGCGGCCTTCTGCGTCTGGTCTGAGAGCGCCCCAAGCTGGCCGCTGAGACTCGCCCGCGCACCGACCACTTCCGATGGGGTCTGTACCTTCTGCACCGGCGCATCGCGCCCGGCGAGCGCGTCACGCTGGAACCGCATCTCGCGGAGCCCGGCGGCGCGGTCCATGACTTCCGGCGACGCCCCGCTCTGCGTGAGCATGATGCGGTTCTGGAGGTCGCCCATCCGGCGGCGGCGAATGAGTTGGTCAACCTGCGGCGCGACCGCATCCGGGGGCGGCGCTTCCGCCGCCTGCCCCACCCCCGCGCTCCAATCGGGCATGACCGGGGGCATGATCGACACCGGGCCGACGCCGGGCTTCTTCTTCTTGGCCGCGGTCTTCTGGGTGTATTCCGCGTTCAGGGTTTCGTCAGTGGGCTGCATCGACAAGCTCCATCGCGGCGACAACCAGCGGGAACAGCACGGCGACCGCCACTACCGCCGTCAGTATAGTGACCGGGAGGCGTGGACGCACCCGAAGCCACAACCCCTTGAGTACAACATTGCACCCGCACCCATCCTGTTGTGGGTTCCGCTTGATTCCCAGCGCCCACCACATCCACGCGGGCACGCCGTACCAGCGCATCCAAAGGTGCCTGACGTAGCCACCGGCGGGATAGTGCCCCTTGGGGCAGTCGCCGGACAGGACGTGATGCTCGACCTTGAGCCCGCTCACGGTGCAGGCCACGGCCTTCCACGCCCGTTTCTCGCCCGGCTCACGCTCGGCCCAGATGCACCAGTGGCACATGGTCGCGCGCTGCCGATGTTCCACGTGGAACATTGCCGGTGTTTGTTTGCATCCGCAACTCATAGAAACGCCTCCGATCCGCTGAGAGCCGGACGCCGCGCCGCGCGGGGCTGGGGCGGTGGGTTCTCGCAGTTGATCTGCCCGGTGGTACGGCCGGGCGTGGTGATGATCTCGCAGAACGTCCCGATCCCGTAGAACGTGCCGCCAAGCTGGAAGCACGCCAGCGGGCTCGTGGTCTGGGAGTTGGAGGTGGGGTTCAGGCAGCAGCACCCAAGGCAACTGACGCTCCCACAGGGCACGCCCACGCCCAGGAACGTGCCGAAGCTCTGTCCACACCCCAAGGCGGTCATCTCCGCACAGTCGCCATTTGGGAGGCAGCACCCGCCCACCCCGCAGGGGTTCCCCGCGCAGGTGGTCCCGTCGCCCAAGTACGTCCCGCCCGACTGTTCGCACGGTGTACGGCCTGGGGTGATGATGCACCCGCTCGTGGGGTAGCAGCACGCGCCCTCAACCTGCGCGCAGTTCACGTTCGCGCACAGGACGTTGTTCCCCTGATACGCCCCGCCAGCGGTGATGCAGGCATTGTTGGTCGTGACCGTGCAAGTACCGTCCGGGAGGCAGCACGCGCCCGTGGGGGGCTGGGGGCAGACCACGCCGTTGCAGGGCACGCCGTCGCCAAGGAACGTGCCAAACTGCTGCGCGCACAGCGCCGGGCTGGTGACGGTGCAGGTGCCATTGGGCAGGCAGCACGCGCCGGGCTGGCGGGTCAGGCAGTCCTCGCAGTTGACCACGATCGTGCCGCCGGACTGGGCGCAAGACTTCGGATCGGTCTTGATGCACGTCTGCCCCGGAAGGCAGCAGTTCACGCACGTTTGCTCGATGCACCCGACCTGATTGTTGTCGTAGAAGATGCGCCCCTCCTGAGTGAGAGAGGTCGCGGGCTGTTGAAGGTTGTCCACCGCAAAGGACACATAGGAAATCTCTGAGCAGGTGTTCCGCTCCCATCCGTACACGGTCAAGACAGTCGGCAATACCGTCTGTGGCGGGATGAGTCCGGAGAGCGGGCGACACGAATAGTCCCACGGGAACGTCTCGTCCCGGAGCAGCACAAGATCGCACGGAAGCGTGCCTTGAAGCCCCCACTCACGAATCCGTATCGTCCCGAACCTCGTCTGTGACGACCCCTCGACAAGCCATCGGTACGTGACGCAGTTGCCCTCGCGGGCGTTGCGGATCACCGTGTCCGTCCGGACGGTCCTCTGGAACACCGCGTCGGGGTTGCAGCAGCAATCCGCCTGTCGCTCCCAGATCGGGCGAGGCGGGGCGGGCCACGTCGGGAAGATGCGGTAGTAGATGAGCCGCGGTTCGGGGATGCACTGCGGGGAGTTGGCGGTGCAGGCGCAAGGCGGAGGCGCACCACAGCAGCACGTCGGGATGCCGGATGCCGCGAGCGCCATGCCGTTTCGCATAGCCGCGACACCCTGAATGGACATGGCTACGCCGTCGGGCACGAGTTACCTCGAACCATTCATCGGACCCACATAGTTTTTCGTAGTCGTGGTCACGGTTACGCCCGGCACGTTCTCGATGTAGGTCGAGCCCGTCCAGATGTTCGCCGTGGTGATCGTGATCGCGTTGCCCGAGCCGCCACTGGTCCCCGCCGGGGTAAACGTGCCGCCGGGAAAGAGATTCAGCGTGACATCGGTCCCGCCCGAGCGCTTGTTGTACACCGCCCCGTTCTCGATGTTGACCGTGGTGCTGAGGGTGTACGTCGTGGTCCCGTTGTCGAGCAGGATGTACGACCCGCGCTTGCAGTTCAGCGTGGTCGCGCTGCGGTAGCTCACCATCGTCCCGGCGTTCGAGCAGGTCGTGAACACCGTCGCGTTGTACTGCGCCGTCACCGTGCCAGCGGTGTTGTTCAGCGTCGTCACAACGGCCGACGCGCCGATGAGAAGACCGCCCATGCCGTTGTTCACCGTCGTCCACGTCCCGCTCGCAAGTTCGACGTTCTGGTTGCCAGAGTGTTCGAGCGAGGCGGCGGTGAACGTGCCGCCGGACAGGAATCGCGCGCTCGCGCCCGTGCCCGCGTAGCGGAGCAGCGTGCCGCCGTTCGTGATCGTCAGGCCCTCGACGTTGCCGCCGTAGCCGGGCGTGAACACGATGGTCAGGCCCGTCTGCGCGACCGTCGCGGCGACGAGGTTCTGATTCGTTGCGCCGATGAGGGCGGTATCACTGTTCTGGGGAACTGCACCAGTAGACCAGTTTGCACCAGTGTTCCAGTTTCCGTCGTTCCCGGCCCCGACAAAATAGACGACTGCCATGATCCACCTCTTTCAATCGCTGGCCTTGGCCAGCACGTAAACCGTTGCCGTATCGCTCGCGTCCGCCGTGGAGGGGCGCACTTGGATGTACCCGATCGCGGATACGTCGATCGTCGCGCTCATGGGCGCGGCCGGGGTCAGCGTCACCGCCGACGAGAGCGCCACGAAGTTCTGCCCGTCGTTGGACCGCTCGACCGTCAGCACGCCTGGGCTCGCGGTCGCGGAGAACACGGCCTGAACGCTCACCGTGGCCCACTCCCGCACGTCGTAGATGTTGCGCGCGCCCGTGGCGTCCAGCGGGATCGCCATGTCGATCGCCTGCGTGCCGCCGGGTCCGGCGGGTCCAATCGGGTAGAGTCTCGCGCATCGGATTGCCATGTCAGTACGCCGCCACTTCTGACCACGCGAGTTCGACCTGGATGATGCCCGTGCCCGCCGCGGGCCAGACGGTTCGGTTGCGGAGGACAAGGCCTTCGTTCTGGGCCAGCGTCAGCGGGTACTCGGTCGGGCCGGGCTGGTAGAGCAGGGTCGGATCGTTGACCCGCTGCTCCTCGGTCCCGGCCGCCGGGTTGACCATCTGGCTGTCGCCGAGGCTTTGGGCGATGGATGATCCGTCTACGGTGGTCAACGCGGTCAGGGCCGCGGTCGTGCTGATCCGCATGAGCCCGGCGGTGTCCAGCAGGGATGCCCCCATCGTGGACCGCATCTTGGTCTTGGCGATCGCGCCGAGATCGGTGCCGCCGCCGCCCGCGCTGACGGCCGTGACTTTGATGAGGTCGAACCCGAAGTCGGTGAGCGTGGCGGCGGTGAACGGGGTAAGGCACTGGAACGAGAGCTTGCATCGGTGGACAACCATGAACCGGGTCGCGTCGGTCCAGCGGACGTAGAACACCTGCGCCAGCGCCGCCAGGGCCGCCGCAATCGTGCCCGACGTGGCCGCGATGCAGTACGAGCCCAGCGTCGCGGACGGCCCCGTAGGACGGAGCGTGACGTGCTGGGCCGAAGCCGCGGCCTGACCTACTTCGACCAGCGTCCCGCTCGTTCCGCCCTCGATGACTGCCATGTGATGCTCCTAGGAAAAGACGGTATAGGAAAACTTGACGTTGCCGCGGACACGGCCGATGCGTGTGGGGGTCGCGGTGGCGGGCCAGCGCTGGTTGTCCAGTCGGTCGAAGGTCGCGCCAACCGTGTTGCGGATTCGCCCTTGTTGCAGGTCTGGTTTCAGCACCACCATCGGCGGAGTCTGCCACTTCACCACCGCCGAGCCCGTGCCCGGCTCCACCGCGATGACCTGAACCGGCTGCATTTCGGCCTCGTCCGCCCGCGTGCCCTTGCCGGTGTACGGGCCGGGGGACTGCCAGCATAGCACCTTGCTCGTCGGGCCGATGGCGGCGTCGGTGATGGTGAACTTGCCGGTGAACTTCGCCGTGCTGCAGAGGCTGACCTTCGCCGCGGTGGTCGGCGCGGCCCATGTTTGATCGCCCCGCAGGAACGTCGTGTTGTTCGCCGTTCCCGTGCCCAGGTCGGCCGACACGATCGCCCGCAACGAAGGCGCGCCGCTCACCCCGTCGGGCGTGGCGAGAAACTGATTGGCCGCACTGGACGGGTCCATAAAGGACAGCCACCCGTCGGCGAGCAGCCCGCCCCCGCCCGACACCGGGATGGTCGCCGCGCCGGGCGTGACGCTCGCGTGGAACCCGTCCAGCTTGTCCGCGTTCAGGTTGGGCACGACCGTGCCCGTGCCCTTGAGGCGGTCGCTGCTGACTTCGTACTGGTCGCCGTACAGGCTCATGGGCACGCCTCCCTGTGCGGAATCGCCTCGGTCCGCATCGTGACCGTGACCTTGCCGCCGGACACACTGATGTCGCACGGATCGCCCGGTTCGGACGGGATGATCCGGCACCCACGGCTGATCCGGCGCAGGGGCAGGAAGTTCTGGAGGTAGATCGCGTACCGACCGGCGTACTGCGGAGAGGGCACGATGTCGTAGGTGCAGAGCGCAGGGTCGATCGACGGGGTATCGCTCGCGGTCGGGAACGGAACGGGATCGCCGTACCTCCGCACCACCCGGCCCACGATGTCGATGTCGCTGGCGTTCATGGGTACCCCGGCAACGGCGGATAGGGCGTCTGGCCACCCAGATACCCCGGCGGGTTGTTGGACGTGATGAGCGGTGCCCCGGTGGTGGTCCCCACGTCGCTCCAGTATTGCATCGGGGCAAGATCTGGGATCGCCGCGCTGTTGCCCCACGGGGAGTTGGCCGGGATGCCCTGGATCGCTGCCTCATGCTCGAAGATGTAGTTCGCGCGGGTGAACGCCCGGCCGTCGTACATCGCGCTGGAACGGTCGCTCAGGCGGTACAGGCGCGTGCCGATGAACCAGAACGTCCCGGCGTTCGCCGCCAGAGCCTCGGTGATCGCCGTGGTTTCGTTGCCCGGACGGAACCGCGTCTCCACCCGCATGATGACCATGCGCGGGATCAGCACCGGCGGGTCCTGCTGGTACCAGAACGTACTCACCGTGGTCGGACCCGTGGGCAGCGTGACGCTGCGCCAGATCGGGAGGCGGATGCGGCGGTCGGTCGTGTACGACGCCACGGTGTTCCGCGGCCCGCCGTTGTACAGCCCCCAGCCCCGGTAGTACACCCGCACCAGCACCGACCAGTTGGCGATGATCCGCACCACCACCTTGTCCGTGACCTGCGGGTTGCCGAACGGAGCGCCGAAGGACGGGTGCGGGTCGCCGATCTTGGGCAGGCCGGGATCGCCCACCGCCGCCTGCGGATCGACCGTACCGCTCTCGTTCACCGAGCCGTCGGGCTTGGCGTCGAACACCTCCCACAGTTCCTCCAGCGCGTACCCCTTGCTGGTTTCCCGCGGGCTCTGCTCCTCCAGCCTTTGCGCCAAGATCGCCATCAGGTCCTCATCAGTGTGGGCAGCGTCGCGTCGATGTTCTCGACCAGCACGGTGATCGTCTCGGTGTTGCGCGTGATGTCCGTCAGCTTGGCGAGAATCTGGGTGTCCACATCGACCTTCGCCTCCGCCGGACCGCTACCCGATTCGCGCCGATCCTCCTTCGGATCGGATACCAGCATGGACTCCCGCAGCTTCGCCATGTCCTCCATTTTCGTCCCGATCTCGGCCAGCATCTCCGACCACATGGCCTTGATCCGCCCGATGGATTCGCCATACATCGTCTCCGCCTGTTCGAGCGACGTGCGCAGCGCGTCCAGGTCAGGCGCGAACTGCACCTTGAGCCGCGCGGCGACGAGTTCGGGCGCGCTGGGGGAACCGGATGGCGACCCGATCTGGCTCAAGTGGCGACCCTCGTGACTGTGGTGGACGTGACCAGCGCGGAGACGGCCCACTCGTAGTCGATCGACTGCGGGGTTTCCCCTTGCAGGGAGGTGTGGCCGATGTTCCCCATCGCGGTGAACATGATCGGGATGGTGTAGCTCTGCGTGCCTTTGAGCAGGATGTTCAGGATGCCCTGCGTGGAGGTGATGAGCGGCGGCGTCGCGTCGTCCGTGGCGATCACGCGCAGCACCCCGCCCCCGTCCCAGCGCCCGACCGTGCGGCGCACGGTGTTCGCACCGGGCCGCGTGGTGACGGCCGAAGCGCGGAACAGGCGGCCGCGCACGATGACCACGTTCGCCACCAGCGGAGCGTCCGTGCCGCTCACCAGTGTGGTGTAGGTGATGGTGCCGTCGGCCCCGATGAGATCGACATTTGCCATTAGAACCCTCCGCCGGAACCGGCCGACATGACCACCGCGTACTCGACGATGTAGTGCTGTTCACGCTCTTTGGACGGGGCTTGGAACCCACGCTTGCGGACCACTCGCGAGAAGTTCCACCCGCCCGTCGCCGTCAGGGATGCCCGGTGAAACACCTGCCTCGACCGGATGACCACGGCGTTCTGCGAATCGAAGCCCTCGGGGAAGTTGCGGTTGGTGTAGTGGTGGAGCCGGACCACCATCTGCACCCGCGCGTGGCTCTGCGTGTCCAGTTCCTCGCTTGCAGCCGCCTGCCACTCGATGCGCGGGAAGTTCGACGTGTTCTGCGGATCGCCCACCCGATGCAGCGCGACCGTTCCGCCCGTGGCGTTGCCGATCAGGAACGCATTGGACGTGTACGCCCCGGCGCTCTGCGTGCTGTTGTTCAGCCCGTTCGCGTTCACCGTGTCGGCCACGAACGCCGCGTTGAAGGCGTCGTAGCAGGCTTGCTCGGCCTCAGCCGTCAGTGCCACCGAACGCCTCCTTCGCGCGATGCGCGGCCTCGAACACCCAAGTCTCGTTGCGCGTATGACCGTCGCCGTACTCGGCCAGCACGCCCTCGTGCGGGGCCACGATGCAGTCGCCCTCGACCGTGAGCGGGAAGCGACCGCCAACCACGTCCTCGAATATCGGCAGCGCCGCCACGGGCAGGCGCAGGACCACGTTGTTGGCCCAGTCGTGGATCGCCGTGTCGTCCCAGGTGAGGATCAAATGCCCTGCCCTCCCCACCACGGGTAGCACGAAGCCTGGATCGCCCGGTCCCCGTACACATCCGGGGTGCCGATGCGGGATGCAGGCTCGCCCGCGGACTGGTAGATCGGGAACAGCGCCTCCATCTCGGACTCGACCTCGGCGTGCAGCGCCGCGTCATGCCGCCCGTAGTTGGTCAGCACGCGGTCAAGCTGCATCCTCCGCATCGCCGCCTGGAACTCGCTGGCGTACTTGGCGAAGCTCGTGGTGGACGTGGCCCCGGACGGGCTGGCGGGCTGGGCGATGTAGACCTCGCCACGCAGCCGATAGCTGGCATCGGGTGGGGGCGAGAGCCCCCAAGCCGTCACGGAGCTACCGACCTGATAGGTGCGGAAGTACCTGGGCCTGCCGGTGTACGTCGAATCCCAGGCCCGCATCTTCACGAAGTCGTCCGCCGCCAGCCACGTCAGCGCCTCGCCCTCGTACCCGGAATCCAGGTACAGGAACCGTCCGGACGCGATCGAATCGAAGGACTCGGACGCCTCCAGCCCCTCGAACGAGACGGTCACATAGAACCCCGCGATGTCCGTCTGGGTGTCCGCGGCCGAACCCAAGCTGCTGTTCAGCACGATCGTGGTTGACGTGGTAGACGCGATCGAGTGGTCCGAAGGCACGTTCGCGCCGGTCCCGCCCGTGACGTAGAACCGCGTGCCCGCGGCGAGCGACGTACCAACACTCGTCAGCCCGCTGATGGTCTTGGTCGATTCGGTCCATGTCCCTCCGGTGAAGGCTGTGCGGGTGAGAACCACCGTCACCGGGCGGCGGCGGAAGGTCCAGCCCGTGCGGTTGAACACATACGCCGCGGTTTCCGCGAACGCCGCGTCCACGGTCGCCATGTCCGGGTAGAGCGGCTTGTCCAGCCGGATGCAGTGCGAGAGGACGTACTTGCGGTTGTTCTGGCAGTGGAAGACGAACGCCTCGGTCGTGGAGGACGGGTCGTAGGAGATGACGTTGCGGGTGTATGAGTCGATCGCGTTCCGCATCGACTTCATCGCCTGAGCCCGCGCGGCCTGCGCGCGGTCGGGGTGGATGTTGCCCTCGATGCGGGCGATGATCGCGTCCACGAACCAGCCCTGCCACGAGTCCGGGGCGGACCCCGAGGCCGCGGCGAAGGCGAACCACTTGCTCCACTCCTCAAGCTCGATCAGGACCGTCGCGCCCCAGTCGTCGATGAGCGACTGCTGGTATCCCGTGCCCAGCGCCGCATAGGTAGCGGACGAGAAGCAGTAGCGGGCGACCTGATCCTTGACGGCCGTGGTGAGGGAGAGGGCCATTAGGTGTTACCCTCTTTCTTCTTGGCCTTGTAGAGCGCGGGGTTGAAGCCAGCGCTCTTGGGCTTGCCGAACATCTGGTAGTGCGACTCGGGCTGGATAATCACGGCCCTTTCCTTGCCCGGCCACTTGATCGCGTTGATGATGTGCCCGATCACGATGTCGTTGCGCTGGGCGACGCGGAACCCGTGTTCGCGCAGGAGCCGCCAGAACGTGATGTCCGCGTCGGAGCGGTCCCACTCGGTCCACTGCCCGGTTGAGCCGGGGATCGACCAGAACCACGGCAGGGGCAGTTCGCCGAACAGGTCCGCGCGGATCGCCGTCAGGCCGAAGTGGTGGAACCGGATGTCCGTCTGGTCGCCCTCGTACTCGACCGACTGGTCGAACACCAGCGGCTTGTCGCCGTGACGCTCCATCTGCACCACGCCCACCGCGGCCAGCGTCGGGTCGCTGTTCAGCACCGCGATCAACTTCACCAGATCGCGCTCGGTCGCCACGCTGTCGTAGTCGGTGTAGATGAGAATGTCGGGGTTGTACTTGCTGATCGCCGCCTGCGTGGCGATCGTCATGTCCCGGTCCCAGAACGCGCCCTTGCCGATCTCGATGTCGAACTTGAGGCGCTGGGCCATCTTCACCAGCGACATCTCGTGCCCGGTGAACGTGAACCGCGGCTGGCTCAGGACAACGCACAGGCGGGGGTTGACCAGCTTGCGGAAGTGCCGTTTGCGGCCCTCCATGTTCAGGCTCACGGGCAGGCGCGAGCAGTCGTTGGCGAACGGCTCGAACGTATCAACGCCGCCGATCCCGGCCATGCCGAGAATCTGCCGGAGCTTGTGCGCGTCGTAGACCGACCCGTGCCGGTCGTTGGCGTCGCTGTGCCCGCCGAGCAGGATGCGGTCCCACTGGAACGAGTTGATCTGGTTGCGTTCCTTGCAGAACTTCTCCACGTCCGGGACGGACACGCGGAGCAGACCGCCGGGCCGCAACACCCGTACCCACTCGGCCAGCACCGCGGGGACCGTCTCGTAGTCGAAGTGTTCGAGCAGGTGGGACGCATACACCTCGTCCACCGAACCGTCGGCATACGGCAGTTTGCGGGCGTCCGTGCCGGTTTTGATGTCGATGCTGACGTAGCCGGGGATGTGCCGCTCGCCCGAGCCGACGTTGAGACGAACCATCGGCCGCGCCGCCTTCTCCGCATCCTCGGACCGCACGAAGATCGTGTTGACCCGGCTGGTGAAGACCGCGACGTATCCCTTGCTCTCGCCCAAGGCCCGGATCGCGCGGGCGCTGGCCTGCAAGACGAACCCCTCCGTGTCCGCGATGCGCTTGCCGCAGTCCTCGACCGCGGGCGCGTCCACCGCGTCGGCCTCCGGTCCGGGGTATTCCAGGTCCATATGCTCGATGCACACCACGCGCGGCCGGTACTCCGTAACCGCGTTCCAAATCTGGTAGTCCACGCTGTCCACGTCGATCACCACAAGGTCCGGCGCGATGGGCGCACCGCTCGCCTTGAGGATCGAGTCCAGCCCGTCGCTGGGACCAAGCCCGACCGACTGGTTCAGAATCTTCACCTTCGACCCGTACCGATCGTTCAGGTGCCCGCAGTGTTCCGCCACGGGTTCGATCAGCAGCGCGTCCCACCCGGCGTCGATGAGCCGACCGCAGGTCAGGGGGAGCGCCCCACCGTCACCCGCGCCGAACTCGACGCAGTAGGAGTTGGTCGTGCCGATCACGGCGAACAGGTCCTCAAGAACGCCCTGCTCGCCGAACTGCCACCCGCCCATGTATGCCGAAGCGTGGAGCCAGTCAAAGCGAGCGGCATCGGGGCGTGTTGCGTCCCCGGTGCCGTCGCTAGAAGGACTGTCCACGGTCTGAGTCATCGTCTGGTCCATGCGCTTCCTTCTGGGTTCGCTTGGAAATGGTTAGAACGCCGAGGTAGAGTCGTCGTACTCTTCGTAGTACATCACCACGTCCACAACGTTGTTCGTCCACGAGGTATTCGCACCAGTCGCGGTGCCGAACACCATGTTGGAGTCCGTGTTCGTCGCGGACGACGCGGCGACGACGCGGTTGGAGTTGGTGTTCGCCGGACGCAGGAGCAGCAGAGCCTCCTGAGCGATGGCGTTCTCCATCCGCACGTTGGTGGCAAGCACCTGACCGTGCGGCTTGCCGCGGTAGATGCCGACCGTGCCCGTCTCGGCCGTGTTCGACGTGGTGCTGGTCACGAACGCGACCATGTTCGTGTGGGCCGACTGCGAGCCCGTCGCCGGGGTGGTCAGCGGCGTGGTCGCCGTGGCCGCGGCCGGGTAGAAGCACAGCGCGACTCCGTTGGCCTGATTTGTCGCGTCGGTGGTCGTGCCGCCGATCACGTCGATGGCCGTCTGGTTGCGCACCATCGCCCACACCGGGGCGCTGTTCTTGGGCAGGTTGATCGGGCAGGCAAAGAACTGCGAGCCGTGGGTCAGGACCGCGCGGCCGCGAATGGACGCGCACCGGCGACCCTTAAACCACCCAAACGACTTCTGCCAGTTGGTCGTGGGCGCTGCTACTGGAACACTCATATCTGGAACCTCCGAGCCCCATTCGACTCCGCGCGCAACAAGCGGCGGGATTCACGGGGCGTCTAAATCAGCCGTTGACGGCGCGGGCCATTTCGTGCCACTGGCCGTTGTTCTGCTGGATCAGGGTGATGTTGGACCCGAGCTTGACCGTGAACGCGGCCGACAGGCTGATCGTCCCGTTGGCGCTCGCCGCCGTGGACGCCGCGGTGTCGGTCAGCGCCGCGCCCGTGCCGTCGGTGCTGGTCAGTGTGACCACGCGGCCCGGAAGAATCCGCATCGACGACGAGAACGTGGTGATCCCCGTGGTCCCCGTGATGCCGAAGATGCTCTGGTTCTCCGGCAGCGAAACCGTCGCCGCGGAGGCGACCTGCGGGAACTTCGCCCCCGAGCCGCCGTACTTCTTGACTCTGCTCCATTGTGCCATGTGATACTCCTTACGTAGCTATACAGAAACCTTCTGCACGCCCCGGCGCTCCCGGTCAAGGAAGCCCGCGTAGGACACCGCATCCGGCCGACGCTCGGCCAGCTTTGCTTCGATCTTGTCGTTCCGCTCCCACTCGCCAAGCTGCTTGTTCCGCGACAGCACCTTGTCCTTCTGGGCGCGGCTCATGCGCCCGCGCGCGGCCAGACGCACCATGTCGTCGATCTCGTGCGACGGAACCTCGCGGACGCGGTGGTTCTGGAACACCGGCACCGTGATCGGCCCGCCGAACGGCTCGCTCCCGACCGCGAACAGCACGTTGCCCAGCGATGCGTTGTAGAACGGCTTGAGCCCCGTGCGCGACGCGATCTGCGACGCCCATCGGTGGATGCGCGTCACGTCCTCGCGCGCGATGCGCGGCAACGCCCGTCCATCGACGGGGAACATCCAGGGGTAGCGGCGGTCATAGGTGGACATATCAGCAGACTCTCTTGAGTTCCTTCATTCGCTCGGCGAACACCAAACGCTGACTCAAATCTTCGGGAGGAAGCGGCGGCGCTCCACGACACGGACGCTTTCCAGCCATCCGTTTGGTACGACGCGCGTTCATCCATGTCTGAAAATCAATGCCAAGGTCAACCTGTTCTGACTTGATGAACAAGTAGGGACGCATCTCCTTGAGGATCACCATTGCGACCCGTCCGGAACGCCGCCACCTGTACGTAGGCTTGTGCGTGGACTTGATTCTTTCTGTCCTGGCAATCGTTCCGCCCCACCTCTTCTTGAACAACTCCAAGACACCAAGGCACGTATTTGTCACCTGAACGCACAGGTGCATGGGGCTCCTGTGCGATCGGATTCCTCCGTAAATGCCGACGCAGCCCTCGCCGTCAAAGATACCGGCTGCATACGGAACGAAGTCAGGATGATCGTGCGTCATCATAAATCTGGCACACACCTTTCGGTGTGTACCAGGGGTTGTCATGCGGTGACGTTGAGCACCTGCCCATTTAACCAAGGAAGCTTGCAGAAGTCCGTCTGGAGCGCATACCAGTCGGCCTTCCAAATCTTGCTGCGGCCGGTGTTGGGAGTCGTCTCGTTCATCCGGTACCAGTGGTTGCCCGTCTCCTTGAGGGGACGCAGGCCCTTCCACCCGTAGTACAGGCCCTTCCACGTCCCGAGCGAGAGCGCGCGGACGACGTTGGGCGGGCAGAGCGGGTCGGACTCGATCTTGACGATGCCGAACTGGCCGTGCTGGTAGTTGAGCCCGGTGAAGCCGAACTGGGCGTAGCGCTTGCCCATCGGGCTGTCGGCCTCCAGCGGGATCATCGCGTCCTCGCCGATCTCGTCGCGGAGCGCCTGGTGGATCGTCGGATCGGTCATCCACACGAGGCCGCGCTGCGCGTCCTCCGAGCGAAAGCCCATCGAGATCGCCAGATCGTTGAACATCGACTTGTTGATCTTGGCCGAGGTCACGCCCTCACGGGTGGAGGTCGGGAGCATCCAGCGGTAGTTGGAGGTCGTGCGGTCCACGCCGCCCATGAACGTCTCGCCCGCGGTCGGCCGTCCGAACCACGCGCCCATCGAGTACATGCCCTTGTTGTACTCGCCGGAGAACACGATCTTGTCCGTCGTGCCGACGTTGGCCAGGTTGCCCGTCGAGAACCGGGTGGGCAGGCCCGTGGTCACGAACTCGACGCCGATCGAGCGGTCGGCCGGGTTCACGTCCGTCACCCGCACGTTGCCCGCGTTGACCGCGAACGTGGTGGGGTTCAGGAAGTCGATGCGGGAGCCCGGACGGATCGCCGCGATCGAGCCCGACGTGACGATCGCACGCAGGCCGTTGGCGTTGGACGCCGTGGCCGTCGCGCCAGAGAAGTAGTACGAGTTGTTGCGGGCGATGGTCGAGCCGTCAAGATCCGCCACGATGCCCGAGCGGGGGAGGTGGCGGTGGATGGCCAGCCGCTCCTCGTACTCGGGCATGATCGCGCGGTAGATGCGGTCCACGAAGTCCACGATGGACCCCTTGCCCGCCTCCTGCACGTCGATGTCGTCCACCTGCGCCGACGCCGAAATCTCGGAGAAGTCGTTGGAGGAGGTGGTCTGGCGGTTGAACCGGACCGTCAGCGTACCGGGGACGAAGGCATCCGGGGACGCGAACGCGCCGAGGGGCGTGTCGCTGAACCGGACGGTATCACCGCGGGAAAGCTCGAACTGGAGCGTCTTGCCCGTGCCGGTGATCTCCTGCTCGTCCAGGTCGAACAGCTTGTTTGTGGTGGAGCCGAAGAGCTTGGGCGACTCCTCGGTGAAGTCCGGGAAATACTGCGTCTGCGCGATCGCCGACACGTCTTCCAGGTATGTTGCCGAATCAAAGGGCTCTGCCATGAATCATCTGCCTTGTGCTTATCCGCCCATCGACGAGGTGGGTCCGCCGCCGCGGGCCGCGACCCGCTTGGCATACGCGGCTTCGACCGCGGCCTTTGCGGGGAGGTTGCCCGGACGCCGTTCCTGATCCGCCTTCGGGGGAGTTTTGGTGCTGGGACCGGCCGCGCCCGCCGGGGTGGGAACCTTTTTCCCGCCCTTCAACGCCGCGTCCGCTTGCGCCACGAGCGCGTCCCCTTCGGACGTGCCACGCAGCTTCTTGATCTCCGACACGATCTCGGCAAGCGTCTTCTCGTCGTGCGCGGCGAACTCGGCGTGGTCGTAGACCAGGCCGTTCTCGCCCTGCACCGGGCCAAGCGGGTGCCCGACGGGGTACACGCCCCGCTTGGACTCGGCCATTTCCTTGAGCATGGCCTTGACCGCCCGCTTGTCCCAGTCGGTCGCTTTCTCGCCCGCCAGTTCCGCGACGTACTTATCCATCGCGGCCTGTTCGCGGGCCATCGCTTCCTTGTGGGAGAGCTTGGCGGTCAACCGCTGCTCACGTTCGGAGTAGTCCTTCTCGGTGAAGAACCCGCGCTCCTTGGCCCACTTCTCCGCGGCCTTCGGGTCGAACCCGACGCCGGAAGAAGGCTGTTCGGCCTCCTGCTGGCGTTCGTCCGCGAGAAGTTGTGCGACCTGATCCACCGTGAGACCCTTGTTCTTGAGAATCGACGAGAGCTTGCCGACAGGCTCGAAGTCCTCCGGACGCTTGAAACCGTGCTTGTTCGCCGCCTGGAAGAAACCTTCCATCCCACGCGCACGTTCGCTGTTGCGCTTGAGATTCTGGTACTCGTCGCGGGGAACGCGCTCGTAACCGTCGTCGGTTGCGGGCGTTGCGGGTTGGGACGGCCCCGTGGGAACGGGGGATACGACCGCCGCAAGTTGCGGGTCTGCCATAGGACTTCACCTTCAATGTCGCCGGGTCCGCGTTGCGGAGTTACCGACTAAGCTGCGGTAGCGGGTTGGGCGCTGACACCAGCACCGCCGCGCCGCGAGAGATCGCTAATCACGTCCGCGACGGAAACGCTGTCGCCTTCCTGCGGACCTTCTGTCGCGCCGCCGTCAGCCGGGGGCTGCTCGGGTTGGGCGCTCTGCATCAGTTCAGGATTCGCCAACATCATCTCCTGATACTGCATCTTGTACTGTGACTGTAGGGCACGCACAAGCCGTTGTGCTGCCGCCGGGTCCTGCAAAGCGCGGGGGTCGAACTGCGACCGCACCAGCGTGGCGATCAGGAGCTTGTTCCACTTGCCCATCGGCTTGCCCGGCCACTCCTCCCCGTAGATGATCCGGATCGCCAGCTTCTTGCACTGGTCGGTCATCTGCCGGGCCTCCTCCGTCAGCGGAAGCTGGAGGGTGTCGGCCATCGCCTCCTGGTAGCTCTCGGCGTCCAGCATCCCCATCGAGGCCGCGGTGTCGAGGTTCTGCTTGCGGGCCTCGACCGAGATGTTTCGGAACGAGCCGGACCGCACGGACATCGACACACCGGGGTGCTGGTGGTCGGTCTGGAGCAGCACCGCGAAGTCCTGCGAGTCGAACCCCGCCGCCCGGAGCATGGCCACCGTGGGGGTGTTCCGCTCCTGAACCAGCTTGATCGTCGTCGCGTGCAGGACCTTGATGAGATAGTCGTGCGCCCGCATGTCCCCGTCCAGCCGCACCGACGCCACCTGCCCGGCGTCGTCCAGCACCCGCTGGTTCGTTGCGTCGGGGACGTGGCTCTTGGACTCGCCGAAGTTGCCCGGTGCCTTGTGGGTCTTCTCCCGCATGGTGTTGCGGAGCGTCTGGATGTCGTTGTCCAAGAATGGCGGGGGCGGGGGCATCTGGAGGTACGCCGGGGGCATGGCGTTGCGGTTGCGGTCGCTGCCGGTGCCGATGATCGGGAGCCCGATCTGGTTGGTGAAGTAGCTGTTGATGATCGAGTCGTCGTTGCCGCTCTGCATCCCGAACCAGCGGCGGTCCACGATCGGACGGGCGTGGGCGTACTGCTGGTGGATGCGTTCCCGCATCGTGCCGCGCAGGTTGGCCTTGTCCTGATCGTCCTTGATCTGGGCGGGCTCGCCCCACGACCACATCGTATCGGCACGCGGATACCCGTGCAGCATCGTGAAGGGCATCCCCGCGCCGCCAAACGGCGTCTGGGTCGAGTCCTCGTTGACCAGTTCCTTCTTGCCCGTCCCGTCCTCGATCATCACGAACCAGTCGCCGAACCGATACGGCCCGTCGCGCGTGTGAAGCTGGTACACCCGCGCGCCCTTGCTCTGGGAGTAGCGGGCGTAGCGGCTGAACAGGCGGTTCTGCGAGAGCGAGTTGATCTCGATCTTCTGCGGGTCAAGCTGCTCGAAGGTCTTGCACTTGGCCGGGTCGAGTTCGACGCCGAACACGGACTTGATCCGGTCCAACGTCCATACGTCCGTGTAGCAGACGTAGGGGTGTTCGTGCAGGAACGGGCGCTGGCAGGCCGGGTCGAGGATCAGGCCCGTAGTGTCGCCCTCGAACGCGCAGACGTAGGACCCCTCTTGCGAGTGTTCGATGGACAGGCCCAAGAGCCGCGTCCCGAAGATGCACCGTCGGCGGTTGCACCACTGCGCGGCCGTGAGGTACTGCGAGGCGTCGATCGCGGCGTTCACCGCGGCCTCCTGCACCCGCGCGCGGTACGCCGCGTCAGGCCCGGTATCGCGGTCTGGCGGCTCGACCCGCATATAAATCTGGCTCGGGTCCGTCGCGGCCCACGCCTTCTGGGTCAGGCGGCTGGTTTCGTTCTCGATCGTGCGGAGCTTGCGGCTGTCTGGGTTCCAGTCCACGGGCAGGCGGGAGATGGAACTGGACGAGCGGTTGATGCCCACACCGAACCAGCGGTGAATCCACTGCACGCCCTCGTAGTAGCACCCGTCGATGCCCTGCCGCTCGGCAAGCTGCTGGCGCATCGACTCCGACGACTTCTCGGCCGTCTCGGTGAACTCGATCACTTCTTTGGCGTTTGCGAGTTTCATATCACGCCCTGCCGGGGATCGTCAGGTCCGCTTCGGGGTCCACGCCCGTTCCGTTGAGGTGACCGTTCTGCATCGCCGCCCGGTACGCATCGGCCGCGCGGGCCTGCGCGGTGCCCGTGGTTTCAAGCTCAATCCGCCTGATCTGGAGGTCCGACTGGCCTTGCAGGATCACGGTGTCGCACAGCATCTTGATGAGCCGGTTGTCGCGCTCGGCACGGGCCGACAGTTCGGCCACCAGTGTGTCGATCGCGCCGCACAGGGAGAGGACGGGATCGGACGGCTGTTCCTGCTTGGTCGTCGCCATCACCACGCCTCGCTTTCTGTTCCGGTCATAAAGTCGTGGTCCTCCTGAGCCGCGGTCTTGCGCTCGTCCTTGCCACGCGCGAAAAAGTCTAGCATCCGGTTGATCCGCGGGTCGCCGCGCGCGGACATCATCTGAATCTGCTTCGTCGCCGCGCCCTCGGCCACGTTCAACTCCGGGCCGAGGTGCTTGGCAAGATACACCAGCGCGTCAACGCCGTGGTCCCCGCGGGCCACGCCGAAGTTGAGAATCTGGTCCTCAAGCCACCTGAGCGGGGAATCGGTGTCCGGCCCGAGCGTGCCGTCCTCGCGGCGCTTGCCGGGGAACTCCACCACCGCGCCGGGGAACCCCTTGTCCCGCAGACTGTCGTCGAACATCGTGGCGACGTGCCCGAGCCGCACGGACTTGCTCTTGCCGTGGGGCTGGTGGGCGATCACGTCCAGCCCGCGTTCCTCGAAGAACTCGCGCGTGGCCTCGAACCCCGCCACGGCCTCTGTGTGGATGTAGTGCGTGGAGTGCATCTCCGAGAACGCACAGACCTCGGCCACGCCCTCGGACTGCGTGGCGTGGAACTCGCGGCCGTAGATGATCCGCAAACGACGCTCGTACCGCATGGACTGGCCGTCGGTGGTCACGATGTCGCCGCACCCGCCGTAGACGAAGGACGCCATGTCCGACTTGTCGTGGTTCGTCGCCGCGGGGTCGAGCGAGACGTGGAAGATCGCGCTGTCGAGGAACTTCTTGTGGGCGTCGCAGGTCGGGTCGTAGTACGCCAAGCGCTTGACCTTGCGCAGCGACTCGGGCTGGGGGTTGCACTGGTAGGCCGCGGCGTACAGGCTGGGATTCCGCATCCCCTGGTAAATCTGCCGCAGCTTGGCGGGCGGGTACATCTCGGGCCAGATGGACTTGAACCCGTCCTCCGGACCGCCGCACGCCAGAATCTTCACCCGCAGCCTGATCTTGCCCTCGCGCGCGAGTTGCACGCGCCGGGCGTTGGGATCGTCGTGGTGCCAGAGCGTCGTGGTCGTGAACTCGAAGGTCTTGGACTTCTTGCCCACACCCTTCTCACGTTTACGCGCGCGCCACGTACCGTTCATGCGGTCGAACACCAGCACGCGCGTGGTTTCCTGCGTGGCGAGGTCCTGATCGCACGGGTCGTCGAACCAGATTTCGTCCGCGTCCGCACCGGACACCTTGGCCATGATGCCGTGGGCGACCATCGTGGGCTGGCGCTTCTTCTCGCCACCGATCGGTTCGAGGTCGAACACGCCCTTGATGAGCTTGCGCGTGGCCGGGATGTTCGGGAACAGCGACCGCAGCCGACGGCCCTGCGCGGTTTCCGTGTCGAACATACTGCCGACGTACTCAAGGTTCTTCTCGGCCTCACCGGCCTTGGCGTGTCCGTGCAGGATGCGGATCGTCGGGCGCTGCGCGATGCGCAGACCGAAGCGATGCGCGGCATACGTGGTTTTTCCAGTCCCCGGAGGAAAGACGAACATAACGCCTTCCTGCTCGTAGTCGATCCACTTCAAGTTCTCCCACCTGCGCCCGTTCTCGGCCTCGTACAGCGCGAGCGCCGCGGCCCCGTGGTGCGGGCCGATCATCAGCACGCCACCGTCCACATCACGGCCGACGTAGATCATAAAGCGGAGAACGTGCGCGGCCTCGATCGCGGGCTGGTTGCCGCGCGAGTTTCCGGAGGGGAACGCATCACGGGCGCGCTCACGCAGGCGGCGCAGCCTCTTGATCCGTTCCCCCCAGGCTTTTTTTGCGTAGTCCGCGGCCTCCCGCTTGTCCCGCACGTTCTTGCCCGAGGCCCCGCACTCGTCCACCAGCAGCGTGTCCGCGCGGTCCATCTGCCGTTCCATCTCGGCCAGCACCTCGTCGCTCTGGGCGAAGAGTTCGCTCGGGGCGCGGATCAGGGAGTCCGTCGCGTCGGCGTAAATCTGCGCGTCGGTCCGCACGTCCATGAGGTGACGCGGGTCCATGCCGCACAGACGCGCCTCGGTTTCGATCAGGTCCTTGGCTTGCGAGAGGTTGTACCCGGCGGGCATCTTCTCCACCCGCCCCAGCGCGACCTCCACGCTCAGGCGGTTGACCACGCGCACCTGCCATCGCAGGTGGTCGGGGTTGCGCTTGCCGTCCGGAAGCAGCATCGGCGGCTCTTTGCCCGCCAGCACTTCCAGACTCTCGTTGGGTTCGGCCATCAGATCGCCCTTCCGGGGACCACCTGGATTGTGAGCGTGCCCGCCGAGAGCGCGGTGCAGGCGACGTACCACTTGGGCCAGAACTTGCCGACGGGGTGAACGTCCAGCGTGTTCTTGCCGCTGATCGTGAACACGACCGTGGCGACGTAGCCGCCCGCGGTGGTGTTGTGAGAGGTGCGGGTCGCACCGCCGACAATCGCCGCGGTGTCCTGCCAGAGCTTGCCCGAACCCGCGCCGGTGAGGCTGTCGTCGTCCACGCACATGAACTGGAGCGTGGCGGTTGCGGCAGCGCCGGAGGTCTGGGCAAAGACCGTGATGAACTGTGCGGGCGTGGTGTGATCGCCGTTGGGGCCGAAGGTGTTTCCGGACGTGAGCGCGAGCAGTTGCGAGTTGGTCAGCGTGACCGGGGCGCTGGCGGCTGCGGAGAACGTGTATTCCCGTCCTACCGATTGGAAGCCTGTCGAAGCCATGAGGACTCCTTGTTCTTGTGGGCGGGCTCCGTTACTGTACCCCAACCAATAGGGGTACGCAAATGGCGACATACTACATCCGGGGTCAGACGGGATCGGATTCGGCGGACGGTCTGACCGCGGCGACAGCGAAAAAGACCTTCAATGGGCTGGTGGCGGCGTACACCGTCGCCTCCGGGGACACGATCTACGTGGCGGAGGAGGTCCACAGCAACGCGACTTTCACCGGCGCGGCGACGGGCGGACCGGCTTTGCTCGGGCTGACCGGACTCTCCAATGTCTCAGTCCTCCAAGAGCCGGGAGGAACGCAGGCGGACATCCGGGGGGACTGGAAACTCGTCCAGACCGGGTGGACCGCCAGCACGAACGCCTGGCAGTTGACCCTTACCGGCGCGGCCGCGGCGCAGCCCGTGGCCGTGGGGTACAACTTTGACGCGAACATCGACTCCGACGGACGCCGGTACGGCCACCTGATCCCGGATTCGCTGGCGAACGTGCAGGGCGCGACGGGCAGCAAGGGCCGCTGGAACTACAACACCGCGACCAAGGTGCTGACGGTCTACCTCGGGGGCGACAACCCGAACTCCAGCGGAAAGGTCGTCAACGTCTGCTTTGTTCCGGCCTCGCAGGCTGGCCTCATCACGATCACTGGCGGGTCTGGCAATACCGTACAGGGACTCAACTTCACATTCTGCCCGGCTCCGGCCGCGTCCGGTCAGGTCGGTTGGGGGGTGATCTTCACCAGCTCGCCCAACTCCACGGGGGTCAACCTGGTGGGGCGGGACCTGGGGGCCCACGCCTTCGGGGCCTACGCCTCGGGGTCGAGCGCTTCGGGGTGCATCTTCGCCAACTGCGAGAGCTGGTCGGGACGCAACGGCGGGGGCGGGGCGTTCATCCACTACACGACCTCGGCGTTCACCCTCACCGGCCAGCGGATCAACTGCCGGGTGTACGCCTACCGCTTCCTCGGTCTGGACGGGCTGACGCGGGACGACGGCTCGGTGGCACAGGACGCCTTCACGGGCATTGGCTTCTACGCCCACGCCGACTCGGGCACGCCCATCACGGACCTCTTGGACGACGGGTGCAGTGTCACGTACTACGAGGACCCCGGATTCGCGTGGGTGGCGTTCTACGCGGCCAACATTGCGGCGGCTGGGGATGCGGCAGTCTGGTCGAGCCACGCCTACCGGGTGGACCGCTCCTCAATCGTCGGTGGGTGCATGGAAACGATGTCCAACGCCAACAACTACGCCTACCGGCGGTGTACCTTCCAGCAGACCCGGCAGTTGTCCGATGGGTCTGGCGGCACCCGCGGGGCCTGGACGCTGTGGACCGGGGCGGGGGCGGGGTCGATTCTCTTTGAGGCGTGCGAGTTCATTCTGGACCTGGACGATGCCTCGGCCGGGGCGGGCGGGCCGGTCCGCGCGTTCACCGTCAACGCGACCTCCAACGACTCGGTGATGCGGTTCGTGAACTGCTCGATGCACGACACCTCCACACAGACGGCCTCGGACTTCCGGGCGTTCTTTGACTACATCGGCGCCAATGCCAACCTCTTCCGCGTGAACGGGTGCGCGATCAGCTACCTCACTTCTGGATCGACCCGCGCTCTGTGCATTGCGGACTCGGGCACTTCCGCGGCCAACCACGGCTTCTCGGACAACGCCTACTGGCAGATCAACGACTCGTCCTCGCGCTGGTCGCAGAACTCGTCCTTCGACACCGCGGCCGAATGGATCGCCAATGTGGACACCGCCGGGCGGGTGCTGTCCACCGCGGCGTTCCCCAACGCGCCCACCGCGCTCTCGCTCACGTCCGCGTCCTCGCTCTGGCCCCTGCGCCGCACCACCAGCACGGTCGTGCCCGTGGCTGGCATCAACGGCCCGTACACCACGTTCTACGGCGCATACCAGTATTCCGCCGGTCGCCCGCCGGTGCAGCCGGGGGACGGGGGAGGCACCACCGCCATGATGGGGCGTGTGCAGCGCACGGTCCGCGAGGTGCGAGTGGACCGCACTTGACCCCAGCGTGTCGGTTGGTACACTGAGCGCGATCACACACGGGAAACCGTGTGACGAGTCACCCCCACGGCTCTCCCCCGCCCTGCTCACTCCGGGGCGGGGGATTTATGCAAGAACCGCAGCCGATGGACTGGGAGACGTACAAGAAGTCGCTGCCCAAAGGCCAAGCCCACGACCTCACGGGCGAGGACGAGAGTGTGGACATGCGCGATCAGCCGGGCGCGAAGGGGGAGGGTGCGGACTAATGCCGATCCCAGCCGGAACAGTGCTGACAATCGGCCAGATCAGCGCCATCATCAACGAAGCCATCGAACGTGAGGCTCTTGAAGGAGAGGGGTTGGTGTGGGCGGATCAGTGGCCGCTCGGGTACAAGCCGGGAATGTACGTCGATCGCGTGTTCAACCCGGACGGGCCGTGGGCGCGCAAGGGAAAAGAGGGGGCGGATTGAGCGAGAAGCCCACCTATCTCGACCTCATCGACGAGGTGCTGATCGAGCAGTACCCGCAACTGACAGACAAGAAACGGGAGCGCCCATGATCGCCCTCCCCGCCTGGACCGAGCAGCCAGCGTTCAGCGTCCGCGACCTCCTCGCCCTCGACGAGATCATCATCGAAATCCTCGCGGAGCAGGGGAAGCCCAGAGACGGCAACGGTCAAGAAGAACCTGACGGTTGAACTGGTAAGACAGGCTTACAGGTTGGGGCGGCGCAAGAAAAAACCCCGCCGCGAGAGGCAGGGCACGGGCCGCGGTTTCCCGCGGGGTGGTGCAGAAGTATAACAGCTTGACAAGGGCGGTGGGGAGGGTATCTTGTAGGCGTCACACGGCCCGAAACGAATCCCACAAAGATGCGCCCGCCCGGCCGTTGTGACAGACTACTGGCGGGCGTGTCTGTTTTTGGGGTTGGCGATGGGCGGGCAGAGCGACCAGAAGCACGAAGAATCCTGTGCCTGCGGGCTTGGAGTCGGTCCGTGCCCGGAACACTCGGACCCGGCGGACGAGGACCGGCCCACCCAGAAAGCCGCCGGGATCACGCCGACGACGGAATGGACCAAGCCCCCGCCGATCCTGCCCAAGAAGTGGACCCCGCGGGAGATCGTCTACACCAAGCCGTTCGACCCGGACACGATCAACAACCGCCGCCGGGCGGCGATCCCGGATTCGGCCGTCCGAAGGCTGAAATCCCGCAACAAGACCGACTTCCGAGCCCTCGTGCCGTCCTCCCGGAAGGCCGACTACCGGGTCAGGAACGAAATCTGCGCCCGGCTCGGGTACAAGACCTACGGCGAATACCTGAAATCCAAGCGCTGGCTCGACATCCGGGCGCGGGTTCTGGCGCGGGACAACCGGACGTGCTACCTCTGCGGCAAAGACGCGACGATGTGCCACCACGCCTCGTACACCCTTGCCGCCATGCTCGGGTCGGATATCGACTCGATCTTCTCCGTGTGCCACGGGTGCCACCAGAACACACACTTCGACTCGAACGGGCGTACCATCGACCTGTTCGCCTCGGGCGATAAGATGGGCGTGACGTTCACCGGACAGGAGAACCTTCCAGACCAGATCGGCCGGGAGCGCAAGTGCCCCGGAACCATGAAATCCGGCGACCCCTGCTCCCTCAAAGCAGATCGCCGTCGCGGGACCGTGTGGTACTGCCACCTGCACGATCCCGACGGAAAATTCAAGAAGAACCTCAGTCGCCCCCGAGGGGGCGGTGGCCACGTCAGCCAGACATGACGGACGCGAGCGGGCGGGAAGAGTGCTACAGGGCTCCGACTGCACCAGCTAATCACGGGTAAGGTAACGCCGAACACGGCCCGTGAGCGGACTCCTTGAGAAAGAGGCCGTTTCCCCCGGGGCGGCGTGCGCGCAGAGCCAATCAGAAAATCCCACCGTCATCCCAGTTCTCGCGCGGCAACTCGTAGGCTCTCGCTCCCATTCGCGGGGTTCATCGCAGGTTTTTTATTAAGACAGCCATCCAGAATAGAAACCCTCCCACCCGCACGTCCACCGCGCGAAGTTGGAGATGCGCCAGATGCGTGAACCACGCATGGACACAGCCAGGATGCGGGAACAGCGCTAGGAGTGGGAGATGTGCAAAGACACGCGCGGGGAGAGGGAACAGCGCTGGGTACGTGGCGTGCGCAAACAAAGGGTGAACGGAGATGGGACGCGCGTGTGCAGATTTTTTGGGAAATGGGTGGAAAAATCTGTGAGGGGAGTCATAGATATCAGAGAAGCCACCCCCTTGGGGGTGTACCCGTCATCCTTGTGGGATGGTGGGAATGGGCGAAGGAACGGGAATGACCG